>Ga0164242_10000279_pt1 | contig 63704 bp, 58 predicted proteins | sample OricomgcompostMG_FD_108783 | JGI IMG/M metagenome (GOLD analysis project Ga0164242, IMG submission 108783) | Miracle-Growth compost microbial communities from Emeryville, California, USA - Original compost - Miracle growth compost (MG) ... | reverse complement strand
AGGGCCATAACCTGGCTGTGAATTATCTGACCATAAAAATGCCGTTTCCGTAATATCTTCTTCCGAAGGATTGGTGGAGAGTTTTCGTAAACCCATATAACTCAAATCTCGGTTACCTGTAAATGTAATACCCGTTTTCATCCATGGACGATAACCGTATTCTTGATAGGCACTTCCTGAACCATTTAAGTGCAATAGCGAAAAAGCACCTTTGCTGTTGTACAAAGGTTTGTTATCCGTAATAGAATTACCATTGTTACCAATAAGGACATAACCCGTAGTATTTACGCCTTGATTCCAACCAAAACCGTTGATTGGGTATTGTTGAATGGGATTAGTAAATATCGCATTGACCTTCATCCTGTAAGACATGGAATTGAAGTTATTACCCGTTACAGTATAGATAGGACTGTTCCACTTAGTGCCAAACAAATTGTTCTGATTATTGGCGCCAGTTCCTAAATTACCTGCGCGAGACCAAAACTGATTATCATTTTGCCCTCCATTCGGCGGATTACTGATAGTAGGCACTTGTTGCGCCTGTGTTTGGAAAAATAGCCCGAAAGCTAATCCAATTGTAATTATTTTTTTCATCTTGATAAGTATTTACCTTATCAATTGAATGAAACCACTTTGTTGTTTTGTTTTATTATCTAATTCGTATGTCAACTTATAAAAATAAACCCCATCGGAACAGTTAGCACCATTCCAAATAGGATTATCATCATTAAGCAAAGCTACTTCATTTCCCCAACGGTTGTAAATTCTTACTTCTACATGAAAACCGAGCCATTTTGCAATACTCAATACATCATTTACGCCATCGTTGTTTGCTGTGATAACATTCGGTAAGGTTATTTCAGGTACATGGCACAAATTTTCAGATACTTCACCAATTTCGATTAAAGAGACGCTGTCTATGTAATAATAAAAAACATAGGAATTTGAGATGTGATTTTGAACAAATGAAGTGTCATTTTGTATTGTTGGAAAAAAATAACCAATGGTTACATATTCTTCTGTTCCATCTGCAACAAAATCTCCCTCTACTTTTATCCAGTTAGAAGTGTCTATAATTGGATTGGAATTATTCACAAATTGAGGTGCAGTAGAAATTGATGATACGTTTGCAAAATTTACTGAATCACTATTAAATTTATTTGGACTAAACAACATTCCTATTTTACTTACTCCATGAGTAGATGCTTCTGCAAGTGAAACCCAAAAACAGATTTTATATCTATAACATGGCTTCAAAATCTCTGTAAGTTGTGATTGAATATATTCAAATCCTAGGTAGTTTGATAACGAATCCCATGCTACTCCAAAACCTACATAAGCATTTCCTTCAAAAGATTCTTGATAACCGAAAAGGTTAGTTGGCACACCAACATAAGTTGTATTACAAGCATTAAAATAATCACTTGTCCCTAAAGTAGGTTTCCACCAGCCTTTTGCAAGTTCTAGTTGTCCGTCATTCAGATCATTTCCTGTTGGGCAACTGTAATACTCTTCAAAGCTACCGTTATAGATAAGATTCTCTTGCGCTATCGTTTTTAGCGATAGAGATAAAAAAATAATATATAAAACAAAACGGTTCAAACAATCAATAAGATTTGTTTTAAAATTTTAAAGTTAATTCATTCTTGTTTTCGCACAAGGCTTTTTAGGCTTAAAAAGCAAAACGTGTACGTTCATTTTTTCTAAAAAACGAAGATACAAAAGAAAAGGTTGGTTAGGGGCTCATAATAGTTGGTTTTTTAAGATTAGTTTTTCAAATATAAAACAAAATTACTGAACGGTAATTAATAATTTTTAATTATCGCCTGACATTTGTGGATGTTGAAATCGTATGATGAAAAATTTCTTGAAAATATTGCTCTTAGACTAAAAAAACTGAGAGAAAAACATAATTTAACACAGGAAAATTTTATTCATGATACAGGCATTCATATTGGTAGAATAGAAACGGGTAAAAGAGATTTATCTGCCACTACATTAATAAAGATATGTAAATACTTCAATATAAGCCCTCAAGAGTTTTTTTCCGAAGGATTTGATGATTTCCAGATTTCTTAGTTACATTGAAATTGTTACCCGTTACCGTGTAAATAGGGCTGTTCCACTTTGTACCGAACAAATTGTTTTGGTTATTAGCTCCATTGCCCAAGTTTCCAGCTCTTGACCAAAAGTTGGGGTCGGTCTGCCCGCCATTCGGTGGGTAGGCGATAGAGGGTACTTGTTGCGCCGAGCCGTAGCCTGCTAGTAGCAAACCAAAGCCTAAGATTAAAGTATATTTTTTCATCTTGATAAGTGTTTACCTTATCAACTGAATAAATCCTGTTTTTTTATTTTTATTTTCTTGCAAAATGTAATAATAAACACCTTCTGTCAAAACTTTGCCGTTGTTATCTTTACCATTCCAGCCTTTATTGGTTTGGTTGAACTCAAATACTACATTACCCCAACGATTGTAGATAGTACAATTCCATATATCACTACAATTTCCGATAGGAAGCCAGTAATCGTTTATACCATCATCGTTAGCAGTAAGTATATTAGGGCTTTCTTTATACGGACTTTTTACGTCTATTTCCATAACAGATACGGAATCGATATAATATTGAGATGGAGAGCCTGATGAAGTACAAGAGTTGCAATTAACTGACACAAAAGGTACAGAATAGTTGTCATAAATAGATGTGTCTATAAAACGACCTATTGTTAAGTATTGCTCCCCTCCTTCCGCTGTGTAAATACCAGAAACCAAGATCCAGTTGGTAGTATCTGTGATAAAATAATCTACACCTACATGGGGGGGGAGTTCAAAACCATCATAGTCATAAGGGCTTATTTTTTTTATTGCTTCTTTATCTAATCGCGCACCCAAAGTGTTAGTAGCATTTGGACATTTGTCGCCCAAGCTAGTCCAAAATCTAATTTGATAACTTTTACATGCTATCAATGGTTCAATTAGTTTGCATTGAGTATATTCAGATAATGTTGGTGTTGTGCCTTCATAAATAATAATACCAGTATAAGCATTCCCATCAAAAGCAGTTTGGTAACCCGACCACGTTTTTGGTACACTAACTCCTGTATTTGTATTGGTTTGACAAGCATTAAAATAGTCTGAAGTAGCCAAATTAGCTTTAATCCAATTTTTACAAAACATAAGTTGATCTTCCCCATAAGGACACTGATAATACTCTTCAAAGCTTGAGTTTGGCACAAGATTTTCCTGTGCTTTCAATGAAGAAGCAATAAACAGTAAAAAAATAATATAAAAAACAGGTTCAAACAATTAATAAGATTTGTTTGTAAAATTACTTTTTTTCTTAATCATCTTCATTTTTACATCCCGTAAAAAAATAAGATGCGCATTTCACCTGTCTTACAGACGAAAATACTAAGCGAATGGTTGATTTATGGACTCATTGTAGTTTGGTTTCTGGTTATTTTTCAATTGTAAATACATAAATAATAGTATTAAATTACTACTATAATTAAATGTCAGTCTTTTTTTAAACGAATTGTTTCAAATTCGCCATGTCATAGAGATTAATGGAAATTAACACAAAAATATATTTGCAAAGGCTTGGTAAAAATATTGTTCAAATACGTGAGCAAAAGAAACTTACACAGTATAAATTAGCCAAAGAAATTTTTACTGATCAATCCAACCTAGCTCGTATTGAAGAAGGAAAAATAAATCCAACAATAAAAACCTTATTAAAAATAAGTTTTGCATTAGAATGTGAGGTAAGAGATATTATTGATTTTTGATTCGTTTTGCACGTCTAAGTTTATAGAAGAAGCGGCGTACATATATAGTGTTTTTTTTTCATAAACGTGTTGTTTTTTGATGAAATACTAACACTCCTAATCTATTTATTGAACTTCTGTGTTAATTTCAGTATTAAATTACCAATGGCTTTTTATTCGTAATTAGAAGTAGTAATAACTAAAAAATCCCCAGTAAAACTTAGTTTACTGGGGATTAAGATTAAATATTAAGAAAAACTATCTTTTAATAATTCTCGTGCTATATGTTTGTTTGTTAGAAGTTAATCTAACGAAATAAACTCCAGCATTATAAGAATCCACATTAACAGTTTCTTTAGAATGAATTATGTTTGAATAAATAACATTTCCAAGAACATCAATGATTTGAACAGCAGCTTCGTCCGTTCCTTCACTTAAAACGATGTTTAAATTGTCAGAAACTGGATTTGGATAAAGTGTAGCACTTACAATATTGTTTTGAGCAATTCCTGCAGGAGAAACATAACCTAAAACAACTTTACCTAAACCGTCTACATCTAAAGAATCAATATTTTTATTTTCAATTGCAGCAACCGTATTAAATCCATAATGGTTATTAACAGAAAGTGCTATTACATTTTGAGTTACGGGTTTCATTGTAGTTGCTGGAGTGTGATCTCCAGTAAAACCACTTGGATTCCAAATATTAACTTGGTCACTAGAACCTGAAAGAGAATCTAATTGAATAAATTGCCCTAATAATGTATCGAATATATTTTTGTCATTTTCAATTGGACCTCCGATAACAGCAGTGGCAAAAGCAGGAGTATTTTGACCATAATGATCGGCAAAAACTATTGCCGTTCCTTTATTTGCAACGCCAGAGTAAAAGGTATTACCCGTGATAGTCATTTCATCAGAATACGTATTATTTTGTGTTCCAGTCGTCATTAGTTTAGTATTTGCTACAATTGTAATAAATTGATCTGCATTTGGAGAAGGTGTAAATTTATTTCCTACGACAGAAACATTTTCAGAAGCCATACTAAAAATAGCGGTTGTTAAGAAATTATTAAATGTATTATGTGAAACAACTACACTTCCTGTATTTGTTGCCCTAATATCTAATAGAGTAAAGATGTTTGCTGCATACTGATCTGCAACAGCATCTAATACGTTATTGCTAAATGTTGCAATTGCATTGTTCTTTGTTGAATTAAACATAGTCATTCCTTTTAAGTGATTGTTGGAAATAGTTATGTCAGATGAAAGACCAATAGCTTGAATAGGGTAATAAGCTGAAATATCATTACCATCTAATAGACCACCAGGTCCAGCTGTTGAACCAGCATTAAATCCTAGTCCAATTCCGCGTCCAAATACATCATTTCCAGTATTGGCAATACCAATAATATTGTTTGCAATAGTAATATTAATAACTTGTGAACTTGGTTCATACAATAGAATTGCATAAGAATTAAAAACCATTCCTGTAGAAAGGAAACCTCCAGGATTTGTAGAATAAAATTCACAGTCAGAGATATTAATTCCACTGAAATTTGAAGCCCCAACAATTCCTCTCAATCCTGTGGTACTTGTAAGTCCCATTTTGATAATGATATTGTTAATGCTAATGTTTGGAGCACCAAGAGTAATTACGTCAGAAGCATCAGAAGTAATAATAGGCTTTGAATTTGGATTTTGTGCATTAATCTTCAAATCACTTTTAGAAAGTCCTAATGTCCCACTTAAAGCATAACTTCCTGGAGCAATAAGAATAGAATCCCCGGCAATTGCAGAAGTAACTGCTGCGTTTATTGTTTTACAAGGACTTCCCATGGAAGTACAATTATTTGACGCATCGTTTCCGGTAGTGGAGACATATCTATTTTGTCCAAAACTGAAGTTGGAAGTAGATATAACAACAGTAAAAACAAATAATTTGGTAAACTTATACATTTGATTTATTTAGAGTTTTTATAAAAAAACGAACTATCAAACATACTGTTAAAATATTAAAAAAACAAAAGAGATTTAAAAAAAAATTAAATAAAGATATACGAATACATTAAAATCCTTCAAATACTCCTAATCCAAATAATGCAAAGTCATATTTCGAAGGATCATTTTCATCAAGTTGAATTAATGTGTTTTGAATTTCTTCCAATGCTTTCCAATCATTTTGTTTTCGAGTGAGAATTCCAAGTTTACGAGCAACATTAGCAGTATGAACATCGAGTGGAATATGGAGTTCAGACATAGAAATGGTTTTCCAAATTCCAAAATCAACACCGTTCTCATCTTGACGAACCATCCATCGTAAATACATATTTAGCCGCTTCGCTGCACTTCCAACTAAAGGATTACTAATATGTTTTTCACTTCTTTTTAAATGTTCTGTTTGAAACATAAGTTCTCGAAAGTTGGCTATTCTATTTGCAACGCCCTTTTGGTTTGCTTTAAGATAAAAAGCTGCTTCTAAACTATCGAATTGTTTGTATATATTCTGAAGAGCAAGAAAAAAGAAGAACAAATCATCTCTATTAAATGTGCGGTGAACAAATTGAATATTTTTCCAATCTTTTTCATTGGTTTCAGAAATAAAACGGTAAGGTTCATTTTCCATTATCTCGATTAACCGTTTTCCATTATTGATAATAGAAGTTCTATTTCCCCAAGCAATCGTAGAAATTAATAAACCCATAATCTCGATGTCTTTTGGGTTGTTGAATTGATGTATCAATTGAATTGGGTCGCTCGAAATAAAATCTTTTCGATTGTATTGAATTACCTTTTGATTGAGAAAAGCTTGAAGTTCTTGTAAGTTATTCACTAACATATAATTCCATCGCGTATAGTAAGAATTCTATCAGATAGTTTCGCTAAATCTGGATTATGCGTTACTATAATGAATGATTGTCCAAAATCTTTTCTCAAATTCAAAAATAACTGATGTAATTCAGCAGCGTTGTGACTGTCTAAGTTCCCCGAAGGTTCGTCTGCAAAAATTGTGGCAGGTTGGTTTATCAAAGCTCTTGCTACGGCCACACGTTGTTGTTCCCCTCCAGAAAGTTGTGCGGGCTTGTGAGATCCTCGTTCGCTTAACCCAAGGTAATCTAATAATTCAAGTGCTCGTTTTTCAATTTCTTTTTTAGATTTCTTTCCACCAATAAAAGCAGGCAAACAAATGTTTTCAATTGCCGTAAATTCTGGAAGAAGTTGATGAAATTGAAAGATAAATCCCAAATGTTGATTTCTAAATCGCGCTAATTCATTCGTAGAAAGCTTAAATGGCTTAACATCTCCAATTTGTAATTCTCCAGAATCGGGCTTCTCTAAAGTTCCTAAAATCTGAAGTAGAGTAGTCTTTCCCGCTCCTGAACTACCGATAATAGAAACAATTTCTCCATTATCAACTGTTAAATCAATTCCATTCAGCACATTGAGTGAATGATAGGACTTGTGAATATTTTTTGCGATTAACATACAGGGCGAAGTTAGTTTTTTTTCTCATTTTCAAGTAAATTCCATACTAAATTCCTTCTTAAAAGTATCCTAATACAAGAATATGACTATTGAAGTTTGTTCACAACGGAGTATTTTCATATCTTTGAGAGGATTATCGTATTTTATGGAAGAATTTGAGCGTGTTTATCCCGAAAAACCACTACTAGAAGAAAAGAAAGTGAAAAATAGTTTTCCTATGACTATTTTTTCTATCATTCTTTTTGTTTGGGCCTTTTTGACTTTTGTTTCAACAGATTGGCGTTTTATTACAATCATTGTTGCCGTTCTTCTTATCCATGAGTCAGGACATTTTTTTACGATGAAATTTTTTAAATATAAAGCAGTGAAAATGCTTTTTATTCCTCTAATTGGAGCAGTTGTTCATGGCGAAAAAGAAAAATATTCTCAACGTGAACGTGCAATTGTATTACTTGCTGGACCAATTCCTGGAGTTCTTCTAGGTGTTACTTTAATGTATTGGGCTGGTGGACATCATTATTTTTGGGGAATGTACGCTGGACTTTTATTAGTTATTATCAATGTACTTAATTTATTACCCATTGATCCTTTAGATGGAGGACAGTTAACACAAGTCTTGTTTTTTGAACGTCAAGAGCTGTATCAACTTATTTTTGCTTTTGCATCTTCTATCATTATGATATTTGTAGGATTGTATTTTGATAATTGGATCCTAATCGCTTTTGGTTTTATTTTAGGCGTGAGAGTGCGTTCTTTTCAAAAGCTGTATCATATTCGTAAGGACTTAAAAGAAGAAAAAGTAGAGTTTTCTAAGAGCTATGAAGACTTGTCGGACAAAGAATACCATCAAATCAAACATATTTATTTAAAACATTCGCCTTCTGCAACTAGAATTTTAGAACATTCTATGGCAGAAGCTGAAATGGTAGAAAAACTGATTTCCAACGAAGTAAACAACATACTTGAAACCCCTACTTCAAAAGATGCTACATGGATCTGGAAATCATTTTTTATTTTTCTGTGGTTTGTTGCCGTTGGCGCTTCAGCATGGATCATCTTTAGAGAATTTACTAACTTATCATGGTTTGTCGATGCATTTAAAAGCTGGAGATAGGGTCTCTTTTCTATTCGAATCTGGAAATGGAGTTGTTGTTGATGTAATTGACAATAAAACATTACTTGTTCTGGATAATCATGGGTTTGAAAAAAAATACGACGAAAAACAGCTTGTTCCATTCGTTTCAGGTGAATATACATTCGCTCCAGGACAAATTGAGCGAAAAATAGAATCTTCAAAGCCTAACACGCGCTATAGAGGAAAACAGAAAAATCCTGTGTGGTCCATCGATTTGCATATAGAAGAATTAATCGCTGATCATAGAAGAATGATGAACAGTGAAATTTTAGCATTACAAATGGAGCATTTTAAGAACTTTTTAAAAAAGGCTAAAGCAAAGAGAATCCAGAAAATTGTCGCTATTCACGGTGTAGGAGAAGGAGTTTTAAGAACAGAAATACGCCATTATCTCAATCAATTTGAATTTGAATACCACGATGCAGATTATTCACAATATGGTTTCGGAGGGACAGAAGTGTTGCTTAGGTTTTCTTAGGAAATGATTACGGATTACAAATTTCGAATTGCTGATTTCAGATTGTAGGAAACTAACACGTTAATTCAGCATTAAATTACAATGAACATAGGGAAATAAAAGATAGTATTATGAAAAATACAGCACTTATAACAGGCGCGTCTAGTGGAATAGGTGCAGAATTAGCTAAAATTCACGCAGCAAAAGGAGGCGATTTAATCTTAGTTGCTCGAAGAGAAGAAGAACTTCAAGTTTTAAAAGCTGAACTAGAGAAAAAACACAGTATTACTTGCCTTGTTTGGGCCTTGGATTTAACGAAAAGCGAAAGCATTGCTATCATCGGAGAAAATATTGCAAAAGAGAACATCGAAGTAGATATTTTGATAAACAACGCTGGATTTGGCGGTTACGGATTATTTCATGAACGTGATTGGAATCAAGATAACAAAATGATTTCCTTGAATATCGTTACACTTTCTGCATTAACGCACTTGATTTTACCACAAATGGTGAGTCGTAAGAAAGGAAAGATTTTAAATATAGCATCTTCAGCTGGATTTATGCCTGGACCTTTACAAGCGACTTATTTTGCTACAAAAGCATTCGTTGTTAGTTTTTCTCAAGCAATTGACGAAGAAGTGAGAGAATTTGGCGTTACGTGTACAGCTTTATGTCCTGGTCCAGTGAATACAGGATTTGAAAAAGCTGCCGAATTAGAAGGTTCTCCCTTATTAAAAAATGCAGCAACAGCAAGTTCAGTTGCTCAAAAAGGTTATAAAGCCATGGAAAAAGGGCGATTAATCAAAATTAACGATCCAACACTTTCTTTCGCTGTAAATTGGTTAGTTCCATTATTTCCACGTCGATGGGTATTGAAAATTGCTCGAAAAGCACAGGAAAAATAATGCTATTTAACTGCAGAGAAACTCAAAAGATCTTTTTGCTATACAAATAAACCTTGGCGTCCATTGCGGTTAAAAAAAAAGAAAACACAACGTTCACAATGAATGCACGAAGTTCACAAAGAAAAAAGAAAGTCTTCGTGTCCTTTGTGGTTAAAAACAACTAAAAACCGCAGAGCGCGCAATGATTTCGCAAAGGACGCAATATGATTAGTGAAACAAATACAATTCAATAAACTCATTGCAAAGTATTGCGGTATAGAAAGAATGACAAAACCTAATCCTTATAATCTTTCAAAACAGTAGCGCTTCCCGTTTTTACAGTAATAAAATCTACACTTAATTTTGGTGAGCGAGCTGGAGAATATTCTCGTCCGTAAAAGATGATTTGCAAGTGCAATTTATTCCATTTATCGCGTGGAAAAAGTGCTTTTGCATCTTTCTCGGTTTGAACAACGTTTTTGCCATTTGTCAAACCCCAGCGTGTCATTAAACGATGAATATGCGTATCAACAGGAAAAGCAGGAACGCCAAATGCTTGCGACATCACGACAGAAGCCGTTTTGTGTCCAACTCCAGGTAATTTTTCCAATAATTCCATGTTATCGGGTACAGTTCCTTGGTATTTATCGATTAAAATATGTGATAAATCTGAAATCGCTTGTGATTTCTTCGGTGAAAGTCCGCATGGACGAATAATTTGGCGAATTTCATCCACTTCTAACTTAATCATATCGAACGGATTATCTGCTTTAGCAAAAAGTGTTGGTGTAATCTGATTTACACGTACATCAGTGCATTGGGCAGACAATAAAACAGCGATTAATAGGGTATAAGCATCCTTGTGATCCAATGGAACTGGAGTAGTGGGGTACAATTTTTCTAATTCTTCCATTACATAGTTTGCTTTTTCTTTTTTAGTCATGCTGCGTGATTTGTCGATATAATGTATATTTGAACACCAAAATTACGCAATAAAACATGAATTTTCCACAATATAGAAAGCTTTCGAATGGAAAGTCTTGGTACAAGATAGAAAATGAACGTAATTTTATTGAAATTCAATTAGTTGGAAGTAAAAAGTTCGTTCATTTGGTAGAAGCAAAGCAATATCCTGAAATGCTACGTATTATGGAAATGTTGGATTTATCAATGCCCGATATTAGCATTGTTTCTGAGGAAGAATTCAACCAAATAGCGCAAAATAATTAACATTTTTTCGTAGATTGTTCATAAGTTAGGAGTCCAATTTTGTGGAATTCCTTATTAATTCGTACCTTCATTGTATAAACCTATCAATATGAGCCGAATAATTACTACTTTTTTGTCTGTTTCGCTGTTGTTTTTGACTTTTAATGGACTTGGACAATCAGCCGTTAAAAAGATTACGAAGAGCGAACTTAAGCAGAAAATAGCTCAATCTAATATTCAAATTTTAGATGTAAGAACTGCGTCAGAATTTTCTCAGGGACACATTTCGGGTGCTGTGAATATCAGTATTAGCGACCCAGATTTTTCTACGGCAATAGATCAATTCAATAAATCCAAACCAATTGTGGTTTATTGTTCAGGTGGTGGACGCAGCGGTCGTGGAGCAGAAATCTTACACCAAGCTGGATTTTCAGAAGTCTATGACTTAATAGGAGGTTATACCAATTACGTTTCAGAATAAGTTTATTTTAATCAAATAGAGTGTGGTTTTATTCTATTCAATAAAAAGCTATTTAACATAATATTAATTATAGGACAAAACGAATTAGTTGGTTCAATACGTTTAAAAATCAAGTTTTGTTTGATTTTGTTTTAGCAAAATCATTAAAGTACTTTTTCTTCACGTCCTCACAAGCTTTGGCTTCATCTCCATCGTGTCGCTTAAAGCTGTTCCAGTATAAAGCTCCGACTTCCCAATCTTCGATCATCATTTTACGCTTTGTGCCATCTGAACCTTCAAATACAAAACTAAATTTATAGGGTAATTTTTTTACAACTTCAAACTGACTCTTATCTTCAAACATATTCATTTGTTTCAGTTGTTCAGTTTTAGATTTATCCCAATCTCTATCTACTTCTTCCCATACAAAATCGTGAATGATTTTAGGTTTAAAAACAGCCAATGAGGTACAAATAGTTTTGTCTTTTGCCTCTTTTATGAGTAATTCCATGTCTTCGTAGACATTATTCAGAACAATTTCCTTTCTCGCTTGCCAATTATTTGTGGTTTCAACATGTCCAACAACTTTTATCGGATCTTCTACCTCAATATTGACTGGACGATGACTTTCTGGTCTAAAATCACTGGTGTTTTTTGTTAAATCCACCTCTACCCAATCATATTTTTTGTAACGATTTATGTAATCTAATGTTCTAAACGGTATTGGATATAAACGAATCCATTTACCATCTTCCGTAAATCCAGCCGTACAAACAAGTTCATCGTACTTTTTTGAAATGGTAGGATATGTTTTTACCGTTATTAGAACACGAGTTTTTGCCATTTATCATAAATGTTGTATCGGAATATTCCAATTGGGTTGGTTGGCAAGTGCTTTTACAACTCTGCCTCTATGACACAGACATTCAGTTGCTTCAAAACAAGTGAGCGCAACGCGATTGTATTTTTTAAGTAAATCATTGATACTCAATAAATATTCTTTATTTTCTACTAAAACCGTTTTTTCATATTCTTTAAAAAGCACTTGGTAATCATTTAAAGAATTTAACGCTTGTCTTTTATCTGAAACAATACCTAATTCTGGAATGTGAACATAGTTAATTCCTACATTTTCGCAAGCGTGCTTTAATTGCGACTTGGAAAATCCGTATTTCATGCTCAATGAGTTTTTTCTTACATCACAAAGCAATTTTACATCATTAATAATCAATTGATTCAGATAGTGTTCTAACGATTTGCCCTCATAACCAATACTAAACAATTTAGTTTCGGCAAACGTTCGTTTTTGTTGCTCTACTTTTTTGAGTTCTCCTTTTGTTAAGACCTTATGCGCTATTTCACTCTTAATGGCGTAAAAAGGATAGTTTTGATAGGTGTATTTTATCAATTCTTCGCGAGAACTTTTGCCATAAGCACTTTTTAGTTTTACCATAAAGGCTTTATCTGATGCGTTTAAGGTTGGTGTAAACTCTTCTTCCGTACTTTTAACCCATTGTGGCGAATTATTGACATTTGTATTTTCCTGCACTAAACCGTATTTACCGAGCGTTTTTAAATCTTGGTTAGCTTGAAACGAATAACAACCAAATTTGTACGGTACAAAATCAAATGCTTTTTTCTCTTGCCATCGGGTATAAATAAACAGCAATTTTTGAAGACTTGTCTTGTTCAACTGGCCATTAAAATTCTCCAAAAGCGAAAGCAATATTTTTCTGCGGTAATACATTCTACAAAGGTACAAACTCTTTTTTGGTCTTCGTGTTAAAGATAAATAAAACGCTAACAGGTTGTTGTTGATGGTGATTGGTGAAGTGTACCACCAATTTTAACGCTCCGTTCCGTTTCTAAATTGATGGGCTGTAAATACAATTCGTGATAATTGCCTGATTTGGTCTTTACAATAAAATCTACTCCCTCTTCCCCACTCTCGTTTTGAAAAACTTCTAACCTGGCTTTCATTAATTCAAGCTTGGTGAAATGTTGGGCGTATTTGTGGAGTTTAGTCATTATACTTCTATTTCAATTTTCTCCTTCAATTGAACCAATTAGAGATTGCATCTTTTTTTGCTTTCCAAGCTCTTTAATATGAGCATATGCTGTATTTTTATTTCGTGCCCATTCATTTAGAATGATTTCATTAATCAAAATTTTGAATTCACCTGAATCTACTTTTAGCTTTATTTGCTGAAAAACATGAATATGTCGGTCACTACCAACTTGAATACTATTGGATACCGAATCAAACCCGTTAGCCATATACAGCCATATATTAGTATCTAGTATCAGATATATCATATATTTACCCCCAATGCTCTTTTACGTACTTCATTGTTTCTCTTGGTGTAAGTGCTTTAGCACTTGCGTTTCGGCGAATGTAAAATTCCTCGGCTTTACCTTTTTGATTTAAAAATGTAGGTTCGGGGGATTTCTTTTTAACGCATATTTTGGCTACTTTTTTTCCTGATAATTCTTGAATATCCACTTGGACAAGACTGTTAAAATCATTCCCTATAAATTTTTCAAGGAGATTGTCGAAATGTTTTAAAAAGGCATCCTTTTTATCTGCATCCTTGAAGGTTGAATAATCTGTTTCATCAAGACCTATGATGTTTCCATTATCCTCAACACCAATAAGTAATACTCCTCCGTTTGAATTAAGAAATGCGGCTATATTTTTAAAGGCACTGTGCTCAATGTAATCCTTTGGGGCCTTTTCTTTTAGACAATATCTTAAGGATGATTTGTATTCAATTTCTTTGCCCTCACCTAAATTGATGATTTCATTAATTGTTTTATCGCAGAGTGAATCACTTTTTTTCTGTACAAATAACCCTTCTTCTTTTAAACTTCGTTCTAAATCATCACATAATTGGTTGGTGATGTCCTTGGTTTCTTTGATGAAAAATTCACCAAGCTCTTTTCTATTTCGGTTGGTGTATTTTCTGAAAATTTTGAAAAAATCTTCCTGAATTTCATCTGAACCAAACGCTGAACCATCATCCAGTATTTTTGCAATTAAGCGTTTACCTTTTTCATCCGTTTTAATAAATTCAAACAGGTCTATTATCTTCTTTTCGAATTCTTTAATGAGTTCTTCTATGGCTTCTTCTTCCTGGTTCTTTTTTTCAATTACAGCAAGAATATGAAACTTGTATTGCTTCCCTCCATAAGGACCTGGTGGTTCATTTATTTTCCCAACTTTCTCTTTGATTTTATAGTCTGCAGGCGCAACAATGCCTATTTTATTGTCAAAATATACTTCAACATCATCAATGATTTCATCTGCCTTGTTAATTGTGTTGTGGATTTTATTGAATCGTCTCCAAAAATCCAGAAAATGTTCGTCATTGTATTTTGGGTCTATATCAATTACAAATTCTATCAAGTTGAGAATCTGAAAATATTTCCCTACTTTTTGTTTTAACTTTTTGGCAGACTCGGTATGCGATTGAATGTAAGCACTAAATCCCTCAATAATTTCTTCAATAATTTGAATGTCGGCACTTTCGTTTTCGTCTACATATTTTAGAAAATTCGAGTAATGTGTTTTATAAATCCAATGTTCCACCATTCCATCATAATGCGACTGCATTACTTTTTCATCTTCCAATGGATTAAAGGCACTTATTACCAAATTGCTGAAATGGGCAAACGCTTCTGCAATGTTATTTACATTGACATTTTTATGTGAGAAATCAACAATTTTACAATCGTTTTTGTACTTGGTTGTTCTATTTACTCTTGAAATGGTTTGAATCGCATTAATTCCTCTAATTTCCTTATCCAAAAATAAAGTGTGCAATTTGGGTTCATCAAATCCTGTTTGCAATTTATCAACCACGATGATTAATCCATTTTTCTTAATTGCGAAATTTTGTAAAACTTTTGACTCTGTTAATCCATCATTCAGCGAAGATGGATTTGGATGTGTTTGCCCATCAGAACTATAAACGATATATACTGGCGCATCTTTGAATCGATCATATTTTGATTCCTTTACCAACTCCTGATACAATGCATCAATGTGTTTTTTGTATTTGATAGCCGCATGAATGGATGAAACTGCCAACATGGCTTTTGCAGTTCCTCTTATATTGAGGTAAACAGTACTCGCCAGTCGCTCAACGATAAATTTGGAAATGGCTTTTATTCTATCTTCATTGGCATAAATTTTCTGCTTTCTAATTCTGTATTTTTTTCCATACTCATCTATTCCTGTATCTGTATCTTCTGGAATAATTACTTCATACCCTGTATCTCCTTCAAAGCCTTCCAATTCGTTGTCGGGCAACTCGTAATACATTTTTGAAGAAACGGGGACAATTCCTTTAATCGGATTGAGAATATAACCATCATCAATAGCCTCATTCATAGTATAACTATCAAAAGGCGCCCATATTTTTTCAGCTTCTGCATAGTGATTAAACTCACCAAAACGTGCCAACGTATGGTCGCTTGGCGTGGCGGTAAAACCAATAATCAAGTTTTTCTTTTGATGTTGTTTTTTATAGGTTTCATCCGTATCAAAACTACTTTGCAGTTCATCAAACAAACTGATCATTTCTTCATTTTGAATGCCACTGTTGGAACGGTGAATTTCATCTATTAAAAATGCAACTCTTAAATTGTTCAATTTCTGAAGTACTTCTGTTGCAAGAATTTCTTTAATAGAGCCAAATTTTTGAAGGTTAACAACCACAATTTTCACATTAGAGGCTAATGCTTTTATAAAATTCTTTTGGTTGTCTGCTTCTATGAACATGCTTTTTTGGATGTTCATGTTGTGCATTTTGGTATCGAGTTGGTCTCTTAATTGTACTCTATCCACCACCAGCATGATTTTATCATACACAAATTCACCATTTGTTCGTAAATCTTTCAGTTGTAAAGCTGCCCAACCAATGATATTACTTTTCCCAAATCCAGCGGCATATTGAAGCAGCAATGAATAAACGTGCTTGTTATTTTGATACTTATCACGTTTGTTTACCAATTCATTGATTTGTGCTTCGCCCAACCCGCGTTGCTTCAATTCTTTTCGGAGTTTGTTTAAAAAGTAATCAGGCTCATTTTCATGCTCTAGAAATTCATCAATTTTTTGGATGATCTTATCTGTTCCAAATTTTTGTTTTGGACGTGGACTAATCAATCTTCCGTCATTATGCTTGTATTCCTTTTGTTTGCTTCCTTCTTTAATGATTAAGTCACGCTCAATAAAATTATAATAAAGAATTTCTTTCTCTATCATTTTTTTACTGTACAGTGCCCTAAATACTTCTTCAAATTTTGCTTGTCGTGTTGCTGTTGAATTTTGTAAAGGATAGTTTTTAAAGTTCTTTTCAACTACCAATCTGTATTTATCGTAGTCATAATCGCCATACGTTTTTACATCTTCAAAATGAATGGAAAGATTACGAATGATATAGGTTTCGTTCACATCTGTTGAAGTAATGTGAATTGCTTTTTCAAATATTTTTAAAAAATCTTTTCGAATGGTTTGTGATAAATCATTGGTGTCAGCCAATTCCAAATAAGCGCTTACGGCTTTGTGATAATCTTTCGCCACTTTTGTTCTGCCGTTCTTCTTGGCGTTTTGGTTGTTCCAATTGGATTTTAATTCACTATAACCTAAAAATATGCCATTTAAAAAGAAAGTTACATCTGGACGAAAAGAAAAATAGGTTTTCCCTTCATATTTGTAGGTATAGGGCAATTCTTGCACTACCGAAAAAATGTTTTCTTCAAACAAACTATCTTCTGAGCTTACTGTGCCACTTGGATAAAACAAATGGAGTTTAAGACCTTCAAAAGTAACAGATCGATGGTTATTGATGAAAATAGCCATGTTCATGGAGGACTTTATTTTTTCGTTCAAAAAATCCATGAATTGGTTCAATAACGTTTTTTCGTCATTGTTGAATTTGCGCAGCAGTTTTTTATAATTGTCTTTGTTGAGCGAAGTTTCACTGATGAAGTTCTTTAAATCTTCTACTATGAAAAATTTGGTAGAAACCGTATTGGCTTTTATTTCCTTATAGTTTAATCCATCCGTTCTTTCGGTTAAAAAGTGGATTAAATATTTTTCTTGTAAGTCTAATTCTTTCATAATTCTTCTGACGTGTTGTTACCTTCATCCAATAAGTTACGTGCTATGCGTTCTTTTGCCTCCGTTAGAATGCTGTGTATCTTTTGTTCCAGTTGTTTTTTGGGAGGAAGTTCCGTCCAATATTCTGCTACCATGATACCATCCTTGTGCATTTCGAGGAGTTCAATTTGTTCTCTGCTGCTTTCAGCACAAAGTATCAATCCAATTGGAGGCAATTCGTTTTCCTTCTTTTCGTATTTATCCAACCATTTTAAATACAGTTCCATTTGGCCTTTATGTTGTGCTTCAAATTTTCCTAATTTTAATTCTATGGCTACCAAGCGGTTTAAATTTCGGTGATAAAAAAGCAAATCCAAATGAAAATCTTCTCCATCTATAATCATCCTTTTTTGACGCTCCACAAAAGCAAAACCACTTCCCAGTTCCAAAATAAAGGCTTCTAATTCTCTTAATATGGCTTGTTCTAAGTCTTTTTCCAAATAGGTATTTTGCAATCCTAAAAAATCAAGAAAATAAGGATCTTTGAAATTATTGTAGGTAGAATGATTAGGGCTTGGGGTTTGCAGGTTGGCAATTTGGGTACGTTCAAAAGTTTTTGCCGCAATTTGCTTTCGTAATTCTCTAACACCTAGTGCTCGTTCTGCCGTTTCTTGTGCATAAAACAGTTTTGCTTCGTTGTTTTTTAAGGGCAATAAGGCTAAAAAATGCGACCAACTCAATTGTCGTGACAGTGTAACGACAATTTCTTTGTCCTGAAATTGTTCTGCAAATTGCAACATTCTCCGAAGGTTTTTTTCTTCAAAGTTTCTCCCGTATTTGGAACTCAATTCTCGTGACAGTGTAACGACTATCTGCTTGCCATATACTGCTCTTTCGTTGTTTAAAATGGTTTCGTTGATGCGTGTGCCTATGTACCAAAACAACAGTGTAAGTACACTGTTGGCTTGCGCAACAATTTGTTGTTGGCTTTTTTCAATATGCTGAGCCAGTTCATTGAATAAGTCTTGCTCGGCTTTGCTGAATAGCGTATGGGTTGATTTTGCCATATCAATTGTTTAATACGTTTATTTTGCCTGTAACCACATCATTTATCAATGTTTTTCGTAGTTCTTTTAAGGTATTTATTTAGGTTTCGATATTGGTGATGGTTGAAGTGATGAGGGTTGTTTTTCTGTCTAGGAATTCAGCAATTTCAATTTGTTCGTTTAGTGGCGGGACGATTATAGATAAACTATTAAAATCATTCAAACCAAGTATTTTTCTGGTTGTACCTTTTGCCGTTTTTGAAAAATAAGTTTGAACAAAATCATTATTGAAGAGATACTTTTTGAAAGAATCATCTACATGTTTTGTAAATCTTAAGCGCAGTATGTGGTAACTATACAACGTATTCTTTAAATCCTCCATAACCACAGCAGAAACGCCAATATCTTCAATAGTTTCAGAACTTGGTGTAAAAAGAACATCTCCTTTTTTTAGTTTTTTGAACTGAACTTGTAAGTTATTTGCACTAACTACCATAAATTCATCATTGTTGCGAATTTCTTTAGTAGGATTATTGTAAATATCCATATAGTTCACAAGTTTCACTAAAACTTCATCTTCTTCAATCTTCTTATTTACACTGCTAGTTTCAAGATTTCCAAGATGTTTTAATCTTTTCACCTCCCAATGTTCAGGAATTTTCCCAATCCAATCAATCCCACTATCTTTCAACCTCACCGTTTTATCCAAACCTTTTGTAACCACTTCATTGATGAGGCTTTTGCGTAAGTTTTTGTAATGGATGATCTTCCGCTCTAAAAGCGTTATTTTTTTATCTATTGCTTGAGTTTTTGCGTCTAAGAAGTGGGCTATGGCGGTTTGTTCTTTTAGTGGAGGGACTGGAGTCATTGCATTGGTAAAAGAATTTATACTTAAACCAACTCTCGTTATTCCTTTTGCATTTATTGAAAACCAAAAATTATAATTTACAGACTGAATTAATCTATGCAAATAAGATGGGTCTAATAAATCATCATTAGTCCTTATTTGAGCAAGATGGTAACCACAAATTACATTCTCTAAATCCTCTAGAACAAATGCCGAATTAGCAATATCATTAAACGATTCACTATCTTTTGTACATAATATATCCCCTTTTTGAACTTTAAACCTTTTAATTTCAGAATCGCTTGCGGTTGAAGGCATGAAATCTAATTCACTCGTAATAAAATCATTTTTGTAAACGTCTACGTAATTACATAGTAGAACTTGTTTTTGATTGTCTTTTGTTTTTTTATCAACATTACTAAACTGAAGGTTTGAAATATCTTTTAAACGTTTAATACTCCAATTTTCAGGAATATTCCCTAACCATTCAATACCTGAATTTTTGTATGAGTTGTATTTCTTCATAGTGCTAATTCAGATTCCAATTTGTTTAATTCCTTTTCCAATGCATTCAAGTCGGTAATAATTTCAGTCACTTCACGCAATTGTTCGGGTTTATAAAAAATCTTATTGAAATTTAATTCCACCCCAATTACATTGTCCAAGTATTCAAATGGTTTGGTAATGTATTTTGCCATAAACTCGGCAATTTGCTGTTTGTTCTTTTTATCGTCTGGAGAATAAGGAATGATTTCATAATCTTTTTGATAGTATGGCATTAACTCAACGGTAATAGATATTTCTGCATCTTTGGTTTTGGTTGTGTTTTTAAAACTTGCTTTAATTACAATTTTTCCACAACCCAATTCCTTGACTTTCCCTTTTATTTCTTCAATAATGGTTTCCTTTTCGTTGTCGTAATAATACGTTGCCTTATCAGTTACAACCTTTAAATCTGTGTTTTTGTAATCCAAACTAGCCACCAAAGGTTTCAGCTCGTTTTCATAATACATTTTTAAATTGGCGTGCTTCTTTTTATCAAAATCAGTGATGGAAAAATTGGTAATCTCATTTTTATTACCGTCATCATTTATTTGTATAATTTTCTTAGGGGAAAGTTTAAGCGATTTGCCTTTTTTAGCAGGTAATTCACTTTCAAAAGATTTGCCGTTTTCATCCACATTGGTAAGCATAACCGCCTGTTTATTGAAATAAAAATGCCATTTATCAAACACCTTCGCAAAGTCAGTGTCTTTAAATTCTCCCAATGTTTTCACGATAATATTTCGAGCATCTTCGGGCATTTCCTTCCGTTTTTTACCTCTGCTTTTCTTTAATGGTGAAAAATGTTCGCTGGCATTAATCATCATCACCTTGTCTTTTCGTTGAGCCGCTTTATTTTTATTAAACACCCACAAATAGGTGTAAATTCCCGTATTGAAAAATTCATCCGTTGGCAATTGAATAATGGCTTCTACAAAATCATTGTCAAAAAAGTATTTACGGATATTACTCTCTCCACTTCCAGCATCACCGCTAAACAAGGTAGAACCATTGTGAACCACAACGGCCAAGCCTTCATTATCCAATTGCGAAATAATATGTTGTGTAAACAAAAACTGTCCGTCAGAAATGGAAGGCAAAGCAACGAACCTATCAGTTTGATCCATTTCAATGTCCTTCTTATACCCCTTCCAGTCCACACCGTACGGAGGATTGGCAACAATTACATTGAACTTTTTGTCGCTAAATTTCAATCCAGTGAGTGAGTTTCCGTATTCAATTTCAGAATCTTCTCTGAAACGGCTTTCAATTTTTGCTAAGGCATATAAATTATCATTCCAGTCTTCTCCAAAAGTTTTAATCGGACGGCTGTATTTTTCATTGATTTTATCCTCTACGCCAAAAAGCATATTTCCTCCGCCACACGTAGGATCATAAATGGTTAAAAACTTCCCATTATCCTCAATTTTTGAAAGAATGATTTCAGATATTAAGGCAATTACATCATTGGGTGTATATTGTTCTCCTGCCGTTTCAGCAGAAATATCCGCCCATTTACGTTTAATGTGTTCTTCCAATGTTGTAATCTCGGAATTGTCAAAAGGCAATAAATCAATTTGGCTCCAGGCTTTCAGTGTTGCGAAAAGAATTTTTTTCTTTCTCAACAATCCACTAACTCCAGAAATGTCCATGAACTTTTCTTCATCATTTCCTTTGTCAACACCTAATAATAGCTTTGTTTCTGTATCAAATGCTTTGAGATATTTATCAAAATCTACTTCAAAAGATTTATCGTTTGCACAAATATCAATCAGTTTTTTGTTTTGTCGGACAACAAAATCATTATAACCTAAATCGTAGTTTTTAAATTCCTCAATAAAATCATCCAATTCCGCCTTTTTTAATTCAGACGGATAATTAACGCCATATTCTTCCGCTAATTTTTTCGCTTCACGAATCAATCTACTTTCCACCATAATCAAGGCGAAATAAGGCATCATGAATTTCGGGAAATCACTTTGTTTTATTCCCGCACCAATCAGCAAATCCGCTGTACGCCATATTTCAGATTCGTAGATTAATATGTTTTTGTTTTTCATTTACTTTCTCTTTGTTTTTGAATCAATTAAATCTTTTACATCTACCTCTAAAATTTCTGCTATTTGAAATAGCGCTTCTAAACTAGGTTGTGTTCGGTTCTGCACATAAGAGTTTACCATGTTAAAACTTTTACCTAGCTTTTCGGCTAACCAAACTTGTTTAATTCTTTTGGTTTCCAACATTTCTTTGATGCGGTTCATTGCTTCAATTTTTTAAGGTGGGAAATTACAGTTAAATTTTAAATTTATCTCGAAATTTAAGATGTTTTTATTAAGGCAAAGTTGGTTTTGTTGGCGTGCCCCTGCGGGTCGGGCTATCCGCACTACACGGTAGTTTGCTCCTATCCCTCACGCAGCTTCAAAAAGAGTAAAGCCCAATCACGTATTCTATTTTTATTGTAGTGTTTGGTCTTTAACCATTTTTCGCTAAAAGAAAGCGGTATGTAAAAGTTAAAAATTTGACCGGAATCGGTCTCAAATTTTCAACCTTTACGAGTTTGTTTTGATAAAATTTTTCTCCCCTCTTAAAAGAAAAATACTTAAAGTCCTAAGCTAAGTAACATAACGCAATACATTATAGGACAAATTAAAATAATTCAATATATTAGTTAATAGCTGTAAATTAATCAAAATGAAAGTTTCTGGATAAAACATTGTCCATTCACCAAATGTGCAGTATCTTGATAGATTAATGAATCATTTTTATCGAGTATTTTCCATGGAAGTTCATAACTATCTTTCTCACCCATATGAAATTGATATTCGAACTGAAGATATTCATAATCATCACAATCTGGCTGTTTTTTGAGATAAGCAAAGTAGTTATAGCTTCCAATTAATACATTATTAAAATAATAGAAAAGCTCCGGGTTTTGCATACCATTATTTGTAATGTGCTGATTACTTATTGAATCTTGCCAAAACTTAATTTTCACTACATTATTATAATAACACGATCCATCATCTTTTTTTGCTTTAAGCGTAAGATTAGCCGCATTGTAATCTGTACAGCCTTTTCTACAGGAAAATACTAGAATAGAAAGTAAAATCAATAAGTAGTTTTTTATTTTCATCAATCGATTATATTTAAGAGGTTTCATCTTATTAAACAATCTTCACCGGATTTTTATTTTCATCAATTGCTACAAAGGTAAATTCTCCGCTCACAGCTTTTTCTCGTTGATCTGAATACATTTGCTCAACGAAAATATCTACGCGCAATTTCAAGCTGGTATTGCCTAAATACGTTACCTTTCCGATTAATTCTATAATTGTTCCAGCTGGAATAGGTTTTTTAAAATCAATACGATCGCTACTTACAGTAACCATCCGTTGTCTACTAAAACGTGTTGCCGTAATAAATGCCACTTCATCCATTAGATGCATAGCTGTTCCACCAAATAAAGTATCATAATGATTTGTTGTATTTGGAAATACAGCTTTAAAAATATGTGTTTCAGCGTTTTTAATACGTTCTTCTGTTGTCATTTTTATGATAATAATTAAAAAATGTAATGTGGCCACTACTCTATTCGACTGTAAAGAAACGAAAATATATATTAAACAAGAATAAATTATCCTGAAAAGCCTATTCTTTCCCTAGCCATTTTAACATCTTGTAATGCGCATGAATTGCATTACCAAATGTTTTAAATTCGTGGTATTGGATATTGTATTCGAGAGCCGTTTCCTTAACGATAATAGCTAGATTAGGGTAATGAACATGCGATATTTCAGGAAATAAATGATGTTCAATTTGAAAGTTCAACCCTCCAATGTACCATGCAAGTAAATTACTTTTTCTAGCAAAATTTGCGGTTGTGTCTAATTGGTGTTTCGCCCAGCTTTCTTCCTCGTTTTCATCTTTGTAATTGTCTTTTGTTAAAAACATCGTTTGAGGAAGTACATGTGCCATTTGAAATACTAGAGCCATAATGAATCCGCTTACAAAATGCATGGTGAAAAACCCAATAGCCCATTGCCACCAAGTAATATTCAATATTAACAATGGAATAACTGCCATATAAGTGAAATAAAGAACTTTTGATATCGCTAATTTGCCGAGCGCATTTCGATAAGTAATGTTTTGAGAATTTAATAATCCCTTTTTGTGATAACGTCTTAATCTTCTAAAATCTTTAATAAAAACCCACGAAAGGGTCATCATTCCATAAAGAAACCAAGCGTAAAAGATTTGCCCTCCATGAATTTTTTTCTTAGGTTCATTAGGAGAAAAACGCAAAATATCAGGTGGACAAATATCTTCGTCAATATCATGAATATTGGTATAGCAATGGTGTAAAATGTTGTGTTGAATTCTCCAATTTACGCTACTTCCTCCTAGTATTTCAAGGGAATAACTCATAAATGAGTTTACTCTTTTAGAAGTTGAAAAGGCGCCGTGATTGGCATTGTGCATGACTGAAAAACCAATTCCTGACATTCCAACTCCCATTATTACGGTCATTAGCCACATAATCCAAGGATTATCAATAACCCCGAAAAGCATCAGAAAATATGGTAAAAGGAATACACAAAAAAGAGCAGGTACTTTTAGGTATAATTTTAGATTTCCATTTTTGGAAATCTCATTTTCATTTAGGAATTCGTTCACTCTAACAGTTAATGTTTTTGAAAAGCAATCTCGCTTTGTCAGTCGTGTTTTTTCCATGAGTAAATAGTATAAAACACGATTTTAACATGCTCGAAGCAAACCTACATACAATAGTTGATTATAACTAATTTATTTATAATTGATTAGAAAAACCAAAGATATTAACCGTGAATGGATTCTCTTTTTCCGTAGTTAGAAATAACTTCTTTTTCATAATTAAGCCATTCTTTCCAACGTTTGTCAACATCTATTTTTTCTGCGTATTTACGAGCATAGCTAATGAATGTGGTATAATGACCCGCTTCGCTGATCATAAGATTTCTATAAAACTCTGCTAATTCTTTATCCTCCAATTTCTCAGAAAGCAATTTAAACCGCTCACAACTTCTTGCTTCTATCATTGCAGAAAATAGTAAGCGATCTACTAAAGCAGATTCTCGTGAACCTCTATCCATGAATTTAAACAAATCGATTACATATTCGTCTTTTTGTTCTCTACCAAGAACTTTACCTCTACTTTTAATTAAGTTATGGACGAGTTCAAAATGTTCTAATTCTTCTTTAGCTAGGGCAATTAAGTCGCTCACCATATCGGTAAGTTCGGGGTTATTTATAACAATAGTCATAGCGTTGGTGGCAGCTTTTTGCTCACACCAAGCATGATCTGTTAGAATATCGTCTATGTTAGAAGCTACAATATCAGCCCATCTAGGATCTGTAGGTAGTTTTAAACCAAGCATTTTGATTATTTTGCTAGACTTACATTGATAGCATTCAGTCCTTTTGGACCTTGTTCTACTTCAAAAGTGACTTTATTGTTTTCAGCAATAGGGGCTGACAATGCATTTACGTGTACAAATATACTTTCTTGCGTATCTAAATCTCGAATAAAACCAAATCCTTTCGCGTCGTTGAAGAAAGTAACAATTCCAGTTCTTACACTGTCCATTTCTTCTTCTTCACGCTTTGGAACCCCTAATTCGATATCTTCAGCTTCAATTTCTTGTTTATTACTCATATCAGGAGGTGTAGAAGTAATGTTTCCAAATTCATCTACATAAGCAATCATGTCATCAAATTCGCCGCTGCCAGCATTTGCTTTTCGCTCTTGTTTTTTAAGCTCTTTATCTTGCTTTTTCTTTAAGCGTTTTTTTTCTTTTTCTTTCTTATTAAAAGTCTCTTGAGATTTTCCCATAAATTAGTTCAGTGAATACTCGCGTATTCCATTAAGTATTAATGTTAAACCAAGAAAAATCTCTTAGTTTATAACAATTCCCTACAAAGATACGGAAATTATCAATGAAAAAGTATACTTAAATTATAGAATCAGTATTTTAATAATTAACTTCTATAATATTACATGAACCTGCTTGTAATTCGATATTTCCAGAACCAATTGAACCATCGGAAGTATTGGTAAATGTATAACTAACTTTTTGAGATGTTTGTGCTGCTAATCCTATTTGAGTTTTGTACACGCATGTATCTGTACAGTCAGGAGAGCTATAACATACACGATTGGTTTTTATTTGACCCACAAGGTTTCCTTCTACTTTTATGTTTACAGTGGAAAATCCAGCTGCATTTAAATTTTGAGCAGTTATTGTATCCATCCAAAAAATTACTGGAGCAGAATACATACATGACTTATCATCTTTTTTATTCTCAGAAGAATAATTGTCCGCATTTGGATCTGTACACCCTGTTTTTTTACAAGAAAATAGAGCGATAGCTATTGGTAAAATAAAGATTAGTTTTTTCATGGTTAAAAATATTTTAGACTAAAGTAATAAAAAAATAACACGTAGTACTACAAATCTCGTTTTTGCAAAATTTTATACGATACAAATAAGATAATTGCAGAATATACTAAAGATAGAATAACTCCTACAGTATAGGATAATTGAACAATGTGTACTCCCCCATTTTTTGCATTTTCAATCATTTCTTTAAAAAATGGAAAAGGTGTTAATTTTGAAAATACTTCTGTAGGAAAGTAAATAAACCATGAAGCAGGCATTGCTAAACCAATCGTTATTCCATCAAATAAGATAGTTAAGATGAATACAATTATTGCCAACGAAGGCTTTTTCAAGAGTACAGCAAATAAAAATGCCAGTGAGAAATAACCTATCGTTTGAATGAAATAAATACCAATGGAATCTACTCCATCTAATATATCACTGAAATTTGAATAAAATAGTCCAGTAACAGCTGAAACGAGAAAAGTATACAAGGCAATGAAAGCAGATAAAAGCAAAATCACCCAGAATTTACTAATAATCAGTTGTTTTTTTGTCAATCCATCAATCGCATTTTGACGAAATGTTTTAAAAACAAATTCATTACAGGTAATAGAAACAATAATTACACTCATGATTAAATTAAAACAGCTTGCCAACCAACTTGTTATCCAATAAACGGTTGGATAGGCTAAAATACTAGCTCCTGGAATAATAGCGCCAATATTTAAATTTGCAATTCCTAAATTCATTAACGGAACTGCGACTAAATAAACAATAATAAGTGTTTTAAATGCTCCGTAACTTTTGAGTTTACTCCACTCTAGTTGTATTAATTTCATCATGATTTTACAATTTCTAAAAATGTTTCTTCCAGAGTTTGTTGGAATGATTTGAGCTGTGATAGCGTAATTCCTTTATCAAAAAATAGTCGATTTAATTGAGCCGTTCCAATAGTACTATCTACTTTAAGCAAGATCGACCCGTCTTTGTCTTCTCTTAAATAACCCACGCCTTCCATTGATTCAGCTACTTTTTTAAGCATTGAATTGTCTTCTGAAGAAACAGAAATAATTTGATCGTGTGACATGATATCACTCAATAATCCTATGCGTAACAACTCTCCTTTACGAAGAATAGCAACGTTTGTACAAACTTTTTCAATCTCATCTAAGATATGCGAAGCGATGATAATCGTTTTTCCTTGTAATGAAATTGATTTAATTAAATTTCGAATTTCAGCAATTCCTTCTGGATCCAAACCATTTGTAGGCTCGTCTAAAACCAATATTTCTGGGTCATTTAACATGCTAGAAGCAATCGCTAAACGTTGTTTCATTCCCAGCGAATAGGTTCTAAACTTAGAGTTTTTTCGTTCGAATAATTGTACAGATTTTAGCACTTCTTCTATCCTATTCTCAGGATTAGTCATGTTTTTAATGCGTGCAACAATTTTTAAATTGTCGACGGCAGATAAATAAGGATAAAAATTTGGAGTTTCTAGTAAAGCACCTATTCTCAATCGATTTTCATCATTTTGTCCGTTATTGAACCAAGAAAAAGAACCTTTATCAGAATTTAAAACTCCTAATAAAATACCTAATGTAGTAGTTTTCCCACTTCCATTTGGACCTAAAATGCCAAAAACTTCACCACGATGTACATTGAAACTTAAGCTTTTTAAAGCTTGAACATCTTTGTAGTTTTTTTGTAGTTGATTAATTTCTAGTACGATTTCACTCATTTATTCGTATTTGATGATTGTAAAACTAAACAAAATATTAGTATTTATACTATTTGGATAATCGTATTTTTACAGTTTGCTTTTTTAACTTATTTCCGTTTCCGATTTTAATTATTCTATCTGCAACAGATTGATTTACGCATACAAAAGTGGAGAAATCCATGGTGTCTATTTTTCCAATATCGGAAGCTTTAATTTCTAATTCCTTACTAAAAAAGCCTAAAACATCAATTTTATTCACTTTATCTTTCTTCCCTAATGAAAGAAAAAGCGTTGTTTTTTGAGTGTCCCAATGATATTTCTTTTGTTTGAATTGAAACGTATTAATATCTTTATCTCTTAAATACTCAATAGATTCAATTTCTCGTTGATCTAAGATACAAAAAACAGAACCCTCCTCTCCCATTCTAGCTGCTCTTCCATTTCTGTGAATAAATGCAGCTTCATCTTTAGGAAATTGATAATGGATGATATTTTTAATTTCAGGCACATCAATTCCACGAGAGGCTAAATCGCTTACCAAAAGTAAATCTACTGTTCCATTACTGAATTTAATGAGGTTTCTTTCACGCTCATCTTGTTCAAGTCCGCCATGAAAAACAGTTGACACAAAACCATTTTGAAATAAATACGATTCTATTCGAGTAATTGCTTCTCGATGATTAAAGAATACCAATGTTTTTTTAGGCTCTAATGATTGAAGTAAATTAAACAAAGCCAATGCTTTATGTTCTTCACCTTTAACTTCTACTTGAAAATAATGCAAGCTTGGCAAGTTGGCTTTTTTACGTTCATCAATTATAAATAAATCATCATTCTTCTTAGTAGCTTTTGAGGTATTATTGCCTGTTGCAGAAACATGAATTGCCAGTTTTACTTCTCCAATAGCAGATGTGATTTCGCTTATTTCTCTATCAAATCCCAATTCGTGAATTTTGTCTTCTTCATCAATAATGATAGCTTCGATTCTTTTGAAATCAAAAGTGTCTCTTCTAATATGGTCTGCTATTCTTCCTGGTGTTCCGATGATGATTTGTGGATTATTCTTTAAATTATTTCGTTCAATAGAAAATTGGTGTCCACCATAACATAATGTAGATGAGAATCCTGTGCTTAATTGTCCTAGAACACTGTGTATTTGTATTGCTAATTCTCGTGTTGGAGCGATGATTAATGCATTTTTCCAAGGATTTAATTCATACGATTGTATTAGTCCAAATATATATGCGAGCGTTTTTCCAGAGCCAGTTGGCGCATATAAGCCAATTAAAGATTGATTTTTAACTGCCTCAATTATCTTTTGTTGAATCGGTAATAATTCCTTTCCACCAATCTTTTCAAGCATCCTTTGGTAATCCATAGTTTCAATTATATAAATAAAAAAATCCTTGCACAAAGATTGGCAAGGATTTTTGATAAATACCTTATTTTATTATTTTATTTCACAATTATCGGTAATTGTGCAGTTCCATTGTTATTCATAAGACGAATATAATAGATTCCAGCTGCATTGTTTAATGAAATCATTAATTGCTCATTCCCTTGTGATTCAAACGATTGCAATGTTTGTCCAAGAGCGTTAACAACGTTAATTTGAATAGTGCTTTCAGAATAGCCTAAATCTAGTTGGAAACTTCCGTTAGATGGATTTGGGAAAACTGAAAGTGTTGTATTAAGAGCATTTTCTTGAATTCCTAACTCACTTGCAACTGTAAAGTTAAATGATTCAACACAAGCGTTATCATCTTCGATAGTAACTGTGTATATTCCTCCAACTAATCCGGTTATATCCTCTTCAGACGATGTATTACTCCAAGAACAATGGTAAGGAGGTGTTCCTCCGCTGATAGTTATGTTAATTTCTCCGTCACCGCCTAAAACTTCATTTGTTGTAAAGCCAGTTGCTGTGATTTTTGTAGGTTGAGTAATGGTAACTACATCATAATAATTACATCCACTTCCATTTGACATAAGATATCCATAAGTTCCTGCCGCTAATCCAGTTGCAGTTGGTCCAGTTTGGTTTCCTGTGGAAGGATCCCATATAAATGTAAATGCTCCACTATTGTCATCCAGAGTCACACTTCCTGAACTATCACCAAAACAATCATTATTAGTTTGAGAAGTTATTGATGTAGAAATAATTGTGTAGCTTGTTGGAGTAACGTTCAAGGTAAAGTTACCTGTTGCTACTCCCGTTCCTTCTATCATTACAATAAAAGTATCCAGAGGACTTACAACATAATTAATCATGGATAAATTAGATCCACAAGTTGCAGAATTATCGTCAAATCCAAGTTGAGTACCATTTTTATCAAACAATGTCAATTGTGTGTCAAAATCACTTCCACAAGTTGTAATGCTGATTGTTTCAACACACGGATTATGTATAGAAAATTTATAAAATACATCTGCAGAAATTTCTCCTTGAGTATCCGTGAAACAGTTTGCATTTGAGCTATTTTCATGAATTGTATCTCCGCTTAAATAGATTGGAGAAGTTATAATATCTCCAAAAGCAATATCACATGTTGTTGTAAACGTTGTCATTATCCAATTACTTACGGTGCTTTGTGAGGTATATGTTCCTAGAGGAAATGGAATAGTACAAGTCCCATTAGTTAATCCACCTTCTAATTGATTGATTCCGCTATATGCCCAGTCTGTTTCTGTAAATATCGGATTTGGAGCAATATCGTTATTTCTATATACCCAACCATCTAAGAACTCCCAAGGCTTTCCTGTTCCGTCAACATTGATATCTCCAAATAAATCGATAACCGTCCCGTTTTTAAATAATTCAATTGCATCATCACCATTTGGGTCCATTGCAGTATTTTTAAAATTTGCTGCAAATCCCATAAAATTATGAAATCCAGTTGAATCATTTGTTACATAAATAAATGAACCTGCAGTTGCAGAAACAGCCGGAAAAGTAAATTCTTGACCATCAGTTCCACCACCATTATTAGCAACACCAATCCCGTATTTACTAAGATCTGGAATATTACTTAGAACTTTTAATTCGATTGCTTTTGGAATACCACCAGTTAATGGTCCGTCTAAAACACCTGTAATAACTAAGGAATCTGACGATCCACAAATATTTCTTACATAAGCATCGTATGTTGTCGCTGGAGCTAATCCAGTAAATTGATAGTTCCCTCCCACTACTGCAGTTCCGCTAGACGGAGCTGGAGAGCCAGTTGTAACATAAGCAACTTGAAAATTGGTTCCGCCGTTTACTTGCCAAGAAAAATCAGCTGTTGCAGCAGTAATATTTGTTATGCTCAATCCAGAAGGATCAGTACATTGAGCATTTGATTTATTTGCGTTAATAAGCAAGAATATGCTTACCAATACTAAAGTAAAGTAATTTTTTTTCATTATTTTCAGATTTTGTTGTGTTGCGAAATTAATACAAACGAGCTTATCAGGCAGGAACAAATTATTAACAATATATTAAGAAAACATGGGGTTCTTCGATAAATTCACGTATTCAAATGTTAAAAGAAAAATATTATTTAGTATTTCTTCTTATTATATATAACAACTATAAAATTAAATATGTGTGAAAAACTCTTTTTAGCTTATTTTTTTGACTAATCCGAGTTTTATATACTATTTAAATTATACATTTGCATCGACAGTTAATTAAGTAGATGTTATAAATAATTAAGACATTCTATTATTAACTTCAAAGTATTTTTGAATATGAATTATTAATACTCAACACATGATAGCTGAAGATAAACCTAAGAAGGGGATGTATGAAAGTGTTCAACATCAATTTGATAAAGCAGCCGATAAAATGGGTTTAACCCCTAACATTCGTAAAATTTTAGCAACTACAATGAATGAAATTGTAGTTCATTTTCCTGCAAAATTAGACGATGGTACAGTCGAAATATTTACAGGATATCGTGTACAACACAACAATGCTCTAGGGCCATTTAAAGGAGGTTTGCGTTATCACCCGACGGTAGATATTGATGCAGCTCGAGCATTAGCGACATGGATGACGTGGAAAACATCTCTTGCTGGTTTACCTTATGGTGGTGGTAAAGGTGGTATCCAAATTGATCCCAAAAAATATTCTCAAGGTGAATTAGAGCGTATTACACGTCGTTTCACATATGCTTTAGGTGATAATATCGGACCAGAATATGATATTCCTGCTCCAGATGTAAATACAAATGCACAAATAATGGCTTGGATTGCTGATACATATATGTCAACAAAACAACCTGGAGATCGTTCTAAATACATGCATGTTGTAACAGGGAAACCTGTTGGTTCTGGTGGTTTAGAAGGTCGTGATCGTGCAACTGGATTCGGAGTTGTTTCTAGTTTAAAAAGTTGGGCTAAATGGAGAGAAACTTCATTAAAAGATAAAAAATTTATTGTTCAAGGGTTTGGAAATGTTGGTCAATGGACTTCTCATTTCATGGACGAGAATGGTGCCAAATTAATTGCTGTTCAAGATCATACTTCAACAATTTTCAACAAAGATGGTATAAATGTTCAAGCGTTATTAGATTTCGCGAAATTTAATGGTGGAGCGGTAAAAGGTTTTACTGGTGCAAAAGAAATTGAGCCTTCTACATTTTTTGGTTTAGAATGTGATATCTGTGTTCCTGCAGCACTTGGAAATCAAATTACTGAAAACAATGCTAATGATATCAAAGCAACTGTAATTGCTGAAGGAGCAAATGGACCTATCAACTTTGAAGCGGATGATATATTAAACGATAGAGGTATTGATATTATTCCAGATATTCTCTGTAATTCAGGTGGTGTAATCGCTAGTTATTTCGAGTGGTTGCAAAACAGAAACAGTGAACTTTGGGAAATGGACGAAGTAATTGAGAAATTAGAGAAAAAAGTAGTTAATTCATTTAATCGCGTTGTTAAATCTGCTGAAGAACATCAAACAGATTTGAGAACAGCAGCTTATATTGAAGCGATCAAACGAATTGAAACTGCATATATACAACGAGGAGTATTCCCATAAACAAAAAGGATGAAATTTATTGGTATTTTAAAAGAACAAAATGAGGATCCTCGCGTTTGCGTGGGTCCTTTTGTGATTAAAAAAATCATTTCTGAATTAGATGCAACTGTTTTAGTTGAGAAAAATGCAGGATTGAAATCAGGCTTTACAAATGAGATGTATGAAGCCGTTGGAGCGCAAGTTGTCAGCAGAGAAGATGCGATTGATAAGTCGGACATTCTTCTTTTTATTAACCACTTCACCCCTCCTACTTCGTTTAACAAAGAAAAAACCTTAATTGGTATTTTGAATCCTTTGTTCTATCCAGACAAATTATCAAGCTTTTTACAAAAAGATGTAAATCTTTATAGCTTGGATTTAATGCCACGTTCATCTAAAGCGCAAGCAATGGATGTATTATCATCAATGGCTTCTCTTTCTGGATACAAAGCTGTAATTAAAGCAGCGGACTTACACAGTGCAGTTTTCCCTATGTTTACAACAGCTGCGGGAACAATCAAACCCGCTAAGGTACTCGTACTAGGTGCTGGTGTAGCCGGATTGCAAGCAATTGCAACTGCGAAACGTTTAGGAGCTATTGTATCTGCTTTTGACGTTAGAAAATCTGCTGGTGAAGAAGTAAAAAGTTTAGGAGCGAAATTCATTGAAGTTGAAGGAGCTGTTGAAAACGAACAAGCAGGTGGTTATGCTATTGAACAAACAGCTGATTATTTAGAACGTCAACGTCAGTTAATTGACAAACATGTTTCTGAAGCATCTATCGTAATTTCTACTGCAAATATCCCAGGAAGACCTGCTCCACGTTTGATTGAAGAACAAAGTGTAGACAAAATGAAATACGGTTCAGTAATCGTAGATTTAGCATCTGAACAAGGCGGAAACTGTAGCCTAACAGAAGATGAGAAAATCATTGATCATAAAGGAGTTACTATTTTAGGTAATTCAGCTTTATCGAGAGAAATTTCAACTACAGCTTCTCAAATGCTATCTAATAATTATGTTAACTTTTTGAAACATTTACTTTCTATTGAAGCGAGCGATGTAAAAAATGACCCTATTGTTTTAGGTTGTTTAATTGCTTCTTCTGGAGAAATTGTTCACGAACGTGTAAAACCATTAACTAAAGAATCTATATCATGATAGAATTTATCACTGCTCACAAGGAAATGATGTATTTCATCACTTTGTGTATCTTTTTAGGAATTGAAATTATTTCTAACGTTCCTGCTATTTTGCATACGCCACTTATGTCGGGTTCAAATGCTATCCACGGAGTTATTCTTGTTGGAGCAATTACTTTAATGATAGATGTTAAGCCAGACGATTATTTAAACCTAACAATTGGTTTTATAGCTGTTTTCTTAGGTACAATGAATATTTCAGGAGGATTTTTTGTTACGGGTCGCATCTTATCCATGTTCTCTAAAAAGAAATAAATCTAACTATTATTAAACCTTTATTATAATTAATATGGAAACAGGTGTATTAGAAATTTGTTATTTTATCGCAATGGTGTCCTTCATCATTGGTTTGAAATATTTAAGTAATCCTCAAAAATCAAAATACGGTAATATTATTGCTGGATTTGGTATGGGAATCGCTATTATCTCAACATTAATAAGCGTATTCTTAGGTACGGGATTGAATATAAATATGATTCTGATTTTGATAGCAATTACATTAGGAATGTTAATTGGAAGAAGAATGTCAGACAAAGCTGCAATGACAGACATGCCACAATTAGTATCGTATTTCAATGCGATGGGTGGTGGTTGTGCTATGTTGTTAGGAGTTTTAGAAGCGCAAAATGTTACTGGAGAAGTCTATATGAGATCTTCAGAAGTACTTTTACTAATTGCTATGATGATTGGTTCTATGTCTTTCTCAGGAAGTATCATTGCTTATCTAAAACTATCTGGAAAAATGGCGGACAAAAAATCACGTTTCGTGATGATTTTCTCTCGTTTGGCTTTACTTTCAATTGTTTTAGTGGTCATTTTAAGCTCGTTTAAAGTTATTGATGTCAGCTTGACACAAGAAATGATTATTCTCTTGATTCTAGCTTTAACTTATGGAGTTGTTTTCGTATTCCCTATTGGTGGAGCGGATATGCCTGTTGTAATTTCTTTATTGAACTCATTTACGGGTATCGCGACTGCATTAGCTGGAATCATGTTCGGTAACATCATTATGATTTCTGGTGGTATTTTCGTGGGAGCTTCTGGAGTTTTACTTACACTTTTAATGTGTAAAGCGATGAACCGATCTTTATGGAAAGTATTGGCAGGTAAATTTAAAGGAAATGGCGTTCAATCTTCTGATGGCGTTGAAATGGATATTAAACCGACAACTGTTGGTGAAGTTTGCACAAAACTTTTATGTGCTAACAAAGTGGCAATTATTCCAGGTTATGGATTAGCTGTTGCTCAAGCACAACATTTATGTAACCAACTTGAAAAAGTATTAGCCGAAAAAGATATCGAAGTTGATTATATCATTCACCCTGTTGCTGGGCGTATGCCAGGACACATGAATGTATTATTGGCTGAAGCTGATGTTCACTACGATAAATTGAAAGAAATGGAAGAAGTGAACGACGAAATGGGAACGTATGATGTTGCTATTGTTGTCGGAGCAAATGACGTTGTGAATCCTGCCGCAGAAAACGATGAAAACAGTGCGATTTACGGAATGCCAATTATTAAGGCCTACAATTGCGGAAGCGTTATTGTTATCAAACGTGGAATGAGCAAAGGATATGCTGGAATTGAAAATTTGCTTTTCGGAGAACCAAATTGTCAATTACTCTTTGCTGATGCAAAAGCAGCATTGAATGATATTTTGAACGAATTGAAAATAATATAATTATTCTAAAATAAGATATTAAAAGCTCCTTTTTGAGGAGCTTTTTTTATTTCAAAAAGTCCGTAACTTTAACTGAATTTTACATTATAATTATTTGATAACCGAAAGATTATGAATTATTTAAAAGTCTCTATCCTATTCATATTGTTTTCCTATTCTATTTCTGCGCAAGAAGATTCAAAGCTGTTGAATTTGGTGAATATTTGTAGGACGCAGCCTAAAGAGTTTTTGAATAACTACGTTCTCCCCTATCTTGAAATGCATAAAGAAGAGAATACAAACTATGCTAAATCATTGATTCGAGAATTAAAAACGATGAAACCTATTTCTGCGCTTAAAGAAACACCTGATTTAAAAAGGATGGCTTTGGATTATGCAACATATATGGGAACCAAAGGATTTGTTGGACATAAACAAACAGATGCTCGATTTAAAGCGAATAGTGTTCAATATGAGTTTTTGGGAGAGAATTGTTCATATGGATTTGATCAATCTTTGGATATTTTGATGCAACTACTTATTGACGATGGAGAATCTGACTTAGGACATCGTAAAAATATACTCAATCCAAACTTTCAATACATAGGAATAGCGATTGCTCCGCATAAAAAACTCACGTGGAATTGCGTAATGGAATTTGGCGGTTCAATTTTGAATAAATAAAAAATTCCCAAATGAATAATCACTTGGGAATTAAACTTAAGTGCTAAGGGATATTATTTTTTACCTAAACGGTTTAATAATCTGTGGTGAGCAAAAATAGCTCCCGTAAATGTTTTGAAATAGTTATATGGCACTCCATATTCCTTTGCAGTTTTCTCAATAATCGGTGATAACTTTGGATAATGCACGTGAGAAATATCTGGAAATAAATGATGTTCAATTTGAAAGTTCAAACCACCAACATACCAAGTAACTAATGGGTTTTTTCTAGCGAAATTAGCGGTTGTTTGCAATTGATGTTTCGCCCAACTTTCTTCTTGATTATCAGATTTATATGTGTCAATCGTATGAAATTCTGTTTCTGGAACAACGTGTGCAATTTGAAATACATAAGCTAAAATAGTACCGCAAACAAAATGCATTGTAGCAAAACCAATTAGTACCTGCCACCAAGCAAGGTTCATGAAAATCATTGGGATAACTAAAATATATCCGTAATAAATTACTTTTGAAATAATTAGTTGAATAATAGCTCTTCTAAGCGTAACATTTTGAGTTGCCAACAAACCTTTCTTTTTGTAACGAATAAGTTGTTTGAAATCTTTCGTTGTCATCCAAGAAAGCGTCATCAATCCATAAAGAAACCAAGCATAATAAACCTGATATTTATGAATTTTTTTCTTTTCTTCATTTGGAGAAAACCTTAAGATTGCTGGTGGTTGGATATCTTCGTCTAATTCATGCACATTTGTATAGCTATGGTGCAATACATTATGTTGAATTCTCCAGTTAATACTATTTCCTCCAAGCATTTCCATTGTATAACTTAAAATGGTATTAATCCACTTAAAGCGAGAGAATGCACCATGATTAGCATCGTGCATAACGGTAAATCCAATTCCGGACATTCCTATTCCCATTATGGCAGTCATTAGCCACATAATCCATACGTTTTCAATTACTCCAAAAACCATCAAAAAATACGGCAAGAAGAATACACTGAATAATACAGGGACTTTAAGAAATATCTTCCAGTTTCCGAACTTTTTAATATTGTGGTTTTTCAAATACTCGTTAACCCTTTTGGTTAGTTCTTTTGAAAAAACGTCTTTTTTTGTTAATCGTATATTTTCCATTACAAAATATAGGCTCCATTTAGTTACCTAAATGCAAAGATAATCTTTTTGGAGTGTTTAATAGTGCATAAATCTGTTAAATATTGCATGCATTTTTTTAACATTAATTTGTTTATTGTAAATCAGAACCGAATTATTGTACTATAGCAATCTAAAAAAGAAAGAATTAAGCAAAAAAAAGCCTGCATTTGCAGGCTTTAAAATGAACTATATTTTTTTATAAAATTGGGATTGTAATGGTAATATCTACCATAGAGTCTTCTCTTTTCTTTCCTTTCATAATTCCAAAATCTTCGGAATAGATGGTTGATGTTAAAATCATATTTCCATTGCTCATAGTAAGATTAAATTTCTCTTCCATCACAATATCTTTTATGGTTAAATTACCAACAACTGTAAATCCATCATCTGATTTTTGAACTTTAGCTGCGCTAAATGTCATAATAGGAAATTTTGCTGCATCAAAAAAATCTGGAGAAGCTAGATGATGATCGCGACCATCAATCCCCGTTTTTATAGATTCTGTTTTAACGGAACCGCTGATAGAAGCATCTTTTGGATTTTCTGGATCAAATTTTATCGTTGCCAAAAAGCCATCCAATGTTCCTTCTACATTTTTTGCATGAAATAAAAACTTAACCTTGGCATTTGGTATATCAACATTTACTTCTTGGGCTTTTGCTCCAAGAGTTAAAACAAATGATATCGCTATTAAAAGAATTGATTTCATAATTTATTTTTATTGAATTTATTTTAAAGCGTCGTATTTCGCCTTGTATTCAGCTGATTTTTCAGCATTCCCTACTTTTCTATATAATTGGAACAAAGTGTTTAATACATCTGTATTTTTAGGATTAATACGGACAGCTTGCTCAAGATATGGAATTGCTTTCATATATTCAGCATCTGCTTTTTTGATTGTTTCATCATAATGAGGATCTCCAAATGGAAGTGCATCTGCAGCTTCTTTTCCTTTTGCTCCCAAGTTTACGTAGTGTGCACCTAGTGAATATGCAGCATCTTCATACATTGAATCTAATTCCAATGCTTTTTTAAATGCACCTACTGCTTTTTCTGGCTGGTCTAACTTATCGTATACAGAACCAATAGCAAAATATAATTGTTTGTTGTTTGGCGCAGCTGCAATAGCATCTGTTAAACTTTTCTCAGCAGCAGCATTATCGCCTTTACTTAGATCGATATTGACCAATTCTAATAATAGACCTTTGTCATTAGGAAACTTAGCTCTACCTCTTTTGATAACTTCTATTGCTTCATCCGTTCTTTTTAATTCTCTTAATAGAGAAGAAGTTAACATATCAGAATCTGGAGAGTTATAACCAATTTCAGCACATTTTGAATAAAATTTCAAAGCATCTTCTTTATTTCCTTGTCTATCTGCTGCTAATCCAGCATTGTAATATGCTAATGAATCTGTTTTACCAACAATATCAAACATACCAATACACGTTTCAAACATTTCTTGAGCCGCTTTGAAATCGTTCTCTTTGAATTTTTTAATCCCTTCGTTGATTGCTTGATAACGACCCATTTCAGCAAATTGACTGATTTCTTCGCGGTAGTCATTTCTCGTATCTAACTCGTATGATCTTTTAAGACTTTGTACTCCTTGTTTAAGTATGGAGTCATTAGATAAAGATATTAATTCAGCATCATCTTTCATCATAGCAGAAAGAGCAGGAATACTCAAATATATCTGTCCTTTATAAAATAATGTTTTTGGACTTTCTATTGTTGAAGGATCTACAGCAGCTTCGTCGATGTATTGTTTTGCATCTAAAAGCGCTTTTTTTGCATTCTCATAATCTTGAGACATCACTTTCTTTTGGAAAGATTGAAACTCCATTGCTGCATTTACCTCATTGCTTTTTTGTGCAATTGACATACTCGCTGTTGCAAGTACAGCACTAAAAAGTATTGCTTTAATTTTTATCGTATTCATAAGTTTATTGTTTTTAATGTATAAAATTATTCTTCGCTTGTATCAATTTCAGTGCCATTATCAATTGGATCTCCTTCAACGCCTTCTATATCTTCGATATCGTCTTCGTCTTCAGAACGTGGAATCTTAGCAACTGCAGCAATAATTTCTTTCCCTTTCAAGTTAATTAAGCGAACTCCTTGAGCGGAACGTCCCATAACTCTAATATCAGATATGTGCATACGAATTGTCATTCCAGACTCAGTGATTATCATTAAATCATCATCATCTGTAACGTTTTTAATCGCTGTTAAAGGACCTGTTTTTTCAGTTACGCTAATCGTTTTAACTCCTTTTCCTCCACGATTAGTGATTCTGTAAACTGGTTCACCATCTTCTGGGTCGTTAAGGAACGAACGTTTACCATAGCCTTTTTCAGAAACAACTAATATAGTAGAAGTAGTGTCTTCAACGCAAACCATTCCAATTACTTCGTCGTCTGCAGAACCTAAGGTAACACCTTTCACACCTGAAGCAGTTCTTCCCATTCCACGAACAGTAGATTCGTTGAAGCGAATTGCTTTTCCAGATTTTACAGCTAAAACAACTTCATTTGTTCCGTTAGTAAGACGAACTTCTAATAATTCATCATTTTCACGAATGTTGATTGCATTGATTCCATTAGTTCTTGGACGTGAATATGCTTCTAAAGAAGTTTTCTTGATGATTCCTTTTTTAGTACACATGATGATGAAGTTATTTTGAACATAATCTACATCTTTCAAGTCTTTCACGTTGATATAAGATTTAACTCTATCTCCTTGCTCAATGTTGATTAAGTTCTGAATCGCTCTACCTTGCGAAGTTTTGTTTCCTTCTGGAACTTCGAAGACACGCATCCAATAACATTTACCTTTTTCAGTAAAAATCAATAAATAGTTGTGATTTGTTGCCACAAAAAGATGTTCTAAGAAATCTTTGTCTCTAGTTTTAGAGCCTTTTGATCCAACTCCTCCTCTATTTTGAACTTTATATTCATCTAAGTTTGTACGTTTGATATAACCTGCATGAGAAATTGTAACAACAACTTCCTCATCTGGAATTAAATCTTCGATACGCATTTCGCTTGCAGAATATTCTATAATAGAACGACGCTCATCACCATATTTGTCTTTCACGTATTCTAACTCTTCAATAATAATCTGCATTCTTCTTTCTTCACTTGCTAAAATATCTTTCAAATCAGCAATTAAAATCATTAACTCGTTGTATTCTGTACGAAGTTTATCTTGCTCCAGTCCTGTTAATTGACGTAAACGCATTTCAACAATTGCTCTTGACTGAATATCAGACAAGCTAAATCGTTTCATTAAGTTCTCTCTCGCTGCATCTGGAGATTTAGATGCTTTGATAATTGCAATAACTTCGTCAATATTATCAGAAGCAATAATAAGTCCTTCTAATATATGTGCTCTATCTTCAGCTTTAGCTAGTTCAAATTTCGTTCTTCTAATAACAACTTCGTGTCTAAAGTTCACAAAATGAATAATTAAATCTTTTAGATTCAACATTTGTGGACGACCATCAACTAGTGCAATGTTATTCGTTGAAAATGAAGTTTGTAGTTGTGTGTATTTAAATAATTTATTTAAGACAACGTTAGAAATTGCATCGCGTTTTATTTCATAAACGATACGCATTCCATTTCTATCAGATTCATCTCTTAAATCAGAGATACCATCAATTTTTTTGTCGTTAATTAAATCAGCCGTCTTTTTAATCATTTCAGACTTATTCACCATGTAGGGAATTTCTGTTACGATAATTTGCTCTCTACCTGTGCTTGTTGTTTCAAAACCAACTTTTGCACGAATTACAATTCGACCTCTACCAGTTAATAAAGCTTCTCTTACGCCTTCATAACCATATATAATTCCACCTGTAGGGAAATCTGGAGCTTTTACAATTTGCATCAACTCCTCAATATCTATCTCTTTATTTTTAACGTACGCAATAGTCGCATCAACAACTTCCGTTAAGTTATGAGGCGCCATGTTTGTAGCCATACCAACTGCAATTCCAGAAGCTCCATTCACTAATAAGTTAGGAATCTTTGTAGGAAGTACAACAGGCTCTTGTAAGCTTTCATCAAAATTTGGGCGAAAATCAACTGTGTCTTTATCCAAATCAGCTAACATGTCTTCAGCAATCTTTTTAAGACGTGCCTCGGTATAACGCATTGCTGCAGGATTATCTCCATCGACAGAACCAAAGTTACCTTGTCCATCCACTAAAGGATAACGCAAAGACCACGGCTGTGCCATTCTTACCATTGTATAATATACAGAAGAATCTCCGTGTGGGTGATATTTACCCAAGACTTCTCCAACAATTCTAGCTGATTTCTTGTGTGCTTTATTTGAGAACACACCTAAATCTTGCATTCCATATAAAACTCTTCTATGAACTGGTTTAAAACCATCTCTCACATCAGGTAATGCTCTGGAAACAATTACCGACATCGAATAATCGATGTAAGAGGATTTCATTTCATCCTCAATGTTGATTCTAATTATCTTCTCACCATCTTCTGCCATCTTGTCATTATTTAGTGTTTGCACGAAATTTGGAGATAAATTCCGCAAAGGTTCGAAATTAGTTAAAATACATGGATAAAAACAAAAAGATTTAGGTATTTATAAACAATATTCTGTGGAAAATTGATGTTCAATTAATGCTGAATTTGTTTTACAAACATCTATTTTTGGTTTTCTGTCTAGTTTAGCTTACTTTTAGCATGTAGACAATGATATTATCTTAATAAAAATGGAAGCAAAATTTTCCCCCCGAGTAAAGGATGTAATCACATTTAGCCGTGAAGAAGCCCTGCGTTTAGGTAATGACTTTATTGGCGTTGAGCATTTACTTCTCGGAATGATCCGTGAAGGTTCTGGTATGGGAATTAATCTTATGCGAGAATTTAACTTGAATTTACCTCAAATTCGCAAAGAAATTGAGTCGTCTTTGTTGAAATCTTCTGTTGCGGTTACACAAATGGCGAATATTCCGTTAGTGAAACAGGCAGAACGCGTTTTAAAGATCACCTATTTAGAAGCAAAGCTATTTAAAAGTCCCGTTATAGGAACAGAGCATTTACTTCTTTCAATCTTGAAAGATGAGAATAATTTAGCGTGTCGTATTTTAAATAAATACGGTGTGATGTATGAAAATATTAAAGAAGAACTAGAAACTATGTTAGACGAAGGAAAATTGCCTAAAGCTGAATTGCCAAATACTCCTGATGATGATTCAGGAAGTGAAGGTTATGCTGCTGGAACACCGCGAAAAGGCACAGAAACAAAATCAAAAACTCCAGTTTTAGATAATTTTGGTCGCGATTTAACCAAATTAGCTGAAATGGGTAAACTCGATCCAATTGTTGGACGAGAAAACGAAATTGAACGTGTGAGTCAAATTCTCTCACGAAGAAAGAAAAATAATCCTATTCTAATAGGTGAACCTGGAGTTGGTAAAAGCGCCATCGCTGAAGGGTTGGCTTTAAGAATCGTTCAACGTAAAGTGTCTCGTATTCTTTTCAATAAACGCGTTATTTCTCTTGATTTAGCTTCTTTAGTAGCTGGAACGAAATATCGTGGACAGTTTGAAGAACGTATGAAAGCTGTTATGGCAGAAATCGAGAAATCTCCAGAGATTATCTTATTTATCGATGAAATTCATACGATAATTGGAGCTGGTGGAGCAAGTGGTTCATTGGATGCCTCCAATATGTTTAAACCAGCTCTAGCTCGTGGAGAACTGCAAGCAATTGGAGCTACAACATTGGATGAGTATCGTCAATATATTGAGAAAGATGGCGCTTTGGAACGTAGATTTCAAAAAGTGATCATTGAGCCAACTTCAATTGACGAAACGATTACTATTTTAAATAATATTAAAGAGCGTTACGAAGAACATCACAATGTAACGTATACTCCCGAAGCTATTATTAGCTGTGTTAAATTAACCGATCGCTATCTTTCTGATCGTCATTTACCAGACAAAGCAATTGATGCATTAGATGAAGTTGGTTCTAGAGTCCATATTACAAACATCAATGTTCCTAAAGAAATTGTGGAAATTGAAGAGAAAATTGAAGCGATTAAAAATCAAAAACACGATGTTCTAAAAAGTCAACAATACGAAAAAGCAGCTGAATTTAGAGATGCTGAACGTCAGTTGTTGGAGAAATTAGAAATCGAGAAAAATAAATGGGAAGAAGAATCTAAATCAAATAGAATTACTGTAACAGAAGAAGATGTTGCCGAAGTAGTTTCTATGATGACAGGAATTCCTCTTCAACGCGTTGCACAATCTGAAAGTGGCAAACTTGTTAGCATGGAAAAAGACCTTGACGGTAAAGTTATTGGTCAACACGATGCTGTTGTCAAGGTTGTAAAGGCTATTCAGAGAAACAGAGCGGGACTTAAAGATCCAAACAAACCAATCGGTTCATTTTTCTTTCTAGGACCTACTGGAGTTGGAAAAACACAATTAGCGAAAGAACTTGCTAAGTTCTTATTTGATTCTGAAGAAGCTCTTGTAAGAATTGATATGTCCGAATACATGGAAAAATTCTCTATCTCTCGTTTGGTTGGAGCGCCTCCAGGATATGTTGGTTATGAAGAAGGCGGACAATTAACAGAAAAAGTTCGTAGAAAGCCCTACTCTATCATTTTGTTAGATGAAATTGAAAAAGCGCATCCAGATGTGTTCAATCTTCTTTTGCAAGTTCTAGACGAAGGTCACATGACAGATGGTTTAGGTAGAAAAGTAGATTTCAAGAATACTATTCTGATTATGACTTCAAATATCGGAGCTAGACAACTGCAAGATTTTGGCGGAGGTGTTGGTTTTGGAACAAAAGCTCGTCAAACTCAAGAGGAAGATGATAAAAAGATTGTGATTCAAAATGCTTTGAGAAAAGCTTTTTCTCCAGAGTTTTTAAATCGTGTAGATGATATGATTCTTTTCAAATCGTTGAATCGCGAGGATATTCACAAAATTATTGATCTAGAATTAATTAAATTGTATGGTCGTATCAATAATTTAGGATACCAAATTCAAATGACTGAAAAAGCGAAAGACTTTATCGTAGACAAAGGCTACGATGAGAAATTTGGAGCACGTCCACTGAAAAGAGCTATTCAAAAATTCATTGAAGATCCATTGGCGGAAGAAATAATCAAAGCTAACCTTGAAGAAGGCGACACGATTAAAATTGATGTCAAAAAAGACGCAACTGAATTAACGATTGATATTGAAAAAGGGAAAAAGACTAAAAAGCTAAAGAAAGACGGCGAATAATCTTATTCTAATTCAACTTACTTAAAAACACGTTTCACTTCGAAGCGTGTTTTTTTTTGTTTTTAAAAGTGTCGTTTTAATTATATGGTTTTTAACCACAGAGTTCACCATATTTTCACAAAGTATTACAATGAGCTTGTCGAATTGGTCACAAAGTATTCTGTTTTCTCCGTGAACAATTCAGTACACTCATTGCAACGCATTGCGATTTTACTTCGGCATACGCAGTGTATCACTTTGTGTATGCTGTGGTTTAAGCTTATTCAATTATTTGATACTTCTCTTTTGCTGCTGAACGAGTTAATCCATTGAAATGCCACCATTCTGTTTGAATATTCCACATTTGTCCTGCTAACATTACTCGACGTAGTAATTTTCGATTAGCAACTTGCTCCTTCGTTAATTCTCCGCTCTCCAGAAAAATAGATTCCATTGATGGGTAAGCGATTTGGCGCGCATCGTCGAATCCAGCTCCCATATCTAACGGAACACGTTCATCATTACAGATGGTCAAATCTACTGCACATCCAAAATTATGAATAGATCCATGTTTTGGGTTAGAAACAAACTTTACACGAAGATAAACGGGAACAGTATCCAATAAATCCCACATTGTTTGTTGCACACTTCGCGGACGAGCAGCATCGTATATTAACAGATGTAAACTACTGTCGATATTTGTCAACTTTAATTGCGCTTGATTCAATTTCTCCGCTATTTCTGGTTGTAAAAAAGCTTTCGATAACGTTCCGTACACATTTGTATGCATGAAATTATCATCCGAAGCATACTTAAGTTCAACAAAAATGTTTGCATTGAGTGATTGAACATCGATTAATCCAGCTTTTTCAAATCGTGTTTCCAATTCACTTTTGACTTGCTTTTTAGGTTTTTTTGGAACAATTGTATCTGAAATGGGATTGTTTTCTGATTGAACAGGAGATTGTTCGGTTTCACAACCAACAATAAGAGCAGCTAAAAACATTAAAACTGAATATCGTATTAATTTCCTGACCATTTTTCAAAAGCTCTCTGCTGAAGCGCAGATGTTTTTTCATATCTAGAAATTGTATAATCCAAATAATAGTTTTTATTCAGTTGTGGTAAGGTTTTCTCTATTAATTTTCCATCGCGAACGACCGTCAAAACAATCGTTTCATCACAGAAATGATGAATCCACTTATCCAACTCCCCTTCTATAAACAATGAATTGATTGCTAGTATTTTATCACCAATCATCAAACCTATTACATCAACTGTAGAACCCGGGTAAATTGTTTTAACTTCCCACAAATCGTGGTGGTTTTTAACTGCTTTCATTCCCCATTGCGCATGCGAAATGCTGTGGGTTGGTTTCATATCTAGTTTAAATCCTAAATAACTCAATGCATCTACCAAAGAAGTTTCAAAAGAAGTTATTCCGTGAATAAAATTTTTCTCAATTTCTTCGAATGAAATACCTGCAATATTTTCAATCTCTTTCTGATAATCAGCTTCAGAAACCCCTTTGTTTTTAAGGTAATAATTGTAATAAAGTGATTTCATTACATCGTGTAAACAACGTTTATTTCCAGTGGCCTTCATAATGAAAACATCTGTCATAAAGGCAATTAAAGCTCCTTCTGTATAAATAGAAACTTTTCTTCCTGGAACTCCAGCTTCGTAACCGTCTAACCATGTATCAAATGAACTTTGAGCAACCGAATAATTGAATCGTCCGTAATTATCGAAGTGTTTGTGTAATAATTTCTCTATTTCTAAGGTGTATTGATGCGTAGAGAAGACTTTTGATTGATACAGGAATAAATCCCCCATATAAGTGGTAACTCCTTCACACAAATACCCTAATGGAGAATAACTTTCTTTCGAATAATCGTATGGAAACATTTCAATTGGACGAATCGATTTTACATTCCAAGCGTGATATAGTTCGTGCGAACAAACACCCAACAATTCATCGTAAACAGAATCATATAACTCCACTCCCGGACCAATAGTTATAACCGTAGAACTCAAATGTTCCACACCATGATAAGCCCTTGTTGGCGAAACATGAATTAAGAAATGGTATTCATCTACTGGGAATTCACCAAATTTCTCAATCTGTTTTTCTGTAAATGCTTTAAAATCTGGAATCAACTTCTCCCAATTTGCTTTGACACAACCTCTCATCCAAACATGAAAAAGTACTTCTCCAACTTTATACGTCTCGTGAAGAATAGATTCTGTACAGATAAATGGACAATCTGCCAATTCATGAAAATCTTTTGCGGAAAGTTTATTATCAATATTTTTAATTGCTCCTGCATATTTCCATTTCTTTGGAATATCTAGGTTCATTTCACAAGGTTCTGTTTCACGTCCTTTGATATAAACACAACAATTTGCTGGATTTACATATAACATATCTTCGCTGAGGAAAGTTGAACCTGAATTTAATTCATGTGCGTAAAACGAATAATATACATGAATTTCTTCCAAATGAGCAGTTTGACATTCCCAAACGTCTTTTGCGGTTTTATGAAAAGCTACTTTTTTTCCATTTTTATCGAAAACATTGAATGAACGTACGTTTTTCGCGAAATTCCCCATTTCGTAACGACCTGGACGCCATGCTGGAAATTGCAAAAAAGTGATTTTATCTCTCACTTCAAGAACTGCCTTGATACGAATGTATTGTTGTTGAGGGTTTTCAACTGAAAAATAGTAAGACGTCATTGTTTTTTGTTTTTGCGTTTTCGAAAAAATAAATAAATACCTGCTAATAAGATTAACCAAACGATTCCACGATACAACATAGTTTTTAACCAATCAATTTGAGATGTTCTGAAATAAATTGCTTTTCCATCATATCTAAAAACTGGGTTGCTATACATTCTATCTCCATCTTGAAAATCAATGTTAAATCGAATGTACGTATCTTTTGGAGTAAATTTCCAAGTAAATTTAGTTTGAATAGAATCTAATTCAGCTTCGTGTAAAATTGCTCCTGCTTGACCGATAACTTTCCAATGTCTAACAGCTTTGTTTACTGTAAATTCAATCGAACCATCTTTTGAAACTGTAAATGAATTGAAACAAGCGATACGATCTTTGTCTTTTACTTTTCGTTCAAAACTATCTCCAATTGGAAACCAAGGTTCGTAACCTGCTGTTCTACCCTCTTTTAATGCTTTGATTACTTCTTCTCTAGTTACAACTGGAGCATTTATAAGCGTTACAGAAACGCCATAATCCTGATGATGATACAAATCGTGCACATCGTCATCACCGATAATAAAACAAAGGTTTCCTGCAGAAAGCGCATCATCCCAACGATCAAAAGAGTTTTTACGCTGGTTGAGAACTTCCATCAATCTAAACCCAGTTAATTTCGTGATTTCTACAGAATCATACGAATTTTCAAATTCTGGATGTGCAATAGCAAAGATATCTGCTCCTTCTTTGATGTGATTGATAATATATTGCTTGTTAGAAAGCGTCTGAAACAAAGGAAAATCAAAAGCGAAAACTTTTTTTGCACCAATAACAACTTGATGATGTTTAAACGGAGAATAGCCGTGTTCGTAAGAAGGAATAAAATTAGCAGAATCTTTTTCTAATTCATTGATATTCATGTAATTGGAAACAGAGTGAACTTTATAGCCCATTTGAGCATACGCATTCACAATTTTCTCTGGTGTATTAACTCTTCCATTGGTAACTCCGCCTAAAACGTTAGCATGAGCATGAAAATTGGCCTTAAACCATTTTGTAGAATCTATATTTTTGTAAGGATTGTAAAAATGACTTCCCGAAAAAGGTTTTGGAGGATCGAATTTATAAATTGGCGACCACAAGAAAGGAATCAACAAAACATAGAGTATTACAGTTAACAACAAATACCCTATGAAACGAAAAATACCTTTAAGCCATTTCATCATTTAGTGCATCACTTTTAGATTTCTACTGTATAGAAAGATGAATAAAGCAGAAAAGAATAAGGAAACATATATTTCAAGGTTGAGAATTAGGTTTATTGGATAAACCAAATACATAATTCCGACCGTCAAAAGAGAATAGATAATGTAGATGTGGAATCCCATTTTTCTGAGTTTTAACATAAATACTACTCCAGTAATACCAATCAATGCAACCAATAAAGCCAATAAATTTTGCTTGTAAAATACTTGATCATTCGTATAATGCATTTTTTTAATAACTGTTTCAAACATACCCGCAAAACCAGGTTGCCCCATTTTATTCATTTCATTAACTGAATTGGATAAACCTACTTCAATCTGCTCCATCTCACTTTGTGAAACCGGTCCTTTAAATAGAGCTCCAGCGCTTGCAAACAAGCCGGAAGACATGTAAAGAAATGATAAAACAGCTAGTACTATTAGAAATGTAGGCGGTTTTGTTACTCTGTTTTCAGTATTTTCGTTGTCGATTAGTTGATCATTTTCCATAATTCATTTTTTACAAAGTTCTTACTTTTTATCATTTTGGGATGAATATATTCATCATTTTCCATAAAAGGAACCAATTTAACATACTTTTCTAAAACCGTTTCCAAGATTGGAGAAGATTTCTGTGGTCTTCTGAAGTGAATTGCCTGGCTAGCATTCATCAATTCAACTCCTAATATCATTTGAACATTTTCTACAACACGAAAAAGTTTAGTAGCAGCATTTGCGCCCATACTCACGTGATCTTCTTGTCCATTACTAGAATCAATTGTATCTACACTTGCTGGTGTACATAATTGTTTGTTTTGACTAACAATACTCGCCGCAGCGTATTGTGGAATCATCATTCCAGAATTAAGTCCAGGATTTGAAACCAAGAATGCAGGTAAATTTCTTGTTCCTCCAATCAATTTATACGTTCTTCTTTCTGAAATACTTCCTAATTCTGCAAACGCAATCGCCAAGAAGTCCATACTCAAAGCTAGTGGTTGTCCGTGGAAATTTCCTGCAGAGATAACCTCTTCACTATCCACAAAAATAGTTGGATTATCAGTAACTGCATTTATTTCATTTTCAATAATTTGCGTTGTAAAATTTAAAGTGTCCAATGAAGCTCCATGTACTTGTGGAATACAACGAAACGAGTAAGGATCTTGAACATTTACTTTGTTATTCTCAATAAGTTGACTTCCTTTTAAGAGCGTTCTAAATTGTTTTGCAACCTCTATTTGTCCTTTTTGACAACGAATAGCATTTACATTTTCAAAAAACGGATTTAAGCGGCCATCATAAGCTTCCAACGAAATTGCACCAATTATATTAGCTGCTTTCATTAAATCTTGTCCTCTCCAAACAGCCCATAAACCATGAGAACTCATGAATTGCGTTCCATTCAATAAAGCCAGCCCTTCTTTAGATTTCAATGAAATAGGTGATAAATTCAGAGATTTCAGCACATCTGCAGTTGCTTTTTTCTCTCCTTTGAAATACACTTCTCCTTCGCCAATGATTGCTAAAGAAAGATGTGCTAAAGGAGCTAAATCGCCAGAAGCACCTAAAGAACCTTGTTGATAAATAACAGGAAGAATATCGTTATTATAAAAATACAAAAGTCGTTCAACCGTTTCTAGCTGAACACCAGAATATCCTTTCGATAAACCAATTGCCTTGAGTAAAAGCATCAGCTTCACAATTTCTAAATCAACCTCTGCTCCTGCTCCACAAGCGTGTGATCGAACTAAATTCACTTGTAATTGTTCTAATTGACTTGCTTCTATAGATGTATTGCAAAGTGAACCAAATCCTGTATTAATTCCGTAAATCTGCTCGGTACTTTTCGCTACGACATCATCCAAAAACGTACGACATTGTTGAATTGCAGCAATACAATCTTTTCCTAATACAACTTCATCTTTTCTTTCTACAATCGCTCTTAGTTGATCGATAGAAATCCATTCTTTTGTACATACAAACTGACTCATTGTATTATTTTGTTTGTTGAATAATGTAATTTATAAATTCTGCTGTAGTCAAAGTAGTTTGTTCGCTGGTTTGCATATTTTTTAGTTGAACTGAATTTGAATTCATTTCAGACTCACCAATTAAAGCTACAAAAGCTACTTTTTTGTCATCAGCATACTTCATTTGCTTTTTAAGTTTTGCGTCGAAAGAAGGATAGATTTCAGCGTCTATTCCTTTGCTTCTCGCCTCTTTCAGTAATTTAAGACAATGGCTTTGTTCTTTTTCTCCAAAATTAGCAAACAATAAAGTCAAACCTTTTTCGAGCGATGTTGGGAATAGATTAAGCTCCAATAAAATATCGTAGATACGATCTGCTCCAAAAGAGATTCCAACACCTGACATTCCGCTCATTCCAAATAATTCTGTTAAGTTGTCGTAACGTCCTCCGCCACAAATACTTCCCATATTTACGCCATTTGCTTTTACTTCAAAAATAGCACCTGTGTAATAGTTTAGTCCACGGGCAAGTGTAACGTCAAACTCTAATTTTGCTTGATAAAGTCCTAAAGACTCTACTTGTCCAAAAACAAATTCTAATTCTTCTATTCCTTTTAATCCAATTTCGCTTTTTGCTAAAAAGGACTTCATCTTTGTTAATCGTTCTTTCCAAGTTCCTTGTAATTGAAACAAAGGATCTATTATTTCGATTGCTTTTTCGGATATTCCTTTTTGTTTCATTTCTAAAACAACACCATCTTTGCCGATTTTATCCAGTTTATCGATAGCAACAGTCATGTCGATTATTTTATCGCTTTCTCCGCTAACTTCAGCTATTCCAGCAAGAATCTTTCTATTATTGATTTTAATGGTAAAATCTGGAATTTTCAGATTAGATAATGCTTCGTCTAAAATTTGAACACATTCTACTTCGTACAATAAAGATTCGCTACCAACCACATCAGCATCGCATTGAAAGAACTCTTGGTATCTACCATTTTGAGGTCGATCTGCACGCCAAACAGGTTGAATCTGGTAACGTTTAAAAGGAAATGTAAGTTCATTTTGATGTTGAACAACAAAACGAGCAAACGGCACAGTTAAATCGTAACGCAATGCTTTTTCTGAAAGTGAATTAGCGAAAACAGTTAAATTATCGTTTTCCAATGCTTTTAAATCTGCGCTTTTTACCTTATCGCCAGAGTTTAAGATTCTAAAAATCAAGCGATCGCCTTCATCTCCATATTTACCCATGAGGGTTTCTCTTTTTTCAAACGAAGGCGTTTCTATCGGTAAAAAACCATACTTTTTAAATATAGTTTGAATAGTAGAAAAGATATATTCTCTTTTAGCTACATTTTCGGGTAAAAAATCACGTGTTCCTTTCGGTATAGAGGGTTTTTGAGCCATAATTAAAACATTGCTTTGCAAAATTAACATTTGATTTGACTTTTACACGCAAAAAAAAAGAGAACCTCTGCGGATTCTCTTTTAACTTATAGATATTATATGAAAAACTAATTTTTAACCACTTTAAAACTTTGCGTTTGCATTTCGTCAGTAATTTGAACTACATAAATCCCCGTAGAAAATGCTGATAAGTCAATTTCAGTTGAATTTTTTATTTCCATTAATATTCTACCTGAATAATCAAGCACTCTGATTGTTTCATCGCCTTTAAGACCTTTTAGGTTTATCATACCATTTGTTGGATTGGGATAAAGTGTCAAGTTATCTTTTGCTTCTTCAACTATTGATAAGAAGGGTAAAATATTCCCATTATTTCCAAAAGATTGCCGACAAGGAGTATGATTATCATGGAAATATTGACGAATTAATTGTGTGTTAGCAAACAAATTATTGATTCCATCAGGAATTGTTGCCCCACCATCTCCTAAAATAAAAGCTCCTTCAAACATAAGCGTAGAATCCGGCATTAGTTGATAACGATTTGTTGCAGACAAATTTCTTCTATCTCCTACTGCATCTGAATTAGTAATTTCATCCCAAACACCGCAAGAACCCATACCATAAGTTCCATAATTCATAGGATCAGATGCACCTGGGAAAATACACTTACAAGGAATAGCAGATGGCATAGAACCAGAGCTTCCACATGTAAAATGTGTGCTGTCTTTCCAACGACAAGTCATGTATAAAAATTTGTTAATTGCATTTTCTGGATCATCGTTAATACCCGGTATAGCACCTCCAACATCTGATCGAAAGAATGGCGCACTACATTCCATTCCCCAATATTCATTATCCGCTAATCCATCATTAAAACCAAGACCATTTACCGATTTATTTACACCCACACCCACAGCATTATCAATTCCGTCATTTTCTAATTTACTGCCTCTCAACAAAACAAAACCTTGTGCGGGAATTATATCATAAAAACCTATTGATGGACCACTGGTTGCGTCGACTGGATCACCATTATAACAGTAAGTTAAACCTAAATTAACATTAGTACCACTATAATCATCTATAGCACCTCCAATATCAAAATCATTTATCATACCAATCATCAAAGAATCATATTCTATTCCACCACGATTTTTAACGATTAATCTTGTGAAGAGTGTATTTTTTATTGCTACATCATCACAATCAAAATCATAGATATAACTGTAAAATTCTAATCCTGTTCCTATAGTATCATTTTGAATGATTGGATCGTGAGAAAGCGTAAGGATACACCTTGTTCCTGGGAAATCTGGATATTCTCCTAATAATGGTTCATATATTCCATTTCCGTTCAAATCGACATAAGGAGCTAATTGTGCTGCTTGACCTTTGCTGACATCTCCATTTCCTGGCCAAAAAAAGATTCCTTTTGGTGGAACATATCCATTCGCTTGATAATGTTGAATATGTTCTGCGATTTGATACACATCTACATAAAAGCTTTCAAAATATTTATGCAAGTCTGTTTGACTGTACTGCGAAGGATTCGTATAAGGGCCGGGGCGAAATTTATTACTAAACAACATACTATTATCGCCTCTAATAGCTCCATTAACATCTTTGCCAGCAATTACATAACTTGAAACAAAATCTGTTGCACGGTTTAGACTATCCACTACTAAGCCGGAATATCCATTAGTTAAATCTGCAACTACTTGTAAACCAGCCGAAGTCGATAAATTAAACCTTCCCATTGAGTATGAGCCTGATAATTCTTTAAAATCAGTTATCTTATTTATATCATTCCAAGAGAGAAAAAGTGAACTTCCTGAAACTGTATTTCCATAGTTAAGAAATCTATTTGTAAGACCAACGCAAAAAGCTTTACCATTATTATCTGGCACAAATCTTTTAGGTGTAAAATTATTTTGATAAGAGAAACTATCAATAAAAACTCCAGAATTAGATGTTTCTTTAACATTATAATAAAGATAATTTTGCGTTTTCAAGCACCAATAATCAATACCCTGATAACGTGAATATAAATTGTATTTTGGACTAAAAATTTCTGGAAATACAAAGCTATTTTCACTTGGCAAAGTCAATACATTATTTTGCATCAAATAACGACTACAAGTAGCAAGCGAATCTAACACCATCATATAATCAAGTGAAGATTCAGTATATAAACCAAATATACGATCACATTTTTGTAATAAAATATCTATAGATAGAACTGCATTATTCTGGACAACCGCACGATGTAATTGTCCTGAACTACAGTAATAGATATTTTCATTTGTCCCCATTTTTACAAAAAATTGAGGATTTACTTTATACATATTATTAGGTACAACTGATGCTTCAACAAGTAAATTGGAAGGAGTTCCAAATGTATTTAGATCAAATGAATAACGTCTTAATTCTGCCGCAGGATTAATTGAATAAACAGTAATTGTATTAGAAATAGCATCAAAATTCGAGCCTACATAAGGTTTATTGAGCGTTGTACTTATTTCAGAATAATCACTATAAACATAATTGAGATAATGCAAAACAATCAGTTTTCCACTTACATAATCAGCAGTAACAATATATGTATGGTTATTATTTTGATAAGTATTTATAATCGTTAAATCTGAAGGATTAAGAATAGATGGAATTGTAGAACTATATGACTGATAGTTACGTCCATTGTATTCCATTTTCACAAATTGTATGTTCGTCCCCGCAGAATCTGCAATCAACACGCCTAGAAACCCTCCAGAAACTGGAATTCCATCAATCTTATCGGGGACTTTATAATCTGTCCCTTGAGCATTAAGTCCATTAAAAAATGTCTCTGAAAATTGGGCATTTACTTCAATTCCAAAAAAAAGAAATAAAATAGTAAATAGTATTTTTTTCATAGCCTTGGTTTTTAATATTATTAGTAAATTTAGAGAACTCATTTATTGTATCCAAATCTTAAAAATAAATTTTAATGAAAAGTATACATGTCTAAAACAAGTCTTTTTGTCATTAAGTAAGTTATTAAAACGTCAATTTGTCCGTTATTGGTGTGTTTTATCTCTTGGCAATTGATTTGATAATTAAAGAATGAATGAGAATTTAATACTTAGAAAATTATGGATTTAAGTAAATTTACTATTAAAACACAAGAATCTATTCAAGAAGCACAACAAATTGCTTTGGGAATGGATCACCAAGCGATTGAACCAGGGCATATTCTGAAAGGAATGTTGACGGTTGATCAAGATGTATTACCTTTTCTTTTAAAAGAATTAAATGTCAATGAAATTGCTTTAACGCAAGCACTGGATAGAATCATAGGAACTTATCCTAAAGTTTCTGGAGGACAAGCTTACTTAAGTAATGCGAGCCAACGTGTTCTCGCAAAAGCACAAGCTGAAATGAAAGCCTTTCAGGATGAATTTGTCTCGATAGAATTGCTTCTCTATGCTTTGTTAGACGCTTCTGATTCTACAGGACAACTTTTAAAAGACAACGGTATTACAAAAGCTAATTTAAAAAAGGCAATAGAACATTTAAGGAAAGGAGAAACAGTGAAAAATAATAACCAAGATGGAAACTATCAAGCATTAGCAAAATATGCTAAAAATTTGAATGAATTAGCAAAAACAGGAAAATTAGATCCTGTGATTGGTAGAGATGATGAAATCCGCCGCGTACTACAGATTTTAACACGTAGAACTAAAAATAATCCCATATTAATCGGTGAACCTGGAGTTGGTAAAACTGCCATAGCAGAAGGTATTGCTCATCGCATTGTTAATGGTGATGTCCCAGAGAATTTGAAATCGAAAACGGTTTATTCGCTCGACATGGGTTCTTTAGTTGCGGGAGCAAAATACAAAGGTGAGTTTGAAGAACGTTTAAAAGCTGTTGTAAAAGAAGTTACCGATTCTGACGGAGAAATTATTCTCTTTATAGATGAAATTCACACGCTAGTTGGTGCTGGCGGTGGCGAAGGCGCAATGGATGCCGCAAATATTCTAAAACCTGCTTTAGCAAGAGGAGAGCTAAGAGCTGTTGGAGCAACAACTTTGAATGAATATCAAAAATATTTTGAGAAAGACAAAGCCTTGGTGCGTCGTTTTCAAACTGTTATGGTGGATGAACCAACAACAGAAGACGCTATTTCTATCCTTCGTGGAATCAAAGAAAAGTATGAAAATCACCATAAAGTACTAATAAAAGACGCTGCTATCATTGCTGCGGTTGAAATGTCACAACGTTACATTACAGATCGTTTTTTACCCGACAAAGCAATTGACTTAATTGACGAAGCTGCTTCTAAATTACGCATGGAAATCAATTCAAAACCAGAGGAATTGGATGAAATTGAACGTAAAATAATGCAACTCGAAATTGAACGTGAAGCTATAAAACGTGAAAATGACACGAAGAAACTGGAGAAAATAAACAGTGAATTAGGGAATTTAAATGAGTCCAAAAATACTTTCATGGCAAAATGGAAGTCGGAAAAAGACGTTATTGACGGCGTACAAAAGGCAAAAGAAGACATTGAACACTTCAAATTAGAAGCTGACCAAGCCGAACGCGCTGGAGATTACGGAAAAGTAGCTGAAATTCGATATGGAAAAATCCAAGAAGCAGAAAAGAAACTGGCGGAATTGAAAGAAAAGCTCAATACTGTTCAAGCGAATTCTAAAATGATCAAAGAAGAAGTTGACGTTGAAGAAATTGCAGACGTTGTTTCCCGTTGGACTGGAATTCCTATCAGTAAAATGTTGGAAAGTGAGCGTGAAAAGTTACTTAGATTGGAAGATGAACTCGAAAATCGTGTTGTTGGACAAGAAGAAGCTATTGTAGCCATTTCTGATGCAGTTCGCAGAAGTCGCGCTGGATTACAAGACAATAAACGTCCAATTGGATCCTTCATCTTCTTAGGAACAACAGGTGTTGGAAAAACGGAGTTAGCAAAAGCATTGGCTGAATATTTATTCAACGATGAAAATGCAATGACGCGAATCGATATGAGTGAATACCAAGAAAAACACAGTGTTTCTAGACTTGTCGGAGCGCCTCCAGGATATGTAGGTTACGATGAAGGTGGACAATTAACAGAAGCTGTTCGTAGACGTCCCTACTCGATTATTCTATTGGATGAAATCGAAAAAGCGCATCCAGATGTATTCAATATTTTATTGCAAGTATTGGATGATGGTCGTTTGACAGATAATAAAGGTCGTATTGTGAATTTCAAAAACACGATTATTATCATGACTTCTAATTTAGGTTCCGATATTATTCAAGAATCATTTGAAAACATGAAACCAGGTGAAGAAGAGCGTGTTTACGACAAAACGAAAATGCTTGTTTTTGAAGAACTGAAACGCACTATTCGTCCAGAGTTCTTGAATCGTATTGATGAAACAATTGTGTTCCGTCCATTAAACAAACAAGATATATTACAAATAGTTGATATTCAATTAAATATATTAAAGAAACGATTGATCGAAAACGACATCAACTTGGTTTGCACAAAAGAAGCTATTGAATACATCGCAGAAGTTGGTTACGATCCGCAATTTGGAGCAAGACCAGTAAAACGTGTAATTCAACGACAAGTTTTAAATGAACTTTCTAAACAAATTTTAGGCGGAACTATCGACAAAACTAAAAATGTCGTGATGGATGTTTTCGATGGAAAAATTGTCTTTCGCAAACCTGTGAAAGTTGAGGAAGAGTAAAAAGTTAAAAATTAAGATTTATAAGACCGGAATTGAATCAATTTCGGTCTTTTTTTTATCCTACAATCCTTTTATGCGCCATTTGAAGAATACGTTTGTTACACGTAGATTTGTTTTCTAAATACCAATTAAATTGTTCTTCTTCCAAAAACCCAATAATCAACCCAACAAGTTGATTTCTAAATGCTTGATCATTTTGAATCATTTTACTCAAAAAGGAAAGTCGTTTTCGTTCGTTTAACTCTTTGTACTTAGGATTCATTTTTTCACAAGCTTCAATAGACAAAGCTTTCAAATGAAAATCTTGGTATTTTAAAATTGCACGCAAATACTTATTTTGAAACAATTCTAGTTCTGAAGATTCAAGAGATTCATCATAAAAAATTTCAGGTAAAAGTTCGGAACGTGTCATTGGAGTATTGTTTTGTGATTCAAAGATACATGAATGTTTCCATAAAAAAAACAGCTAGAATACATTACTAAAAACTTGTATTCTATTTTATTATTCTCATTTTTGTCGAACGCTAATTCCATTTAAGTATAAAACACGTATGAAACCCATTCTACTCTTATTTACAATTCTAGCAATCAGTTTTTCCTCACTTTCCCAAGAAAAGCAATTAGATTCTTTGATAAATCTTGCTTCCAACATGAAATTGGATACCAACAAAATATTATTAATGAATAACATAGCTTGGGATTACAAATATACTTTACCAAAAAAGACGAAACAACTCGTTGAAGATATTATCCTTCAATCTAAAAAAATTCAATTCAATTCAGGAACTGCTCAAGCATACAAAACCTTAGGAGTTTTAATGGATGAAGCTGGAAATATACCAAAGTCAATACAATATTATGAAATTGCAATTCAATATTACAAAAAGCTAAAAGATGAAATGGGTATTGCCAAATCTGAAGCTAATATTGGTATTCTTTATCGCGATATGCGAAGAAATAAGGAAGCAATTGAAAAATTCAAAAGTTCAAATGCTATTTTTATTTCACACGATTTCTATCCTGGTCAATTAATCATTTATCAAAATCTAAGTATTTGTTATGGTGCAATAGGAAAAAAAGATTCTGCACTAATCTTCATTAAGCAGGCGGTTAAAATAATGAACGATTTAGGATTTGAAGATCCAAACGTTTACGGAAATTATGCAAATATCTATTTGTCAACAAAAAATTATCCAAAAGCGATTGAATATTACAACAAAGCTCTACAACTGAAAGGAGATAATCACGGAGAATTTACATGGATTGATAATTTAGGGCTCGCCTATTTTTATCAAGGTCAAAATGAAAAAGCATTACCCTATTTTTTAAAGAGTATTGCTAATGCTCCCAATATTTACACAGCTAATACAATGGCAACTCACCGACATTTAGCAGATGTTTATTATCATTTGAAAGAATATCAAAAAGCATATCAAACTCAATTTCAATATATTGAAATACGTGATTCTATTTTTTCTTTAGAAAACTCCAAACAACTTTCTGAACTGACAAAAAAATACGAAACTGAAAAAAAACAAATTCAAATAACTTCATTAACAGCTCAACGAAAAGCACAAGATAAACAAATCAAGAGCGAACAACGTCAAAAATATTTTTTCGCTGGAGGTTTAATCATTTTTGCTGTTTTAGGGATTTTCTTATTTCGTTTACTTAGACAAAAAAGTAAAGCCAACAAAATTATCTTGGAACAACGCAATACACTTGAACATAAAAATCAGGAGATTTTGGCTTCTATTACTTATGCAAAAAGACTTCAAGATGCAATTTTACCTGCAAAAGACTATTGGAGAAATGCTTTCCCAGAGAGTTTTGTACTTTACAAACCTAAAGACATTGTTGCAGGAGATTTCTATTGGATGGAGCAAGTAAATAATGTAAATGGAGACGAATTATTGTTTTTTGCTGCTGCAGACTGTACGGGGCATGGTGTTCCAGGCGCAATGGTAAGTGTTGTATGTTGTAATGCATTAAACAGATCTGTACTTGAGTTTGGGTTAATCGACCCAGGGCAAATTCTCGATAAATCGCGTGAATTGGTTATCGCAACCTTTGAAAAAAGTTCAGAAAACGTAATGGATGGAATGGACATCAGTTTATGCTGTTTAAATAAAAATACATTGGAATTAAATTGGGCTGGCGCGAATAATCCATTGTGGTACAATCCAAAAGGGACGGATGAACTTATTGAAATCAAGCCAAACAAACAACCTATTGGAAGTTATATGGAGTTAAAAGCATTCACAACTCATTCTATAATTCTTGAAAAAGGAACTAGTATTTATCTTTTCACAGATGGCTATGCCGATCAATTTGGTGGACGAGATGGCAAGAAATTTAAGTATAAACAATTCAAAGAATCTATTTTGTCAAACTCGAAAATTGACATGTCTCAACAAAAAGAAAATCTTACCAAAACTTTTGAGCGTTGGAAAGGTGATTTTGAACAAGTTGATGATGTTTGTGTAATTGGGATTCAAGTATAACAAAGCGCACTACTTAGCTTAAATTCATTCCAATAATTTTTCATCTTACCGATTGTTTAACTACTTTTGCAAAAAATTATTAAATAAGGAAAAGAATTATGGCAACAAACAGAACGTTTACAATGCTTAAACCTGATGCACTTGAGAATAAGTACACAGGAAAAATTATCGATATGATTATCCAAGCTGGATTTTCTATTAAAGCAATGAAATTAACGCAATTAACAAAAGAACAAGCGCAAAAATTCTACGAAGTACACGCCGAACGTCCTTTTTACGGAGAATTAGTTGATTACATGACTTCTGGACCTATCGTTGCTGCTATTTTAGAAAAAGATAATGCAGTTGCAGATTTCCGTGCTTTAATTGGTGCTACTGATCCTGCTGAAGCTGCTGAAGGAACAATTCGTAAATATTATGCTGAATCAAAAGGTAGAAATGCTGTTCACGGTTCAGATTCTGACGAAAATGCTGAAATCGAAGGTAAATTTCATTTCGCTGCAAACGAGATTTTCTAGACTCACCTATCATAATTAAAAACGCTCCAGTAATTCGTTTATTGGAGCGTTTTTGGTTTTAAGATTTTGCTAGAAATTCCTTTGTTTATGATTAACTGCTATGAGTAATCCGATTAAAAAAAGCAATAAAAGTATTCTATTCAATTAGTTTTAATATTGTATCTTTTAGTTGTCCTTTTTTTTACTAATTCCTCTAATATCGGTTTGAATTTTTTAAGTATTTCAATTTTCACTCCACTTGGCTTCATTCCTTGTCCTAAAAGAAAGGATAAACCTTTCAAATCAAAAATATAATTTACATGGAGATAATCAACATCTCTCTTATATTGACTTTTTGTGGGTATTTTTATAGTTTCCACGTTTCGAATTTCCTTATTTAGTGAGTTAAGCATCTCTAGATAATTCTTATCAGTTAAACTGACAATAAATTTATCAAGATCAAACCGTTCAAAAGCTTGATTATAGTCCATTTTTGTTATTCTTTTAAATCATTTATATTTCTCAATTAAGTATTTTTTGTACGCGCTTTTTTCGTCAAAGTCTTTATCAAGACTTATCACGCCACTCAAACTTTCTACCAAAGGAGTAATTTCAGTTCCGTTTGATATATGACTTGTTAATGAAGATAAATACGATTCAATTAATTTAGACAGACTTATATTATTTGACTGAGCATACGTTTTTGCTCTTTCAATAATCGTCCTATCAAGACTTAATGTGAGTTTTTTATCCATTTCTAATTGGTTTACATACTAATATAGAAATTTATTACGTGTAATTCGAATTATTTTGGATTTTTTTGGAAACAGAAACCTCTTATTTGTTTTTGTTAGTTGAATCGATTAAACATTTCATTTGTTTCATGGGTGTTTTTAGATGGTTTTTTGTAACGTCAGTTCGTCTAAAAAACTAAATTAGATTCAAAAACGAATTGATTTTTTGCTAAATATAAGCGATTTAAGGATAACTTTTTTAGTGAATTAAAAAAACATTAGATGTAAATTGAAATGATCTTTTCCTTGTATGAATTTCATACTTAAAGATACGATAAATCACTTTTTTGACAATGGAAAATTCGATTTATTTATGAAAAAGTGATTGCGGGTAAAGCGAAGGTTTTTAGACAGTTTGACGGGATCGCAGTAGGCAATGTGGCGGTTTCTCTCGAGTAGGTTCGTGCGCCATATTGCTTACTGCGTGTTACAGGTATTATTTATCCGTTCTGCTTGAGGATGATATTAAATATTCCAGTCCATTTTTCTGCTCTGTCGACAGCGTTTTGAACCATAAAGCTATCGCCATCCCAACCTTTTCCATCGGCAGAAGGTTTTAAAATTGAAAACTTAATTAACGGATCTGAAATACTGTTAACGGTGATCAGTAGGTGCATGTTTCTTACTTTAGTTTTTTGTTTTCCGGATTGACTTCCAATTAAAGCACCTAACCCACCTGCAAGGGCTGCCCCAACAACAGCACCTCCAACAGATACTTTACGAGAACTTTTGTCGTCTACTTGAACTTCGAATGATACAATATCCGAAAAATCATACTCCTTAGTCACTAATTTATTATTGTCCACATATCCAAAACTTAGTTTTTTGTTTGCTTCGTTAACACTTAAACAATTTCTGCTATCATTATGAGATGTGAAAAGTATCTGATCTGGGGCAAGGCCTTTGTCTGTTAAAACACGCTTAAATATTTCTTCATGTTTTGCAGAAGTTTTACTGCTGTTGATCCCACTGATTACAGCCCAAATGATTATGCCTACGATTACTACACCAATACCTATAATTGTTCCCATAGTGATTATTTTTTGTTTTCAATTTTAAGAATTCTTTTTCAATTCTGTTTGTCTATTTCCTGTAACGGCTGACGCTTGGCGCCTGTTTTTCTGTGTTGCGCCTGCGGCAGAAAAATAGAGCTAAGCGTATGTTAGCAATAGTGCTATTTTTCATTTAATGTTCTCTGAATGGTTTGTCTGGAATAATCATTAATTTACATTTTTTTGCACTCAAAATGATAGTATCATTTATATTAACATTCATTAAATTAAAGGTGTCAGAACTAAAACATTTGTATAATATATATTCATATCCGTTAACATTGTGAATTGTATCAGGCAACTCTTTATTAGGGATAATAAAAGTCAATCCATTCCTATATTTACTGTTGTATGGAAAGTGGAAATAACCTTCATCATCAGATTTCGTTGAAATGATTTTTTTTTCGTTTTTATAAATATCAACATTAACCGCTAACGGATATTTTGTTCTGTGCATCAAAACCCTACCTATTAACATATTTTTATTAGATATTTTAGTTATGGCAGAACAAGAACAAAAGAAAAATAATATAAAATATAGGAATTTAATCTTCATATTTAACAAGTTTATGTGAAGTCAACTTATTATCATTTAAAATCACTACTGTCCGATAAAAATAAAAAATAAACTATAAATAGTCTAAAACCATTGATTTTATTGAATACTTTTTTGAAACAAAAAAAGTAAGCCTTCTTTTTAAGTAAAATTAAAATT
>Ga0164242_10000278_pt1 | contig 63790 bp, 62 predicted proteins | sample OricomgcompostMG_FD_108783 | JGI IMG/M metagenome (GOLD analysis project Ga0164242, IMG submission 108783) | Miracle-Growth compost microbial communities from Emeryville, California, USA - Original compost - Miracle growth compost (MG) ... | reverse complement strand
TCGGCGGTACTGAGAAGCGTAGGCGAACGTTCCGAATCCGCCGCCCGAATGGAGAAATAAAATCTGATTGCCGAATCGCGAAGGGTTTTTGCGAACTTCGGCGATCATTCCTTGAAAGGCCTTCCCGGTATAGCAAGGATCGAGAAGAATGCCCTCTTCACGAGCGAAACGAGAATAAAATGCCAGATCGTCGTCCGAGGCCACGGCATATCCGCCGCCGACGTAGCCGTCGATCATCTCGGATTTTCCTTGAGGAGAAAGGCGAACCCCCTCGGCTTCAAGCTCGCGAGTGAGTTGAGCGACGTAATTTTCGGCGACGCCGATCGGTCCGATGACGTTCACGCCATGGAGGCGAGTTTTCAGTTTTTGCGTTTCAATGCCGAGTCGAAGGCCCATGAATGTTCCGCCCGATCCGAGCGCGCAAAATAGATCGTCGGGCGCATCCGTTTTGGCGGCGTCTTTCCAGACGGGAAGCATTTCTTCGACCGCTGCTTGATAACCCAGGCATCCCGTCGAATTGCTTCCGCCCAGCGGAATCACGTACGGCTTTTTGCCTTGGGCTTTCAGAATCTCGGCTTCTTGTTCGAGGTAAGGCGCATAGCCTTGGCCGCATTTTTGAAATTCGTCGAAGTCGAGCCACACGAGCTTTGCGCCGAAAATCTGATCGAGCAACAGATTCGCGGTCGGATCGGCCGAGCGGTCGAAGCCCGGTTTCGGCAAAATCAGGATCGAAACCTCCATCCCCAGCTCGCGTGCGACGGCGACCGTTGCCCGAGTGTGGTTGGATTGAGGGCCCCCGCAGGTGATCAGCGTGTCGCAGCCCTGATCGAGGGCGTCGGCGACGAGGAATTCGAGTTTACGGATTTTGTTGCCGGACTCGATAAACCCGGTGAGGTCGTCGCGCCAAACATAGATCTCTTTACCCAGGGCTTGCGAAGTTTTTCGCAAGAGGTGAATCGGAGTCGGAAGGCGGGCCAGCGAAAGTCGAAGAGAGGAATTCATGATCTCAGCTTAGCACGAAAATAAAAGAGCCGGGCTTCCTATGAGCGATTGCATTGCGATTGTCTACTGACATTGCATTGCAATCGTTCACAGGATGCCCGGCTCCGGTAAAGATCAGAAGTGCTTGAGATTACTCGTTCCAGCCCGTCATCACGGCTTTGATTTCGCACGAGCCGTTTTCGCAGGTCAGAACTTGTTCGCGCACGCAGTGCATGAACTCGCAACCGTTGTAATCACCGATGTAATTCGAAGTGATGGTCACCGTGTGGTCCGGGGCGAAATCGACGTTCGACGCGATCGCTTTTGCAGCATCGCCCGAAACTTTCACGAAGTTCAGACGGCAGGTGTAATTGTTGTACGTCGTGCCGATGCAGGTGGTGGTGTTGCCGACCTGGCAGTCGATCAGGGTGCGACCGTCGACGCTCAAGGTTTTATTTCCGGCTGCGTCGGTTTTTACGTTTTCACCGACGAGCGAGCGGTAAACGTTGCCGTCCAAACATTGATTAGGTTGTACCCACACGCTTTGAGCGCTGGCGAGTTGAAACGGGAAGGCAAGAAGGATCGCTAACAGTAAAGATTTCATGAGTATACCTCATTCATGGGGGTTGACGTTTGTGCGTACTCTCCACTTTTTTGAGGAAAAATTCAAGTCAGGGTTTGGTTGGGGGAAAAGATAGCTGGAAAGGATACGCTCACAACGATGTGAGTGGCTGTTTTTGTGTGTATTTTTACCTTTTGACAATGTTTTAGTCTTCTCCTATACTTGTACAAGTAGTTGTACTTATTTAAAAGTAATTGCTCTGGAGATGATATGTTTAAAAATACGGTAGTTGCCTCTAAGTTGCGTGAGCAAATGGCTGATTTTCTTGAATCAGTTCAGGGAAATGATGTTCTCCAAGTGCTTCATCGAGGGGACTCTATTAAAGTGATGATGACGCAAACACATTACCTTGATTTGATGGGTCGTCTTGCCGTTTATGAGAAGAGCATTCCATCGAAATCGGTAGCACACCCACCTGCGAGCAAAATAAAATCAAAACTGAATGCAAAGTTAAAACAATCGTTCTAAATCGGCATGAGGCATACTTTGAATATGAAAGCGCTGTCCTTGTTTTTTGTTGTGCTACTTTGTTCACCCCGATGTTTTGGCGATGTGGGCATGGATGTTTATCAGACTTTTTCTTTAGATGAACACACTTTTGGTGTCGCAGGAGAGATTCGGGTCTTAAAAGATTCAAGATTACTGCGGTCCGATATTCAGCTATTTAAAGATAGTCCTATGGATATTGGAACCGCATTTACTGGTATTAAAAAGTTTGAAAAGAATCCACCTCGTTCGGCGCAATTGCTTTTTCTCAATCAAGCCAAAAAAGTAATTCAAAAGATTACAATGGAAAAAGCCTATGCTTCCATTAAACAGGTGAGTCTTGGTTCAAGGAAAAATTTTATTTTAGTTACCGAAGATGATTCTGCGGGTTGGGGCTCCTACAACGGTCCTATAACTCGTATATTGGAAGTCAATCGACAAAAGATGCAATGGCTAAAGGCAATGGATTCCGTGAAGCATAAGAAAGAGACGATTGTGCTCATGAAAAGCGTAAAGGCGAATTGGAAGATTGTTCAGGCTCAATCGGGAAATGATGTGCTCGTGATTGAGTCTCTTTTCAACCCTGAGCTTAAAGAAAGTTTTTTCACGAATTATATCCGATACCATCGGATCAATGATCAATGGATCAAAAGTGTACGAATGAAACCTATTGCTTGGGAATCAAACGGCACTGATGATGTTTTCGATCCGAAGGATTTTCCGGAATAATGGCGCGCTAAGCAGCTTGAAAGCTTTCATCCCAGTCCGCAAATGCCAGAGTAGAGGGATGAATTTTAAGGGCGATTGCAAGAATTTTAGCACGATCTATGCCCATACTGATTCGATCATGTTCGAGGGAGGAGAGGGTTGCTTGTTTGAGTCCACTCAAATCGGCAAGTTGAGTTTGAGTCAGACCTTGGAGTTCACGGTAAATTTTTAAGGCTTTACCAGGGGTAAGTTTGCCGTATTTCTTAGCTTTAACAAATTCGCTCTTGAGTAGTTCTTTTGTTTTGTTTCCAGTAGTCATCATTTCCTCCTGTAATCATGAGGGGTTACTTTTAAAATAAGAATGCGGACGGTTGGGCCATCAACAACATAGATCACACGCCATTGCTGATTTAACGAAGAGGCTCGTGCGCCCTTCCATTCTCCTTTTAAGGCGTGATCCCAATAGCCGTTGATTCGTTGAATTCCGGCAGGGCCATATTGTTCGATCAAGTTTTTCCAGGCGTCAAATGCATCGCGGATTTCGAGCGGAGCTTTTTTTAATTCCCTTTCCGCAGACTTCGCAATTTCGATCACCCACATTACTTAATAGTAATATTACTTTTAGGTGATGTCAATTCCTCATTTTTGAATCCATTTTTGAAATTGGCGCGCCCGCCAGGACTCGAACCTGGGACCCCCGCATTAGAAATGCGGTGCTCTATCCAGCTGAGCTACGGGCGCTTAAGGTCAGATTACCTATTTCCGTATAAATTTCAATGAAAAGGGTGGATTTTGCGAGCGTCGTAGAAACGGTGGTATAATCGAATCATGTGGATGAACAGGATGTGGTTCGCAGTCTTAATCTCTATTCTAGGATGGTCCCATTGCTTCGCGGCCGAAGACGTTGATTTGCTCTGCGATCAAAGTTCGCAGGCGCATCTGGTGGGCAAGACCCCGTCGGCGACGCATGATCCCTGCGATGCGACCGCCAAGATTCAGGCGATCGCCTACGAGTGCGGCGATCCGAGCGATACCTACACTTTTACCGAACATGCGCTCGAGACCGACATTAAAAAAGCTCAAGTTCGCTGCGATCAGTTTTGCCATGATCAATCCAGCCGGTGCGTCGGATCGTTGGATAAGCCCTTTCATTGCGGACTGAGCACGCCGACGAATCGCGCGCTTGATGTGGGCAAGAATCTGATCGGTTGCCCGAAGCATTGCAAAGGCCAGGCATTCAATTACTGTTCGCTGTATCACGGAAATTTCTTCGGCACGGATCCGTCGCTTTTCACTGCGATGAAGCCCAACTGCCATTGTCGTCATCGCAAGTGACGGCTTTGCCTTATTGTAAGAGGTAATCGCCCCAGAGCGCGTAGTGATCCGAATAATAAGGGGCCTCATTGAAGAATAAATGCGACGATTTGGGCACGAGGGTGGGGCTATTTCCGATTTTCGTCGTAAATTGATAATCGATGCGCTCTTGGGTCAGCGGAAAATTCGTACGCTCGTTGTATTCACGCGCATACGGATCGTTGATCGAGTCGTTCGTGTATCCGGGATCGTCGGTGCCGTGGGTTTGAACCCATAAGTCAGTCAACGGATCGGGGTTTAGGCTCTTCATCTTTTGTAATAGATACGAGTAGGCACCCGCGCTGGGGTTGAAGTTGAAATCGCCGCCGAGCAGGATCGGCGCGTTCGGTTCGGCATAGTACGAGATGAACGCCAGTAGCTGATCGATCTGATCTTCGCGAATCGGGTCATCCCCGCGCGCGTTCAGGTGAGTCGCAATCACATTCAATTTTTGACCCGAGGGCAGATCGACCACGGCCATCACCGCACCCTTGCGCGACAAGCAGTCGTCTTTCTCGCAGCTTCGGTACACGAGGGTCGCTTTTCGTTCGATCGGATACTTCGAAAGAATGCGAACGCCGCTTCCGACCAGGCGCGGGAACCAGCGTGGCCCTACGACTTCGTAGGGGTATTGTGAGCTTCGAAAGGTGTGGTTGCCTTTGGCCGAAAATACCTCTTCGAGCAAAATCAAATCCGGGCTCAACTTTTCGAGCGCTTTCATCGCGGCGGCATATCGCCAGGTGTCCCACACGGCGAAGGGTACGCCCCAGGTGTTGAAACTCGCGACTGAAATCTTTCCGTTCTGAGTTTGAGCCTGCGCGGAAGCGAGCGGGAGCATTCCCACGGCGAGGACGAAACCGATTGCGGTGTTCAGGTGTTTTCTCAATGTCGGGCGGACGTTTAAGATCATGGTTGACTGCTCCGGAGGGCCTGATCCTGGCTCGGAAGGTACCCGTTCGTCAACCGATTAAAGTACAGCAGCTCGTCGCCGGGGTCTTCTTGCGGGCCTTCCGTTTGATTTTCGATGGCTTTGACCTTATCGGAATCCATCAGTTCGGCTGCGAGCGAGAGCACGCTTCCGATCGTGGCACGCCCTGAAATCAGCGAAATTGGGGGGATCACCCGAAGGCCCATGCCGTGCATGCTTCCCCGGGCGAGTGCGACCTTGCCGATCCAGCGGGCGAACGGAATTCGATGGACCAATTTCATGAGCGTTTCGGCCTTCGAGTCTTTTTCGACGATATTGGCGTTCATCAGGCGTTGCGCCAGCGCCTCGGAGACATTGAGCATGCAGTGTTTTTCGTCAAAGCCGTCGATAAGGCTCGACGACAGTTGATCGTCGTGATTGCGATCGCAGCGGTTCATCATGCTTTCGATCAAAATCGAACTCAAGGTGATCACGTCCATTTCATAGGTTTCGAGATCGTCTCGGCCTTCATCGGCGCTGGGCAGGACCTCGCTGTAAACCACCCCGCAAGTGCGTTCGAAGCCCCAGGCTACACAGTCGTTATAAATGCGAGGAAAATGATCGAACAGGATGCGCGGAAGGGCCTCGATGATCTTTCGCCGTTTGACGTGATCGAGACTTCCGTCATGCGAAACCGGAAGATCGTCGTGGGCCAGATAATCGTCGCGGAGGGAGTTGATCAGGTCATACACATAAAGAAATGCCGTGATCCCGAGTTGATCCATCGTTTCGGTCACGCTCTTTTCTTTCGAGTAAATCTGAGCTTGGAGTTTCTTCAGGAACGATCGCCCGTCTTTGCCGCGCTCGGGAATGAGATCGGACGCGAAGGCCGCGAGTTCGGCAAGCCCTTGGCGCTTCACCGACTGCATCGACTCTTCCGCCGACGACAGATCGACCGGATGTTCCTGAATGCGTTGGACGACGTTGTAAGCGAACGAGTTGCTGTCCAAAAGATGGATCGCGACCCCGATCAGGTCGTGGATGTTTCCGCCAAGGGTACCGTCGCCGTCGGTATCGAGTTTTTGCATCAGAAACGAGGCGAGCGAGTCGTAGAGGGCGATTCGGTCGATGTATCCCATGTCCTTGATGCGAATCAAAGTCGCGTACTCGTCGCTATACAGCTGATCGGCCGGTTGGTAATGCCCTTTGAACTCGCAGTATTTCCAGTTTTCGAGCGAACACGATTCGTCGGCGGTGACACTCTGAAAAGTTCCGATCCATTGCTGGAGCGTCTTCGTCAGATCGACGAAGAGGGTAGGGCTCAGCTCTTTTGCGGTCGAATCGGCGTTCAGCTTCGGCATCCAACCCGTGAGTTGAAAGAAATTATACGGCGGCGGAATCGAAAGGCTCGACGCGAAGTCTGCGATTCGCTCGGTCGGAAAGCGCGGGTGATGATGGCCGTCGAGCCAGCTTTGTACCCGATCGACGAGCTGGTCGTTTGCGTCTTTCAAGGCAGCCTTCGATGTAAAAGGGTTTAAGTTACCGAAAATGAAATCCAGTACCGGAGAAACCGGCATGAAGTGATCGACGGCCGAATGAATACACTGGCCGATTTTGCGACCGTTCCAGGCATCGGCTTCGACCCGATCGCCGCAAAAACTCGAAAAAAACGAAATGGCCAAATGGATCCCGCTTTCGACCGAGGCCTTGGCGTGCGGATAGGTGTTCGGAATCCAGGGCTCGATCAGCGACGCCATCCGCTTCGCGTTGAGCGAGTCGCTGCCGCCGAGTTCGACGAGTGAGCCGAAAAATTGCATCAACTGGGCCAGGTCTTTCGAGGTCCAGGCGCTGTTGTCGGGATTGGGCGCGACGAATTTACGGTAGAACGTCTTGCTCTGCTCGCGGTTTTTTTCGAGCCAACCGAAAAGCGATTTCACGTCGTCGAGCGAGATACCGGCTTTAAACCCGAGTAGGGTCAGGACCGAACGGGCACGAACGACCGAGACCTCGCGGTCGTCGGAAAGTTTGACGAAGCCCTCGCGAACGAGCAGCAGCGCTTCGTCCATCGTCAGAAAATTTTTGCGGCTTCCTTCGATCTGATTGAACGAATCGATGATGTTGTTTTTCCAAAGCCGAAGCGCCTGATCGGCTTTAGCCGAATCGTTGTCGAATACCGTTTCGAAAGGCGGGAGCGAATCGCCTTCGAGCACGACGGTTTTTCGAGCAGGTGGCGCTTCACCCCAAAAGCGGTTCGCAAAGCTGCATCCGCCGAGGTTCACCGTCGAGGCGATCAGTACGGCGGTAAGGATGCCGCTTTTCAACGTGCGCGTGTTTACCAGATCCATTTTACCCCCGCCGAATACGAGTCCTGGTTGCGCCAGTCCCCGAAGTAGCTGTTGTCGTCCCCCGAAAGAATCCGAATGGCACCGACGAGCGAAAATCCCTGCCGGACGGTGTATTCGAGTTCATTCAGCCAATAAAAGCTTTGTCGCGCGTTCAAGAGCGTCGCCTGAAGCATCGTGCGCCAGACGAGTTCGTTTGAAAGGTCGAAGGGCAGCTTCACGAAGAGCATGCCGTCGGACTGCGTGGGCGCATCGAACATCTGCTCGAAGTGAGTGACGATCCCGAACGAGGCGCGGGTGTTGCGCTTGAGCGCGAACGGGTTCAGCTGAGGCGAATCGAAGTAACCCGTGAGCGAGACCACGTGAACGGCGAGCTGATTCAGCTTTTGCACGTATTCGAGCGCGGGTTGAAACACGAGGTCCTTGTTCTGAACACGGAATCCGCCCCAGTACTCACGCGGAAACTGCGGGTCGACGTCGACGTTGGCATTGACCGAGTTCCCGCCGACGCCGAGTCGCGCATCGGTCAGCGGCACGGGGTCAGGCTTCGGTGCGGTGTAGGCGTAGACGTCTAGGTTCACGTGCGAATCGTCGTGGCTCATGCCGACGAAGGCTTGGTGTTGGAGCACGAGATCCGAAAGTTGGTCGAGCCGCAGACGATAGCGAATCGGAACGGTGACTCCGCCGGTGATGACCTGCGCGGGCGGAAGACGGGCGAAACGCGAAGGATTCAGATCGCCTCGATCGCTGAAGCCGAGTGACGGGCCGAAGGTCGGAAGAAAGAGCGGCGAATAGGCGAGCACGAGCTTCCAGCTCGATTTCGAATCAAGCGATTCGACGAGGCCTGCGCCGACCCAACCCGAAACATGCGGGTTCAAGGCGTCGATCTGGTTTTGCACCCACACGCTTCCGAGCGCCGAGGTGAACTCGACGGGTTGGCCGCGCACCAGATTCAAGGGCTGTTCGCGCCCGAGCCAGACGAAGCTGTTCCCTTTTTCGTTCAGCTTAAAGTCGAAGCGGGCCGGATCCGGGTCGAGACTCCACGCGCCCTTCGCACTCGATTCGAAGTAGGCATCGATGCGCGTGAGAAAATTTCCGGTCGTGAAATACGTCTGATTCGAAAGATAAAATACGGGCGAATTGTCGGCCGCGTACTTGAAAATTTGCGTTTGTAATTCATCTTCAAATGAAGCAAAACTAAGTGAAGCTTGAAAAATGATGGAGAGACCCATCGCCAGTGATAATATCCGATTCCCCAATCGCATGGCCGGGGTTTATCGAGATTAACGCATGCAGTCAAGAGGGGTTTGATGCGAATTCAAAAAAAAATAAAAATACTCAAAAACACCGGAGTTTTCGCATTGATTCTGATTGCTTGTGTTTCCGTTGAGAGTGCGGCACGTGCGGCAATTTTCGACGAAGTTTTATGGGACGCAAAAGTGGGTTTGAACGCTCGAACGTATCCGATCGGAGCGCAGATCGTGGGAACCGGCGGATGGAACGCGCGCCTTTGGGGCGACGATCACACGTGGAAGTACGGATACGTGCGCGCTGCCTTGAATCTGGCGACGAGTGCGGTGGTGAATCGAGTCGGGGGCGAGCTTCAGTTTTTTCCGATTTCCATTTTCGGCATCAGCGCGGGTTACGATTGGGGGACTCGCAACTACACGGCGAAGTACCTCGATTGCAATGTCGTCGAATGTAATGGCCGTCTGGATCGTAAATTTTTGAAGGTCAATGCCGTCATGGCGTATTCGGGCGTCGTGTTTTCGTTCCTCGGACGGTACGAAAATCTGCGTGCGCCGGTCGCGCATAAACCATTCTTCGATGAAGTGACCTTGTTGACGGGTAACAGCTCGGGCGAAAACACGCTCACGCTCAATCCTGCACTGTTGTACACCTTGAGTAATACATCTGAAGAAACTTGGCGCGTGGGCGCGACTTCACTCTATAGCCGCGCGATCGATACGGGGGGATACACCCACCTTTACGGTCCCGTGGTGAGCTACAACCACGATGTTTGGGCAGTCATCGCCGGAGCAGGCCTGAATCGTTCGCCGGTGGTCCATTCGGGATATGCGGCATTCATGGTGTTGAGTTACACCTTCGAGCCTTCGCTCGCCGTGAGTGAGATGGCCCTGCGATTTAGGAATTAGAAATCACCGGATCATTCGAGGTGTTTTTTCAGCCCGATGCCGATCATGAAGAAATTGAATTTCGTGTTCTGGCCGTCGAAGGCGATGGCTTCGCCGATTCCGCCGCGATAACGAAAATCGAGGACGGCGCTTAAGTCTTCGCCCAAATCTTGAGTCGCTTCGGCGCCGATCTGATAACCGAAGTGGCTTCGATAATCGCTGTTGCCTCCGCTGCCGACGCTCCCGCCGCTGACTTCGATGTTGGTATTGCCTTCGACTGCGTAATCGAATCCGGCCGCGATCGAAATGAACGGCGGGATGATTTCAAAACGATAAACGACGGGCAAAATCCAGTACGAGCCCGAGGTCTTTACTTCGCCGAAGCTTTCATGGGTCGTGACACTGATCGGGGTGTACTGAAACCCGCTCTCGATCTGGCCCGGCCCGAAGTCGAGGCGCCCCAAAAAGGTGTAGCCGATGCCGTTCCCTTTATCCGAAAAATTCGAAGGCTGCTGGGAGAGCTGCTCAATGTTGTACTGAATCAGACCCACCATATCGAAGGCATGGGCACTCGGGATGGAAAGCGCGGCGATGGTGAAGATAGTCCAAAATTTCATGAATCCCCCTGGTTCCATTAGAGCGCATCCCCGAACGGCTTACAACGCTGAAATCAAATGATAATTTTAGAATACTTTTAGTTTGACTCGATGCGTGTAAGTGCGATAAAAAACGCGGGAATTGAGGAAGAGAAATCCATGAATTTCCATTGGTTGATCGCACTCTTGGCCTTCAGTGCTCCCGCTGCGTTTGCTCAGGCGCCGACCATTCAACACGAAGTGGAACGGCTGTTGCACCATCCGGGTGCGGTGATGAATGCGATCGACCTTGATCAAATGGGTTTGAGCCACGCGAAGACCCCGGTCGAACCCTGGACGAGCAGTTACTGGCCGGATTCCATCGGCGGAATCGCCGTTCGTTACGGACGCAAAACCGTCCTCGGTCAGAAGATCGAAACGGCATTAAATTATGGCTGGAACCGCGACCAGTGGAAAGCCAAAGATTATCGCATGAAGAAAAACGTGCTCTCGCTCAGCGAAGACGAGATCGCACGCCAACTCGCGCCTTCCGAAAAATACGATCTGCTCATGGGCGACATGAATTTCTCGCTGACGAACAACATCATCGCCGACATCGACTATCGTTATCATTACAAGTTGAGCCCTCAGGGAAGTTGGTATCCCAAAAACGGAATGGTGAGCTGGGTCGGAATCTGTGACGGCTGGACGGTCGCCTCGCTGCATACGCCCAGACCGGTTCGCACGATTCGCGTGCGCGGTGCCACGGGCCAGATGATTACGTTTTACCCCGACGACTTGAAGGCCTTGGCCTCGCATTTATTCGCGCGCGCGGGCTCGTGGCTGGGCATCGAGCGGGTCGGCAACCGTTGTCAGGCTAGGAAGAGCGGCCGGGGTGAGGGTTGCGACGATATCGACGCAGGCCTTTGGCACGCGGCTGTGATGAATCGCATCGGAATCGATCATCGCGGTTTCGTCATCGACGTCGACAACAACTTCAAGGTGAACAATCATCCGGTTTTCGGTTACGACGTTCAGTATTTCAATCCGGTGTCAGGCATGACGGGAACGATCTTAAAAAGCACGGTCCCGGTCGATCAGGTTCGTCCCGCCGGCCCGGCCGGATTTTCGCCGGATACCGCGATGATCGTCGGTGTTCGCATGAGTCTTACGATGCTCGATTACGCCTGGCCGACGGGCGAAGAGGTCGACAGCCCCAAATTCGATAAGCTTCGAACCGCTAGCTACGTCTACCTGTTAGAGATGGATTCGCAAGGGCAGATCCTGGGAGGTCAATGGCAGGGCAAGGCCGAAAGCCAGCCCGACATGATCTGGATGATTGCGCCCAATCAACTGGCTTGGTCATCGACTTCGACCGAGGCCGATGATGGTATGGTGTTGGATCCGAAGAATCCCGAAATCTGGGGAAACGTCGATTGGCGTTTCAAAGGCGACGGAAGAATTCCCGTCGACTGGTTCAATGCAAGCCTCAAAGCGACTCGTTTCGCGTGGCCGGCGGCTGCACCTTTTTCTCCGATCGTCTCGGCTCATCCCTTGGCTGAAATGGTGTACTACCTGATGGATCGGGCGAGGGAATAAGGAGAGACCTAATGACAAAAGTTTTAGTTTTCCTATGGGCATTCATTGCCGTCGTTCCGGCGAGCGCCACTGTCGAAACCGGACCGATCTCGGTTCAGATCGAGAGCAAGATCTCAAGCCCGCTTTACGATTTCGGTGCAGGATCGCAGGTGAAGCTTTCGTTCGCGGACCGTGTGGGTGAAACGGATGCGCTGTTTTTGGGCCAGATGATGGAGCAAGACGGCACGGTGACGGACGATCTTTTCTTGGACTTGCAAAAAACGCGGGTTTACCTCGTCGATACCGATCACGTTCATTTCGATGCGCCCGTGGGCCGGATGCAGACGATCCTGAAGCCGATGAATCAGTGGGGCGGAAGCTGTGCCGCTTACGCGATCACGCATTTTTGGAAACAACTTTATCGGGTGGGGTTTCACGTGAACCCCGCTTTTACCGAAACCTGCGACACCGAAGAGGGACGCACCCACCTGCTTGAAGAGACGATCGACCGTTATTATCTCGACGCCCGCGTGACGATGAACTCGATCATGAATTCCTACGGAAAGCGTTTCGGTTTTCGATGCCATCGCACCACTTTTCAGACGGGAGCCGAAGCCTCGGACTTTGTCTTCCGCGAAGCCTCGGCGGCGAACCCGGTCCTGATCGAATTCGATATCGGTCCGAACATGGTCACCTCGACCTACGAAGTGGTGGATTACGAAAAGCCCGAAACGATCGATTCTCGTCTGTGGGTGCCTCGTCAGGTCGGCAGTCGCAATAGCGGCGGACATGCCATTGTGGTGGTCGCGGGTTTCAAGGCCATGGGACGCAAAAAGGCCGTGGTGCTCGATTCGGATTGGGACGAGCCTCGGATTTGGGACATTGAAAAATACATCAGCGCCAAGACGGCGATGAAAACCATGGGGTTTTATACGTGTGAATAATCCAAGATGAACGAAGATACTCCGATTGTATTTGCCACCCCCTCCCGTTGGTTTTTGTTGAACCGTCTGATCGCCTTGACGGTCATGATCGTTTCGGCATTGGAAATCGCCGCAAACGCTTTGCATGGCGGGCTTTTGACCCGATTGGGGCCCTCGTTCGGGCCGATTCGCATCGAGACCTCGATCATTTTATTCTTGTTGGCGTTGAAACAATGGCTTCTGCTTCGAGGCGATCGTAAAGCGGCCCGTTTCGTCATCACCGTCGTGTTGATCGGGTGTTTGCTTCTGGTGTGGCAGTACGTCGCGCGGACGAAGCTTTTGTCGTTTCTGTACGACGGAAATATTCCGATGAACGCCGTCATGGGGCTTTATTCGATCGCCCTGGCGGAATGGATCATGGCCTTTCGCCAAAAAACGCGTCATCTTTTGACCTCGGGCTTTTTCGGCGCCACCGCGTTTTGTTTGGGAATGCTTTCGTGGATCGGCATCTGGCGTGGGTTGCATGTCTCGTTCTCGTGGGGAAGTCTTCAGCCGATGTCGCCGAACGCGGCACTTTGCGTGGTCGCGCTCGGAATCGGAATTTTTCTCGAATCTTACGAACTCGCTTATCAGTCGGGAAAACCCGAAACCTACGAACCGATCTTAATGAGCGCCGTGTTCCTGTTCATCATGTTCGGATTCTGGCAAGCCTTCGTCGAGCGCGATGCCGCGCGGGTCCGGCAACTGGGAACGGATCAAGGGCATCGCTTGGTCGAAGAACTGAACCACTCGTTTAACGAGCAGTATTTCAGCACCATTCGCCGTGCCAGACGAGTGAGCTGGAACCCGTGGACGTCGTACCGTGATTGGCGTTTGGATGCCGCGCTTTACATTCAATATTACCCCGAGACCCGTTATCTTGCCGTTTTGAATCCCGACGGGAGCATCAAATGGAGTGAGTCGAATCGAAGGGAGTCGATTTATTCGTTCACACCGTTTTTGTTTCATCCCGTCGATCCGGACGAAGAGTCGCAGGTGACGAAAAATGTTCGGATCGACGAAGCCGAGCGGGGAATCGCGCTGAAGGTCTCGAATCTGTTGTCGGTGATTTCAACCGACGTCATGATCGACAAGGCGATTCATTCGACCGGGCAGGGAGGTTATGAGTTTCGGATCATCGAGGACGGAACCGGGTTTTCGGTTTACGACGACGTTCGCAAGTCGGCCAAACTCGATGCGGGCTGGGGAATCGATGTTTCGCTCGAAAACCGGCTCGTCCGCTGGAAGATTCGCGTGATTCCGACCCCAAGAACTTTGCGCGACAGCGCCTCGTTGCTTCCGGTGGTGGTGATCCTGGCCGGGGTGGTGATCTCGTTTCTGTTCATGAGTTTGATTTATTTCGCGATGTCCACCCGTCGCCGCGAACAGGAGCTCGAATTGAATCGAAGTTTTCTCGAAACGATCCTTTCGCAGCTTCCGGTGGCTTTGTTTTGTAAAGACGTGAAAAACGGCTTCCGCTTCAGTGTTTGGAACCGCAAGGCCGAAGAACTTTGGGGATTGAAAAGCGAGCACGTGATCGGCAAGAGCGATTACGAGTTCTTTCCGCAGAGCCAGGCCGACTGGTTCCGCGAAAACGACGAACAGATCGTGCGTGACGGGGTCATGAAGGTGATCCCCGAAGAGTTGGTTTCGTCGCCGATCGTGGGTGACATTTACGTTCGGACGAGAAAGGTGCCGATTCTGGACGCGAACGGCGAGCTGTCTCAGCTGCTCGGAATTTCGGAAGACATTACCGAACAGAAGCGCAACCAAGAGATCATCGAAAAACAACGTCTTCAAATGGTGAATACCGCGAAGATGACGGCATTGGGCGAGATGGCAGGTGGGATCGCGCACGAGATCAATAACCCGCTTGCAATCATCGAGGTCTATGCGAGCCAACTGACGTCGATGGCCGAGACGGACACCCTCGATTCCGAGCGAGTCATCCGCGCGGCCGGCGTGATTTCAAGCACGGTCGACCGGATTGCGAAGATCACGCGGGGATTGCGTTCGTTCGCACGCGATGCGGCCGAAGATCCGTTTGTCCGCTCGAAGATCGGTACGGTGGTGGGCGAGACGCTCGAATTTTGTCAGGAAAAATTCACGAAAAACGGAGTCCGGTTAATCGCTCCGCCGATTTCAGCGTCGATCGAGGCCGAATGCCGACCGGTGCAGATTTCACAGGTTCTTTTGAATCTTCTGAACAACTCATTCGACGCGGTCGTCGGAACGACGGATGCCTGGGTGAAGGTCGAGGCCGAAGACGCAGGTGAGAAGATCCGGATTCTCGTGACGGACTCCGGCCACGGGGTGCCGCCCGAGGTGGCCGAGAAAATCATGCAGCCTTTTTTCACGACCAAGGGCGTAGGCAAGGGAACGGGCTTAGGCCTCAGTATCTCGCAGGGAATCATCCGAAGCCACCACGGCGAGCTGGAATTAGACCGCTCCTCCAAAAATACCCGATTTGTGATTGCAATTCCGAAACAACAGCATGAAAATCAAGGATAGTGCATGAGCCCATCTGACCTCTTCGGAAAAACATTGTTAATCGTCGATGACGAACCCTTTTTAAGAGACCTTCTCGTGGACCAGTTTCAGTCCATGGGGGCTACGGTGCTGAGCGCCGACGGTGGGGACGAAGCCTTGACGCTTTTTGAGGCGAATCCGGTCGATTTGGTGCTTTCAGACGTCATGATGGCGAACGGAAGCGGCATTGAGTTTTTAACCAAAGTCAGACACGAGAAAAAAAGCGACGTTCCGTTCTTTTTAATGACGGCTTTTGCGAAGGACTTCACCCCTGAAGATGCCCGTCTCAAGGGAGCCGACGAGATTTTTACCAAGCCCTTTAAGCTCACCAACCTCAAGAATTCGATTTTTAAGGCGCTGGGGCTGCGTTAATTGCGGCTTCGCTGAGCGTATCCAGCTCGTGAAGCAAAATTGCATCATCTTTTTTTACATAGTTTCCATAATCGAGTTCATCTCCGGCGGAACGCTTCGGCATCCAGCTCATTCCGTTCGAATCCGGAGTGATGGCCTCGCGCAGTCGATCGAGTAAAACCCGGTCGCCGTTTGCGATCCGGGCCGGGAGTTCCGTAACGGGCAGAAAAATTTTGTTCGCGGTCGGTTCGGTCGAGTGGCATCGAAGACAAATTTGCGGCAGAGAAACCGTCGCTGAAATGGGGTGCGGCTTCGGTACTGAAGTCAAAAGCGGTGTCTTGAACGCCTGAGCCGCGACTCGGGCCTCACGGGTGAAGCGATCGCAGGTGCCCGCGATCGGAGTTGCCATCGGAATCACGTAAACTGGGTCAGGCATCTCAGAAAGCGCGAATTCGTCGCGGTATTCGGGAGCATACCGAAGCAGATGCGCCGTCATCGAGGCCGTGTTCACGTCCGAGCCCTCGTCCATCACCCGGTAACTCGAAAGCGCACGCGAATTGAGGTACCACGGGCGGGTATCGACGCCGATCCGCGAGAACCATTCATCCAGTAGCGAAAACGGCTTTGAAGGATACATCGTTTGCGAATCTTTGCCGTTTGCCAGATCGGTGAACAAGTTTTGAATGGCGCCGTCGTCGAAGGTCTCGCCGTCACCCACATATTTCGTGCCGGGGTTTTTGTAGCACCGGGCCAGGAAGTAAAACAAAATGGGCTTCATGGCCGAGAAGCGCGAATCGGTCGACATTTGAAAGGCGAGATCCTCGTAGCGTTGTTCGTAGAGCCTGAGCGTGAGCTGACGGTTTCGGTTCACATCACTGCGGTCGATCGTGTATCCGGCGTACAGGATTCCTTCGTGTTCGAAGTGATAGCCTTTTTCAAGATCTTTCAGGTAACGATAACGGGGGTGAACAGGAGCCGCAGCGATGAACTTGGCCATCGCATCAAGTTCGGTTTGTGAAAATTGATCGTCGTGCTCGCCGTAGGCGCCGGTCCATTCCTGATAATGATCCCAGATCGGGCGAGTCGGAATCCCGTGGCACAGCTCGCAGCGACGGGAGTTGAGTTTCAAAACCGGGTGTCCGTCGCGAAAGCTCAGTTCGTGAAACCCATACGAGTGCGTGCTCTCGTCCCGAATCATCATCTCGACGGTATCACCGCCGCCTTGCGAGGAATCACCGTTAAATGCGATCACCCATTGGCCGTCGTCGCCATAGAGGATTGCTCGTGGGCTTTGCGCACTTGCCTGCTGCAAAGATTTCGAATCGTGCATCAGTGTGAAGTTGCGAAGCTCGTCGTCGGGAAGCTTCGAAAGGAATTCTTCGATCGAGTGTGGGTTCTCGGAATTGAGCCAGGCTTGAATGTCGGGCATCGGTGATGCGTGAGTAAGAGAGAAAAGAGAAACGAGCGGCAAAAGAAGTGAAAACATGATTCCCCCGAATCATTGGTTCGAAGTCGCGCCCGAATCGAGATTCATCTTCATCGCAACTCCGATCCGAGTTCAAGCACAATTTATTTGCGGTTTGGTTAAAAGCGCGATCTACTGGGAAAATGAAAATGACAAAATCAATGCTGGGGGGCGTGATTTTAGTGTTTTTCGCAGTTGCGGCGAACGCTGAAGTCCAGAGTGTAAACAATAATGCAAATGATCTAAACCGGATCATTCATCAAAAGGGAGCGCATTGGCAGGCGAAAGAAAGCTGGGTTTCGCGGCTTTCTCAAGATCAAATTCATCGCATGTTGGGTTCGAACGAACGGCCCACCGGCTCATTAACTTATTCACATCCTCAAACGGCCCACCTCGCGGGTTCGTTCGATTGGCGCAACCATGACGGCATCAACTGGCTCGGACCGGTGATGAACCAAGGTAACTGCGGAAGCTGCGTTGCGTATTCGACGGTGGGGACCTTAGAAGCCCAATGGTCGATCAGCTCGGGTATGCCGTGGCTGCATCCGACGTTTTCGCCCGATCAATTGTTCGCCTGTGGCGGCGGAGGCTGCGACATGGGATGGATGCCATCGAGTGCTGCGAATTTTCTGAAAAGAAAAGGCATTGTCGATCTGGCTTGCGCACCGAGCACCATGAGCTCGACCGGTCAGGACGTTTCGTGTGGCGAAACCACCCAGAACTGCTCGAACGTCGCTTCGCGCACTTACAAAATTTCAGGGATCGATCGTCCGACCGACGGTCTGTTTAAACGCAATGCCGAGTCGCTCAAGAAGGCTTTGGCCAAAGGTCCGGTCGTGACGACGATGACGGTCTATACCGACTTTCTCATGTACAGCAGCGGGATTTATCGCCATGTCAGCGGAAGCGCTGAGGCGGTCATGCCGTGAGCATCGTCGGTTACGACGACGCAAGCCGTGTGTGGATCGTGCGTAACAGCTGGGGTCCGGAATGGGGCGAGAAGGGCTTCGTTCGCGTCAGCTACGACGATGATTCGGGCGTGGGCGTCAGCACCTGGCAATTTGAAATTCCGCATCACGATGAGTACCTCACCGTCACGAGCCCAGCCGAGAACGATTACGTTTCGGGCAATTACTCGATGCACGTCGGTGACAGCTCTTCTGACAACCTGAACGTCGAAATCCGTCAGGCCGGAAGCTCGAAGGCGCTGATGAATCTTTCGTGCGCGAAAGCAGGCCCGTCGGATTGCGTGTCGGTCCTTGACACTCGGACTTTGGCCGATGGACGTTACGAGGCCGTTGCCAAGTCGGGATCTTCGAAGGCTTTCTCTCCGGTTCGTTCGTTCTACGTGGTGAATCAAGAGCCAAAAAATCTTTCGATTCAGTTCACCGGCGTGAACGTCGACTTGACGAAGCCACTCGAAGGCCGCGTGGAATTCAACGTGACTCCGCATTCTGATCCGGTTCCGTTTCACGGGGTTGCGATGGTCATCAGCCAAAACGGCAAAGTGATCACGACTCGCACGACCGAGGGCGTGGTGCCGAACATGAAGGTGGGTTTCCGCACGAATACATTGCCGAACGGCGCGTATGACATTTTCTTTCGCGGCGATCTGCCAGCGAACGGAAAAGTCCTGACGGTCGATTCGCCCGTCGCGCACGTGACCTTCCAAAACTAGTTCTTACTTTTCTTGCCTGGAATGGAGTTTGCTTTCATTCCAGGCATGAATCGAACAGCATCGGCAGATTGGCAGGGGAGCGTCCGAACCGGACGGGGTAAAATCAACACGGAGAGTGGTTCTTTAAAAGAGAATCCTTTTTCCTTCGACACGCGGTTCGGCGACCAAAAAGGGACGAACCCCGAAGAGTTGATCGGCGCGGCCTTAGCCTCGTGTTATTCGATGGCGCTTTCAGCGCAGCTTCAAAAGCACAAGTTCCAACCCGAGCACGTGCACACCGACGTAGACGTGCAGATGAAGCAAACCGACGAGACCTGGGGAGTGGGCGAGATCCGCATTTCGACCGAGGTCAAGGCGGGTGATCTTTCGTCCGAACAACTTCAGACGATCGCCGAAGAAACCAAGCGCTCTTGCCCGATTGCAAAGCTACTCAATGCGCACATGACGGTCGAGGCTCGACTCGCCTCGGGCGCGGGTTTGACTGTTCAGAATCGTTCCGCCCAAAATAGCTCGGATCAGAAGAACTCAGGGGAATCGCATGCAGCTCACTAGCACTGCGTTCGAAGAGTATCACCCGATTCCGCAACGCTATACCGGCGAGGGCGAAGATCTTTCGCCCGAGTTGCGTTGGTCGGACGTACCGGTGGGTACGCGAAGCTTCGCGCTTGTTTGCGAAGATCCGGATGCGCCCAAAAGACAGCCGAACGATCCGCCGTTCGTGCATTGGTTGATTTACGATCTTTCTCCGAATACTTCATTGTTGCCGGAAGGCGTGCCGAAACAACCGCATGTTTCGGCGATGCCGATCGAAGCCGAGCAGGGCACTAACTCGTTCGGAAAAGTGGGCTACGGCGGCCCCATGCCGCCCAAGGGGCACGGAATGCACCGCTATCATTTCAGATTGTTCGCGCTCGATCGCGATCTGAGCTTAAAACCCGGCGCAACCGCGCGCGATCTGTCGAAGGCCATTCAGGGCCATGTCTTGGCCGAAGCCACCCTCATCGGCCGCTACGAGCGGCATTGACTTTTTCTGTCGAAACTTGCGACCCCATCGTGTTAAATAGAGGATGGAGATCCCATAGTTAAAATGGATATAACGGGTCTTTCCTAAAGACCAATTCCTGGTTCAATTCCGGGTGGGATCGCCATCTTGTGTGTGATCGACGTTCACATAAGTATTTATGTAATTACTAATAAAACACTATTTCATATTTTGTACTATTCGATATTTTTCGAATAGTGTTTCATAGATTTAACCCTTCTTATCATTGGAGGAAATAAAAATGGACAAGACTCGGATATCAAAAAAGCCAAAAAAATCCTCAAAAAGTACATTGAAGGCTAAAGGTGCTTCTACGCCACGCTTGAAATCGGGCGCGCAAGCCTATGATTATTCCCCATCGTCTGAATTGGCGAATCGAAAATTTATTTCCGAGGCCATTGCTGATGCTTTGATCGATGGAGATGCAGAGGCGGTTCGAGAAATCCTACTTTCCCACCTAGAGCAAGTACATAAAGAACATTTTTATAAAGAAGCGGGAATTTCAAGACGTGCGTTATTCAAACTAATGAAACCCGATGCTAATCCAACCTTAGAAAGCTTGGCTAAGGTTTGTAAAGCTTTGGCTGAAGCTGCCTAAAATTCAACAATCATCGTCATCGTCGGGAATTTGCCTGATGGCTCTCGCTCTTCGCTCGGGATACCTTAACAATAGATGAGGGATTTTACTCTTAGGTCGTAATGAAATCTCATGTTCCCTCAATGCCCTCCAGATAATTAAGACGATGCACACTGCATTCATAGGCGATTTGTCGAATCGTCAATTGCTCTTCCAGAGATATTCTTTTTATTTTACGACTGAAAGAGTTGGGACGACGACCTGAGAATAAATGGGGGCACCTTATAGATGTTCGTTTTAGCCTTGGTAAGACCGCCTTCATTCCTTCAATTCGATCTTGAAAGCCTCGAAGCAAGCCGATTTAGCAATTATCGATACCATTGAGAACTCAGAATTGAGTTTCCTGGGTTTCCACCGTAAATTTATAGAATGGTTACCATCAAACATCGCAAGGTCGTTAAAATTTTAGAAAAATTTTTTAGAAATAATCTAAAAAAAATTTCTTACTCCTTTTGCCTTGGCGGCAACGAAAAATGGTTGCAGTTCGAATTGGCACTTGCCTTTTACAAAGAATGTTATCCGATTGCTTGGTTAGAAAAACGTGACTCGTTCGAGACCATTAAAGGTCAATTGGATGGTAAGAGCGTTAAAGTCGCAGAAATTCTGCTTGAAATGCCTAATCGCTGTGATCTCGTGATATCGAAAAGTTGTTTCATTCGACCTTATGCGGAACGCAATAACGGTAATGTGACTTTCAGTGAAAGAACAATTGGCGAAATAAAAAGAAAGTTCAATGATAAAAAAAAGACACACTTTCATTATATCGAAATCAAACAAAACGATATCGATTATAAAAAGTTTAAAAAGGCAGGTTCTGCTCGATTAAAATTATTAAGATTAAAGACGGACATTGAAAAACTGATTCGTTGTTCGAGACGAACAAAATCACGGGCAGCTTCGATTAATGCCATAGGCATTTATCGTTTTTATAATGTGAGGAAGAATGGGTGGGGACGCTTAAACGTGTTAGAAAGAGATTTGAAGAGAATAATAGAAAAGATAATAGAAAAGAAAGACTTCAAAATATATCCTGTTGTAAAATTTCATGATGGTGATTTGTATTGCATGCTGATTTGCACGAAAGAGATTGAACTTCTGTGAGAAATGGCTCGGAGAAAACCAATAAAAGAAAATGATGAGACTACGATCCTCTTTATGTTATTCGTCATTCACTTTGCCCAAGGCTTGTAGCCAGCGAATAGAATTACAGTGAATCATGCGCCGATCAGTTTACAGATATTTCTGATTATGCCGCCAACGCCCGAATGATCGCCGATACGGTTGAGAGTTCAGGATTGAAATCTTTATCTGAATCCATCAGATCGTAGAGGGTTCTTCGACCGATTCCTGCAATTTTTGCAACTTCGGATTTGTTGACAGTCATGAGATGGGCAACCAATACTTCTCGGAAAGAATCAAGATCACCGGTCTTGATGCATTCAAGAAGGGTTTCAGAAACCAAATGAGAGTTTTTTAATTCCTTACTCGTGAACGGTTCGTGTGCCTTCAAGGACTTTGTCCCTGATTTTTTTTGCTTTTTGGATGTCGCGATTTTGGCCATTTTTATTTCCTCCATAGAGGGCAACCACCACGGATTGACCCCATAGAAATGAATAGACTCGGGTTCCGTTTAACCACCTCAGTTCAATAAGTCCTTCGAATCGTTTATGGTTACCGAAATGCCCTTGAGAAACCAAATCCAGTCTCGATTTGATGATCGTCCGGGTTTTTGGCTGTTGATCGGCAAGCCATTCGTCAAATTCTTCTGTGGTGAGAACCTGATAAATCATTCATATTCCATTGTGCATTATACCGCACAATATGTCAATTCATTTTTAAAATGACTTGAAAATACGTAGTTTGTCATCAATCGTATCCTCGTGTATCCTAGACTTTATGAGCCGGACAGTCCTCCTCCTCTCATTCGCCCTCGTCACCGCCTTCAGCGGATCACTTCCGTCTGCGAATGCCTCATGCAATTCCATCCTTCGCGGGTATCCCGCCCGATTTGATGCCTATACGGATGACACGAAGGCCGGGCTAGAACACCTTCGCAATCCCGAGACAGGCTTGATTCAAGACAAAATCGAGATCGTTCTGGTCGACAATAAGCCCACCGTGCACGTGTTGAACCCGAACACTTCGCCCACGAACTTGGCCTTGGATCTGATTCGGCTCGCAAGCGATTCGAGCGGTGCTTCTGGTGGGGTGGCGAGCAAAAACTTATTGCGCGTATTGCACTCCCTCTCACGGATGGAGCGGAATCCGGACACCGGGCTGTTCTACAGCTGGTATGCGACCGACGCTTCGCTCGCGGTTAAAAGCCGAGACGTTTCTTCGGTCGATAACATTCACCTCGCGCTGGCGCTCTGGACGGTGGCTGCCACTCATTCGGGTGTTGAGGCAAAACTTGCGCGCACGCTTTTGAAGGCGATGGATTTTTCTGAGTTCTACGACCCGAAGACGGGCCTGATCGGCGGTAATCTGAAATATCAGAACGGCGAATGGAATCTGGAAGCCTATCGCTTCGATCAATTGGGTTCGGAAGCGCGATCGATCTATGCCCTGGTCTATGCGCTGAAGCTGCTGAAGAAAACGCCGGATTCGGCCTTCCTCGAAAAATCAATCGCTGCCTTGAATGCCGAAGTTTTTCTTTGGAAAGACGGAAACGCCGTGCGCCCGATTCTTCGCACCTGGGACGGAGGCGCGTTTCAGCTTTTGCTTCCGAAGCTTTTACTGAACGAAGAAAAATATTCGCCCGAGCTTGCCCGCAGCTTTGAAAATTACGCTCATTACACGTTGGCGACCGCCCGCAAAGAGGGTCTGTCGGTACCTGCGGCGTATTCGGCCTGCAATTACGGAGTCGAAGGCTCTGACACCTTTCATGGCCCGGATTACTGGGGGAAGGCCGGAAGCCCTGAGTTGGTGAGCCTTGGACACCAGGATGTGAAGAACCCGTCGGATCGCGCGCTTTGGGATGAGGTGTTTACTCCGCATGCCGCGTTTTTAGCGGCGACAGCCGATCCACGTGCGTTCGGACCTTGGTTGAAGCGCGCTGAATCGCTGCGTTCGGCAGGTCATTCGCTGTACGTTCGAGGTTTTGGCTTTATGGACGGCTATTACGTTCGCGGAGACGATCAGGGCAAGGTGGTTCCAGTGCAGCTTTCCCTCGACCAGGGAATGATCGCGCTTGCGCTTCAACAAATCGAGGATTCTCACGGTTTCAGCTTCAGCGGTAAAGCGTTGAGCCGAGACCCGGAGGCCTCGGCTCGTTTGAAACGCTTTTATCGGGCGATTGATCGCAAACTCAGTGCTTCTGAGATGAACCCACGTTGACATTTCCGGAACTGACGTCGCCCGCATTTCCGCGAGTCGGGCCCAGGGTCATGCCGGACGATTTGTCTCTCGACGTTTTGTCTTCCGATGACGACGTGCCTGAACCCAGGGCCATGTTCTTATTGCCCACGCGGATCTCTTGCGCCTTGGACTCTTCAGGCTTCGGAATCCGAAGCGAGAGAACGCCGTCGGCGTAGTTGGCTTCGATCTGATCGGCTTTGATCGAAGTGGGGAGCGTGAACGAGCGCTGAAAGCTTCCAAAGAAACGTTCCGAACGGTAAGCGCCTTTTTTCTTTTTCTCGTCATGCGATTCGTTGCGTTCTCCCGAAACGGTAAGAACGTTGTCGTGAAGGTTTACCTTGATGTCTTCTTTTTTGACGCCAGGGAGATCGAAATTCATCAGGTATTCCTGATCGCTTTCTTCGATATCGCAGGTCGGGGTAAAGTTGGCAGCGCTGCTCGGCATGAGGTCGCTTTCAAAATCCGAGAAGCCGGGTTCCATAATCTGATCAAACCAGCGATCCATCTGATTTTGCATCGCCCGCAAAGCGCGAAACGGATGCCGAGCGAATGAACGAGTATCGGAATCTCTTAAAGACGGGAATTGAGCCATAGTGTCCTCCTTGAATGGTTTTTGGTTTACCTTCAAGGAAGCAAACTCTGTACCTTCGTCTTTCGGCTGGCTCAGGCCACGTGATCCTTCAATTCCGTGTCGCCGCCCTGACGCGCGCAATGAGCGCAGCAATAAAGGACGGGACCGGCCTGAAGGCCATGGCCCAAGATCCGGATTCCGCAATGTTCGCAAGTCGGTGCCAATTGGTGGATCGCGCACTCGAAACAATCGAACTCATGCCATTCGCCGTTGAGAATCACTTGAAAGGTGCTTTCATAGATGTTCCCACAGGTTTCGCATTTCTGATTCATCATGAGGCGTAGGCCTCATGGCCGGCGTGACGGGTGTGTTTTCGAGTGCGTGCCGCTTTTTGAGCGGAAGCTTTGCGGCTTGAGGCCGAACGCTTTTGCGCGGCCTGGTGCGCCTGTTTTGAGAGCGCGGCATGGGAAGCGCTTGAACGGGGTTCGCGTTTCAGCGCGCGGGTCGTAGCACGGGAATGAGTCGTCGAATGAGGACGGGCAGAATGCGCTGTTGAAGCGCGGGATGTCGATTTGCTCGATTTTTTCGCCTGTTCTTCTTTCTTCCGTGAAACGGTTCCTTTCGGTGCCTTCGGCAACTTCACTCCGGCTCTGCGGGCTTCCGAAAGTCCGATGGCGATCGCTTGTTTCGGCGAACGTGCGCCGTGTTTTCCTTCGCGGATGGCGTGAATCACTTTACGGACGAACTCACCGGCTTGGGTGGAGGGAGATTTTCCCTCGCGGGCATCTTTTCTGGCACGTTCGATCGTCGATTTTTGAGGCATAAATGTTCCCTTCTTTCAAGGTTGAGGTTTTTGGAGTGGGAACTGCAAGTCAAATGCCACGGTCTCAAATACTCCCACCGCCCGGAAACTTAGCCCAAGGATCGCGCTTCCGTTTTTTCAAATGTTGAAGCGCTTTCTTGAGGGTGAACTTCGACGGATCTTTCAGGCGCCGGACCTCCGTCCATTCGATCGGCATCGCAACCGAGCTGACTTCGCGCGCGCGAAGTGAATAAGGAGCGATCGCAGTCGAACCTCGGCCGTTCCGAAGGTAATCGATAAAGATTTTTCCCTTCCGTGCCTTTTTCGAAAGCGTCGAAGTATAACGATCGGGATGAAGCTCGACCATCCGGTCGGCCAGATTTTTGGCCAAGTCTTTGATCTGGTCCCAAGAATAAACAGGCTCTAGGGGGATGTGAACGTGCAGGCCCTTTCCGCCGGTGGTGTTGACGAAGGATTTCAGCTTCAGCCCGTCGAGGATTTTTTTCAACTCCATCACTGCATCGGCCAAACGCGAGTAAGGCACGCCGGAGTCGGGATCGAAATCCATCACGATCTGATCCGGGTGTTCGATTTCGGGTGCGCGACACCCCCAAGCGTGGATTTCGTAGCCGCCGAGTTGTACGAGGGCGACGAGACCGTCAGAAGAATCCACCGTCGCGTAATTCCGGGTGACGTTTTCTTTCTCTAGAATTGCGACCTGATGCAAAGGTGTTTCGGATTCGAGGTGCTGAAGGTGTTTTTGAAAAAAACAGCTTCCGCGCGTGCCTTCCGGGCATCGCTTGAGCGAAAGCGGGCGATCAGCAATGTGGGGAAGCATCCATTTCGAGACGGCACGGTAGTAATCGGCGATCTGCCGTTTCGTGATTTTTTCACGGGCGTAGATCACCTTGTCGGGATGACTGAGGGATGGCGAGTTACTGGAAGCGGGCTCTTCACGCACCATTTCGCGCGGAGGTTTGTCTTCTCTGAGCCCGTGAAACACCGGTACTCGCAATAAGCCGTCTTGAGTCCACATCGCAAAGCTCACCTCGGCCGCAAGTTTCGGTTTGACGAAATGAACGTCGCGCGCTTTCGGCGAACCGATTTGAAAAGGAGACGTACGGGTTTCGAGACGTTTCAGTTTTTCAAATACTTGGTGAAGGGTTTTTTGGTCGAAGCCCGTTCCGCAGCGGCCGACGTATCGAAGTTTGCCCGCTTCGTACACGCCGAGTAAGAGGGCCCCGAAGTGCTGACCACGAGAGCCGGTGCCTTCGCTGAAGCCGCCGATCACGAACTCTTGTTGCTTGCGGCATTTGGTTTTGACCCAATCGCCGTTTCGAGCCGAAAGGTAAGGACTATCCACTCGTTTTGAAATCACGCCTTCTTCTTCATGCGAACATGCACGCTTCAGAATCTTGGGGCCGGGAAGGGGATTGTCTTCGCTGAAGCGCACGTTTTTTCGTCGCAAGCTCTTTACGATCGTCCGAAGCAAGGCCTTGCGGTCGCTCAGCGGTTGATCGCGAAGGTCATGCCCGTTCAGATAAAGCAGATCAAAAACATAGTAAACCAACGGAGAGTGGGAGGGATTCTTCGCCTGATCCTTCAAACCGAACTGAAGCGCTTGAAAATCACTGTTACCGTGTTCGTCCAGCACCACGATCTCGCCGTCCAGAATCGCGCTGTCCACCTTCAGGTGCTTCAGCGAGTCCGCGATTGGGCGGTACTTTGCGGTCCAGTCAAGGCCCTTGCGGGTAAGAAGCCGGACGTCGCCGAACTCAAACCGTGTCTGAGTTCGGTAGCCGTCAAATTTGGTTTCATGAATCCACTCGGGGCCAGCAGGCGGAGTTTCGACGAGGAGTGCGAGTTCGGGGTCGATGAAGTCGGGGATCTCGCCCATCGGAGCGCGCACGTCCGACCGCGCTTTCGCGCGCTTCGATTGAGACGACCACGCACCATACTTTTTAATCGGTTTGAATTTCCCCTCATGGCGGGCGTAACGATCGTTGCGCTTGAAAAGAAGCCATTGGGCACGTTCTCCTTTTCCAGTCGTGCGGATGAGGGTCCATTTTCCTTTCATCCGCTTGCCCTTCATGATCATGTCGATGTGGCCTTTCCGGTAAGCCGCAACCGGGTCGCCTTCGGTTTCGTAGGTGCCGGTATCCCAAAGCAAGACTTCTCCGGCGCCGTATTCACCTTCGGGGATGAAGCCTTCGAACGCGCCGTAAGAAATCGGATGGTCTTCGACCTCCATCGCCAGCCGTTTTGTTTCAGGGATCGTGGTCGGCCCTTTCGGAACGGCCCAGCTTCGCAGCACGCCCTCCATTTCGAGCCGCAGATCGAAATGCAAGTGCGAGGCGTGGTGTTCTTGGATGACGAACATCAGAGGCTTCGATTTGACCTTTTTCGTTTTCGCGCGGCGAGAGGGCCCGGGCTCGGGTGTTCTTTTGAAATTTCGTTTTTGGCGATAAATCTCAAGCGGCGTCATTGCAATCTCCGTTCATGCGGTTTGGATTTCTGACGAAGCGAAGCCTTCAGCAAGCTCATCAAATCCTCAGAACGCTGTGCACGCGGCTTCGACACCGGGGCTTCGGGCGCTTCGATCCGGCGGCCACGGCCGGCCTTGATGCGCTTTTGGATATGCTTCATCAAATCGTTGTAATAAGTGTCTTTGTACTGGGCGGGGTGCCATTGGTTGGTCATCGAATCGACGAGCTGTTCGGCCATTTTGAGTTCCTGGGGCTTGTACTTTGTTTTGGCCTTGGTGTCTTTCAGGGATTCGAAATCCCGCTCTTCACGCACCTGATGGGCGAAGCGCAGGATTTCCAAAATCAAATGATCTCCGCGAGGAAACAAACAGCACAGGTGTTGCTTCGTGTGCATGACGACTTTCGCGATGGCGACTTTTTTGGTTTTTTGAAGCGCCGCTTGCAGCAGAAAATAACCTTTCTCACCGCCCTTCTGCGGAACGAGGTAGTAGGGGCGCTCAAAGAGCACGAAGTCGATGTCCGAGAGCTTGATGATCGCCTCGATGTCGATCGTCTGAGTCGCCTTGGGGTTGGCGCGTTTGAAGTCTTCGTCGGTCATGATCACGTAGTGATCTTTTTCGTACTCGTAACCTTTGACGATTTTATCGTTCGGCACTTCCTTGCCGTTCTTCGAATTGACGCGCCGAAAGCGAATCGGGGCCAGATTGCGTTCGTCCAACATTCGAAAATGCAGATCTTTGTCCTGTTCGGCGGATTGCACGCTGACGGGAATCGAGATCAGGCCGAAGCTGATGGAGCCCTTCCAAATGCCGGTTCTCATGATGCGGTGAAGAGCAAAATCCGCGCCATGGTGCTCGGTTTCGAGGGAGACAAATCTTGCTTTTTAAGCCTTGGCGCGGTAAGTTGCGTCCCATGCTCGCCCTTCTCGTTCACGTCTTGATTGCGTCTGCTTCGGCCTTTTCTTTTCAAGCTCAAGACCTGATCACACATCGAGAAATCACCTTTCCATCGCCGAAGGCGAAAGTCACGGTCGTGGCATTTTTGTCGGCGAAATGTCCGTGTTCAGGAAGCCACGAAGCGAGTCTTGATCAGCTCGCTAAAATCTACCATGCAAAGGGCTATGCCTTCGTCGGCGTTCACGCGAATCAAGACGAATCGGTAGAGATGGCGACTCAGCATTTTAAAAAGAGCGCACTTTCGTTTCCGGTCGTGCAAGACGTGGGGGCCAAGATCGCCGACGAGCTGAAGGCGTTGAAGACGCCGCATGTGTTTGTATTTGAAAACGACAAGGTCGTTTTCGCGGGCGGGGTCGATGATTCGGCCGACGCGTCGAGAGCAAAAAAGTTTTACCTGAAAAACGCATTGGCCGAAATCGATGCGGGCAAGCCCGTGATGGTGGCGAACGCGCGTGCCTTGGGTTGTTTCATCAAGCGTTAGCGAGAAAGCGGAGAGAATACATGAAAAAGATCGGTTTCAGCTTCGGTGGTTTGAGTGTGGCAGGCTATGGCCTCCTGATGGCCTTAGCAAACACGGCCTGCGGGATGTCGCCGCTGCTGCATCATGCGGATTCGGTGGACGGAGTGATTCCGACCCAGAGCGGTTCAGCCAATGATTCTGTCGGCGAACGGACCTCGGCTTGCGAGTGGTCTTTTCCTACGGTGGGTCTGTGTGCTCATCACGTCTGGATGAAAGAGCCGGATCGTGAAAACGAAGGAAGCTTCCGCTTGGTTTTCTTTAAACCCGACCAGCCGACGATTGCGGTCGAACCGTCGAGTGTTTCCAACACGGCTTCGGTTTTCGTCAAACTTTGGATGCCCGAGATGGGCCACGGCTCGCAAAAAGTCGTGACGATTCCTGCGAAGGATGCGCAAGGAGCAAATCTGCCGGGTGAATACGACGCCACCGAAGTGTACTTCGTGATGGGCGGAACTTGGGAAATTCACATTCAACTCAAGGACGCATCCGGAAACGTGCTCGATAGCGCGAAGATCAACTACACGGCGAAGTAAGGGATGAGGCAATTTTTCGCGCTTTTGATTTTGCCCTTCATCTTTTCGGGGAATGCGGCGATCGCAGCACCCTGCTGTGCGGGCGCAAGCACCCTTCCGTCGCTGATCACGGGCGATGAAGCCCAGAACTTCAGTGCAGCGTTTTCGTATGGCACCGTTGTCGGGGATGCGTTCGGGGCCTTGGACGGAAGACTCCCCGAGCTCCGCGACGATCATTCCAATCACGAAGTCCGCGAAAGCTTGACCCTCAATTATGCCACCTTGATGACGGATCGCTTTCAGGTCGGTGCTTCGGTGCCGGTCGTCGGCAATCAGATCACGGCGGGCAGCCGTTCGGATTCTAAAATTCTGCTCGGCGATGTGTCCTTCACGGTGGGTTATGAAGCCTTGCCCGAATGGGAGTACTCGGTTTGGAAGCCAAGGATTTTTACGTTCTTTCAAGGCGTGCTTCCGACGGGGAAGTCAGTGCAGGTCTCGGAGTCACCGCTCGGAACCGACGTCGCTGGCCTTGGGCAATGGCAGACGAATGTCGGAGCCGCTGCGATCAAGCGTTGGTCGGTGTGGGACGCCGCACTTGTCGTGAAGCTGGGAAGGCTCTATTCGCAGACCTTCGAGAGTAGCTTAAACGGAGTGGCCCGCGTCGGCGGTTCATGGGGATGGAGCGCATCCCTGGGCGGCGGGTACTCCTTCGGCGATTTTTTTCGCGCCGGTGCCAGCCTCGAACCTCAGTATCAATCGCCGCAAGAGGTTTCGACCTCGGTCACGACGAGCATGACTTCGCAAAAGCTCGTTTGGAATACGAACCTGACGGCCACGGCCTTGATCGGATCGGATTCGTCGCTGGTTTTGGGCTATTCCGACCAGACGCTGTTCGGCCCCGCGATTAACACTACGCTCGCGCGGACCTTCAGCCTTTCGTTTCAACAACGCTTCGAGCGATAAGCCCTTTTCTTGAGACGGCTTTTCTGGCAGAATTTTGTCATGACCTATGAAACCTTAGCACTTGAGTCAAACCAGGGGATTTTAACCATTGCTTTGAACCGTCCGGACATCCGAAACGCCTTCAATGAAAAGATGATTGAAGAGCTGGCGAAGGTCTTCCGCAATGAGGCACTGCGCCCCGAGGTTCGAGCCGTGGTGCTGAAGGGGAACGGCCCGGTGTTTTGCGCGGGCGGCGATCTGAACTGGATGAAGCGTTCGATCGAACTCAAGTACGAAGAAAACTTACAAGATACTTTAACCCTGACCAACATGTTCGCGCACTTGAACGAGTTTCCGAAACCGTTGATCGGGATCATTCACGGAGCCGCGATCGGCGGCGGCGTCGGGCTGGTCTCGATCTGCGATATCGTGCTCGCCGAAAAAGAAGCCGTGTTCAGCTTGAGCGAAGTTCGCTTGGGTGTGGTTCCGGCCTGCATCGGGCCTTTCGTGACGGCGAAGATCGGGGCCTCGCATGCGCGTGCCTTGTTCGTGAGCGCTGAGCGATTTAAGGCACCGAAGGCCAAAGAAGTCGGATTGGTCCACGAAGTATTCGACACCCGCGAGGCCTTGGATGCGCATCTGGCGAAGCTGACGAAAAATCTTTTAGAGTGCGGACCGACCGCGATCACGGTGGCCAAGCGTTTGGTACTCGATTTGACCTGGCCTGAGCGCCGTCATCGGATTCCGGATTGCATCGAGTACGTGGCCAAGACCTTAGCCGAGCTGCGCATCGGGCCTGAAGCACAAGAAGGCATTTCGGCGTTTCTGACGAAACGCAAACCGAAGTGGATTCAGTCATGAGCCTGAAGCCCGCCCAAAAACTGATGGTCGCCAACCGCTCCGAAATCGCTTGCCGGATTTTTCAAGCGGCCTACGAGATGGGGATTTCGACCGTCGCGATCTATGCCCCGGGTGACGAGGGCGCTCGCCATGTGACGATGGCCGATGAAGTGGCCTCGGTCGAGAGTTACCTCGATGCTCAGGCGATTGTTGAAGTGGCGAAGCGGCTGAAAGTGACGATGATCCATCCCGGTTACGGGTTTCTCTCCGAGCGCTCACACTTCGCGAAGCTCGTCGAAGAGGCGGGGATTCAATTCTTGGGGCCGAAGGCCGAAACGATGGACGCGATGGGCGGAAAAATCGCCGCGAAAGAAATCGCCGAGCGTATCGGTGTGCCCACCGTGCCTTGGGCGAAACTCGATTTGTCGAAGACCTCGGATGCTGAACTGAAGAAGGCGTCCGATCGCGTGGGATATCCGTTGTTGATTAAGGCACACGCCGGCGGCGGCGGAAAAGGCATGCGCAGGGTTGATCGTTTTGAAGAGCTGAAGCCTCAGGCCGAGATCGCCGCGCGCGAAGCCTTGAACGCATTCGGCGATGGCACCCTCTTTTTTGAACATCTGGTCGAAGATCCGCGCCACATCGAAGTGCAAGTCTTCGGCGACGGAACTGGTAAGGGAATCCACCTTTTCGAGCGCGAGTGTTCGTTGCAGCGGCGGCACCAAAAAGTATGGGAAGAAGCGCCCGCACCTCATTTGCTAGAGTCGACCCGCAAGGGCCTGTACGAAAGCGCGCTGAAACTCGTGGCCGAAACGAAATACCGAAGTGCCGGAACCATCGAGTACCTCGTGAACTCGAAGGGTGATTTTTTCTTTATCGAGATGAACACGCGCTTGCAGGTTGAGCATCCCGTAACCGAAGCGGTCTCGGGCGTCGATTTAGTGCATGAGCAGATTCGCTTGGCGTTAACTCCAGGTCAATACACCCTCCCGGTGCTGTCGCACCCGCATGGGCATGCGATCGAAGTGCGAGTCTATGCCGAAGATCCGTCGCAAGGGTTTATTCCTTGCACCGGAACGGTGAACCATTTGATTTGGGCCTCGGGTCCGGGCATCCGACTCGATCGCGGAATCGAAGTGGGGCAGGTCATGGGGACGAGCTTTGATTCGATGTGCGCGAAGCTCATCGTCTCGGCTCCGACGCGCGATATGGCGGTTAAGCGCATGCAATATGCCCTTCGCGAAACAGTCATCAGCGGCATCGGCACCAACCTCGAGTATTTAACCACGATCGCGCAGCACCCGCGCGTGATCGAAGGAAAAGTGAATACGCATTTTCTAGACAGCACCGATTTTCCGGGCGACGGCGGCGAATTTTCGCCGATGCCAAGTGCGGCTGAGTTTGAAATGTTCTCGTTGGTGGAAGAACTTGGGATTTCAGAGGCACGTTCTTCTTCGGGTGGGGTCGCCCCTTCCGACACCACCGCGAAGCTGTGGCAAGGCCTCCGCGAGATCATCGGAGAGGTGACGGAATGAAATTCCAAGCGAAGCTCTCGGGCAAGAAACACGAATGGACAGAAGCGAGTGCCGAAACACGCAATGAGTGGAGTTTAGAAAAACGCCCAGGCGGTTGGATCGTCGCGACGAACACCCGAACGAATGAGCGGATGCGGTTTTTCTACGCTCGCGCCAAGCAACAGTTTTGGGCCAAGATTCACGGACAGGATTTTTTCGGCGAGCGTTTGCCGGTCAATCGCGCGGGGAGTGCGAACGAATCCGCATCCGATTTCACGGCGCAGTTTCCGGGCAAGGTGCGGAAAATTTTGGTCTCGGACGGACAATCGGTCGAAGAAAATGCTCCGCTTCTGATGATCGAAGCGATGAAAATGGAATTCGCGATCAAGGCATCGAATGCCGGGACCGTGAAAAAAGTATTAGTGACGGAAGGGCAACAACTGACGCCCGGACAGAAATTATTGGATTTTGAAGATGCAAAAAAATGAGAAGGCGAACTCGCAGGTTCATATTTTTGAAGTAGGCCCACGGGACGGCTTGCAAAACGAGAAGAGCATGCTCTCGGTCGACGATAAGGTTTGGCTGATTGAATCTCTGATTGAAGCAGGACTGAACCCGATCGAAGGCGGAGCGTTCGTCCGCCCCGACCGAATTCCGCAAATGGCTGAAAGCGATCAGGTCGCGACTCGGATCTCGAAAACCTTGGCCGACAAAAAGATTTCAGCTGATGTGTATTACCTCGTCCCGAATTTAAAGGGTCTCGATCGCGCACTCGCCAGTGGCGTGCGTTGTATCGCCCTATTTTCAGCGACGAGCAACACCTTTAATCGCAACAACATCGGCATGACGATCGACGAGTCTTTCGAAGAGATGGAAAAAGTCGTGAAGGCCGCCCGTCAAGAAGGATTAAAAATTCGCGGCTACGTCTCGACCGTCTGGGGTTGCCCCTTCGAAGGGCGGATCACTCCATCGCAATCGCTCCCCGTGTTGGAGCGCATGTTGAACTTAGGCGTCGATCAGCTCTCGATTGGCGACACGATCGGTGTGGCGTCACCCATCGGAGTCGAAGCGATTTTGAAACCTTTGATCGCCCAATACGGCGAGCATTCGCCGAAACTCGCGGTCCATTTTCATGACACTCGCGGATCGGCCTTGGTGAACGCGCTTCGGGCCTACGAATTGGGAATCCGAGTGTTCGACTCGTCGGCAGGCGGCTTGGGCGGATGTCCCTTCGCTCCGGGTGCCGCAGGCAACCTCGCCACCGAAGATCTGGCTTACATGTTCAAAGAAATGGGCATCTTAAGCGGTGTGGATTACACCCGTTTGTGCGAGATCAGCATCGAGCTTTTCCGGCGCATGAAGGGGCGACCTTTTCAAAGCAAGGCGCTTCAAGCTTTTGTCGCCAACCGCGAGCGCGAGAAGCAATCCGGCATTCCGGTCGTGTGGGATCAGACGTGAATTATTTGAAGGGGATTGCCCTGTTTGTGGCTTTGATCCTGATCGGCGGCGTGATGATGATCATCGCGATTCCGATGTGGGGGAATACCCGCCTCAATCGGATGTTCTTCAAATCTTTCTCGTGGGCCGCACGCAAAATCGTGGGCCTCAAATTCGTCGTCCTTCATGAAGAGCGTTTGTACGAACACCGTCCGGCCGTTTTAGTCTCCAACCATCAGACCGGATTGGACCTCGCCATCGTGGGCTCGCTCTGTCCCACGCGTTCAATCGTCGTCGCCAAGCGCGAAATCCAATTTATTCCGCTGTTCGGTTGGTTTTTTCGCGCAGCGGGGAATCTGCTGATCAACCGCTCGAAGGCCGAAGACGCCAAGGCGATGATCAACCGGGTGACTCGCGAGCTGAAAGAGAAGAACCTCAATCTGGTGATCTTCCCCGAAGGGACGAGAAACCGTCACCGCGAAAACGACGATCTGATGCTGCCCTTTAAAAAAGGCGCATTTCACATCGCCTCGCGCACCGGCTTTCCGATCGTGCCGGTCATCTGTTCGACCCTCAAAGGTAAATCCGTGTGGGAGAACTTCGATCTTCGCGGCGGTACTGTGGTGATGAGCATTTTACCCCCCGTTTCGACCGAAGGACTTTCGCTCGACCAAACCGACGCGCTTCGAGACACGATTCGGGAACAAATGTTAACCGAGCTGAAGCGCATTAACGCACTGGCCGAAACCTACGAAACCCAAGCGTCATCTTGTTGCGGCGGCGGGTGTTGCTCTTAATCCGTTTATTTGGTAGGCTAAGCCCCTATGAATTGGGTTATCGTCAGTTGGGTCTTCGTCGCCATTTTAACCGCCGTCAACGTTTTCGTTTTCATCAAACTCAAAAACGCATCCATGCAAATGATGAAAATGGTCGCTCCCGGTGCCAAAAACATGAATGAAGCACTTTCTCAAATGCAAGGCATGATGGGCAAAGGCGGATTGGGCGGCATGGGAGCCGGCAAAGGCGGAGTCCCTCCGAATCTTCAAGCCATGATGGGGCAAATGAACAGTCCACAAATGCAGGCACAGATGAAGGCCGCGATGGATATGCTCTCCCAAATGCAAAAAAATCAGCGCAAGTAAGGTTGTTGAAAAGCATAAATCTGCTGCGTCTATTTCAATTCAATTTGCTCGACGTACTGGGAGTACGCCTCGCAAAGTTGAATTGAAATAGCCTTCGCATCTTTATGCTTTTGAACAACCTTACAGGGGCTTGAACTGCTTCAGCTGTTCGGCGAATGCGGTTTTGAGCGTTGTTTCGATTTTGGGATCAATGTCCAGAAAACCCAGGGTTTCGGCGGCGGCTTCTAGGGTGGATACGCATTCCGGGCGGGGTTCTTTGCGGATATTGCCGTACAAAGAACGTTGTTTCGGGATCAGGTGAATCCGTCTTGTTTTGAGCAACCAGGCGTTTCTCCACCACATCGTTTTGGCTTGGGCCCAGGTGCCGTCGAGCAGGATGAGTCCGCCGATTGGGGGTTCGTCTTCGCGCGGTTCACGGGGACTTCCTTTTTTATCCAAAAAATAAAGGCCCGGTTCTTCGGCCGCCTTCTGTTTCTTCGTTCCGAGGTAGAGCGTGGCCCAAGTCGACGGTAATTGAAGGTCTTCGATGTCCCGGATCGCATCGAAAGTTTTGAGTGCCTGGCCCAGGTTTCGCCAGGAAAGACCGACGGCGACGTGGCAGGGGCGGACCTGCTCCAGAAGAATGCGGGCCGAGCTCACTTGCCGGTCTTTACGCGACGGCTCTTGAGGGTGCTGGAGCACCAAAATCGGAATCGGAAGATCGATCATTCGGACTTCTTAACGTATTTCGGTCGGGTTTGCAAAGTTCGCAATCTTTGACATACTTGAGAAAGGAATGAAGAACCCCGACGAAATCCTTGATCGCTTTTTAGAACTCGCCCCCTGGACTCGATTTGACGAGTGGAGCGGGATCTGTGTCGAAGCAAGCGAGCCCAAAGACGGAAAACACGATTACGTTTGCGCCTTCTTCGGCGAGGATCAAGAATCCGATTTCAAATTGCTGATCCTGCGCGGGCGCGACCCCGCCGATCGTTACCTTCAATACCGATCGGGGAATTGGATCCCCGAATTCGGCCTCGATTTCGCCACCAACGACGGCATCAAGGTCGGCATCGTCGACGAAGAAGTCGAATCTTACGTTTCTTGCAAGCCGGGCCAAGCCCCCGAGCCCCTGCGCCTCGATGAAAAACAACTCATGTTCGAAACCTTGGATGCGATCAATACTTTAGTGACCCTGATCGATCAAGAAAAGGTACCGACCCTGGGCGAGACCGAGGACTACATCTATTACCTCTGGAAGGTCGCCGGAACCTGGCGCGCCGACGTGCGCGAGTTCCCCGACGAACAGTTCGTCAAATACGAGCCGATCCATGTTCAAGACACTCGATTAAAGCGCCTCATGGCGGCGAAACTTCCGCATGAAGGCGTGTGGGAGTCGTCCTCGTTTTATCTGCCGGCAACGCGCTTTCAAGGCAATCAAGAGGTCTTCGTTCAATGCGCGGGTGTTGCCGAACGCGCGGGCGGGTTGCTCGGGCTCGTCACTTTAGAAGCGCACGCCGACCCCGATCAAGAAATCGTCGAAGCGCTCATCGGCTCGATTGAAAAACAAATGCGCATCCCTCAGTTTGTGATCGTGAAAGAAGAGCGGACGGCCGATCGAATGCTTCCCATCGTGCAAAGCCTCGACATTCAAATCCGTTTGCGTAAACGCCTGCGCGAGTTGGAACGCATCCGCGACGAGATGATTGAGTCTTTCCCTGAAGACGAGGCTGACGAGCAGTGATTAACAGAGCAGTGAATGGAGAGCAAACAAGCTTAGACCATCGTTTAATCAGAGGCCTGGGGTTTTTAGGCCTGGTCGCCTCGACCTTTAACTGCACCGTCGGTGGCGGGATCTTCAAGCTTCCTGAAATCGTGTATGGGCTCGTGGGCACGGCTTCGCCGATCGTTTATTTGCTTTGCTTTACGGTGATGATGCTCATCATCGGCGTGTTTATTTTGGTGGGCAGCGAGACCACCGAAAGCGGCGGCCCTTATGCTTATGTCGAACCCGTACTGGGGCCGTATCTTGGGTTTCTCTGCGGTCTGTTGCTCTGGCTGCTTGCGGTTTTTGCGATGGCCTCGGTTGCGACCGCGTATGCCGGGTTTGCAGCGAGCCTGATCGGTTTCGATACGATCACGGGCCGAGCCGTGGTGCTGATCGCAACTATTGTCGCCTTTGCCGCTCTCAATTCACGCGGGGTCAAAACCGGGTCGGGGCTCAGTATTGCCTTAAGTATTGCAAAGCTTTTACCGCTCGTGGTGTTGATCGCGGTCGGCATCCCGCATTTGCAAGCCACTCGGCTGGCGCTTCCTCCGCATCTCGATACGGGTTCGATCGCGCGGGCGACGATGATGCTCGTTTTTGCGTTTGCCGGTGCCGAGAGCGCACTCATTCCGAGTGGCGAGATCCGCGATCCGAAGCGAACCCTGCCGCGTGCGTTGTTGACCGCGATGGGCGGAGTCTTGATCCTCTATGGTCTGATTCAAGCCGTCGCGCAATCGGCATTGGGAGCGGGATTGGCGCAGACCGGGGGGGCGCCCCTCGTGGTCGCGGCCGAACAGTTGATGGGGGCGGGCGGACGAGAATTGTTGTTGATCGGAGCCGCCCTTTCGACGGCAGGCTTTTTGTCGGCGATGATGATGGGGGTTCCCCGCAGCTTACTCGCCTTTGCCGAGAAGGGGTATCTGCCGGCGGTGTTCGGATCGGTGAACGAGAAATCCCATGTTCCGGTCGTGGCGATCTGGACTCAGGCCGCGATCACGCTCATTCTCGCGCTCAGCAACGGTTTTGAGAAGCTGGCGATTTTAGCCAACCTTTCGGCGATTTTGATGTACCTGACCTGCGCCGCTGCCGCGATCAAGCTGCGCTGGCGCGATCCCTTCTCAGCGAAAAAGCTCGTGCCTTGGCTGGCCTTGGCGCCGATGCTGTTTTTACTGACGAGCGTGACGACGACCGAGTGGCTGAGCGTGGTGGCATTGATGGTGGCCGGAAGCATTTCGTTTTTCTTCAGATCGGCAAAGTGATCTCGACACAGGCTCCTTCGATTTTTCCGGTTTCAGAAATCCGGTTACTCGCCACGACGGTTCCGCGATGAAGCGTGGCCACCGTTTTTAAGATGACCGAGCCCAGTCCGACTGAAAGTCGTCCGGCGCCCTGAGCAGAGTGAAGGAGTGCTCGCGTGAATTTTCGGGTTCCATACCCTTCGAGCGCTCTCGGAGTAAAGCCCGGCCCGTCATCTTCGATTCGGACGACGATCGCGGCCGGCGATTCGGATTTTGAGATGCGCACGACGGTACGGCTTTTGGCAAAGGAAAGCGCGTTTTTGATCGCGTTTCGAAACATCCGCTTGAGTAGGTGCGCATCGCCCGCATAAAGAAGCTCGTCGTCGCCGGTTTCGTTGACGAGGGTGATGTCGATTTCTTCTTCGAGCAAGGCCACAAGCGAGACATTGGTGGCATCAAGGTGGTACTTGGGCTCGCTCATCTGGGCGATGACCAATAAATCTTCGACCAAGCGGGCGAAGTACTCGACCTCGTTTACGGCCAGGGCCATCGACTCGGCCCGAACGGCGGGATCGATCCGATCCTGTTTATCGGCCAGCGTTTCCAGTAAGTTTTTCAGCGAGGCGATCGGCGTGCGAAGGTCGTGGGTCAGGTCTTGTAAAAGATTTACCCGCGAGCGTTCGACTTGTTTCATGTGCTCGACGACGCGTTCGATTTCATCGGCCATTTTGTTGAAGCGGCTCATGGCCTGGCCGATCTCGTCCATCTTGGTGACGGGAAAACGTGCCTTGAGATTTCCCTTTTGCAGCTCGGCCAGCACTTCGTCGGCCTGCTTCGCTTTTTGTTTCAGCGATCGGAAAAGCAGATAAGTCGAAAGGCCCGCTCCCAAAATCACGCAGGCGATTTGAACGAAGACGAGGGTCAAGATCATCTGAAGCGGCGGCGGCCCCGGCGGAGGCGGAAACGGTGGACCGTGATCGAAGCCCATCGCTGGATTCATGCGTGGATTCATGGCAGGTGGGGGTGGGCCTCCTATGTGTGGAGGCGGCCCCATCGGTGGGTGGCCCATCGGATGAAAATGAGCCGGTTCGATCGCTCGCATGATGAGGTGCTGGGCGAAGAAGCCTAGGATCAAAAAAATCACGATCGAAACGACGCTGACTAGATAATGTCGTTGAATGAGTTTAGAGCCGATCATGCCGGGGAGCCTTCCGGTAATTCAACGAGTCGATAGCCGACGCCGTAGACGGACTGAATCTGGACACTGATTGAATTCGCCTTGCGTAGCTTCAGTCGAATATGACTGATATGCGAATCGATCGTGCGGTCGAGGACGACACTGTCGGTATTGAGGTACTCCAACAGTCGGTCGCGGGTGACGACGGTATCGACGTTTTCCATAAAGTACGAAAGAATGTCGAACTCGCGGCGATTCAGGTCGATCTCGTTTTCTTGATAATAGCAACGTCGACGTTTTTTCAGGAGTGTGAGTGCGCCGACCTGAAGCTCGTCACGCTCGACCGGAGCCAGACCTTTGAGGACCGCCCGGATTCTCGCCATCAATTCTTTGTTGCCGAAGGGTTTGCGAACGTAGTCGTTCGCGCCCGACTGAAGACCTTCGACCACCGACTCTTCTTCCGTCCGTGCAGTCAGAATGATCACCGGCAGTTCAGAGCGGGGGCGAAGCTCCTTCAGTAAGGAGAGACCGTTTCCGTCGGGAAGGTTCAGATCGAGGATCACCAGCCGGAAGGCATCCGGCGTTTCGAGTTGGATTCGGCCTTGAGCGAGGTCCTTTGCCCAAACGACCTGAAAGCCCTCGAGTTCGAGATTGATTTGAAGGCCCCGGCCTAAAGAAGGATCATCTTCGACTAATAATAGAGACGGTTTCATGGTTCCAGGATATCAGAAAGGTCGGTGAAGAGGAAAAAACATTTAAATATCAATTATGTATGAAGTGTGGAAAGCCCGAAGGCCCTTCATTTTGAGCCGAATGTCAGGTTATTTGTCGATTGTGCCAGGGGGCTGTCTAAGGTTTTGACAGGTCCCGGACGGCGATTCCATGATTCACGTCTCAGGTCGAATCAGACAGCCTCTTTGGTCGATAATGATGGAAGCGGCTTGGCATGGGCTTTGCTCTCTTAGGGGGCAAGAGGTAATTATGTTTTTCAAAAAGATGAAATGTGAATTGTTGGTTTTGGGCGCTCTTTCAATGGCTCTGTTCGGTTGCGGAAGCAATAATCAAAATGTTGCGAACGGCACCGCTTGCGGAACCGGATACACTTACTATAACGGTGTGTGTAGTTACACAGGCACATACACGAACACGGGTTATAACTCGTGCTCGACCGGATATGTCTATACCACTACCTACGGCTGTCTTCCGCAAGGAAGCTGCCAAGCCGGATACGGCACCTACAACGGAAGCTGTGTCGCCGGTACGACTTCGACGACCACGACGAGCCCTTACCAAGGTTCTTGCCAAGTGGGTTATGTGCAAACTGCCAATTACGGCTGTCTTCCGCAAAACGCCGCCTGCATGAACGGTTACGGTTACATGATGACTTACCAAGGCGCCTGGTGTGTGAAGTCGGTTTACTTGAACTAAGATGATTCTCACTCCTTACTGCCTCGGAAGCGGCAAAGCCTCCGAGGCGATTCAAAAAAGTTTGGCCTGGATTCCGATTCTGAATCCGGGCCTCACGCTTGCTCCGACCCGGCAGCTTCGCCGAAACGAAGCGTTGCCGTCCGTGAAAGGGATCGACACTCCGATCCTCTTCATCGCCAATCCTCACGGACTCCACGCACGTGCGATTCTCGAAGGCGCGCGCTCCGGCTTCCAAGCCATCGTCACTGAAAAGCCCGCAGCGGTGAGTCCTGACGAGATCCGCGAACTGAAGGCAGTGTCAATCCCCGTCGCCGTCTTGCATGGCTACCGATGCCTCTGGGGATTGCAGACGATCCGAAAAATGCTCGATGCGGGCGAGTTGGGTGAATTGATCACATTGGAAGGCCGCTACTGGCAATCGTCGGCCGCGAAGCGAGCACTCGAACGCTCGGCTTCGGGCAAGCCTCGCGATTCTTGGAAGAACGATCCGCGCTTAAGTGGCGGCTTCGATACTTTTTTGGATTTAGGAACCCACTGGGCTGACACGGCGGCCTGGCTGATGAACGAAACCCGATTTACCGGAACGACCTGGCTTTCTTTTCAAAACGCCGAAGCACCTCATCGCGATACCCATGTGCAGACGGTGCTGCATTTTTCGGGCGATCGGCGTGCCTTCGGTTCGATTTCGAAAACCGCACACGGTTCGGGGAACGCGCTCGAATGGAACGTCATCGGCACTCGCGCGTCGGCGAGTTGGAGTTTCTCGAACCCGGATGAAATCATCCTCGGCCGTGGCAATACGAAGACGGTGATTGTTCGGCAAGAAAATCATCTGGGCTCTCGCCAGGCCGCGTTTCATGGTGTGGGTTGGTTAGAGGGTTATCTCGAAATCATTCAATCGATCGTGCGTGAAGTATCGGCAGGTACGGTTCAAGCGAGCGCTTCCACCGATTATCCGCGCTTATCTCACAACTTAGAAGTGCTCGAATCTTGGTTCAAGACCCTCTCGACATAAATCCCGGCATTCCGAATCGTCCAATGCACATCGAACTCGGCCAGTCGAAAACGGAACTGACGGCCTTCACTTTGTGGGCTTGAGATCGGCATCGCCTCGCGCTGCGAAGTCGGGCGGGGATCGTACTCTAGCGTTCGGATCATCAGTTGCATCAGGCGTTGGTCCGGAGAATGCGCTTCGATCGTCCGGAGCGCCTCGTCCGAGAATTGAACCGAGTATTTCGGAATCTCGCCTTCGGCCCATCCCGAATTCGCATCCGGAATCGAATCAGCGTAGGGAATGTAGGGCTTGAGGTCCAGAATGGGGGTGCCGTCCAAAAGATCGACGCCGCTCAAATGAATTTCGATTCCGCCACGGGCTTGAAAATCAATGCGATCGAGCTTTACGGCCGACATGCCGATCGGGTTCGGACGGTGGGGTGAGCGCGAGGCGAAAACGCCCACGCGGTTCGGGGCTCCGATGCGCGGCGGACGGATCGTCGGCGTCCAGGCCTGGTCCCGACCGGAAGCAGAGCGATGAAAGAGAAAAATCAGCCAGACGTGTGAGAAGTCTTCAAGGTGGTTCAATGCCGTGACAAAAGCGGGGTCGGGCCTGAGTTTCAACACGGCCCGGGCCTCGGGGATCATCCCCGATTGACGAGGAACGCCGAATTTCTCTTTAAAGTCGCTCTGAAGCGTCCCGATCGGTTCAAAGGTCATTGAGTCCATGCTGATTCAATGCTATATTCTACCTCTATTCACAATTTAATTTTTTAAGGAAATTCATAAGGAAAAAAGAATGAACAACTCCGCCAATTACCCGAACTCGACCCGTGTGAAGTACAAAGTCAAAGACTTAAGCTTGGCCGACTGGGGCCGCAAAGAAATCAAACTCGCCGAAGCCGAAATGCCGGGCCTGATGTCCTTGCGTGCGGAATACGGCAAGAGCAAGCCGCTCAAAGGTGCTCGCATCGCAGGCTGTCTTCACATGACGATTCAAACTGCGGTTCTGATCGAAACCTTGGTCGAACTCGGTGCGGAAGTCACCTGGTCCTCGTGTAACATTTTCTCGACCCAAGATCACGCGGCTGCGGCCATCGCAGCGGCTGGCATTCCGGTCTACGCCTGGAAAGGCATGACCGAAGAAGAGTTCTGGTGGTGTATCGAACAAACCGTACACTTCGGAGCGGAAAAGCAACCGCTGAATATGATTCTCGACGACGGCGGCGATTTGACCGGCTTGATTCTGAGCAAATATCCCGAGCTGTATTCGGGCATCAAAGGGATTTCGGAAGAAACGACGACGGGCGTGCATCGCTTGTATGATCTCGAAAAGCAGGGAAAACTTCCGGTTCCGTGTATCAATGTCAACGACTCAGTCACCAAGTCGAAATTCGATAACAAATACGGCTGCCGTGAATCGTGCGTGGATGCTATCCGTCGCGCCACCGATGTGATGATCGCCGGTAAAGTCGCGGTCGTCGCTGGTTACGGCGACGTGGGCAAGGGCTCAGCCGAATCGCTTCGCGGAGCGGGCGCTCGCGTGATCGTCACCGAGATCGACCCGATTTGTGCGCTTCAAGCCGCGATGGAAGGTTATGAAGTGAAGAAGATGGACGATGCGGTGAAAGAGGCCGACATCATCGTCACCACGACCGGATGTAAGGGCATCGTTCGCGATCGTCACTTCCTGGCCATGAAAGACAAGACGATCGTTTGTAACATCGGCCATTTTGACATTGAGCTCGATATGGCTTGGCTGAACAAAACTTACGGCAATACCAAGAATACGATCAAGCCGCAGGTCGATCTCTACACTCTCGAAAAAGGCAAGCAGGTCATCATTCTGGCCGAAGGTCGTTTAGTGAACCTGGGCTGCGCGACGGGGCACCCGAGCTTCGTCATGAGTAACTCGTTCACGAACCAAACTTTGGCTCAGATCGAGCTTTGGACGAACTCGTCCAAGTATCAGAAAAAAGTGTACATGCTTCCGAAACACCTCGACGAAAAAGTCGCGCGCTTGCATCTGGCGAAGGTCGGCGTCGAACTCGATGTGCTGACTCCGGATCAATCCGAGTACCTGGGCATCTCTGCTTCAGGGCCTTACAAACCGGATTATTACCGGTACTGAGGGGTATTCCTACGCGATGAAAAAGTGGGGATCGCTGACACACGGTCATTTTACTCGGCGTTTGTTTTACGCGGCTTCGATCGCGGCGATCGTTGCGGTGGAATGGTTAGTGCGCTCGGGGGCTTGGTCGTCGGCGCGCGATCTGTACTGGGTCGTGATCCCCGTCATCCTGATCGGTTTGAATGATCTGTTTCAGACGAAGCAGGCGATTCGCCGGAATTTTCCGGTGATCGGGAATTTTCGTTATCTCTTTGAATCCATCCGTCCCGAAATCAACCAATACTTCATCGAGAGCAACCTCGACGGGCGTCCGTTCAGCCGCGTGCGGCGGAGTGTGATTTATCAGCGCGCCAAGGGCGTGATCGATACCGTTCCGTTTGGAACGCAGAACGACGTCTATGCCGCCGATTATGAATGGGTGAATCATTCGATCGCGCCTCAAAAGGTGCTCGAAGAAGAACCTCGCGTGCTCATCGGCGGGCCGGATTGCAAACAGCCTTATTCGGCGTCCTTGTTCAATATCTCGGCCATGAGTTACGGCTCGCTTTCGAAGAATGCGGTGATGTCGCTGAATCGCGGGGCTAAAAAAGGCGGCTTTTATCACAACACCGGCGAAGGTGGCCTGACTCCGTATCACCTCGAAGGCGGTGGCGATCTCGTCTGGCAATTAGGGACGGCTTATTTCGGCGCCCGCAATCACGACGGAACCTTCAACCCTGAAAAATTTCGCCATAAGGTCGAGGCGCATCCCCAGGTCAAGATGATCGAGATCAAGCTTTCTCAAGGAGCAAAGCCCGGCCATGGTGGGATCTTACCCGCGTCGAAGCTCACTCACGAGATTGCCGAGATCCGCGACGTGCCGATGGGGCAAGACGTGGTTTCGCCCCCGGGCCATACGGCTTTCGATAGTCCGGCGGGCCTGATGCGATTCGTGGCCCACTTGCGCGAGCTTTCGGGTGGCAAGCCCATCGGTTTCAAACTCTGTCTCGGCAAGCACCGCGAGTTCATGGCGATCGGTAAGGCAATGCTCGAAACTGGGATCACGCCTGACTTCATTACCGTCGATGGCGGTGAAGGTGGAACGGGCGCGGCCCCGCTTGAGTTCTCGAACTCGATCGGCACTCCGCTGAGCGATGCGCTCGTGTACGTGCACAATGCGCTAGTCGGTTTGGGCCTTCGTGATCGGATCAAGATCATTGCATCGGGGAAGGTGACAACGGGAGTGAATTTGTTTTCGAAGCTCGCACTCGGCGCCGACCTTTGCAATTCGGCGCGGGGGATGCTCTTTTCGTTGGGCTGCATTCAGGCGCTTCGTTGTAACACCAATACCTGTCCGACCGGAATCGCGACCCAAGATCCGGGCCTCGTCAAAGGTTTGGTCGTCACGGATAAATGCGAACGCGTCGCCCGTTACCAAGGGGCAACAGTCAAAAGCTTTCTCGAAGTCATGGCTGCAACCGGGCTTTCGCATCCGAGCGAGATTCGCCCTTGGCATGTGCAGAAGCGCGTGACGTCGACCGAGGTCAAGCACTACGGCGAGATTTACTCCTTCATCGAAAAAGGTGCGCTGCTGAAGCAAGACCTGCCGAAGGAATATGCCCGTGCCTGGGCGGGGGCTCAGGCCTCGTCGTGGCATTCCGCTTTGAAATAATCCGAATATCGAAAAAATATAGACCGATGCCCCGAATCTACGGATAATGGAGTCATGTTGTCTCCGTTGCACGCGTTCATGGCTATCGGTTTGTACGTTTTAAGTCTGGTCGGACTTTCGTTCTACCGCTCCCGCCAAGCGACTCTTTCGGATTACTACATCGGAAGCCGCAACTCGACTTGGTGGCTGATCACGCTCGGCATGATCAGCGATTCGGTTTCGGGCGTGACCTATGTTTCGGTCCCCGGTTCGGTCGCGAATCAGGGCTATTCGTACATGCAGGTCGTGTTCGGGTACTTTTTAGGTTATCTGATCATCACCTGGGTGTTGCTCCCGCTTTACTATCGCCGCAATTTGATTTCGATCTACGCGTACTTGGGCGAACGATTCGGCTTGTACGCGCAAAAAACGGCGTCGGTGCTGTTCATCGCTTCGCGCACCTTCGGCTCGGCGGCGAGGTTGTACATCTCGGTCATGATCCTGCATCAGTTTTTGCTCGGCCCCGCCGGGATTTCGCCCGTGATCTCGTTCGTCATCGCCATGGCCCTGATCGTGCTTTACACCTACAAGGGCGGCATTAAATCGCTTGTGTGGACCGAGGCTTATCAATCGATCGTACTGTTGGCCGCGATTTTTATTCTGGCCGGGTTTTTCTGGAACGACCTTCAGGCACCGCTTGAGACGATCCTGAGACCGAAGTTGTTTTTTACCGATCCGAAGGCGTCTAATTTTTTCTTGAAACAGATTTTCGGCGGCATGCTGATCACGACTTCGATGAATGGCCTCGATCAAAACATCATGCAGCTCAATTTGAGTTGCAAACGCCTTTGGGATGCACAAAAGAACATGCTGACCTTGGCCTTTTTGATGGTGTTCGTGAATTTCTTTTTCTTGGGCCTCGGGGCGCTCGCTTACCAAGTTTATGCCGAGAAGGGACTGGCGCTTCCGCTCTTGTCGCAAGGAGGAGTGGCCTACGATCAAGTGCTGTCGCACGCGGTGTTCAGTCATTTCGGCGCCATTGCTGCCGTGATCTTTGTCGTGGGTCTGGCCGCGTCGACCTTCAGTAGCGCAGGCACGATCCTGCCCGCCATCGCCTCGTCGATCGAGATCGATCTTTTTCCGAAACGGATTCAAAACCGGATTCCCGTGCGGCTGATCCATGCGTTAGCGGCGGTATTGATTTTGATCATTATCCTCATTATTTATCGGGCTGAAACGCATTCGTTGATTGACGTCGTCCTTCGGTGTTCGGGCTACACCTACGGGCCGTTGATCGGGCTTTACGGGATCGGCATTTTTACGAAGATCGAATTGAATCATCGGCGGATCCCGCTGTTGGCGGTGCTTGCGGTGGCGATCAGCGGCTATCTGGATTGGAACAGCGCCCGAATTTTTGCGGGCTATCAGATCGGCATCGAATTGATTGCGGTCAACGCATTGGTTTTTGTGATGCTCATGCTCCTTTTCGCGCGTAAAACGAGAAGCTTTACCCCGACCGCTTCGTAAATCGAAGCTCGTTGGGGGATGTCCCACCGGGGCATTGGCTCGTTTTTAGCACCCTTTTCGGGGTGTATGCGCGTCTTAAAACTGACTACCGCGACCGGTGCCACCGTCTTTCATTCCAAACCTGTCATCATGATGACCTTAGATCTCGAAGATCTTTCTGAAACCGACAGCACCCAGTTACCGGGTTTCATCGATCGGCTGCTTCGGCATCTTCCCGGTTTAAAAACTCATCGCTGTTCGCCCGGTCATGAAGGCGGTTTCGTCGAGCGTCTGCACCAGGGAACTTACCTCGCTCACATCATCGAGCATGTGGCGCTCGAAATGAGCACGCTCGCCGGCATCGAGGTCGGTTACGGCAAGACGGTGTATGCCGGGGTTTCGAACGTTTACAAAATCGCCGTCCGTTACCGCAATGAAGAGGGCATGCGTTTTTTGCTTCGTGCGGCGGTGGAGTGGGTTCAAGCCATGGTTCAAGCTGCGCTTGAAAGCGCAGATCGGAGAGAGAACGACGAGATCTTGGCCCACTTACTCGCCGACCGAATCACCGAAGCAAAATCACTGATCGCACGGTCAAGACTCGGACCGAGCACTCAAGCGATCGTCGACGCGGCCGAACGGCGGCAGATTCCGTGGATGCGGCTGAACGGCTTGAATTTGAACGGCCTGAACCTGATTCAGCTCGGTTACGGAAAAAATCGAAAATGGATCCAGGCTACGACCTCAAGCCTGACGAGCGATATTGCAGTCGATATCGCTCAAGACAAAGAAACCACGAAGGCATTGCTCAAACGCCATGGCGTTCGGGTGCCGGACGGTGGGGCGGTCGAGACTGCCGACGAGGCGGTGATCCTGTTTCATGAGCTACGGGATTGCGGTGCTCAGGCGATGGTCGTAAAGCCCTTGGACGGAAATCACGGACGCGGAGTTTCGCTCCACCTTCGGGACGAAACGGCGGTTCGTCGCGCATTCGAAGAGGCGCAGCGGATTTCATCACAGGTGATCGTCGAAGAGCAGCTTTTCGGAAACGATTATCGGATGGTCGTCGTCGGCGGAAAAGTCGTGGCCGCAGCTCGGAGAGTTCCCGCCCACGTCATCGGTGACGGCATTCATCGCGTGTCCGAGCTGGTCGAGATCGAAAACCAAAACCCCTTGAGAGGTGAAAGTCACGATCGTCCGCTCACTCGTCTGTCGTGCGAAGCGAAGCCGGAATCGTTTTTGAATCGCGTGCCGGTCAAAGGCGAATTCGTCGCGATCTGCGACACGGCGAATCTTTCGACTGGTGGGACCGCGATCGACGTCACAGACGAGTTGCATTCGAGCGTACGGAAAATTTGCGAGCGTTCGGCCCGTGTGATCGGGCTCGATATTTGCGGCATCGACTTGATCGCCGAAGATATTTCGTTGCCGCTCGTGGAACAAAACGCGGGCGTGATCGAGGTGAACGCCGGACCGGGGATTCGCATGCATCATTTTCCGAGCGAGGGTAAAGCGCGCGACGTCGGGGGTGCCATCGTCGATTTTCTTTACCCGCACCCCGATTTGGCCAGGATTCCGATCGTTTCGGTCACGGGTACGAACGGAAAGACGACAGTTACGCGGCTGATCGAGCACCTTTTTCATCAAAACGGATATCGAACGGGAAGCACTCAGACCGACGGCGTTTTCATCAACCGTGAGCGGATCGCCGAGGGTGATTTGACCGGACCTGAATCGGCTCAACTCGTGCTTTCCGATCCGGCGGTTGAAATCGCGATCTTAGAGACCGCCCGAGGAGGCATCGCGAAGCGGGGCTTGGGTTACGACCGAAGCGACGTCGGGATCATCACGAACGTCACTGCGGATCACATCGGGCAGGACGGAATCGAAACCGTGGCCGATGTCTTAAAAATCAAAGCCGTGGTGGCCGATGCGGTGAGGCCCGGCGGAACGATCGTACTGAACGCGGACGACCGAACCCTCCGCGCCTTTTCGGAATCGGCCGAGTTTCTGAAGGACGGCGATCGCAAGCTCGCGTTTTTTTCACTCGACGCCGAATCGGAATGGTTGTCGAAAAAAACGATGCAAGGCCATGCCTGTTATTCGATCACGGGGAATTATCTATGGGAGGCGAAAAACGCGATCGTCACTCAGTTGATGAAGGTGAGCGAGATTCCGCTTTCTTTAGGGGGAAGCGCGCGGTTTCAACTTGCCAACGTGCTGGCGGCACTGGCTGCGGTTCGAGCGCTCGATATGGGTGTGCAGGAGTTCGTGAGCGGGGTACGGAGCTTTCACCCCTTTTCGAATCCGGGCCGGACCAATCTGTATCGTTTAGGTCAGGGGTATTTATTGATCGATTACGGACACAATCCCGAGGCGTTCCGTGCCATCGCGCAGACGGTCTCGCGCTGGAATGTCGATCGGATTACGGCCGTGATTGCGGCTCCGGGCGATCGTGCCGATGATCTGATTCGCCTGTCGGGAATGACGGCGGCCGAAGAGTTCGGGCGCATCCTGATCCGCGAAGACGAAGACCTTCGCGGAAGAAAGTCGGGTGAGGTGGCGAAGTTGCTGAAAGACGCGGCTTACGAAGCCGACCCCGACGTCGAATGCGCGGTCGAACTTTCGTACGAAAAGGCGATGGAGCGCGCGGTCGGCGAAATGATCCCCGATGAGTTGTTGGTGTTCTTTTACGAAGACTCGAAATCGCTTCGGACGGTTCTGGAAAAATACCCGGTGATCCCGATTCAGGATTTCCGTCCGTTGCTGTCGCAGAAGGTCTCTCATCCCCCTCCACATCCCAAGGTCAATGAATGGCGAGCGCACTGGTAATCGAAAAAGGCGAGCTTTACGACCCCGAGCGAAGGGGGGTGCAGGATTTGCTGTGCGTCCAAGGCCAAGTCGTGTCGGTCGGAAAGAATTTTGAAGTGGATGCGATTCGCAAGCTCGAAATCGAATACGAGGTGATCGATGCCGAAGGCTGTTACGTGTTTCCGGGCCTCGTCGATCCGCACCAGCATCTGATCGGCGGCAGCGGCGAGAAAGGGTTTTCGAGTCAAACTCCCGAGGTCATCCTCCTCGAAGAAATCGAAGCCGGAGTCACCACAATCGTGGGCTGCTTGGGGGTCGATACCTACACCCGCAATCTTCCGGCCTTGTTGGCGAAGGTGAAGGCATTTAACGAAGAGGGCTTGAGTGCTTTTTTGTACTCGGGCGGATACGAAGTACCGCCGGTGACACTGACCGGCAGCTTGCGCACGGATTTGATTTTAATACCGGAAGTGATCGGCGCAGGCGAGATCGCCGTTTCGGATCTTCGGGCGAGCCAGGCCTCACTTTCGGACTTGGCCCGAGTCGTGGCCGATGCTTACGTCGGCGGGATTTTAAGCGGCAAATCAGGAGTCACTCACTTTCATGTCGGCCCCGCACCGTCGGGCCTTTCACCGATTGAAACCTTGCTGACGGATTTCGACGTTCGTCCGCAGTCGTTGTATCCGACCCACGTTCATCGTTCCGAGGGCACGCTCCGATCGGCGATCGCGCTTTCGCGAAAGGGCGTGTTTTGCGACCTCGACACCGAAGAGCAAGACTTAGCGCTTTGGATCGAGCGGATCGTTCGTGAGGAGGGCGATCTCGATCAATTTACCGTTTCGAGCGATACTTCGTTCAATTCACCGTCGACGCTCTTTTCGCAATTGGAGACGATCTTGAATGCGAAGCTTTTGCCGCTCGAACGAGCGCTGGCGTTGTTCACCCGCAATCCTGCTCGGGCCTTGGGCCTTTCAAAAAAGGGACAACTGGGTCGCGGAAACGACGCTGATTTGTTGATCGTCGAAAAAGAAGGATTTCGAATTCGAGAAGTCGTATCGAAGGGCCGGGTGATGATGCGGTCGGGACGGGTGACGCACGAGCCGCGTGCGCTCGCCAACAGTAATCGAAAGGTAGAGCTTTATGGCCAGAAAAAAGGATTCGCCCTCCGTTAAGGGGACACTCGTGATGATCGGCGGAAGCGAAGATCGGAGCGGAAAAATGCGGATCTTGGCCGAAGTCGCACACCGGATTCAGGGCAAGCTTTGCATCGCGACCGTGGCGAGTACCTTGGGAGCCGAACTATGGGAAGAGTATCGGGAAGTGTTTAAGCGCCTCGGAGTGAAGACGATTTCTCATTTAGACATGGTCCAGCGACACGGAGCGGGCGATGCCGCCGACTGGAAAGCGATTCGAGGCGCGGAGGGGGTCTTCTTCAGCGGCGGTGATCAACTACGCATTACGAATGAACTTGGCGGAACGAAAATCGCGGACGAGATTTACCGGATCTATGCCCGAGGCGGAGTCATCGCGGGGACCTCAGCCGGTGCTTCGATCATGGGCGAGACGATGATGGTGGCCGGGCGTCCGGGATCGTTTCGGATCGGGGGTGACCTTCACATGGCGTCCGGATTGGGGTTTGTTAAAAACATGATCGTGGACCAGCATTTCGCCGAGCGGGGACGGATCACCCGTCTATTAGCAGCAGTCGCTCACAATCCGAAGTTCCTCGGGATCGGGATCGATGAGAACACTGCCGTGATCCTCGAAAAAGGTCAATCTTTTCAAGCGATCGGGCAGGGGGCCGTCTACGTTTTGGACGCTCACGATTCGAGCGACTGTAATCTATCCGAAGAAAATGTCGAGGGTGCTCTGTCGATTTTTAACGTGAAATTTCACGTACTCAGCGACGGTGACCGTTTTGACCTAAAAACTCGAAGGCCCCTCAAAAAAAGATCTTAATTTTTACATAAAATTCATGTAAGATCCGTCGGAAGGATTGGACTTCATGACTCGAACACTCAATTTGACTTTTGCTTTAGCTGTTTTTTCGCTGATTTCACCGATTTCGGGCGCCCACGCCGATGACGAATCGATTCGGGCAGCCGAATGTAACGTCATCCTCTCGGGTAATGCCTTAAGCCAGGAATGGGTCGCAAAACAGATCGAGCGGATGAAAAACCAGGATCCGACCCTGACCCGCCTTCAAACGATCGTTCATCAGGTCGGCTTGAAACCTGCCGCGATCAACGAACAGATCCTGAAAAACCATAACACGGATTATACCTTTATCCTCAAAGGTCAAAGTGTGAAGAATCAACTTCAGACCGGCCGGTGTTGGGATTTCTCGGCCGGAAGCGTGTTGTGTACGCCGCTGACGACGTCGGGGATTTTTCCGTCGAACTTCGAGATTTCCGAAAATTACGTCTGGTTCTATACCTTACTCGAACGTTCGAATCGTTACATCGACAATTTGATGAAAAAGACTGCGACCGGTATGGATCCGAAAACGATCCAAATGAATTCGATTCCGCACATTCCGGAAGGCGGCTATTTCCATTCGTTCGTCGAGATCGTCAAAAAATACGGAGTCGTGCCGAAGTCGGCGATGCCCGAAACGGCGGGATCCTCACGGAAAGGCCTGACCGACGAGCTTGAGCTGATGCTTTCGGATTTCGGTCTGAAATGGGTGGATTCGGTTCGGCGGATTTCAAATTTAAGATCCAATACCATGGGATTTATTTCGACCAGCAAACGCCAAGCGGTCATGAAAGAATTGGAGCAGAAAAAGAGCGAAGTCATGCAAGGTGTTTTCCAGATTTTGGCGACTCATCTGGGCATTCCGCCGACAGAGTTCAAACTGCGCTTGAATATGCCGGTTCAACCTAAAGATCCGCCCGAGCCGGTGATGGAGTTTTCCGCGACCGAAAAAATGATGACTCCGAAAGAGTTGGTCGAGCTGACCGGTTTTAATAAAGAAGAATGGGTGACGGTGAGCAACTTCCCGAGCCGTGAATTCGGCCGCGTTTACCAGCTTCCGGATACCGATGAAATCGTCCCCGAAGACGGCGAACGTCCGGAAATGCTGAAGCTGCTGAATCTTCCGATGGATCGGATGCTCGAACTGATCGAGGCGACTCTGAAAGAAGGTTATCCCGTCGAGTTCGATTCGGATGTGATGAACAATACCGAGTTCAACCAAGGGATCATGCACCCGGATCTTTTCGACACTGACGCCGTTTACGGCGGTGCCGTCGATCGCCAAGAGCTTCTGAAGTCGCGTCAAAAACTGGGTTATATGTTCAAGAACCATGCGACCCACGCCATGGACATCATCGGGGTCGACCATCCGAATGCGAACGACAAAGCCGTGAAATTCCTGGTCCTGAACTCGTGGGGTCCTCAGGCGGGCGACGGTGGTCTCCTTCACATGTATCGTGAATGGGCCGAGCAATTCGTCGAGAATATCAACATTCCGAAGCGCTTGCTTTCACCGGAAGAGCAGAAAATGCTGGAGCAATCGCCGATCGTGATCAAGGACGAGGCTTCGCTCTACCGTAAGTAGAGTTAGAGACCGTCCGGTTCAGAATCGGAACGTCACCCACGCGCTCGTAGAGAATGCTTGAAGAGGCTTTTCCGAACGAGAGGGTCCCTAGGGATTTCTCGTACTTTCCGAATGAATTGTCGATGGTCACCTTGGCCTGGTAATCGCCCGGCGCGACGCTGATCAGATTCGCCGCGATCAGCTTCGGCAGGTAATTCCACGAACGAAGGTCGGGATTGTTTGCTCGATCGATCGCCTTTTTAGAAAGGTAATACCCCGCGATGATCGCGATTTTCTCGAAGATGTTCCCTTCGCGGCTGGCCTTCTGATAGGCCTTGATCGCCGGGATCAACACGGCCACGTATTGAATCCCGATCTTGACCGCTCGCGCGAACATCTCTTTTTGCTCGCGCTCTTTCAACTCGACCGAGATCATTTCCTGTAAAGGGCTCAGCACCGGAAGATGGATCATCGGTAGGGTTTTGCCCGTCGTCGAAAGTTCGAGATCGACGTGCGTATCCGGGGGTGGCAACTGAATCGTGGGGAATCGAACTTCAAATCCAAAGCTCCGATCGACCGCGTCCGTGAAAAACTGCGGAGGCCCGTCGAATTCGTCGTCACTGCCCCCATTTCCGTTGCCGACCGAACCCGCAAGGCCGCCTGCAAACAGCACGAGTCCGAACTCGGGGGCCGTGTTCATGATGACGTTCATCCCGATCTGTTCCATCATCATTCGAAGGCCCGGGTCTTTCACCAAACCCATCAATGTGGATAGCCCCAAATGAAAGCGCTTAATTTTATAAAGGCTCATCACGCCGGCTTCGAGCACGAAAAGATCTTCGTCGTGGCCGTGGTCTTTTCCTTGGGCACGAGCACGCAGGTGCTGAATCAGCGATTCGATCTCGGCTTGGTTTTCGGCCTTCGAGGGATAGCGGTTGAACTCGGTTTGAAACACCTTCTCGGCGTCACGGGTCAGGAGCTCACCCGTTCGCATTTCGTTGTGGTCGGTCGATGAAGCGTGGATGAAGCTTGCGAGCAGGCGGGCCCAGAGATCTTCCTTGTAAAACTTTTCAGTGGGATAAGTGCGCTTTAAGTTCTGTAAGTGACTGTCCCAGGCGAGCAATTCAGCGCGCGCCTTTTGGCGAAAGTCGGCGATTTCGGAAGGCGAAAACGAGCGTGCGGGAAAGTTCTGGGCGGCGACGAGGACGTTTCCCTTTTCGTCCTTAATTTCGGGGGTTGACCAAGCGGGGGATTTTCCTTCTTGCGCCAACATCGAGTACGACATCACGAGCAGGTAATGGATGTAGGAGTATTCGATGGGATTGCTTCGGTAGTCCGAGCTGAACCAGTCGAAGGTGCCCGACGACGAGCGCACGCTGTTGGCTTGGGTGCGGGCCTTATTGAGAAAATAAGCAGCCTTTTCGTAAAGGCCTTCGCTCATGGCGACGGACGAGAGCAAGTAGTAATGGAGTAAGCGATTCTGATCGTTCTGATAAACTTCGGGCGTGTAGAGCGCCGTTTCGGCTTTGGCGTTATCGCCCTGAAGAAAGGCATCGCGCGATTCTTTCAGGCGGGCTTTATCGCTCGTGCTACATGCCGCGAGCGATAAAGCCAAAACGCCCAAAAAAAACCGCAGACCGCCTTTTACCACTTCGCTCCGCCTTCGCTGTATTTATTGATCTTCTCGCGAACGCGGCAGATTTCTTCCGAGGTCTGAATGTCGGTCAGACGCAGGTTGACCGTGTAGGTCTTGATCGTCTTGCCGTTGCGGGTTTCAGGCTTCATGTTGATGTCGCCGAAAATCATCGCATCGGCGCCGGATTGGCGACCGACTTTTTTGGCTTGAGCCGGATCGACCATGCCGTCGTTCTGATAGGTGATCTCTTTCAGAAGGTCTTCGCGGCGGGAAGCATCGATCAGGGTGAATTGATCCGAGTTCGACATCTGATCGAGCAGGGCGTCCTCAAGGTCTTTCACCGGAAAATACGACTCGCTCGTGTTGTTGCGGATTTCGCCCACGAACACCTTGATGCGTTTGCCCGTGTACTTGCGGTCGTACTCTTGAAAGCGCTTGTGCGCGTAGATCTGTTTCATGGCGCCGTCGATGACCCGGATGGTATCGCCGTCCACCCAGTTGTCGGTGATTTCCATCGCGTGTTCGTCGGCTTTTTCGTCGCTGACCCGTTCAGCCTTGAACGACGAGCATCCCGAAAAGGTCAGACCCGAGACGCATAGAAATGCACACAGAAGAGCGAGCAGGGAAGTCGATTTCAATGATTTCATTCCTCATCTCCTTTTTCTCCGCCCGCTTTTTCGGTCGGAGCCGGATGGCCTTCCATGTAGGCGTCATAATCTTTTTCGATGTTCGCAAGCTTGCCTTCGACCTTGGCTTTCAAGTCAGGGTCTTTTTGCAAGCGAAGGGTTTCCGCGCGCGAGATCAGGCTTTTGACTTTTTGTTTGCTCACTTTGGCGAGCACCCAGCAGTGATAAATCGATTTTGCTCCGCCGGTCGACGAGTAATCGCGTTGCTCCCAGTATTGTTTTTGTTTTTTCACGCCGGTGACGAGGGCTTTTGTCAGCTGCGATGAGATGCTCGACGTTTCGGTCTGAGTGGCCGAGACGTCCGAGGTGCCGTTGCTGTCGCTCGAAGTCGAGTCGCTTTGGGCGCGAGCAAGCGAGGTATCGACGAAGCTGCTCACTTGGCGCGAGATATCGTCCATCGCGTCGGCTTGGGCTTTTTGACAAGCCATCCGTTTGTTCGCGCTTTGGGCGTCGCCCGTGTAGTAGTAGAATTTTTTGGTGTTCTTGCCTTCTTTTTTGGCCCATTCGGTCGGGTTGTCGAGCCAGGCTTCTTCGCCGCCCGGGGCAGCGTCGATCACTTTGTAGGTCGGCGCTTCGACCTTCACTTCGCGGACGGGGGCTCCGCCGCAGGCACTCAGCAGTACGCTCGAAAAAGCGCTCAGCGCCAGGGTTCCCGTCAGAATCAGTACGGTGTTTTTCATGGGTTCTCCTTTCGCCCTTATCGGGCTTCGTTCATCCGGTTAAAAAGATTTTCACAGAAGTCGTGTGACAGCGTATCCGAAACCGACTCCAGCACGGCATCGCGGCTGCGGCCCGAATCGGTCTGGGTGGCCTGCACGCGGTATTTTTTGTTATTTTTCGTAACCGCGCCGGTCAGGTCGAAGCGAATCTTCGTCCAACCTTCGACGGCCATGTGTTGAGGACGCTCGACGACCGAGAGCTGCACGCGAACGGCATCTTTGGGCGCGTGATCGGCGGCTGAAATCGTTCCGCCCCGGTCGTTGATGCAAGATTCGATCGCGTGTTGAAAGTATTTTTCACCCTTCACGGTTTTGACGACAAAGGTGAGGTGCGCATTTTTGGTCCGAGCCGCGTTTTCGATTCGGTTAAGACGACTTTCGAGCGGGTTGACCTCGATCAACGCCGACATTCCGAGTGCCGAGGCTTCGCCGTAGAGTTCTTCGAGGCTCGCGAGGTCGGCTTTGGCCTCGCTCATTTTTTCGTTCGTATAGGTCTGATCGAGCGCATCGAGTTCGCTGCTCAATTGACCCTTCAGGCGATTGGCTTCCATGAGGAGGCCCGATCGCGCTTGAAGCTTATCCAGTGCGATGAGCGCATAGAAATCCGAGCCGACCTGAGTGACTTCCTTGACTTGAGCACCCCGAAGCGAGGTCTCGGTCGTGAGGCTCAAATCGCCGTTCATGTTTTCACTCGAATCGCCCGAGACGGTTCCGGCGGTGGATTCGTTCAAGTTGGATTGCGTTTTCGTCTGAATCTCGCTTTTGACTTTGACGACGAAGCTTTCGGCCATTTGCTTTTTGGCGTCGGCGATCGCCTGGTCGCGCGAGCTGCCTTCGCCGACGGCAACGAGGTAGCGGTTTTCAGGGTAAGAGCCTTGCGGTTGATTCACCCAGACCGGAAGCGATTCGGCGATTTGAGTTTTCACGTTCGAAGCGGGTGCGGAAGCGCATGCCGACAGGAGCAGGAGCCCGAGAAGCAAAGATGTTTTCATAAAGATTAGGATACGCAAGCGCACCGCTGAAGCAAATGGATTTTGGGTGATTTAAAAGTGGTGGAGATACACGGGTTCGAACCGAGGACCTTCAACATGCCATGCTGACGCTCTACCAACTGAGCTATATCCCCACTGAAGGACGATTATGACCGGGATTGGGTGTCAAATCCAGAAAATTCGGCAGAAACTCGACGCTTAGAAGCGTAGCACAAAATGGAACGTTCTTTTAAATTCGACTTCCTTTTGAGAGGATGTCTCCATGAAAATCGAAAAATGCGTTGCCCGTGAAGTATTGGATTCCAGAGGCTTTCCCACCGTTGAAGTCGAGCTTTTCTCGGGGCTGTCATCTCCGAGACCGCTGAAGGCTTCGGCGATTGTTCCGTCGGGTGCATCGACCGGCGAAGGTGAAGCGCTCGAACTTCGCGACGGCGATGCCAAACGCTACGGAGGCAAGGGCGTTTTAAAAGCCATCCAACACGTCGAAAAAGAAATCGCTCCGGCCATCGTCGGAAAAGAATTCGTGCGGCAGTCGATTTTTGACGATCTTTTGCGCGACCTGGACGGGACTCCGAACAAATCAAAACTCGGCGCCAATGCGATTTTGCCCGTGAGCATGGCGTTTGCGCGACTGCATGCGATGGCCCAGGACGAAAGCGGTGTTTCTCCGCTCGCGCTTTCGCATTCGATCGCGGAAGTTTACGGCTCGCAAGGCGTGTCACTTCCCGTGCCGCTGATGAATATTTTCAACGGCGGAAAGCACGCCGACAACGGGATTGCGATTCAAGAGTTCATGATCGTGCCCGTCGGCTTTTCGCGTTTTTCGGAAGCACTGAGAGCGGGCTCGGAAGTCTTCCATCAGCTGAAAAAAATTCTGCACAAAAAAGGACTCACTACGGCCGTCGGTGATGAGGGCGGATTCGCGCCCAAGCTTTCGGACGAAGCCGAAGCGGGTCCGGGCTCGCACGAAAAAGTCATGACCTTGTTACTCGACGCGATCGAATCGGCGGGTTACAAAGCAGGCTCGCAAATTTATCTCGCCCTAGACGCGGCTTCGAGTGAGTTCTCGGTGAAAAGCGAAGCCGGATCCGAATATCAATTCGAAGGCAGCCTTCGCTCATCCGAAGAGATGACCGCGATCTACGAAAAATGGCTTGGGATGTATCCCTTGATTTCGATCGAAGACGGATTGGCCGAAGCCGATTGGGACGGCTGGAAGCACCTGACCTCGAAGCTCGGCAAACAGGTGCAGCTTGTGGGCGATGATTTGTTCGTGACGAACCCCGAGTTTTTGAAAAAAGGCATCGATCGCGGAATCGCCAATTCCCTGCTCGTGAAGTTGAATCAGATCGGCACGGTGACGGAAACCTTAGAGGCCATGAAGATGGCCCATCAGGCGCATTACACGACGATCATCTCGCATCGATCGGGTGAGAGTGAAGACAGCTTCATCGCCGATCTTGCCGTCGGTACCGATGCCGGCCAAATCAAAACCGGATCGGCATCTCGGACCGATCGGCTTGCGAAGTACAACCAACTTTTAAGACTTGAACAATCGCTCGGTTCGCGTGCAAACTATAAGGGAAGGGAAGCCTTTCCTCGTTAATCGATTATGACTACGAACCGCCTCTGGATCGCTTTTTTCGCCATTTGGTGTTTGCTCCTGACCGGAGTGTTGGATTTCTGGTTTCAATCGCCGGGGCTCAAGCAGTGGATGAAACTTGAGACTTCCGTCAGTCATCGCCGTCAAGAAATTGCCGACATCGAGGCTCAAAGCGCGATGCTGAATGAAGTAGCCCGCCAGCTCGACTCGAATTCGGTGGCCCAAGAACGGGAAATCCGAAAAGTTTTAGGCTATCTCGGCGATCAGGAAGTCGTGTTCGAAGTTCGCTAAGCGGCTCGTTAAGTCATTTGACAGAACCCAAGAAAAACCGTCACAATAAAGAGAGCATGCACCTAGGACGCGTGATTTGGTTTAATGATTCAAAAGGATTTGGGCTCATCGAAACTGAAAACGGGCAGACCGTTTTCGTTCATTACAGTTCGATCGTCGCCGATGGCTTCCGCTCCCTTCAACAAGGTCAAAAAGTAGAGTTCGATTTATACGAGGATGAGCAGAAAGGCTACCTCGCCCGCAACGTCATGACCTGTTAACGCTTTTTGAGCTGACACCTGTCGAAAATTTAGACGTTTTTCTGTCTTCAAATTGGTCATTTTTCGGATTCCACGGATTTCGTTCAACAACGACGGTTTATCAATGAAGTCCGCTTCTTAGTCGTTCCATTCTCTCTCCACGCCGCTTCCATGAATGGCTTGGCATATCCCGTGCATTTACTCGGGATAGCAGGAGAGATGCTGTTATGAAAAACGTAATCAAATTATTTTCAATCGCACTAGTGGCTGTCGGACTTGCCGCTTGCGGAAACAACAACGGGCAAATCGTCGGATACGACGCTTACGGAAACCCTATTTACTCGAACGGAACCCAAACGGGCTACGTCGGCCAAGGCGGATGTGTGCCGCTTCAAAGCGCACTGACTTTCACCGCACAAGGTGCTTCGATCAATAGCGCCGTGATCTTAGCCGGAATGCTTCCCTCAAACTCCACGAGTCCTGGCCAACACGGACAAGTCGTGATGGGTAGCGGAATGATTCAGCAACAGCCGTACAACATGTACGGAGGCTACGGCACGATGCAACTCGTGAAACAATCTTCAAACGGAACGCTTCAGCTTCAGGTCTCGCAGAACATGATTACGGGAACCCTGCAACTGAACCCGACGATTATCAACCAATTGATGGCAGCGTCGATGACCGGCTATCCATACAATGGCTACGGCACGAACACCGGAACTTGCGTGACCTCGATCGGCCTGGATGCAGTTTACTCGACCGTTCAAGGCATGCCGCAAGGAACGATCATTCAAGCCTTGGTCTACCTGTACCTCAATAACGGCCAAGTCGCGAGCCAACCCATTCCTCTCTACTAGCAGCTGAGATTCATCTTCAACTGCAACCTCTCAAAACCGGTTGAGCCTTGCCCAGGTTCAACCGGATTTTGCTTTTTAGAGATACCGGTCGAGTGCCGGAAAAACGTCTTTGGCTTCGCCCGTGATGTTCAGGCCGCGACCTTTCAGAAATTCGGGGTTAAACAACCGCGAGATATACTTCTGACCCGAGTCGGCGAGGATTGTGACGATGCGATTGCCGGGTCCCATCTTCTTGGCGAGTAGGTAAGCACCACAAAGATTCGCGCCCGTCGACGAACCGACGAAAAGCCCTTCGGCCCGGACCGCGTAATGGGTCATGTTCACGATCACTTCGTCGCTCAATGAAAAGGCGTGGTCGACTTGGCAAGGCTTCACATTGGCCGTGATCGCGGTTTGTGCGATTCCTTCGACCATGCTTTCGCCCGGCGTGGGCTCGGCGACTCCCTTTGAAAACCAGTTGTACATCGCCGATCCGACGGGATCGACGCAGGCGATTTGAATCTTCGAGCTTTTTTCTTTCAGAAACTTAGAAATACCGCCCAGGGTTCCGCCCGATCCGATGGCGGCCGAGAAACCGGTGATGCCGTGTGCGGTCTGTTCCCAGATTTCGGGCGCAGTCGTCTGATAGTGCTGTCGATAGTTCGCTTCGTTTTCGAATTGATTGATGTAGTAGCCGCCTTCTTCTTTCGCCACGACACCGGCGAGCATGCGGTAATTTTTAGGGTCGGGGTACGGAGCGGGAGGAACCACCATCACGTCGGCGCCCATGCCTCGCATGGTATCGATTTTTTCTTGCGCTTGATTGCTGGGGATCAGGATCTTCATCCGATAACCCAATACGTTTGCGACCAAGGTCAGGCCGATGCCGGTGTTTCCCGACGTGGCTTCGACGATGAGTCCACCCGGTTTCAGGAACCCTCGGGCTTCGGCATCACGGATCATTCCCAAAGCCGCGCGGTCCTTGACCGATCCGCCCGGATTCATGAACTCGGCTTTGCCGTAGATTTCGCAGCCCGTTCGCTCGGACAGGCTTTTCAGATAAATCAGCGGGGTATTTCCGATTGAAGCGATGAAGTCTCTTTTTTGCAGGGGTGTGGGCATGGTCTCTCCTCCGTCACTGAATAAAATAAATAGCGACGTAAAAGAGCGCGCAGGCGAAGCTGAGCCATTTAAAGGCCCGGAACGTGTGCTCGCTCAGGTTTTTTTGAAGTTGTTCCAAGGTCATCCAAAATGCCGTGAAGGCCAGCACTAAGACGGCCACGGCGTTCAAGGCTCCGACCGTACTGAAGGCCTGTGACAGTGACGTATCGGTCAGCAGCGAAAAGAAACGGGCGAAAATTTCGATGCCGGCGATCAGCATCGAATATTTGAAGACGGCCTCGTAATGGTAGTTGGCGAAGGCGAAGCCGACCCAAAGGGTAAATAGTAAGGGCACTGCGGGATGAAAGCTGAAAAAACAAAGAATCGCGATGCCGATGGCGTCGATCAGACGAAGGTGATTGAGCCCCTTGATCCGCTTGTTCCAATTGGCCGAGAACTGAAACAAAGCCGCCATGATGATGAAAAGCCCCGTCAGGACCAGGGGGTGATTGACCCATTCATTGTCGCGAAGAAAGGGCAGGATCACTCGTTCGGCAAAAAAGGTGGGAATGCAAACGATGAGCAGAAACAGCACGCTTTGCTGATCGAGGGTGCGGACCTCGTTCTTCAGGCTGGCGGGCTTGACGATCGATTTGAGCAGGGCCGAGACGAGCCCGAGCCAGTCGTAACGGAAGAAGATCAGAAAAACGAGCGCTCCCATCAGGGTCACCAGCAGCTCCAACTCGGCCGTGGGCGAAGTCCAATGAAAAACGAACCGGCTCAGGTCGCGCGGAATGACCTCCGAGAAGGGAATCACTTGGGTGAGCGCACCGAGGATGGCGTCAACAATATATTGAAAAGTGGTCATTGTTTTCAGGCTAGCATAAGTCTGTATTGAAGAGCGTCAGAAACTTACAGAAAACTTACATTGCAATGCTTCAGAAATCGGCGTCTTCGTGGTCTTCTATAGTTATGAAAAAAGAAACCCTCAAAGACATCGGCTTTTTCACCTTGCTTGCTTCCACCTGGATTTTTTCGTTTTGGGCGATTTCCGCGACCCTGGGCCAGAACGGTTTATGGGGAGATTTCTTTGCGACTCACACCTGGCTGAAGCTCGGGCTTGTGTTTGTCCTCATGGCGCACCTCACGATCAGCGCGATGAGCATCGCTTTTCACCGCTCTCACACCCATCAATCGGTCAAGCTGCATGCTTCGGTCGATTTTCTGATGCAGACCTGGCTTTGGATGGTGACGAGCATGTCGAAGCTCGATTGGGTGAGCGTTCACATCTATCACCACGCGCATTCGGATACCGAGAAGGATCCGCACAGCCCGGCTCAAAAGGGGCTCGCCAATGTTTTCTTTTTCGGAGTCCTCGATTATGGCCGTGCGAAGAGCTGGCCTGAGGTCATCAAAATTCGGAATCGCCTTCCGACGAATGCTTACGAGCGCTTCATTTCGCGGCATTTGTTCCTGGCGCCGGTGTCGTTGTCGTTGCTCCTCCTGATCGCCTTCGGTCCTCTGTACGGATCGTTGATCGCCGTTTTGAACTTCGCGATTTCGCCGCTTTTTGCGGTCGGTGGGGTCAATGCCCTGGCCCATGCCGTGGGATATCAGAACTACGATTCGAAAGATCAAAGCCGCAATTTGGGATTTCTTTTTTTCCTGAACTGGATCATTTCCGGTGAACTCGACCACAACAACCACCACAAATTCCCGAAATCGCCGAGCTTCGCTCACCGCTGGTTCGAATTCGACATCGGCTGGGTGTACATCCGCTTGATGCGGAGCCTTGGGCTCGCCCGAGTGACGGGAAACATCCCCGATTACCATAAGCATGCCCTGGTCGCCCGTCCGTTGGCCTCGGAAGTGTCGGCGGCCGCTGCATCCGCGCTTTCGATTGCGAATCCTGCTGCTTTAGAGTAGTATTCGTCTACGTGGCGAATCTACACGAGACCATTCAAAATACGATTTTACTAGGCGCGCAATGGGGTGATGAAGGCAAGGGGAAGGTGGTCGACCATCTTTCCGAAAAAGCCGATTACGTCGTGCGTTTTC
>Ga0164242_10000277_pt1 | contig 63827 bp, 52 predicted proteins | sample OricomgcompostMG_FD_108783 | JGI IMG/M metagenome (GOLD analysis project Ga0164242, IMG submission 108783) | Miracle-Growth compost microbial communities from Emeryville, California, USA - Original compost - Miracle growth compost (MG) ... | reverse complement strand
GAGAAAAAAGGATTGAGGAATCAATCCTTTTTTATTAACTTAATTTTGAGTTCTTTAAATCATTGTGGTTAGGCTCATATCCGCCAGCTGGCGGACATAGGTTCGAGTCCTGTCCCCGCTACTTAGAAAGGGAATTCAGTTTGGATTCCCTTTTTCTTTTTTATATAACCTAAATTTATGTTTGTCACCTACGTACTTTACTCTACAACTTTCAATCAGATTTATATTGGTTACACAGGTGACTTAATAGACCGATTTCATTCTCATAATTCATTAGCGAAAAAAGGATACACTATTCGTTATAGACCTTGGGAAGTGATTCATATTGAGTTTTTTGAAACCAAGTCAGATGCAATGAAACGTGAAAAACAATTAAAATCTTATCAGGGAAGACAATTCATTAAAACAACTTACCTACTTTAAATTATTGTCGGGCTCATATCCGCCAGCTGGCAGACATAGGTTCGAGTCCTGTCCCCGCTACTAGAGAAAAAAGGATTGATTGCTCAATCCTTTTTTTTGTGCGATAAAGTTTCAATTTTAGTATTTTTGGTGAGAATTCACAGCAATTAAGGCCTTGAAGTATATCAAAACTTATGACACTTGGCTAATTAAGAATGCTGGTGTACAGAAGAAATTACCTGAAACTTATTTAAATCAATCACCATGGGACAATTAGAAGATCGTCATGTTCGTATAGAGAAGAGAAATGCTGACATCAAAGATATGTATGTGAAGCTCTCTGAGAAGAAAGTTAACAACAAGAGGTATATTCTCAAGAGTATATCATTTCTGTTGCTTAAGAAAAGTTTTATATGTCCGAAAGAAGTATTGAAGACATAGTGTTTAATCGAGTTAGTTATAAAAATAGATAAAAAAAAGCATGAAAATAGAAATCAAAAGCGTATCTATTTGATTTAATTAGGAAAATTAAACATTATCTTCAACTTCTTTTTGAATTTTTTGGATGTCAACATCAACACCTTTACTCTCGCAATATCTAAGAATAGTTTTCAATGTCATGGAGTTGATAATGCGACTTTGTTTTACTAATTTCAACATTTGCATCATCCAGTATGCACAAAAAACAACAAATAATAGGCTAATTAGCGATAATAATAAAAGAATCTCATTCATAATTTAAGTTTTTAAAGTTCATACAATTATAAGCATTTTTTGTAACAATTTTATGTCTGTGTTATATTTACATCAAACGTTCCTGGTGGATAAAACGTTATATCAGGAAAGGTAGAGTAATCAAATACCTCGCATTGAAAATCAATTTGAATCACTTTTAAATTTTTGAAACGCTTAGGCATACTTCCACGTTGTGATTTGCTTTCATTTTTAGTATTTTTGGTGAGAATTCACAGCATAACACAAAATGACAGAAGAAAACATTTAGTTGTGATTTGCTTTCATTTTTAGTATTTTTGGTGAGAATTCACAGCGAGAGTGTAGAAATTAGCAGGATGCCTGAGTTGTGATTTGCTTTCATTTTTAGTATTTTTGGTGAGAATTCACAGCAATTAAAGATAAAGTTTTTGCTAAAAACATGTTGTGATTTGCTTTCATTTTTAGTATTTTTGGTGAGAATTCACAGCCGGTCATCGGATGAACTTCCTGACCTTCAGTTGTGATTTGCTTTCATTTTTAGTATTTTTGGTGAGAATTCACAGCTTTCTAATTAAAAGTTGCTGTGAAAGGATGTTGTGATTTGCTTTCATTTTTAGTATTTTTGGTGAGAATTCACAGCGTTCTCCAGTACCTATGCAATTTAATTCTTGTTGTGATTTGCTTTCATTTTTAGTATTTTTGGTGAGAATTCACAGCGTAACTATCATGATGTCGTTATCGCCACATGTTGTGATTTGCTTTCATTTTTAGTATTTTTGGTGAGAATTCACAGCATAGCTTGGAACAAAATAAAAATGAACCTAGTTGTGATTTGCTTTCATTTTTAGTATTTTTGGTGAGAATTCACAGCGGTATTTAAAAAAGCCATTGAAGATTATTAGTTGTGATTTGCTTTCATTTTTAGTATTTTTGGTGAGAATTCACAGCAAGCGACAAATTTAAGAATTGGAAATATTAGTTGTGATTTGCTTTCATTTTTAGTATTTTTGGTGAGAATTCACAGCTTCTATCAATAATTTTGTTTATTTGCATTGTTGTGATTTGCTTTCATTTTTAGTATTTTTGGTGAGAATTCACAGCAGCTACTATTTTGGGGTCAACTAGTGTTCCGTTGTGATTTGCTTTCATTTTTAGTATTTTTGGTGAGAATTCACAGCCTTGCAAACTGGTACAATGCCCCCATTTTGGTTGTGATTTGCTTTCATTTTTAGTATTTTTGGTGAGAATTCACAGCAGTGAAATTAAAACGTTTAACTTATGACCCGTTGTGATTTGCTTTCATTTTTAGTATTTTTGGTGAGAATTCACAGCAAAAACATCTCATAAAACGGCAAGTACATTGTTGTGATTTGCTTTCATTTTTAGTATTTTTGGTGAGAATTCACAGCAGACGTACAAGCATTTCATTAAGACCAAACGTTGTGATTTGCTTTCATTTTTAGTATTTTTGGTGAGAATTCACAGCTTTAGGAATTCCCGAACTATCCTCTACCCCGTTGTGATTTGCTTTCATTTTTAGTATTTTTGGTGAGAATTCACAGCCAACATGATGACAATGCCACGTTCAGAATCGTTGTGATTTGCTTTCATTTTTAGTATTTTTGGTGAGAATTCACAGCAGGCATTATATAACACTGTATAACCGCTATGTTGTGATTTGCTTTCATTTTTAGTATTTTTGGTGAGAATTCACAGCAACTACAACTACAACAGTAATAACAACATAGTTGTGATTTGCTTTCATTTTTAGTATTTTTGGTGAGAATTCACAGCAAACTCAATAGTATAAGTGTCTATTTGGTTGTTGTGATTTGCTTTCATTTTTAGTATTTTTGGTGAGAATTCACAGCTAGTGAAATTAAAACGTTTAACTTATGACCGTTGTGATTTGCTTTCATTTTTAGTATTTTTGGTGAGAATTCACAGCTTCTAATTTGATTGGTAATAACACAAACACGTTGTGATTTGCTTTCATTTTTAGTATTTTTGGTGAGAATTCACAGCATTATTGCTCGTTAATGGACGAATTAAAAAGTTGTGATTTGCTTTCATTTTTAGTATTTTTGGTGAGAATTCACAGCATTCGCTAGTAAATCCCAATCATCATTTCCGTTGTGATTTGCTTTCATTTTTAGTATTTTTGGTGAGAATTCACAGCTTATTTACGTTACATAAATGACTTAGATCCGTTGTGATTTGCTTTCATTTTTAGTATTTTTGGTGAGAATTCACAGCTTCGGATAAGATAAAACGCCTTTCGAACTAGTTGTGATTTGCTTTCATTTTTAGTATTTTTGGTGAGAATTCACAGCTAGTGTTTTTATAAATTCAATAGGAACGCTGTTGTGATTTGCTTTCATTTTTAGTATTTTTGGTGAGAATTCACAGCTGACTTCATATTCATCAACAGGAAACAATTGTTGTGATTTGCTTTCATTTTTAGTATTTTTGGTGAGAATTCACAGCTGAAGCTGCGCCAACCGCTTGCCCTGCTGCGTTGTGATTTGCTTTCATTTTTAGTATTTTTGGTGAGAATTCACAGCATATGCACCCATTGGGGTTGTGTGTCTGTTGTTGTGATTTGCTTTCATTTTTAGTATTTTTGGTGAGAATTCACAGCGTAGTTGCTGGAGGTATTCAGGGATTTTTAGTTGTGATTTGCTTTCATTTTTAGTATTTTTGGTGAGAATTCACAGCGTACCCCTTTTATTAGGTTGATACGCTGTGAATTAACTCCACCTTTAGAATGCCAAAAATCATCCTACTTCATACCAAGTAAATTAATACACAAGTACTTTTTGATTTCTAACGCTTAATTGCTACCTAAATTCTTTTACTAAAAAAAGTCATTCATTAATATTAAAATAATTCCAGTTGTTGACTAGGACTTTCTGTCTCAACTTGTTTCACACCATAAAATAATTCCATCATACCAAATTGTTTATCGGTAATATGAAGAATGCCGATATGTCCTTTTTCGGGTAATCTTATTTTTACACGCTTAATATGGACATCCATATTTTCTCTACTCGCACAAAATCGCATGTAAATAGAAAATTGAAACATCTGAAAACCATCTTGTAATAAATCTTTTCTAAATTTTGAAGCTATTCGACGCTCTTTTTTTGTCTCCGTCGGTAAATCAAATAATACAAGTACCCACATACATCTGTATTGATTAAATCGTGAAAAATGTTCTTCGTTCATAATTGTTTCAATTCCGTCGCTTTCGATACGTTCTTTCAGAACACTCAATCGCCTATGTTTTGTTTCTTACAGGTGGCTGAGTTTTTGCTTTGAAAATTATTTGTTCGAGTAACTGAATACTCAAAAGCAAAAGTACCGAAGACACCTTTTTTTCATTCATAAACGGGATACATTATTTTTCTACTCACGCCAATAAAACAATCTGCTAAAGAATTGCTGGTTCTGCTCATGGCTATCATCAAAGGGCTTTTCTTTCCGTCGATTACTACATCTAAAGCAGGAATCATTAATAACTGACGTTTTAATTCCGTCGTTAATTCTTCGTAATCGTCAACTGAATCTATAATTGAACAAACCAACGCATCTACATAAGGACGATAAGGTTCCATGATATCATCTGCCAAGCAATACGCATTGTATTTATTCGCATGAAAAATACCTAAGGATGGCAATAAACCACTTCCAACCAAAGAACGAGCGCAAACGGCTCGTAAAATAGCATAGCCATAATTCAATAAATTATTGGGTGAAAGATCTTTTCTTCCACGTGTGAAACCTGGTATGTCAAATAAATTTTGCCAATAAATAGCAGCTGCTTGTCCTTCGTGATTTAGCGTATCTCCAGAAGTAACTAATTGAGCCATTTCTTTCAATCTTTCAGCAGGTTTTTGACGAGATAATAGTAAATTAGCTTGATTTTTAATTTTTACCTCAACTGTTTGTTGCCACAAATTTTTCTTTAAAGGAATACTGGCATCTAACTGAAAGCGCAAACGCTCATTGTATTCTGTATGTCCAGCAACAGAAAGCATGAGTGAACTAGGTAAATGTTGTGCATTACAAGTAGCTAAGACAACATTATTCATCATTAATTTGTCTAACAAAGCATTGCTAACTGTAATTTGCGGATGTTCAAGGATAACAATTCCAATATCTTCGATAGGAACAGAGCGTGTAGCTTGTTCTTCGTCTGGAAATTTAACTACTAATTGCTCATTTTTTGTACTCAAATAAGCAGGATTTCCAAACTGTAGTGTACGTTTAATCATAGTAGGAAATTAAATAATCTCCTTTCTTAAACGGGTGAAACACGAAAAGGTTATTTCAAGCTATTCAGGATGAATAGATTGGGATACTAATACTTATTAGTTGTATACTTTTGTTATATTTCCTAAGCGGTCTACTTTTAATTTTACGCAAAATTCTTTTATTGATTTTTTATCTATTGAAAATTCCAATTTATTTAATTGTGAAAATTCAACTTTGTCTATAATTGATGTTGAAAAGCTATAAGGTACTACATATAACCTATTTCCAGAAAAACTTACAACTTTATAAATTGATTTTATTTGGTTATCACTTAGATTATTAAAATCTCCTATGGGAAAATTTAATGTTTCATCTTCATTTGGAACATAAACTAAATCATTTGGAGACAAACTAAATAAAAAATTACCCCTTTCAGCTTTAACAGGAATCATTGGTATATTTTTTTGTTCTTCATGAGCAATAGTAGCGCGCCATTTTTGATGTTCTATAACTTCATTTAAAGGAATAGTCTCATAATTTCTTTTACCTTTTTCATCTTCATATATGGCAAAAAATAAATTTGTTCCTTTTGCTGCTTCAACATATTTGTCTTTTTTATTCCCATTTTGACCCAAAGAAAATTTACTTCCAAGTTCAAAAATTCGAACCTTTTGAATTGGTTGATGATTTTTGCCATCATTAAATTTCGAAATATTTTTATTCATATCTTCAATTCCTTCAGGTGAAAAAGCAGATTCAAAATCATTGTCTTTATACGCGAGATAATTAATCAGAATTTTTTGAATTCCAGTATCTGTAATTGACTCAATCATCTTTAAAGTAAAAGATGCATCTATATTTTTTCTAGTTGCTGTAAGTATTTTGTCCTTTGGCACTTTAATCCTTGATAAATCAACTATACCTGAAACAGTTTCTTTATGCATAGGTTTTCTTACAGCCCAACTATCACCTTTCGTTTGAGTTATTTTATCTTTCTTAGGTTTACCATCTGTTCCAAGTCTAAGATTACCTTTTTCATCTTTATAACTCTCATATTTATTGGTCGTTTTATTAATTACACGTAAATTTTGTTTGAAACTCACGATAATCATTTCCAAACTATTACGTGCATCTGTAGTAAAGTTGTCCCATGGTTTAAGAAAATCTTTTGATATGTCTCTTTCAATTTTTTCTCCAGTTTTTGGATGATTATAAACTACTTTTTCTTGCTTTCGGAGTTTTCTATTAAGATCATAGCGCTCATTAGATTTCGCATGTTTATTGTTTAATAGATTCACATGATTACGAGTTGCACAAGCTATAACTAAGGCATCTAAAGCATGATGTCTGTGGTCAATACGTTTCTTTTGAAATCCTTTTGATAATTCAAGTGGAATAGTTGGCAGATTTTTTTGATATTTTTCATTCCAAGAAGTAAAATCATTAGTTTGTGTTAATTGATTCATTCTTTCAAAACGTGGCAATACTAAATCATTCCAAACGTCATTCAATCCCCAATCTTGTTTTAATCTTGAAGTGATTTTTCCATTTCCAGGAATGACATTTTTAGAATTAATGCCATCATCATTTGTTGTTGAGCGAACGATATTTGATAGTATTGAAGAAACAAATTTACTGATATATCGAGTATCATTCAATTGTCTTTCAATCATTTTTTCTGGAATATCTTCAAGTAATAATTTATTACGCTTTGAACGATTTTTCGCATAATGCTCTTTTATAAAGTCTTCGTATTGTTCAATTTCAAAAATCTTTACACTTTTTCCAAATCCTAATTCTACAATTTCACCATGATGATTTTTAATAAAGGATAATCCTAACTGATTGTCTTTTAGTTTATTGACAACTGATTCACAAATTACTTTATTGCTAAAACTATCATCAAAATAACGGCTTTGGGGTATTACATGTTCTATCTCATAAGCACTCGTAAATAGCTTGTTTAAAGGAATAATCTGACCAGTATAAGGTGATTTGTATTTCTGTTCTAACCAAAGTTTATAGCGTTGTAACTCACCTTTTGTTGGCTCAGCTTTTTTACTTATTTTTAATATTTCTTCTTCAATTACAACATTAGAATTAAGAACTCCGTCTTCATATATTTTAAGAATATCTTGTTGCATTGGCGAATGTGGACGAACATTTTCAACATTTGAATCATTCAACATCTCAACTAATAACGCCTTTATCCTAAGATTAGTGTTCTCATTTTCTGTAACTTGATTTGTAATTCGTTTTCTTTCATCCTTAGTATTTTTCATATCTCTTCCTAATTCAACATGAATTTCTGAAAAGAAATCTTTTGCACCATTTCCATATTTTAGCCATATATCTTTTACTACACGAAGTGTTTCTGTAATAACTTGTTCTACAATCGGGTTGCGTAAAGAATGTTGTCTAAATTCTTGTAAATAATTCTCTAATTCACTTACTGAATTCCATTTCTCTACATTCATAGCTTCAGAATGACGATCATAAATAACATAGCTAGCCAACCAAAGTTGTAATCCTTGAAAATCAGATTGCTTTGTTAAGTTAATTGCCTTTTCACGAACTCTATTTTTTATTTCTTCATCGTATTCTCCAGTAATAATTTTATTGATTCGCTCTTTAGTCTCATTTGAAATTTCTTCCCAATCCCAATATTTACCTAATCTTAGTAGAGGTAGTATTTTTTTTATAGCTTTAAGTGAATATGAGCCATATTCGCTTTTAAAGGGTGGAAATTTTTTAAAATTTTCCACAAAAGAATCTACATTCAATTTGTTCTTTTCTGCAAACGTTTTTAGTGCCTTTTCATATTCAATTTTATCTGAAACAGAATAAATAATATGCCAAAGCTCTTGTTCTTTATCTTTTGTTAAAAAATTTTCAATTACATTTTCAGTTTTAGAAAGTCTTGTTGAGATTAATGTTTTAGTTTCGTTGCAAGGGTATTTTTTGTCTTCTACAAAATTCCAACGATGTGTTTTTTCATTAATTTTAAAATACTTTAAAAGTGCTTTTTGGTCAACTTCTTTTCGATTATTTAAGAAACTAAATAAGCCTTCGTAATCATCAACGCTGTTAATAAAATTTCCAGTTACATCAGCATCATCAATTTTAGTATGTATTTTTAAGTTATAAACCCATTGCCACAAACGAAATTCTTGATATAGAGGATGTGATTTAGGTATAGCTTTTAAATAGTCTATTTTTTCTTCTCCATTGACTTTGTATTTTCTAAATTCTAATGAGCAGTTGCTAATAGAAGATTTTTGACTTCTTAAGGGACGTTGATAGAATATAATATCATATAAAAAAAGATGTACAAAATCTTTTCCACTTAATGATAATCTTTGAGATTCATTATTTCTATACAATTCACGGATACAATTATTAAAATATTCATCACTTTTTAATTCTGGATGAAAATTTAATTGTTTGGATAAGATTGCTTTAAGTTCATCTTTATAAAATTGTCTTTCAATTGTACGGACTAATTTACCTTTAATTTTTTGTTTAGGATTATCTAATAATGTTTCATAGATGTATGAACCCACTGTTTTATGTGATTGATTAATCTCTTGTTCAGTTTTCTTTTTTATTAAGGTCCAATCATCTTCTTTTGGTGCTCTGAAACTTCTTTTAGGATCTCCTTCCTTATCTGTTTTGACTGTTCCATCTTCGTTTAGGTCAGTTGTAACGATGAAATCCTTAACTTTATTTTTCCAATCGAACAAAGCTATTTTACTAGATCTACGATAAATCCAATCATTTTCTAAAATTATAGAATACCACGTTTCACCTTTATTATTAGGCTTGTCATCAGCAATTACATCAATAATTTTTAATGAATGAAATTCTACAAGCTTTGAATCATTTTCTTCTTCCTCTTCTCCACGTAATTGATAATAACCACGTTTTTGATTAAAATTCAAAATAATCCAAGCCAATTCTTCTTTTTCGATTTTTTGAGTTAGCGCTTTGTTACGTAAAAAATATATAGTCCAATCGTAAGGTATTAAAGCTGGTTCTCCCTTTTTATTTATTAATAATTGCGGTTGTTTTATTCGAAAATCAGCTAACATTTCTTCAAATGAGTTTTTAAATAGAAAATCTTTTCCATTATAAGCTATTTTTGGCTCACTTCCATCGATAAATTGTCCAAATCGTTTTTCAAAATCGATTTGTTCTGAATAATGATTAGGTAAAAATCCTAATAGATATAATACGCGATGTAATCGTTCACGTCTTAATAAATGACGTTCTCTCAATCTTCTTACACCTCTATAATTAGTTCTTTCTGCAGTTTGAGAAATTGAATTTCCTTTCCCAAAATCACCTATAACACCTTGTTCCATCGGAATGATTCTACTTCCCATTCCGAGGATTTCCCCTTGTTTTTCTTCAAAATTTTGTTCAATCAATGCCCAACCAATACTGTTAGTTCCCAAATCAAGTCCTAATATTTTTTTCATGCTGTATTTTATTTTAAATGAGTAGTTTAGAGTTTATCAATTGTTAGAATTGTTTGGCAAGTTAGTTTTTTTTAAAACAATTAAAAAACACAAACTCAACAAAGTTAAAAACTAAGAACGTAATCTATGTACGTTTTAAAAAAGATGTAAAAAAGTTTGTTCTAATGAAAAAAATACTTCATCTTTACCAAACTAAAATGAAAGCAAATCACAATAAGGATTATTCCGTTGTGTAAACATTTAGCGCCTCGACTATCTTCGGGGCATTTTTTTTTGTCTAAATGTTTCATGAACACCAATAAAAACAAATGACTTGTGAACTAAAACATTTAGCGCCTCGACTATCTTCGGGGCATTTTTTTGTCTAAATGTTTCATGAATTTCTATAAATGAACCAACCCTAATAATTCAAAATATCATCTAGTCCAATGCGTAATTGTTGGAATTCTTCTTTAGATATATAACCAATTTTTTTTGTTAGTCGTTCTTTTGAGATAGAACGGATATGAAAAGTAAGAATTTCTGAAACTTCATTCAGATTGTTCAATTTAGAAGGCTGAAGTACTACATTTCCTTTGTAATTCTTCACTTTTGTAGTTAATGGACAGCAAATAACAACGTTTAGATACGCATTCAGTAAATTTCCGCTAATAATAACAACAGGTCGAAATCCAGCTTGCTCACTTCCTTTTGTTGGATTTAAGTTAACATACCATATCTCTCCTTGCTTCATTCCTCGATTTGTTTGAGGTAATCTGTCATTCCTTCCTCTGCGATTTGCATGAGATTTGTGTCTTCTGCCATTTGTTTGTAGGAGCGAACATATTCTGCTCGATTCAATTGATCCAAATAGATTTCAAGTGCTTTTTCTATCAGCTTATTTTTGGGAACAGCGAGCCGTTTTGCATGTTCTGCAAGTTGAAGAAGCAATTTTTCAGGAAGTGTGCTTGTGAATGTGCTCATCGTAAATTAGTTTTATACGTATAAAATACAAATATAATAATATTTATATAATTTTAATTTAAAAAATATTTTTCAGCAAGCTTGAGTAGATTAACTAAAAAGCATTAGTTTTAGCCATGCTAAGAATTACAACCATACTTTCTTTTTTTCTTATTCTAATTGTTTCAAAACAAAGTTTTGCACAAAATTTTTCTGCAGAAGAGCAAAAAGAAATTAATCATTATAATGCTATTCTGAATAATAAACAAAGTCATGATACTTCTAAGGCAAGTGCGTATTTATATCTCTCTGAAATTTTATATATTGTCAATTTTGACACATTATATTATCTATCAGATAAGGCAGTAAAAATTTGTCAAAAGAACTTAGCAAAAGAATTATCTCTTCCCGTTAAAAAGGAGTTTCAGCGTATTTTAGCAAATAGCTATAATACTATTGCATTTGTTTATGATTCTAAAGGAGATGTTAAGACTGCCATTTTATACGCTCTCAGAGGCTTAAATTTGAGTAAAATAATTGGAGACAGAGAGGGTATTGCCAATGCATTAAACAACCTTGCCTCTTTCTATGAAGATCAAGGAGATATTTTGAAATCATTAGAATTATATCAAAAAAGTTTAAAAATAAGAGAAGAAGAAGGTAATAAAGAAGGAGTTGCAAATTCTTTAAACAACATCGGTTACATTTATTTTAACCAAGGAGATACAATCAATGCACTTAAATTTTATCAAAGAACACTAAAAATATATGAAGAACTAAATGACAAACCAGGTATCGCAGGAATATTACTAAATATCGGGGCTGTTAGTGCAGATAGAAAAAACATGACTGAAGCATTAAACTATTACAATAGAAGTCTTGCAATAAGCACAGAATTACGAGATAAAAAAGGAATTTCAATTATCTTAAACAATATTGGAAATATTTATGAAGTAGAAAAACAACTACCTAAAGCTTTGGAATATTATCAAAAAAGCTTGTTATTAAGAGAAGAATTAGGTGATAAAATGGGAATGAGCAATGTTTTAAGTAATATAGGAGGGATTCTCTATAAAAAGAATAACATTGATGAAGCATTAAATTATGGAATGAGAAGCTTAAAGCTAGCACAAGAAATTGGTTATCCGAAAAACATTAAAAATGCTGCTGGAATACTTTATAAAGTCTATGATAAACTAGGGAATTATAAGCAAGCGCTCGAGATGCGTAATTTGGAAATTACGATGCGAGACAGTATTAATAATGAAGTTACTCAAAATGCTTCAGCTCAACAAGTTGCAAAATATCAATACGAGAAGCAAAAAGCGATCGATGATTTAGAACACGAAAAACAATTAGCTATTGAAGAAAAAGAGAAGAATAAGCAAAAAATCATTACCTATTCTGTAACCATAGGTCTAGCGCTTGTTGTCATATTTTTACTATTTGTTTTCAATCGATTACAAGTGACCCGAAAACAAAAATCACTCATTGAAGTTCAAAAACAACAAGTAGAATTTGCTCATATTGAACTGGAAGTAAAAAACACAGAAATTCTGGATTCTATTCAATATGCAAAACGGATACAAAATGCTATTTTACCTCCCAATAAATTGGTGAAAGAATATTTATCTGATTCTTTTATCTACTACAAACCGAAAGATATTGTTGCAGGAGATTTTTATTGGATGGAACCTACTTCAAAAGGGGTTTTATTTGCAGCGGCTGATTGTACGGGGCACGGTGTTCCAGGAGCAATGGTTAGCGTTGTTTGCAATGCTGGATTGAATCGTTCTGTTAGAGAGTTTGGTTTGACAGATCCTGCCGAAATTTTAAATAAAACGCGAGAAATTGTTATTCAAGAGTTTGAAAAATCAGAAGAAGATGTGAAAGACGGAATGGATATCGCTTTGTGCTCTTTGGAAGGAAATGTTTTAAAATATGCTGGTGCTAATAATCCACTTTGGATTATAAGAAAAGGAAGTTCAGAAATTGAAGAAATAAAAGCCAATAAACAACCCATCGGTAAATTTGATGATCTTCAACCTTATGACACACATCAATTAACCTTGAACTCTGGAGATACAATTTATATTTTCTCCGATGGATATGCCGACCAGTTTGGAGGAAAGTTGGGTAAAAAGATGAAATTAAAAGGATTCAAAGATTTTATTTTATCCATAAAAGACATGGATCTTGAAGCTCAAAAAACAGCTATTGACACCAATTTTGTAAAATGGAGTGATACCTACGATCAATTAGATGACGTATGTATTATTGGTGTTAGGGTATAAGATTAGTTAAGCTAATTCTTTTCCTAAAAATACAGTTTTTTGAAGCATCTTCTCTGCGAAAACTTTACCTTCTTGAAGTAAAACATGTTCATCTGTAATTCCAAGTTTTTTCCCACTTTCGATAAGAATATCTCTTAAAATCAATTCGGTATTTGCAATTTGATGAATGACTAAAGCCAAAAATCCAGTAATTTCTTCAAAATAAACTTTGTCATTTTCTGAAGATCGATATGCTAGTAAATAATAATCTCCTTGTTCCTTTAATTCAATTGCTTTGTGCACTGGAAATGTAAAATGCTCTAATCGAAGCGTTGGATTAATAACTAGTTTTTCATTCAGTACTTCAGTTGATTTTTCAGCATGAACTTCTTCGTCTTCATCACAGAAAATTTCTACTTCTAACCATTCAAAATGTAAAAGCTCCATCAACCAAGGGAATTTTAATTTGATAGGATGCTCGTCAGATTCCAAATAAGTAATTAATTCATAGGGCATTGACCAGATTTGGGCTGAAGAACAAGGATAATTACTAAAGAAGTCATCAACAAGTTGTTCCCAATCATCTGCTCCAACTTTCTTTGCCGAAATAGGGTAGCTTGTTCCTAGTGCATCTGAAATAATATTAAAAACCAAGCGACGATATTGATTCAAATTATCTGGAATAGTAGCATCTAACTTTGGTAAATGTCCATCTCTACAATAACTTGCTAAAGCTGCTTGTTGCTCGTATGTTTCATCACTTAGTTTCATGCTTCTACTTTGTTTATGATTGAACGAATTTGTTTTATTTCTCCTATTAATTCATCAAACTGAGGAAAATTAAAATCTCTTTCCAACAAAACTGGAACAGGTTTTGTTTTATCGATAACCTTTTCTAAAATTTCATAAACAGGGTCAATAATTGCTTGTCCGTGTGTATCAATAATTAAAGTATCACTTACTTTTTCATGTCCAGCAATATGAATATAGCGTGTTCTCTGAAGATTTAATCGATGGATAAAATCATCTATATCATATTTATGATTGAATGCGTTTACATAGATGTTATTCACATCAAGTAACATACCGCAATTAGATTCTTCTAAAATAGCGTTGATAAAATCTACTTCATCCATTTCTGGAGCTATTGCGCTGTAATAAGATACATTTTCGAGTACTAGTTCACGTTCAAGAATATCTTGCACTTGTTGAATTCGTTTAACAATATGCTTTACAGCGTCTTTTCTAAAAGGAATAGGTAATAAATCATACAAGTGTGCATTATCACATTTAGAATAGCTTAAATGCTCGGAATAAATATCAATATTATATTCATCCAAAAATGCTTTTACTTGCTTCAAAAATGGAATATCAAGTTCATCTGGACTTCCAATAGAGAGAGATAATCCATGAACAGTCATCGGATATTTTTCTGCAGCTGCCTTTAGGTCTTTTTTCCATTGTCCACCAATATTCATCCAGTTTTCAGGAGCCAATTCGATAAAATCTATTGTTCCTGGTGCAAGAGACATTATTTCTTCGGAAATATCTCTTCTGTATCCTAATCCTACTTGATAATTTTTCATATTCTATTCCATAAAATTAAAATAAAAAAGGGCCTAGATTACACTAAGCCCTTTGTTTTTTTGTCGGTTTTATGAATTTCACATATAACGAACAATTGTAGCTAGCAATTATTTTTTTGTAGCTGGTGTTTTGCTTTCACCACATTTTCCTTCACCACATTTAGCTTCAGTAGTTTTAGTCTCTGTTGCTTTAGTTTCGGTTGTTTTTCCTTCGCCACATTTAGCTTCAGTTGTTTTAGTTTCAGCTTTTTTAGTTTCGCCACATTTACCTTCACCGCATTTACCTTCGCCACATTTAGCTTCAGTTGCTTTAGTTTCAGTTTTTTTAGTTGTAGTTGTTTTTGACTCACCACATGAACCTTCACCACATTTTAATTCTTTAGAACTAGACATGAATGGGTTAAAATCACTTAAAAGTGTTGAACGAACTTGAAATCCTGTTCCTAAATCTTGTGTTTCAAAAAGTGAAGACGCATTTGCTACACCAGTTGTTCCTAAAGCCAAAGCAGCTAATCCTGCCAATTTAATTTCTCTTTTCATAATGAATGTTTTATGTTTATATAGACAAGTTACGTCTTATAATCCGTTTTGGATTTTTTCAAGTGAAAAAATATTGAAATAATTTTAAATCAGTTACATTTTTTGTGTGTAAATAAATGATAATCAGTTATATAATTTTTTATTGATTGAATTAAAAAAAATTAATGTTTAAAAGAGGAATCTTGTTAAATTTGCATGGTGAAGAAGAAATTAATCGTATTTGCTTCTGGTTCAGGTTCGAATGCAGAAAAAATTTTTGAATATTTTGCTCAAAATAAAGTCATTGAAGTTGTAGGTTTGATTTACAATAGAGAAGGAGTAGGTGTAGTAGAAAAAGCAAATAAATTTTCTATTCCCACTTTTTATTTGTCTAATGATGCATTTGTCTCAGGAGAGAAAGTATTGGAAATTTGCAAAAAACAAGGTGCTCAATTCATTATTTTAGCTGGTTTTTTACGTAAAATTCCACAAATACTCATACAAGCTTATCCGAATAAGATTATCAATATTCACCCTGCTTTACTTCCAAAATATGGAGGAAAAGGAATGTATGGACATTTTGTTCATGAAAAAGTAAGCGAAAATGGAGATGATATTTCAGGAATGACTATTCATTTAGTTGATGAGGTTTATGATAATGGAAAAGTTTTAGCACAATATACTTGTCCTATTATTCCTCATGAGCCGGCTGACTCAATCGCTCAAAAAGTACTTCAACTTGAGCATACATATTTTGCACAAACAATAGATAAATATATATCACAATTATGAATTCTTTTTTTTCAAGTATTTCTTTTACTGAAACGGTAAAAGCAGCTACGGTTTTATTTGCGGTTATCGACATTATAGGTTCTATACCGCTTATTCTAAAAATAAAAGCGAGTGCAGGAGAAATTTATCCTTTGCGCGCAACGCTTGTTTCTATGGGAATCATGATAGGTTTCTTATTTATTGGTGAAAGTATTCTTGCATTATTAGGTGTAGATGTAAAATCATTTGCTGTTGCAGGTTCTTTTATATTATTTGCAATGAGTTTTGAAATGATTTTAGGTATTCAACTGTTTAAAAATGATGAAAGTCCAAAAACAGCTTCAGTTGTTCCTTTAGCTTTTCCAATTATCGCTGGAGCTGGAACAATGACTACTTTGGTTGTTCTTCGAGCAGAATATCAGGCGATTAATATTGTTTTAGCAATTATAATCAATGTGATAGTTGTCTATATCGTATTGAGACTTTCCAAAAAGATAGAACGATTAATGGGACCAGGTGGTATGGCAATTTTGAAGAAAGTATTTGGTATTATTCTTTTAGCAATTGCAGTAAAATTGTTTACCAGCAATTTAAAAGAGCTGTTTTAATTGAATCTTTTATTTCAATTGATAATCGAAAGTCAAATATAGATATTCTAATTTGGCTTTTTGATATATACCTTTGTAAAATCAAGTCTTTCCATTGGGTTAATTTCAAAGTTTTTAACTCTTAAATTAACCATTGCTAAGAAGTCAGAGAAATAAACTGGCATCACAACTGCATCATTTATGATGATTTGATCACATTTTGCATATAAGGCCATTCTTTTGTCCAAGTCAACTTCTTTCTTTGCTTTTGAAAAGAGAGAATCATATTGAATATTATCGTAATTAAATGGATTGATAATATCATTTTTAACTACACCAGAAGATCTGAATATAGAAAGAAAATTTTCTGGATCAGGATAATCTGCTACCCAACCAGCACGCCAGAATATTGCTTTTCCGCTTTTAATGGCTGCAATTCGTTCTTCGTAGTTAACTGCTTTTAGTCGTACAACAATATTTAAATTATTTGAAAGACTTGTTACGATAGCATTAGCCATTTTATAAGATGTCGACCCAACGTTACTGTTGATGTACAAATCAATTGCAGGAAAACCTTCTCCATTTGGATATCCAGCTTCTTTCATCAAAGATTTTGCTCTATCTAAATCAAAAGAATATCCTTTAACATCCTCACTTGGATAATCGTTCATTTCTGGAATAAATCCATGTTCTGTTGGTAGGGCATCTCCACCAATTGCACTTTCAATAAGACCAGTTCGGTTAATTGCTAAATTGAAAGCTAATCTAACTTTTTGATCACTAAAAACACTACTGTCATGTGCGAAACCGTAATATTCGATGTTTAATCCATTTACAGATTCTACTTTATGTTTCACATTTTTTCCTTCTTGCGCTTCAGTCAAAGAACCTAATACATTTTGGATTTCATCAACTGGAATTTCGAGTACTAAATCAATTTCTTGCTTTCTAAAAGCAAGTAGTTCACTTGTTTTTTCTTTGTTAAATAATACGGAAATTCCATCTAAATAAGGAAGTTGATTTCCAAATTCGTCTTTTTCCCAGTAGTTTGTGTTTTTAACTAATTTTATTTGGCTATCGGTAATAGAATCAAGCATAAATGGACCAGTTCCAACAGGATGTTTACCTATGCTATTGCCATATTTATCAATTGCTTCTTTTGGATATATTGCTAGAGAAGGATGGGATAATACTTGTTCAAATCCACCAAAAGGTTCGTTAAGCTCAATAGAAAGTGTATACTTATCAATTACTTTTATCCCTTCTACTTCTTTACTTTTATTTTCAGTGTACTCTGTTCCACCTTTTACTTTTTCAGCAATAAGCCAAGCAAATTGATTGAGAGGATTGTCAGAGCATGACATTTCTAAACAATATTTAAAATCATTCGCATCTATTTCTCTTCCTTTTCCTTCAGGAAAACAAGCATCATCTTGGAAAAAAATTCCTTTTCGAATTTTAAATGTAAAAGTCAAAGCATCGTCACTTACGCTATAAGAACTTGCCAAACATGGAATAACATTAGTTCCTTCGGGATCTAATTTTAATAAGCCTTGGAATATTTGATTACCAACGCGTTGAGCGTATGTTGTTGTGATTTGTAAAGGAAAAAGATTCGTTACCTTTTCTGTTGACATAAATTTAAAAACACTTCCATAAACAACTCCGCCTCTTCCTACAATAGCAGTATTTTCTGAAGTATTTTGAGTACAAGAAGCACAACACAAAATCGTAATGAGCAGGATAAAACTATTTCTTAACATATGTTCTGGATTTGTTTAGCAGCTAAAAGTAAAAAAAAGGAATGACTTTTCATCTATTTTTTTTAATAACCTAATTTTGTTCTAACTCTTAATAGAGTTTGATTAGCAATTTCACTCGCTTTTTGCGCTCCAGCATGTAAAATATCATCCAATTCTTGTGTGTTTTGCATGTAATAATTGTAGCTAGTTCGCGCTTTTGCATATTTACTTAAAATAAGTTCAAAAAGTGCTTCTTTGGCTTGTCCATATCCCATTCCTCCAGCGAGGTATTTTTTTTGAAGTTCCTGTTTTTCTTGCTTCGTAGCAAGTAAAGAGTATAGTTGATAAACATTGCAAGTAGCTGGATTTTTTGGAGCTTCAACAGGTAAACTATCTGTTTGAATACTCATAATTTTTTTTCGTAATGACTTCTCTTCCATGAATATAGAAATCGTGTTGTTACGTGATTTACTCATCTTTTCACCATCTATTCCTGGAATCAATTTTGTGTCTTCTTGAACTAAATCACCTGGAATAACAAATGTTTCGCCCATTTTATTGTTAAAACGAGCAGCAACATCTCGGGTAATTTCTAAATGTTGTTGCTGGTCTTTTCCAACTGGAACGAACTCCGCATCGTACAATAAAATATCCGCAGCCATCAACATTGGATAGGTAAATAATCCTGTATTAACGTCACTCAATCTATCGGCTTTATCTTTAAAAGAATGAGCAAGTGTTAATCGTTGGTAAGGAAAAAAGCAACTTAAGTACCATGTAAGTTCTGCTGTTTGTGGAACATCAGACTGACGATAAAAAATGGTTCTATTTGTATCTAAACCCAAAGCTAACCAAGTGGCAGCTACGCTATACGTATTTTCTCTTAATTCTTTTCCATCTTTAATCTGTGTTAATGAATGTAAATCTGCAATAAACAGAAATGATTCATTTTTCGGATCATTTGCTAAATCAATAGCTGGTTGAATTGCTCCAAGAATATTTCCTAAATGAGGAGTTCCTGTGCTTTGTATACCTGTTAAAATTCGAGACATGTGTTTAGTTATTTCAACAAAAATAATAGATTATGAAGAACTATTATGAATGTCTATTAATAATTAAAAAGTATTTTTGTTTTATGAAAGTCGCAATTGGCATTTTATCGTTTATGTATAAATTATATGTTGGACTTATTTTTGTCCTTAGCCTTTGTGTTTTCTATTTTCCAATTCGATTTATGCTGACTAAAGAAAAGCGAAAAAGAAAAGCGCATCGTCTATTTGTTATTTGGTCAAGATGTGTTCAAATGGCTATTTTTATTCCTTTTAAAATTCAACAAAAAGGAAAATTACCCGATGGCCAAATTATTATTTGTGCCAATCATTCATCGTATTTAGATATTATATTGTTACCTTCTTTGATGAGTCATTTCCCTTTTGTTTTTGTCGGAAAACACGAAGTATTGGGTTATCCGTTAATCAAAACTTTTTTTAAAAAGTTGCATATTGCTGTTGATAGAAGTAACAAAATTCAATCTGCACGTTCTTTTGTGAAAATTAATAGAGCTTATAAAGATGGTTGGTCTATTGCAATTTTTCCAGAAGGAGGAATTCCCGATGATAATCGACCTAAAATGAGCCCGTTTAAAAATGGAGCTTTTAAATTAGCAATGGATAATCATGCTACCATTGTTCCTATCACTTTTTTAAATCACTATAAATTATTGTCAGATCCAAGTGATATTTTAGGTTCGGCTCGACCTGGCTACTCGAAAGTGATTATTCACGAAGCGATTACTTCTGAAATGTATGCTGAATTAAGTTTAGAAGAGTTAAATCAAAAAGTTTTCTCGATAATTAATGAACCGTTCATCGAACTTTATTAATTTTACTGCATGAAAATTACGGACGAAACGATTAATCATATTGCTCATTTGGCAAAACTTCAGTTCGAAGGAGAGTCAAAAGTAGCTATAAAACAAGATTTAGAAAGAATCATTGGTTTTATGAATAAGCTTGGAGAAATTCCAACAGATGATGTAGAGCCTTTAGTTTTTATGTCTGATGAGATTAATGTTTTACGTGAAGATATTCCACATGTAACGATAACTCAAAAAGATGCATTAAAAAATGCAGCTAAAAAAGACTCCGATTATTTCAGAATACCAAAAGTATTAGACAAATAAAATTTCGAAAAACTTCTTTTTACAAAGGAATATTTCCGTGTTTTTTCACTGGAAGAAATTCTTTCTTATTCTCTAAAGATTTAAGCGCAAAAATTAATTTTTGACGTGTTTCTGAAGGAAAAATCACTTCATCTACAAATCCTTTTTCTGCTGCTTGATATGGATTAGCAAATAAATCCGCATATTCTTTCTCTTTTTCCAAAAGTTTAGCTTCAGGATTTTTTGCTTCGCTAATTTCCTTTTTAAAGATAATTTCAGCAGCACCTTTTGCTCCCATAACAGCAATTTCTGCCGTAGGCCATGCAAAATTTAAATCTGCACCAATATTTTTGGAGTTCATTACATCAAATGCACCTCCATACGCTTTTCTTGTAATTACTGTAACACGTGGAACTGTAGCTTCACAAAATGCATATAATAATTTTGCGCCATTGCTAATAATTCCACGCCATTCTTGATCTGTTCCAGGAAGAAAGCCAGGTACATCTTCTAAAACGACTAATGGAATATTGAATGAATCACAAAAACGAACAAAACGTCCACCTTTTCTAGAAGAATCAATATCTAAAACTCCAGCTAATTGTGAAGGTTGGTTGGCTACAATTCCGATTGATTTTCCACCTATTCGTGCAAATCCAACAACGATATTTGGAGCAAATTTTTCATGAACTTCCATAAAAGTATCGTCATCAATAAGACAATCAATCACTTCTCTTATATCGTATGGTTGATTCGCATTTTCTGGAAGAATAGTTTCAATACGTTCTAATTTTGCTTCAGAAAAAGAAAAATCTGTATCAGACATTTTCTCCAATGAATTTTGTGGAATGTAGGACATTAATTTGCGTGCCTTCAAAATACAATCTAAATCATTTTGAGCTGTAAAATGCGTAACGCCAGATTTTGATGCATGTGTAGAAGCTCCACCTAAATCTTCTGAACTTACATTTTCATGTGTAACTGTTTTTACAACATTTGGACCAGTAACAAACATGTAGCTTGTATCTTCCACCATCATAACAAAATCTGTCAACGCAGGACTATAAACAGCTCCACCTGCACAAGGTCCCATCACTAAAGAAATCTGTGGAATTGTTCCCGAAGCACGTGTATTTCTATAAAAAATGTCAGCATATCCAGCAAGAGAGACTACACCTTCTTGAATTCTAGCTCCACCAGAATCATTTAGACCAATCACGGGCGCATTATTTTTTACAGCTAAATCCATTATTTTACAGATTTTTTCAGCGTAAGCTTGAGAAAGTGAGCCTCCAAGTACAGTAAAATCTTGAGAGAACACATAAGTTAATCTTCCATGAATAGTTCCATAACCTGTAACAACGCCGTCTCCTAAGAATTTTTGCTCTTGAAGTCCGAAATCTGTACTGTTATGTTGTACAAATGCGCCTAACTCTTGAAAAGAATTTTCATCTAACAATAAAGTGATGCGTTCTCTTGCGGTTAGTTTTCGCTTCGTATGTTGAGATTCAATTCTTTTCTCTCCACCACCTAGAAGTGATTTTTCTCTATATTGCTTTAATTGTTCGTTTGCGTTCATCTATAAGAATGGTTTATGATGTCTTTTGACAATTGACATTTGTCAAATATAAGAGTTATTCAAAAAAAAGAAAGGGAAACTAACGAGTTTCCCTTTCTTTTTAATTTATTTAATTAAAATCTTATTGAACGATAATTTTATTTGTAGTTCCATTGATTTGTATAAAGTATATTCCTGGAAGAACATTTGATAAATCTACTGTTGATTTACCTGTATTTAAAGTAGATTGAGCAATCACTTTACCTTGAATATCTAAAATTTGATATTCAGTAGCTTCACCATCCCAAACAATATTCAAGATTGCAGAAGTTGGATTTGGATACATTTTAATTGGTAATGATTTTCCATATTCATCAATAGAGTTATTTGACGCACCTGTTCCAGCTCCGGGAATCATGATACTATTCGCTTTATTAGAACGAGATGAGTTGTAATCTTGTGCTTTATCAGGAGAACAAGGCGTTTGTGGAGCGATTTCAATCATATAGTCAATTCCAGCAGGAGCGATTGATCCTAGATCATCTGTATAGCTATAGATATTACTTGGTAATGCAGAAACTAATTCCCATCCATTTTGGTATGTGTAGCGCCATAAATTTACAGTAGAATAACTAAATCCTACGTAATCATCCCATACTATATTGTATTGCGAACCAGTTGATTGAGAAATAACTAAGTGAACCGTTTTGTGAGGAAGACTTAATTGACTTTCTACTCCACATTGGTTTACTGCACTAATTTTATATCTCCAAGCACGTGTTTTTGGAGATGCAACTACATCATTAAAGATAGAGTGGTTCATTCCTGAAACTGTATCAATAAGCATATATTGTCCTGCAGTAGAACCTTCACGGTAAATGTTGTAATGATCTACATTTGTTTCAACTTTTTCCCAAACTACAAGATTTGTTGTAGAAGCAGAATCTACTGTAAGAAGGCAAATATTATTTTGCATAGGAGCTTTTGTAATTAAATCAAATTCTCCGTATGATTTACATCCAGTTGTAGTGGTTACTTCACATGTGTAGTTACCTTCAGCTAAATTAGAATTTGTAGTATTCGTTGAACCATTAGACCAAAGTATACTTTGAACTGGGTCACCACCATATAAACCAAGCACAATTTTACCATTTGATAGATTACAAGATGGTTGAACTATATTGTCAGTATAGATGTCAGGAGCATCATAATCACTTAAAGCACAATTTACTTGAGCTGTACATCCATTTGCATCTGTGACAACAACACTATATAGCCCAGCAGGAATATTGCTGTTAGTTTGTGTAGTTACTCCATTACTCCATAAGAAAGAATAGGGAATTGCTCCACCAACTATTGTACTAATTTCCAATGTTCCATCTGAATTTCCACATGTCGAACTATATTCATCATAATTGTATGGAAAGCTCATTTTATCAGGTTGTGTAATCACAAAAGTTTTTGATGTTTGACAACCTGTTGCAGAAGTGATGATTACATCATAAGTCCCAGCAACTAAATTATCAATATTTAAAGTTGATTTACCATTAGACCAAAGATAAGTAAATGGTGCACCTTGACCAGATATATTTAAATGAATAAAGCCATTGTTTCCACCATTACAATCTATATTTCCTGTTGTTGTAGTGACATTTAATCCATTAACTCCAATGTTTACTGGAACAATATTTCTACAATCATTGGAGTCAGTAATAGTAACAAAATATTGACCTGGCGCAAAACCAGATAGGCTTAATGAATCATGAAATCCAGGAGACCAAAGAATAGATTTTAATGGTGAGTCACCAAGTGAAATACTTAGTTGAGCAGCTCCATTATTTACTCCGCAATCAGCACTTGTTGTTGTTATTGTTCCAACAGGTGGTTCAACAGTTGCGGTATAAAAATAAGTTTCGCTGGAACAACCTGTAGAAATGTCTGTGTATATAAAAATAATTGGTGATAGTTCTTGTGAATTTAATACAAGTGAAGGATCTAATAAATTATTTAAAAGAGTATCATAATCTAAAACCCATTTACCTGAATATGGACTTGAATAAGGATTTAAATCGGTAAAATCAGTTGCATTTGAACAAATATTGATATCAGATGTTTGAAGAGATATCGTTGGTTGTGGTTTTACAGTAATATTTATTGCAGCAGTTGTTAACGTATCATAACCATCTGTGTATTTTATGGTCAAATCAGCAGTTCCATCACTTCCAGGGTACACTCCAATTTTATATGAATTTGTGTTTGCTGTTGAACTTGTAGGTGTAATCGTGTAACTTCCAATACCGTCAGGCATCACACTTGAGTTATTCGAAGTAATTTCAATAATAACTACACTATCTCCATCTAAATCTTGAAATGTGAAATTATCAAACACAAAATCATTATTTGCATAAGCACAAACTTCATTTGGAGTATTATTCGTTACAGTTGGAGGGTTATTTGTTGCATATAAAAAGCTATAACCACTTGATCCATTATCAAAAGTAATAAATGATCTTCCAGAACTTACTTTATTTATATTAATGTTTTCTAAGTATTCTCCTGTAGTATGAGAATACAAAGAACTCGTAAATATGATGTTGATTGTTGAACCATTCCAGTAAAATGGTTGAAGGTCTCCAGTACCATTTCCATCATCAGTATCAACAACAATACTTGCATTGGTTCCTTTTACATCTAAATTGAGACTGACTCCACCAGGTTGATTTCCAATATTGTAATTGTTTAAGAATGAAATTACATTATTATTTATTTTTGAAATTGTTAAAGCACCAGTTCCAGCTGCATATCCAATAAAATAAGGTTTGTTACCCGGTTCTCCATCCATTGCATAAGAATCTACATTTTGAGAAGTTCCATCCATAGCAACTGGAATTAATGTTCCAATAGAAAAGTTAGTATATTTTTGCTTATAAACAGCCATTTTATTTACTCCAGATAATGAAGCGATTCCTGCTAAATAAAGTGTGTCATTATCAAAATGGATAGAAGGTCCACTATAATTATCATTTGGTGTAGGAATATAGTTTGCAATTGGATTTGTCCAATTTGATCCATCAAAAACTAGAATACCAATACTACTAACAGAAGTATATTTCGCATAAGCAACATATATATCGTTTGTAATTGGATTAACAGCTACTGAGAAATTCGATAAATTTGCAATTGCAATAGAACTGGAAATAACATTATAAGTGTGATTTATAGGATCCCAAGCTCTAAGGTATAACTCACTATTACTAGCGGCTATATATGCTATTGCAGGTTGTCCATTATAGATGAAGTAGCTAACTTGATAAGCGTTTTCTGCCCATGTGCCATTAAATGCATCACTATTAGTAACATTCCAACCTGTTCCATTTGCAGAAGAACTTTTTATTTCTATTGGACCAGACGACCCTCCAGATTGAGTTCCAGTAATATTTACTAAAGTATAATTGTTATTTACATCACTTAAGAATCTTGGACCTACACCATACATACTAGTTGTTCCTAGTACCCAATGATTTTGAGCAGTTCCAAAAAAAGGAATTAAAAATGTTGATATAAATACAATTGAATAGAATAATTTTTTCATAATTATTAGGTTAAAATAAAAGCTAGAAATTGATTTTCAAGCTACAAATGTAATTGAAAAAAAGATAAATAAAAGCCAATAAGTATATTATACTTATTGGCTTTTGAAAATTAACTATTGTACAATAATTTTATTTGTTTTTCCATTTATTTGCAAGAAATAAATACCTGGAAGAGCAGATGAAAGATCAATTGTTGTCTTTCCAGAATTTAGTGTAGATTCTTGGATTAATTTTCCTTGTAAATCTACAATCTGATAGCTAGTATTATTTCCTTCCCAAACAAGGCTTAAGATTCCTGTTGTTGGGTTAGGGTACAACTCCATTTCAAAATTATTACTTTGATATGTTTTAATTCCAGTTGTTCCTCCTTGTCCCTGAGGTGTATGAATTGAATTTGCTTTATTTGAACGAGATGAATTGTAATCTTGCGCTTTTGAAGGTGTGCAATCATTAGGTGAAGCAATTGAAATCATATAATCTAAACCAATAATTGATGGAGGTGTGTCTGTATAACTGTATAAGTTGGTCGGCATTGTTTGTATGAGTTCCCAACCATTCAAATCAGTATGTCTATACAATTCAAAATTAGGATAGGTAAAACCTTCGTAATTATCCCAAAATAGATTATAATCTCCTGGCAGTCCTTGAGATATCGATAAGTGAATTGTTTTATGGAAAACACTTAATTCTGATTCAATTCCACAATTATTTACCGCACTTACTTTGTAACGCCAAGAACGAATGGATGGAGACGCATCTAAATCATTATAGGAAGATAAAGAAGTGTATAAAACAGAATCGATTAATTGATATAATCCAACTTGTGCTGTTTCTCTGTATATATTGAAATGGTGAATGTCAGAAGAAGCAGGTTTTGCCCAAAGAACTAGATTTGTAATCGTATTTGTGTCAACAGTTACCATACAAATTTCAATTGGATCGGGTTGTGTCATTGAAATTTCGGCAACTAAATGTCCAATACAACCATTGTCGTCTGTAACCGCTACGGCATATTGACCTTCTGGCGCTGTTAAATCTTCATTTGTGCTGTTGTCACTCCAAACAGTAGAAACAATAGGATTAGCTGAATTTATAGAAATATTAATCATACCATCTGAAGAACAATTTGCGTTAATAATGGTATCTAAACTAACCATCGGTCCTGCAACATTATTCAACATTACCATATTCGTTTTTTGACATGTATTTGCATCCGAGATAATTAATGTGTAACCATCGGCAGGCAAAGACGAAATACTAGCGGTTGTTCCTATTGTCGCTCCCAATGAATTTTTCCACGTATAATTGTAAGGAGAAGTTCCTCCAGACACAGTAGAAGTTATCGATCCGTCATTAGCTGAACAGCTTGGTGATATATTCGTAAAAGCAGCGATGATTGGAGCGTTTTCTGGCACAATAAAGCTGGCTGTACTCATGCAGCCAGAAGCGTCGGTAACACTTAATTCATAAGGTCCCGCATTTAGATTTGTAAGATCTTGAGTATATGCTCCATGTGTCCAATAATAGGTAAGTTGACCTGTGCCGCCAGTTACTGTTACATCAATTGCACCTGTTGTACCTCCTGCGCATTTAATAGGCGAAATAACTCCAGTTATTGAAATTGTAGAACTACCAATTGCTGCAGCTTTAGTTCTTTTACAACCTTCACCGTCTTTAACGGTTACATAATACATTCCTGGGCTTAGATTGGATGCAGTATTTGTTATAGAACCTGTTGTCCAAAGATAACTAAAAGGTGCTGAACCATTTTCATTTGACACTTGGGCGCTTCCGTCGTTTACACCACAAGATGCAGGTGTAGTATTAACATCGAAAGTTGGTGGAAATAACTCAGTAATAATAGTGTCTTTATGATTTAGACATCCATTTACAGTTACAAAATAAGATAAGTTATGTTGAAAAACGCCACAGTTACAATAAGCTGGATTGTATATATTTGTCATTGCACCATCAATAATCCAATGTCCACCTGTTGGTAGAGCATTTTGACTTAGATTAATTGGACTATCATTTGTACATAATTTAGGTATGTTCCAAGCAATATCTGGCTGAGTCTTTACAATGATTGACGCTACATTTGTTTTCGTTAGAAATAATACATTATTAAAGTATATTTTCGCATCTATACCAATTGTTGTTGTAGAACTGACATTATTTGTTCCACTTACGTTCATTCCTATATATTGTGAGGATTGATTAATTGCAGCGCTTAAATTAGCATTAGGAATGATAGATGTGTTTTGTGAAGTGTATGTTACAGTCATAGATGAATGATCGTAGAAATCATCAAGTCTTTTATAGACATAATTAATACTATTGCTAGCTGGTATAGCTAAGGAACTTTGTTCACACATTTGAAATGGCGTACCTAATACACTTAAATTATACGTTCCATCTAAAGTTTCTTTTACATATACTTTGTTATTATAAATATAAGAAACTACATAAATTTCATTATGTAATGCTACTCTAGGGCAGACAACTGTACCTGTTGTAGGGGTAAAATTAGATGACAAGGTGTTCATAGTAGAAGAAAAATAATCATGGGTGATTAATTTTGATGTTGTTGAGCTTCCATTTGCATCCAAAATAAAGAATACATCTTTGTTTTCTCCCTTTCTAATCATATCATAAGAAAAATAGTCAGTTTGTGAAGCTCCTGCTCCTGTATATACTAATTTTGTTCCATCTGTATAAGAACCATTGAGTTTGTAATTCTGAACATAAACATCATCTACCAAATAATCTTCTCTCCAGCTAGTTGAAATAATCTCGTTGTTATTGCTATCGTAGATATGCGTAATTTTTGTTTCTTTTGGAAAATCGCCCATTGTAGTTAAGGTACTATAATTGGAACCATCATAATAACTTAGCGAATAGTAATTACTCATATCACCATATTCCCACGCTATAATTGGATAATCATAATCTGTTGATGTCATTGCAACAGCTTGACTAAAATCCCCATTACCTAATGTCGGACCTATTTGAGTTCCTGTAGATACATTTATCACAATTAAGTCATTATTCGTTCCTATAGTACTATTTTTATTATAGTAGGTAAGCATAGGTGTGTCATTAATTGTAATGTAAAAAGAGTAATCTCTTGATACATCTGTTTTTAATAATCCGTATGTATCTAAGTTACTCCAATTAGAACCGTCATAAGCATATACTTCAATTATATCAACTCCTCCAGAATTTGTTTTTGCCGCAAAATAAGGATAGCCTCCTCCATCTGTTTTTAGCTGAATATCATATGCGCCAGCGTAACCAATTCCAGGAATTCCTAAGGTATCCCAACCTGGCTGTGAAGCTTGACTATTGAACTGAAGTACAGTAATTTTACCTCCTTGATTTGGATCGTTATATGCCATATACAATGCTCCATTATTTGCGATTTCAATGTCAGCTTCATTTGTAGAAATACCTAAAGATGAACCCACGTAATGCCAATTCAATTGAGCAAAAGAAAAAGTTTCTATTAGTAAAAGCGGAAATAAAAGTAGTTTTTTCATAGTTGAGATATAAAGTTTATTAAAATCGGTTTAGTGAATGATCAATTTTTTAACGGTTGTAGAATTTTCTTGAATAAAGCGGATATAATATACGCCTGAATTCAAGTATTGATAATTTTTCTTTGTTTCTTTTTCAAAAGTGAAGTTATCTAATTCTTTTCCACTTTGATCAAATACAACCACATTGGTTTTACCATTGTTTTCATTTAGAATAGTAATTTGTCCATTTGTCGGATTTGGATACATAGAAATAGGAAGTATATCTCCATATTCTTTTATAGAATTATTAGAAACTCCAGTTCCTTGTCCTGGTATCATTATACTATTTGCTTTATTAGAACGAGATGAGTTATAATCTTGCGCTTTATCTGGAGAACAAGGTGTCTGTGGAGCTATTTCTACCATGTAATCAATTCCAGTTGGATCAATTGATTGTAAATCATCTGTATAGCTAAAAACATTGCTAGGAAGTGCAGAAATCAATTCCCAACCATTTGCACTGGTATATCTCCATAAATTCAGAGTAGAATAGGCAAATCCTTCATATTTATCCCAAGAAATATTGTATTGTGTACCTATAGACTGAGAGATAACCAAGTGAATTGTTTTGTGTGCAATACTTAACGGACCTTCAACGCCACATTGACTTACAGCACTAATTTTATATCTCCAAGAATGTGTTTTTGGCGAAGCAACAACATCGTTAAAGATAGAATGGTTTAATCCAGAAACTGTATCGATTAATAAAAATTGACCAGCAGTAGAACCTTCACGATAAATATTGTAATGGTCTATGTTTGTTTGTACTTTTTCCCAAACTATTAAGTTTGTATTTGTAGCAGAGTCAACAGTAAGCATACAAATATTGTTTTGTAATGGCTTTTGAGCATCTAAATCCCAAATCCCAAATGCTTTACAACCATCGTTAGTTTTTGCAGTACAGATATAATGTCCACCACCGAGGTTACTATTGAACATTTGCGTTGCTCCGTTACTCCATGCGACAGAAGAATAATTCGTCATGTCAGTTAATTGCGCATCAATATAACCATTTGTCATTCCGCATGAAGGTGAAACTACAGCATTTGCATAAATGGAAGGAGTATTATAATCATTTAGTTTAATATCTTTTTCTAATGTACAACCTAATACATCGGTAACTTTTACATGATAAATTCCAGAAGGAACATTATAAACAATCTGTGTGTTATCTCCTGTACTCCATTGATAAGTATAAGGGCTATATCCACCAGAAACTGTAGCCTCTAGTTGACCATTTGCTGTATTACAATCTGGACTATAAGAATTATAACTTTGAATATCAAGTGGTGCAATTGACTGATTTACTTTATATGTTTTTGTCATGGTACATCCAGAAGCAGATGTAATTGTCACTTCATAAGTACCAGCTGTTAGATTAAAAATAGAATTTGTTGATTTTCCATTTGACCACAAGTAAGTATAGGGAGCGTCATTTCCATTAACAGTTAACTGAATAGAGCCATTAGCTTGACCATAACAAATAGCATTAATAACAGTTTCATTTACAGTTATACCATTTAAATCAATATCTGCACTAACACTAACTCTACAATCATTTAAGTCCGTTATAGTTACTAAATATTGACCCGCATATAATCCTGAAAGAGATGTAGAGTCATGAAAACCTGCGCTCCAATAGATATCACTAATACTTGCATCACCTTGAGCATAAGTTAAAGTAGCCGATCCATTATTTGTATTGCAATCTGCAGGTGTAGTTGTTACACTTGCAGTTGGGGATGCAACCATTGTTAATGGTATTTCTATAGCATTCACACAGCCTAAAGCATCTGTATATAAGAAATTGGGTGGATAATAATTTGTAGTATAATCTTCTACTGAGAGAATTCCGCTTGGTATATTTTGATTGCTATATTCAATAATAAAAGTTCCTGCGTAAGGGTTTGTTACTTTTGTTAAATCAATTACGTCGCTATTATCACAATAAGTAACACCAGCAGCAATATTATCTAATAATGTAAGAGGAACAGTAGCAGAAGCAATAGAGTGAATATTAGTAAATGTTAATGTATCTAATTCATAGCCATCAGAATATACAATTTTAAGGTCGCTAATTCCCGTTCCTTGTGAATTTATTACTGTGATTTTGTAGGATGTTGAACCTCCAATAGATTGTGTTTTAGCTACTGTATATTGAGATACTCCAATTGGTAGAACAGATTGATTTGTAGCAAATATATCAGTAATAAAAACTTGATCTCCATCAACATCACTAAAATTAATCGTTCCTATATCGTGTGTGTTATAATCTGCTCCTGATATAAAACAAATCGTATCTTCATAGTTACTACTTGTTACAGTTGGTTTATTATTTGAAGCGTATATAATTGAAGTAGGACCAAAAGCACTCATCGTTTTAGATGTTATTCCAGCAAAGTTTCTCATGCCGTCAGTAGAAGAGATTAAATAAACATCATTTAAAGTAGATGTGTTTGAAATATTTGATACGTTTAATCCTGGCGATAACGAACCACCGCTAAAGTTTAAAATTTCACTAGTTGCAAGTGCCCCATTTAATGATGTTAAAAGTATTTGAGGTGTACCACTTTTAAAAGCTAAGTTTAATCTTGCTACTGTACCTGCGCCTAAATTTATCCCTCCTAAAAATGTAATAACGTTACTTTGTATGTTAGAAAGAGATAGATTCCCTGTTGTTTGATTATAAGTAGCAAAATAAGGTGCTTGTCCAGGCATACCTTCCATAGAGTAATCAGAAGCCTTCGTAGAAACTGGGTTTGTTGCAGTAAGTGAAGCAGAAGGAGGCATTGTAGTTCCACCAGTGAAAAGCGTATAATTTTGTCGACTAACACGCATAGTATCTTTAGATACTCCAGCTATATAAAGCGTACTATCTGCAAAGTAGATTTCAGGATGGTTTAAGCTATAAGAAGGTCCATAAGGGTTATATTGTGATAAATCGGTAACCCAAGTAGAACCATTGTAATGATAAATGTATGTTGATGTTGTTGTAATTACATATTCACATGAAACATAGATTTGATTTGTGATTGGATTCACTGAAACATCAAAATTACCTAGATAACTGGAGTTTAAAACGGGTAAAATTGGTAAGTATTGATTCGAAAAAACATCCCATTGAGCAATAATAATTCCATTTGAGTTATTTGCGTATGCAATAGTTGACTTCCCATTGTAAAGAAATGATTTAAAAGGTTTAGTTTGGTTTATGTCATTACTTGGTATAGAATTATTGGATAATAAACTCCAATTTGGAGTTTCCGTATTCTTATATTTCTTAACTATTGTGTTTGATCCTGTTTTGTTAAGAATATTTATATCATAATTATTAGGAGTTGTTGTTTCAATTATTCGAGCACAATACGAAGTATCTTTTATGCTAACTGGAACAAAGTGAACTTGAGCGTTTGACAAATTAGCGAACATTAAAATTAAGCCAACTTGTGTAAGTAGTATTGTTATTTGATTTTTCATCTTAGCGTGTTATATATAGGTTTTGTCTAAAAAAATGTTTTTTACCGAACAAAGATACACTAAAATTGATTATAGCAATAGAGATGTTGAAAATTTAATAGTTTGACAACTAAGAGAATAGCGCTTTTAAAACCTGCTCTATTTTACTACAAGGTATCACTTCAATGGTTTTCGTTGAGAGAGACGATAATCCTTTATTTTGAGATGAGACAATCATCTTTGTAAATCCTAATTTTTGTGCTTCAAAAATACGTTGTTCTATTCGGTTTACTGGACGGATTTCTCCACTTAATCCAATTTCAGCAGATAAACAAACATCTTTTGGAATAGAAACATCCGCATTAGAAGATAAAATTGCTGCAACAACGGCTAGATCTATTGCTGGATCATCTACTTTTATTCCACCAGCTAAATTCAAAAAGACATCTTTTGCACCCAATTTAAATCCACATCTTTTTTCTAAAACTGCTAACAACATATTTAATCTTCTCAAATCAAATCCTGTTGATGAACGTTGTGGAGTTCCATAAGCTGCTGTAGAAACCAATGCTTGCACTTCAATTAAAATAGGTCGAACGCCCTCTAAAGTTGCTGCAATTGCAACACCGCTAAGTTGATCTGGGTTTGAACTAATTAAAATTTCACTTGGATTTTCAACTTGACGTAATCCTGTGCCTTGCATTTCGTAGATTCCTAATTCATTTGTAGAGCCAAATCTATTTTTTACACCCCGCAAAAGACGGTAAAAGTGATTGCGATCTCCCTCGAAGTGTAAAACTGTATCCACCATGTGTTCCAAAACTTTTGGACCAGCAAGTGAACCTTCTTTGGTTATATGACCAATTAGAAGAACTGGAGTTTGTGTTTCCTTAGCAAAGCGTAAAAATTCTGATGTACATTCTTTTATTTGTGAGATACTTCCGGGAGTAGATTCAATAAGTTCAGAATGTAAAGTTTGTATCGAATCAATAATAACTAGCTGAGGTTGAATTAATTCAATCTGTTTGAAAATTTGTTGTGTGTTCGTTTCTGTTAAAATAAAACATTCTTCATTTTTTACACCGATTCTGTCTGCGCGCATTTTTATTTGCTGTTCGCTTTCTTCTCCTGAAACATAGAGAACTTTCATCTTTTCAGAAATGCAGATTTGAAGCAATAAGGTAGATTTTCCGATTCCCGGTTCTCCACCAAATAAAATTAAAGAGCCCGGTACAATTCCACCTCCTAAAACACGGTTAAATTCTTTGTCTTTGGTAACATATCTTTCTTCGTCATGCGCTACAATTTCACTCATTGTTTTTGGAACGCTTTTTTGATTACTAGATCTCGAAAAAGCAATAACGGGCGAAGTCGGTTTTGAAGAAATTTCTTCTACCATTGTATTCCAAGAACCACAAGACATGCATTTGCCAATCCATTTGGGAGATTCATATCCACATTCTTGACAAAAAAAAGCTGTTTTTACTTTAGACATTGAACTTATTTTTTTACAAGTTTACGAAAGCAAAACGGAATCTATGTACGTAGCTAAAAAAACAATAAGGATTGATAATTTATTTTTTGTGTAACTTTATTCAAAATTTAGAAAATATTTATTGAAATAATGTTCTCATTAAAAACACGTTGGTATTTTGTTTTCTCTAATTTGCAAGAATTGGAAGAAAAATTTAATCAACAAAATCAATTTACACTTACGCTCACTTTTGGGCAAGTAATTTTCATCAAAAAAGGAGATGAAATTTTTGCTTTTAAAAATAAATGTCCACATCAAAATAAATCTCTGGTGGGCTGTACTATAGATGAAAAACTAGAGTGTCCATGGCATAGATATCGGTTTGATTTAGAAACTGGTCGTGGACATGGAATGGCTTTGGATAAATATGAACTTGATTTTAATGAAAAAGGTGTATTTTTGGGTCGAGAATATTTTAGTATATTTTAAATGTTATCTAATTGTAACAAAATCAAGTTCTAGAACGTCACACAACATAAGAACGAATATTGAATGACAGTAAAAGAGTATAATTTCTGTGTAAGAGAATATTCCGATAATATCTATCGGTTTGTTTTGAAGCACATTAGAAATGAAGAACTCGCTGAAGATGTTATTCAGGATGTGTTTGAAAAAGTTTGGTTAAAAGTGAGTGATGTGTCATTTGAAAAGGCAAAAAGTTACTTGTTTCAAGCTGCATACAATAGAATGATTGATGTAATTCGCAAAGAAAATCGTCAAGCACGTTGGAAAACAGAATCAGAAGCAAAAGTAGTTTATCAACCTCAAGTAGATGCAAAACAAGTTATCGATCAAGCTTTAGAACGCTTACCTGAAATTCAACAGAGTGTTATTCTTTTACGTGATTATGAAGGTTATTCTTACGAAGAAATAGGCGAAATTTTAGAACTAAACGAGTCTCAAGTTAAAGTCTATATTTTTCGAGCAAGAAAAACCTTGAAACAATATTTAAGTAGACTAGAACTGATTGTCTGATGAGCAAAATTAACATTTACACTTGCGAGATTTACTTGCTGGACTTCTTTGAAGGAAGACTTAACAAAAAGCTTGAAGCTGAGTTAAGATTGTTTTTACGTAAACACCCAGAAGTAGCCATTGATTTGGATACAAATCCAATCGATTTTTTCTTACCTATTGAATCAGAGTTGTTTGTTAAAAAAGGAGCGATTCTTAAAGATGAACGTGCTGAAATATTTACAGATTTAGTAATTGCCGAAATGGAGCAAACTATCTCTGAGGAAGAAGAAACTGAAAAATCTGATTTGATAGAGTTATATCCTTATTTGGCTCAAGAAGAAAAATTAATTAAACAAATTGTTCTTACTCCAAATATGGATGAGCAATTCTCAAGAAAAGCACAGTTAATTCAAAAAACAGGAATTAGCCTTCGTCCACTTTTCTATTGGTCGGGTAGAGCGGCTTCAATTATCGTTTTATTAGCTGTATATTTCTTTAGTCATAAAAGAGAACTTGTTGTTAATGATAACGGTGTAAATATTGCCATTCACAAACCATTAGAAAATAACACACACGTTTTTCATGAAGAGAATATTCCAATGACAAACGATAAAGTTAATTCATTAGTTAAAGAAGAAAATACTTCACAATTAGCGCTTAAGTCTGAAACAAAAGTACATGTGAAATCTTCTTTAGAGATTCCAAAGCTAGCATCTTTGCCTGTTAATGAATTGGCTGTAAGAAATGCAAAATTAATTACACCAGAAGAAAACAAAATAATCATTCCTGATAAAAATAACGCTACTATGGCGATGACAGATGAGTCACTCGATTTATTGTCTACAGAAAATATTATGGAAAAATTATTTGGAACTACTCAAACAGATTCAACTATAAGTGTGAAAAAAGGATTCACCATTCGTATCGGTAAACTCGTTCTTCTTCATTTTGCTAGAAAAAACAAAACAGAATAAAGTTAGCAAGAGAGCTAATATAATATAGTCTTATTCTTCGATAATTCAAACTCAACATAGAATCTTGATTCGTAGTTGAGAATGATTTTTAAAACTGCACAATCGAAAGGAGACAAAAGCCATTTCAATATTGAGATGGCTTTTTTTTGTAAAACTAATTTGTGAAAATATTCTTTATAAGTACTTTTTAACTTTAAGCACTTAAAACCAAAATTGACTATATTTGTGGAGGTTTGATTGTGTAATCAACACGATAAAGTTTTTATAATTCAAATAATTAATGGCATTAAAGCAGTCACTTAGTCAAAAGTTAGAGCAACGTCTATCTCCTCAACAAATTCAATTAATGAAATTGTTGCAAGTTCCTACGATTGAACTCGACCAACGTATCAAACAAGAGATTGAAGAAAATCCTGCTTTGGAAGAGGGAAAAGAAGAAGATGTTGATGATTATGAAGAAGAAGTGAACTACGAAGATGATTCACGCACAGAAGCTGAAAAAGAAATTGATATCAATGATTATATAGACGACGACCCGAGTTATAAAACGCAAGTAAATAACAAAGGGAAAGATGAAGATGAAAAGTTTACGCCTTTATCGCAAGGCGCTTCATTTCAAGATCGATTATTAGAACAAATTAATCTACATTATCTTCAAGAAAAAGAAGCAATTATCGCAGAGACCATTATTGGAAATTTAGATGAAGACGGTTATTTAAATCGCGAAACAGAAAGCCTAGTCGATGATTTGGCGTTTTCTCAAAATATTTCCGTTACTGAAGAAGAAGTCGAAAAAGTTTTAAAATATGTTCAAGAATTAGATCCAGCTGGAGTAGGAGCGAGGGATTTAAGAGAATGTCTGTTGATTCAAATTAGACGTAAACAAGATGGTGATATTACACTTTATACAGCGAAGAAGATTTTAGAGGATTTCTTTGAAGAATTTACCAAAAAGCATTATCAAAAAATAATTAATAAATTAGAAATTGAGGAGTCTGATTTAAAAGATGCCATCAATGAAATTATAAAGTTAAACCCAAAACCCGGAGGTTCTTTGAAAGAATCATCAGGTCAAATTCAACAAATAACGCCTGATTTTATTCTAATGGAAAATGAAGGTGAATTAGAGTTGTCTTTGAATAGTAGAAATGCTCCAGATTTAAAAGTGAGTAAAAGCTACGAGCAAATGTTACGTAGTTATTCAGAAGGAGCAAAATCTTCAAAATCTGATAAAGATGCGGTATTGTTTGTTAAACAAAAACTAGATGCAGCGAAATGGTTTATTGACGCAATCAAGCAACGTCAACATACGCTTTTAATTACCATGAATGCAATCATGGAATATCAACGCGAATACTTTTTAACGGGCGATGAAACGAATCTAAAACCAATGATTCTAAAAGATATTGCTGAAATTGTGAATTTAGATATCTCCACTATATCGCGTGTTGCAAACAGTAAATATGTTCAAACAAATTATGGAATTATCTCACTAAAATTCTTCTTTTCTGAATCACTTTCTACAGATTCTGGAGAAGAAGTCTCGACACGTGAGGTTAAAAAGATATTATCGGAAGCAATAGAAGCAGAAGATAAAGAAAAGCCACTTCCAGACGATAAATTAGCTGAATTACTTCGCGATAAAGGATATAACATTGCTAGAAGAACGGTTGCGAAATATAGAGAGCAGTTAAATATTCCTGTAGCTCGTTTACGAAAAGAACTATAGAAAATGAGAAAAGTAGCACTTGGTTTTTCAATTCTTTTTCACCCTCTTTTTGTTCCAGTTTATGCTTTGTTGCTGCTTATGTTTGTAGAAAGCAAACCGGAGAGCTTTTTAGTGAAAGACTCTCTTTTTTACATGGATGTTCGATTCAAAGAAGTTGTCTTGATCTTATTTGTAATTTTCACCATTCTTACGCCTCTATTGTCCATGTTATTTTTTAAAATAAACAAAACGATAACCAGTTATATGCTCGATAATCAGAAAGAGCGACTTCTCCCTCTTTTAATTATTGCGGGTTATTTTTTGTTGCTATTTGGCTTTATTCACTATCAATTACCAGATTATATCTTTCCTAAAATTATTGGAGCAATTCCTTTAGGTGGAGCATTAACATTAGTTATTGCAGCAATTGTAAATCTTAGGTTTAAATTGAGTCTTCATCTTTTAGGAATGGGTATGTGGTGTGCAATTACATTTGTGTATTTTCAACATCAAGCAGAATATGATTTGAGAATTTTTCTCGCATTGCTATTGTTATCAGGATTTGTTGCATCTGTTCGCCTTTATTTAAAAGCTCATTCCTTGAGTGAAATTATCGTTGCTTTTGTTTTAGGATTCACAATTCAGTCAGTAATTGTTTTTTTATTTGCATACTCTTTCTAGATTTGTATCCTAAATTTTACAATATGAAAAATAGATTTTTTAAATCTCTAAGCGTTTTATCTATTTGCCTAATCGTATTATCTTCTTGTGGAACATCAGGGAATAATTCGGGTGGCATGAAAGGAATAAATCTTTTTACCGTTGCTCAAGACAAACAATTTGGTCAACAAGTTGAAGCAGAAATTGCTAGTGACCCCACAACGTATCCAATTTTGGATTCTGCTACAAACAAGGAAGTGTATGCTTATTTGTACAAAATACGCAACAACATCTTAAATTCAGGAAAAGTTACTTTAAGAGATGAATTCGATTGGCGTGTAAGAATTATTAAAGACGACAGTACCTTGAACGCATTTTGTACACCTGGGGGTTACATTTACGTATATACTGGTTTGATGAAATATTTAGATTCTGAAGATCAGTTAGCTGGCGTGCTTGCCCACGAAATAGGTCATGCTGATCAACGTCATTCCACTCGACAAATGACAACAATGTATGGAATTGATGTATTATTGAATATAGTTGCTGGTGATAGAGCGATGATAAAAGAAATTACAAGTTCAATTATTGGTTTGAAATTTTCACGTAATCATGAAACGGAAGCAGATCAAAAATCAGTTGAATATTTATGCCCAACAAGCTATAATGCGGATGGAGGTGCTGGTTTCTTTGAAAAACTACAAGCAGCAGGTTCTTCCAAAACAATTGAGTTTTTAAGCACTCACCCTGATCCAGGAAATAGAATTGAGCATTTTCATGCTGCTAAAACTGAATTAGGATGTACTGGAAATCAATCGTATGCTTCAGAATACAAACGTATCGTAAGTAAATTACCATAATTGAATTTCATAGAAATAGAAAAAGGGAGTCAAAACTCCCTTTTTTTTGTGCCCAAAAGCTTTGAAAGAGTCTATATCTCTATACTACTCTCCATCTTTTCCCAAAAGATGCAACTCTTTCTCGTCATTTTGGAGTTTATATTGTAGAATTTTGAACTTATTACCGTCCATAAATTCTACTTCAAAACCAACTATTTCATCTGATTTAACTAATTGATAAGCACGCTCAAAAGTTGGCTTATTATATGTTTGAGCTACTTTATCAATCAATGCTGCGGGAAGAACAGCAGGTGGGATTTCTTCTTTCGTTACATAACCACTTTGTTGTGTTATGGTGGTCATTTTTGTATGTTGAACTTGCATCTGAACGTCTTGGCTTTGTGCTTGACTAATACCAATTTGTGAAAAAAAGGTGGTGGCAAGAATGATGATGTGTGTTGTTGTTTTCATGATGCTGTGTTTTTTAATTCATTCCTACTAAATCTGAGCTAAAGTGGTATCATTTTGTTTTTATTCCTTTTTTTGATAAACTGAGCGAATCGTTATCCGCTCAGTTATCTCATTCAAACTATACTACTACTCAACCAAATACTATTTAATAATCGAACATATTCTCGAGAATCGTTCTTCTCGCTTTTTTGTTTGATGCAACCCAACGTTTTCTTCTCTTCTTGTTTGTTGTAATTTTCAAATTTGTAATTTTCAGAAGAGAAGTTATTTTGTGTGTCGTTCTCTTTGATATTTATTTGTTGGTTTACGATTAAGACAATAGAGAATTTTGTGCCACATCAAATGTTTATCGTAACTCATTGATTTACAAAAGGCAGTTTGATTCGATAAATTCTAGCTTGTTTCAAAATGAAACACCTTATGTTCATTTTGGTCTATATGGGCAGCTTTACTTATTAAATAAGATGCTTATTCTTTAATTTCAGAGAGAAATTGAATGAGCTGTTCAAAAGCTCTTGCTCGATGGCTGAGTTTGTTTTTTTCTTCAAGAGACATTTCGGCAAATGTTCTTCCGCTTTGTTCTGGTTCAAATATAGGATCGTATCCAAATCCATTTGTACCAATCCTTTCTTTTCTAATCTCACCATTTACAATTCCAGTAAAAGTATGTTCTTTACCGTCTATGATGAGTGAGATTACCGTTTTGAAATGTGCAGCACGATTTCTAGAGTTTCCTAAATTTTTTAAAAGCAAATCGATATTATGTTCTGTGTTTTTGCTTTCTCCAGCATATCTCGCAGAATATACACCGGGCGCACCATTTAATGCATGAACTTCCAAACCAGTATCATCTGCAAAACAATTTAGATGGAATTTTTGAAAACAAAACTGAGATTTGAGAGATGCATTTCCTTCAATTGTTTTCGCTGTTTCTGGAATTTCATCATGAAAATTGATGTCCTCAAGTGAAATGAGTTCAATTCCTTTTGGTAAAAGAGATTTGATTTCAATAATCTTATTTTTATTGCTGCTTGCAAATAGAAGTTTCATAAAGAGAGTTAAAAAATAATCACTATTTTTAGAATGCTAAAGTTAATAGATTTAACTTAGCAAATAATTGAAATTCTATAGTTTGAAAACAAAAAGTCATGAATTAGTAAAAATCCACAAAGGTTTTTTTGTCCTTTTTACAGGATTATCAGGTGCTGGTAAATCAACTTTGGCAGTTGGTGTTGAAAGGGTTTTAAAGCAAATGAATATTCACACTTTTCATCTAGATGGAGATATTTTGCGCCAAGGTCTCAATAAGGATTTAGGATTTACTTCGGAAGATAGAAAAGAAAACATCAGACGTTTAGCAGAAATTGGTAAACTGTTCGTTGACGCTGGTATGATAACTTTAGCTTCATTTATCGCACCTGTCGAAGTAGATAGAGAGAATATTAAAAACACTATTGGTAAAGAAAATTACATTGAAATTTTTGTAAGTACACCTATTTCAACTTGTGAAGAAAGAGACATAAAAGGTCTTTATAAAAGAGCTAGAAAAGGTGAAATCCCCAACTTTACTGGAATTGGATCTCCGTATGAAAAACCTAATACACCTAATTTCATAATTGATACAACGGGTGATAAAATTGAAGATAGTATTGAGAAAATATGTACTTTTCTTTTAACAATAATAAAGTAACGACTCGTAAATGATAGATATTGGAATTTCTGATTGGCTTACTTTTGGAATGTGGTTTTTGATAGCTTCTATTGTGATTTTTATCAAAAATTCTATCTGGAATAATCCATTCTCTAGATTTCTATTCCCTGCATTTTTATTAAAGGTTCTTGGAGGTTTCGCATTTGTGATGGTGTATCATTATTACTATGAAGGTGGAGATACTTCCTATTATTTTATGGGCTCAAATACTTTGAGTGATATACTTTTTGAATCGCCTTCTCAATATTTTAAGTTGTTGTTTAGCTCAACAACTGAAGCTGAACACATATTAAGACAATTAAATAAAACGATTGTATATGCACATTCTGATGAAGAGTGGTTTATGGTTCGACTCATTTCTCCACTTACAATTATTGGGTTGAAATCATTTTTAGGAACTACATTTTTTATGTCGCTTATTTCTTTAATGGGATCTTGGAGATTATTTAAATTGATGAATAAAATTATTCCCAACAGAGAAAAAACAATTTTCGCAATTAATTTTCTTGTTCCTTCAGCGCTTTTTTGGGGAAGTGGAATAATGAAAGATACAATCACAATGGTTTGTTTCTTCTATGTTATTTGTTGGTTTTATGAAATGCTTTACGAGAAAAAGTATTCAATATTTAGATTCTTAAGTATGATAATTCTCATGTTTATTATTTATAAACTGAAAGCATATATTCTGCTTAATCTCTTTCCGTGGATTTTCTTTACCTTATTTTTAATTTTCTTAAACAGAAGTCCATCGTTATTTTTAAAAATCGTTTCTCTTCCATTCTTGCTCATTGTTATTTCCATTACAGCTTATTTTATTTCTTCGTTTGTAATGGAAAATTCAATTGAATACAATTCCGATCGCTTTTTTGCAAATATGCAAGGCTTTCATGATTGGAATACCTATTTAGGTGGGTCTGCCTATTCTTTGGGTGATATGGAATATACAATTCCAGGAATTATTCAAAAAGCTCCACAAGCAATTAACGTAACGTTATTTCGACCTTATTTATGGGAAGCAAATACAAGTTTCGTTCTTCTAACGGGAATTGAAAGTAGCATCATGTTGTTACTGACAATTTGGACTATATTCAAATCTAAATTTAAACCAATTCGAATACTTTTAAAATCTCCTTTCTTAACAGGTGGATTATTATTCTGTCTTACCTTTTCTTTTGCTATTGGGCTTACAGCATATAATTTTGGTGCATTAGCTCGATTTAAAATTCCTTTAATGGGATTATACCTATTTATTCTGCTTTTTATTATTTCTAATAGAAATAATAAAAATGTAGCAGATGAAAATGTAGAAATTATTTCCGATTAAAAGAAAGCGATATAACCGAAATGGATTTTACCATCTTTCAAACTTATTGCATTGCTAAATTGTTTTCCAAGTGCATAAGATAGCGAAAACGTACCCACTTTTGTTCCGAAAGAAATTCCTAATCCAAAACCAAATGGGGTGTCTTTGAAATACTTCCCGCTATTATTTTCGTAAATCGATTGGTCATAAAATGCAAAAAGATTGGAATTTTTATCTAGAAGAAATCGATATTCAAGGGAGAAAGTAGTGAAAAATGTCGCAAATAATGACTCTTCATTAAACCCTCTTTGTGCTTTTAAACCACCAAAACGCAATTGTTCATTGCTATAGACGGTATCTGCATAATATGCTCCTGTTATATTTCCAAGTCGGATGGTATGTCTTCTTCCTAAGGGGATAAAATAATTAATGGAGGATTGAATTTTAGAAGTAGTTGATTTTTGTTTTCTTGCATTTCCAGACGAATCTGTTGGGAATGCATTTCGTAATCCAACACTTGCTTCAATATCCAACTGTAAACCTCGCGTTGGATTAGGTAAATAATTTACCTGGTTTCGTATAATTCCAATACCATAGTAATTTGTTTTAACTGTTTCACCTCCACTAAAAACTGAGCTACCTGTTGCTCCACTTAAAATATGTGAACTTTCAAAGCGATAAAACCCTCTCAAATAATTTCCACCTCCTAAAAAATATTGAACTCCAGCTAGTGCAGATAATTCCAAAAAGTTAGAGTCTCTTTTATAAAGATGAAAATTCCCTTCTATTCCAAATGCTGTTTTGAAAAGAAATGGAGCTTTCAATTGAGCTTCAATTTGTTGTGTTTTGGGGCGAAGACTTTTCCAACTCATTGATAAACTTTCGCCGTGTTTTAATAAGTTATTTAATTTTAAATTTACATCTCCAGTGAAAATCATTTTCCCTTTGTCATTAGGTTGCAGACCCAAAATACCATTTGCAGAACTTGTTGGAACATCTTTTAAATAAAGATACAAATCTGCCCCTTCAGGAGAAAATAGTATTTGAGGTTGTTGCTCGATAGCTAAAAAGTTGAGCTGTTGAATTTTTAGTGCAATCTGATCAAATAATTTTTCAGAATAATGGTCGCCTTCTCTTATTCCAATATATGTCTTAATGAATTTTGGAGAAATTTTAGCATCTCCTTTGATATAAATATCTCTCCAAATAGTTGCTTCACCATAAGTTATTTCAATTTCAGCACTTGGAGAATCAGCATTTAACTGTAAATGATTTAGTCGAACTCTTGCAAAAGGATAACCATTATTTTCTAAATAAGTTAATATTGATTCGTAAACATCTTCAATTTCATCTGTTTTAAAAGGAACTTTAGCTAAAATTCGTTCTGATATTTTCGGTATTTTTCGAATGATGCGTAGATCTTCATTATTTATATTTAATACTAAAGATGAAAATTTATCTCCTTCATAAAAATAGGCAGAAAGTGTATCTTTATTTTTACTCCAAACTAAAGAATCAAATTGAGCAAGTGGATATCCTTTTTCTAAATATTTGTATTGAAATGATTTTAGGTAAGGTTTGATCTTTATAGAATCGTTCAATGAAATATTTTTAGCATGTTGATCGTTTGTATTAAATACAGTTATACACCATTTCTTTTGAGCATAAGAAAAATGGCAAAATATGAGTAATAATATTGTAACTAGGTATTTCAATTCTCGTTATAGAACGTAAGTAAATAATAATTATTCCATTTCAAAAGTAGGTGTTGTTGAAAACATTTTTATTTTATTGATGATTTTATTTTATATTTGTCAAACAAACAACCAGAATATTAATTTAAAATAAGCGTTATGAGAAAATTTTTGGCCTTGGCTTTCTTAGGTTTGATAACATTAACTATAGTAAGTTCTTGTGCATCAAAAGGAGGTCATTGCGATGCTTACGGTAGCACAACTACTGTAAATAATTCCAATGATTTGGCAGCAAAGTAAACCGTTCTGCCCTAAAGAAATCAAGGTCATCATTGATGACCTTTTTTTATGCCTATTTTTATATTTCTTTAATTATTAAAACAAAAAAATGCGAATACTTTTTGTATCCGCATTTTCAATATGTTTAAAATTGATTTATCTAACAATCAATTTCATCGTTTTTTGAGATTTTCCTGAAATAACTTTCACGAAATACATACCACCAACTTGATCCGTTAATGAGAATGTTGTTTGGTTAGTTGTTGGGATAATCGTTTTAACAGTTTGTCCAACTGCATTCACTACTTCAATTGAAGCATTTTGAATGTTGTCCATAGAAATAGTAACATTACCATTTGTTGGATTTGGGTACATACTAAATGCAACTTCAGCTTTAGCTTCTTCAATTCCAGCATTAGCAGGAGGGTTAACTGCACTTAATACTACACTTACAGTTTGAGTTATTGCTAAAGAAGCAATTTTAGTTGAAGTATGCGTAAATACAGGAAATGCAGAATCTGCAACCATATAATCGTATTGATTACGAATAATTGTAGCTGTACCTAACATTCCTAAGTCTGCAAAAATACTATCTCTTGTATGAATACGTAATGCTCCAGTAAAATCTTTTCCAAATAATTTTAATGTTCCAGTACCATCAGCAGTTACTTTTGTTGTTCCTGTAATTGTACCAGTTACAGCACCACCTAAGTTTCCAGAAACAGCATCTGTAAAATTATCTCCATAAGCAAATGGGAAAGTCAATGATTTAGCAGCATCTACATCGTATTTAACGATAGCATTTGCACCACCAAAATCCATTACAAAACCATCAATTGATTTTTCTGTCGTTCCAACATATTGATAATAAGAATCCATGTATCCAGGAATTCTCAAGGTGTTCGATGATGCAGGAAAATCACTTGAGTTTGGAGCTGTAGATGCATCAACAACTGAATCCATTTTTGTATTTGCAGAGTATCCTGAGACATTCGAATAATCCCAAGTTTGTGCTGTGCCAGTTGCCGTAGCAAGGTTAGCAACATTTGAATCAACAACATAACGTACTGCAGAACTACCAATAGCAGGTTCTCCAGCGAAAGTTAAAGTTGTTTGAGCATTTGTAAGGCTTCCAATAGCCAATGCTCCACTTAATAATAGTAAAGATTTTTTCATAGTTTAATTTTTTTAATGTGTAAATGTATAAACTTATTGTATAACTTTTCTTTTGTAAAGCGTTATTTTTTTAATAATTAACAACTTTTATCAGATAAGAAATGCTTTAAATTTTACTTCAACAGATATAACGAACGTAAATTACAAAAGGTTGGGTAAAAACATTATTTTTGCCCAATAATCTTCAAGATGAAAAAAATAACAGTCATTTTTCTGTTAATTACTTTGTTTAGTTGCGGTACTTTGAAAAAAGCTACTTACGAAACGATTACTCAAAAACAATCACGAATTTCGTTAGAGAAAGATTTACAATTCTTATCAAGTGACAGTTTAAAAGGTCGTTTTCCTGGGACACAGACGTTTGAAATTGCAGCAGATTATTTAGCAAATGAATTATCTAATTCGAAAATAAAACCATTTTTCAAAAATTCATATAAAGATACCTTTATGATTAAGAAGGTAGTAACCTACAATATTGTTGGTGTTATTGGAAATAGAAACAATAATGAATCCTGTATATTATTATGTGCTCACTACGACCATCTTGGTATGAAAAGATCTAAAAAAGATTCGATTTATAATGGAGCGAATGATAATGCAAGTGGTGTAACGGCTGTTCTTGGAATAGCAAAGTTTCTTTCCAACTATACAACGAATAAAAAGATAATCATTGCATTTTTTAGTGGAGAAGAAAGTGGTTTGCTCGGTTCAGAACATTTAGCAAAACGATTGAAAGAAAATCATGTTAATTTAAAATATGTACTGAATTTCGAAATGTTGGGAAAAACGCTCACTAAAGCAGAAAATCAAGTTTATATAACTGGATTTAATACTTCTAATTTGAGTCAACTCGTAAATTCTAAATTAGGAAAAGAGTTTATGGTCTTTTTACCGATAGAAGAGAAACAACAATTGTTTTATCGTTCCGATAATTATCCGTTTTATAAATTATTCCAAGTACCTTCACATACTATTTCAACATTTGATTTTAAGAATGATCCTTATTATCACAATGTGGAAGATGAGTACAGTCATTTAGACATGGATAATTTTAATAAGTTAGTCAACTTATCTACCTTAATGGTTGTTGAACTGCTTAAAGATGATAAACAGTTAAAAATGTTGAAATAAGGAATTTAATTCTCAAGTTTTTCCTTTTTTCTTAAAGCTCGGACGATTAAAAATAGACCAATCAAAATAAAAGGAATACTCAACATTTGACCCGTGTTTATGGCGTCTTGAAAATCACGTGCAGTTTGTCCTTCTTTAATGAATTCAATTAAGAATCGCATGCCAAACATGAAAGTAAGGAATACACCAAACATCAAACCTGCTTTTTCTTTTGCACTCGTTTTCCAATACATCCAAAAGAGTAAAACAAATAAAATTAAATATGAAATAGATTCATACAACTGAGCTGGATGTCTTGGAGTTGGATCAAAATCTCCTAGATGTTCATTGTAATAATGCGTAAAACTAAATGCCCAAGGTAAATTGGTAGGTATTCCAACAATTTCAGAATTCATCAGATTTCCCAAACGAATAAAACAAGCCGCAATAGCGATAGACGGAACGATTCGATCTAGTATCCAAAGTAAAGGTTTATGTGCAACTTTTTTAGAATAAATCCATAAAGCAATAAAAATGGCAATGGCGCCTCCGTGGCTTGCTAATCCACCTTTCCAAACTTGTGGAATTTCTGCTAAATGATTTTTGTAATATGCCCAATCATAAAAGAAAACGTGTCCTAAACGCGCTCCAACAACAGTTGCGATAACCATGTATAAAAGCAACTTGTCAAGCTGATTATCACTCATATTTTCTTTTTTGTAAATACGAGAAATAAGGTAATAACCGATAATTAATCCAGTTACAAAAAGCAATCCGTATTTATTAGGTGTTCTCCAACCATCGATTATTTCTGGTGATACATTCCAAATGATTTCTAATAGCATATATGTGTTTTATGGTTGTGAAGTTATGGTTTTTAATCAAAAAGGAATTATTATTGATTCATTTTATATTTTAAAACAGGAGATTTTCCTTTTTTGAATATCTTGTTGCTAATCGTTTTAGCTTTTCGTATTTCTTTTTGTTCTTCTTCGGGTAAAAGAGTTACTTCGTGACATTCAGATGAGCAGCATCCGCCTAATTGTTCGGCACAATTTTCACATTGAATAAACAATAAATGACAAGCTTCATTCAAGCAATTTGTATGCGTATCGCATGGTGAACCACATTGATGGCAAACAGAAATAATATCATCAGAAATACGTTCTCCACGTCGTTCATCAAACACAAAATTCTTTCCGATAAATTTATTCTCAATCCCTAATTCATTTGCATCTCGAGCATATTTTATGATGCCACCTTCTAATTGATGTACATTTTTAAACCCTTTATGCTTAAAATAAGCAGATGCTTTTTCGCAACGAATACCTCCAGTACAATACATGACGATATTTTTATCTTCATTTCCTTTGAGTAAATTTTCTTCTATTAGTGGAAGTGATTCACGAAAAGTATCCACATCGGGAGTTATAGCTCCTTTAAAATGCCCAACTTCACTTTCGTAGTGATTTCTAAAATCAATTAAAATAGTATCTGGATTATCGGTTAGTTGATTAAATTCTTCAGCAGAAAGGTGTTTCCCAATATTACGCACATCGAATGTTTCATCATTGAGTCCATCTGCTAAAATTTTATCTCTTACTTTGATTTTTAACTTGATAAAAGAGAATTCAGCGGATTCTTCAACAGCGATGTTCAATCGAACATTTTCCAAGAAATCGATTTCATCTAGTTCAGCTCTAAATTGTTCGAAATGATTTACTGGAACAGCTATTTGTGCGTTGATTCCTTCATGTGCGACATAGGTTCTACCAAGTACGCCTAAATTTTGCCATTTTTGAAATAAATGGTCTCTGAATAATTGAGGATTATCAATGTGAGCATACTTATAAAATGAAATCGTTACTAATTTCACTTCTTGTTCTTTCAATTGCTTGATTAACTCCTCTTTACTCAATGTATTCCACAGTTGCATGCTATGTATTTTATTGATTAAGACTGCAAATTTAAGGAATAATTTACATTATTTTGGTATTGTGTAGCTGAATTGCCATTTTAACATTTTCATCCTCAAAATAAACCGTTGAATAAATAACTAGACTATTTAACCAAAAAAGTAATCCTTTTTTAACAGAATTTCACTAATTATGTGCTCTTATTAAAAATAATATGCGTACAATTTTATTTACTTTATTCCTTATTTTTTCTACAAGTGCTTTGTTTGCTCAAGAAACAACCGTTCGTGGATTTGTATACTCAAAAGCTTCTGGAGAACCTGAACCGTATGTTCGCGTTCAAATTATTGAGTTAAATGTCGGCGCAATGACTGATTTGAATGGATTCTTCTCTATTCCAAAGTTGCCAAAAGGAGAATATACTATTGAAATTAGTAGCGTTCAATATCAAACTATTTCAGAAAAGATATCAATTGGCGATAAGGAATTTCTTGATTTGCGATATGAGATGGAAAGTTCCAAAATGCTTCAAAGTGTTGAAGTTTCAGCCAAACAAAAAGAAAAACAAACGAATGTGGAGACTTCTGTTATCAAAATGACACAAAAAGAAATTGAACGTATTCCATCTATTGGTGGAGAGTCAGATGTGCTTACTGCTTTCAGTGTTGTTCCAGGAGTTACAACTAGCGGTGATCAAGGTGGACAACTTTATGTTCGTGGTGGAACTCCAATTCAAAATAAAGTATTATTAGATGGTATGACTATTTATAATCCATTTCATTCGATAGGATTTTACTCTGTTTTTGAGACTGAACTTGTGAAAAGTATGGATGTATACACGGGTGGGTTCTCAGCTAAATATGGTGGAAGAATTTCATCTATTATGGATATTACGTATCGCGATGGTAATAAAAAGAAATTTAGTGGAAAAATATCTGGTTCACCATTTATGGGACGATTAGTTTTAGAAGGTCCATTATATAAAGACAAAAATAATACTGGGAAATCAGGCTCATATATGTTTAGTGCAAAACGCTCCATACTTGATTTAACATCAAAAAAATTATATCCTTACGCTAATAATGGTGGTGGATTACCATTTACATTTACAGATATTTATGGAAAAATGTCTTTCAATGCAGGAACTGGAGCGAAAGTAAGTATGTTTGGATTTGGCTTCAATGACCGTGTAAAATACACGAATATTGCAGATATTAAATGGTCATCTTATGGTGGGGGAATTAATTTTTCACTTGTACCAGGAAGTTCACCTGTTTTTGTTCAAGGACATTTAAACGCTTCCAATTATAAGATTAACATGATGGAAAATCTTATGCAACCTCGAACAAGTGGTATTTTCGGATTTGATTTGGGGTTTGATTTTAGCTATTATTTAAAACATTCAAGCCAATTAGATTATGGGATTAGTGTGAATGGATTTAGTACAAATTTTACGACGTATAATGAAATAGGTAGAAAAATTGCTGACAGTAACTTTACAGCACAAATTGGTGTGTATGTTGATTATAAATTGGTAAAAGGTCGTTTTGTAATCAACCCAAGTTTTAGAGGGCAATATTATGCTTCGCTTAATACATTTTCTCCAGAACCTCGATTAGGAATCAAGTATAATGTCAATGAAAAATTTAGATTAAAAGCTTCTGGAGGTAGATATTCGCAAAATTTCACTAGTACAACGTCCGACAAAGATGTCGTGAATTTATTTCAAGGGTTTCTTTCTGCACCCTCCAATGTCCAAGAGAGTCTAGTCAAACAAAATGGAGATGTAAAAACCAAAATAAGGAATGGACTTCAATATGCTTGGCATGCTGTATTTGGATTTGAGTATGATTTTGCAAAACATTGGACATTAAACGTTGAAGGATATTATAAAAAATTCTCTCAATTATCGAATATCAATTCAAACAAAATATATGATGATATATCCATTTTTAGTAAAATAGATGATGTGTACAAAAAAGACTTTATCATTGAACAAGGTCAAGCTTATGGTGGAGATCTTCTCTTGAAATATTCTGGAAAAAGATTATATGTTTATGCTGGATATTCTTTAATGAAAGTAACGCGTTGGGATGGATTTAAACAATATTCTCCTATTTACGATAGAAGACATAATGCCAATTTAATTTTAACATATTTATTCCTAAAAGATAAAGATTTAGAAGTTTCCGTTCGTTGGAACTATGGTTCTGGATTATTGTTTACTCCCACTACAGGATATTTCCAAAATGAAATTTTCAGTCAAGGTTTAACAACAGATATCACAACTTCGAACTCCGCAGTTCCTCAAGCTTTGTTAGGAGATATGAATTCAAAACGTCTTCCTGCTTATCATCGTTTAGACATTACAATCAAAAAACGATTTGAGTTTAAAAACAAAACACAATTAGAAGTAACAGCAAGTGTTACCAATCTTTACAATAGAAAAAATATTTTTTATGTGAATCGTGTGACGAATGAGAAAATCTATCAACTTCCAGTTCTTCCAAGTCTTGGTTTGAGCTATAAATTCTAGATTTTTTACTATTTCTATTTCCAAGTATTCATTTTCTTTTAAGAAAATAGATTTCTTGTGCATCTAATTAATTTCATTTCTATTTTCTCATTAACTTTGCGCCATGGATAAAAAAGAAGATCAGTTAAAAGATATTATTTCTCATGCTAAAGAGTATGGTTTTGTATTTCCTTCATCAGAAATTTATGATGGATTGGCAGCGATTTATGATTACGGTCAATTAGGTGCAGAACTAAAAAATAACATCAAACAATATTGGTGGAAATCAATGGTGCAGATGCACGAAAATATTGTTGGAATTGACTCGGCTATTTTTATGCATCCAGAAATTTGGAAAGCTTCTGGCCACGTAGATGCTTTTAATGATCCTTTGATTGATAATAAAGATTCTAAAAAACGTTATCGAGCTGATGTTTTGGTAGAAGATCATATTGAAAAGATTCGCCAAAAAATCGATAAAGAAGTAGAAAAAGGTGTAAAAAGATTTGGAGAAGCGTTTGATGTTGAACAATTCAAAGCGACTAATCCAAATGTTATAAGAAACGTAGAAAAGATAACTGAAATTGAATCTAGAATGCGCACTTCGCTTGAAAATGAAGATTTAGTAGCATTCAAACAATTAATTGAAGATTTAGAAATTGCTTGTCCGATTAGTGGCTCAAAAAACTGGACAGAAGTACGTCAGTTCAATTTGATGTTCTCTACAGACATGGGTTCAGTTTCTAGTGATTCTTCAAAAATATATTTGCGTCCAGAAACGGCTCAAGGTATTTTTGTAAATTTCCTAAATGTTCAAAAATCGGGTAGAATGAAAATTCCTTTCGGTATTGCACAAATTGGTAAAGCTTTCAGAAATGAAATCGTTGCACGCCAATTTATCTTCCGTATGCGTGAATTTGAACAAATGGAGATGCAATTTTTTGTTCGTCCAGGTGAAGAAATGAAATGGTACGAATACTGGAAAGAAACCCGAATGAAATGGCATAAAGCTTTAGGTTTGGGTGATAAAAATTACCGTACACACGATCATATAAAACTTGCACATTATGCCAATGCAGCGTGTGATATTGAATTTGATTTTCCGATGGGATTCAAAGAATTAGAAGGAGTACATTCTCGTACAGATTTTGATTTAAAACAACACGAAGCTCATTCAGGTAAAAAACTACGTTATTTTGATGCTGAGTTAAATGAAAATTATGTTCCTTTTGTGGTAGAAACTTCTGTAGGATTAGATAGAATGTTCTTATCTGTTTTATCGGCTTCTTATCGCGATGAACAACTAGAAGATGGATCTTCTCGAATTGTAATGGCTATTCCAGCTCCGCTTGCTCCGTATAAAGTTGCCGTAATGCCACTTACAAAAAAAGGTGGTTTACCAGAAAAAGCAAGAGAAATTATTGACCAGTTGAAATTTGATTTCACCTGTCAATACGATGAAAAAGATTCTATCGGAAAGCGTTATCGCCGTCAAGATGCAATTGGAACTCCTTTCTCTGTAACAGTAGATCATCAATCATTAGAAGATAATACGGTTACTATTCGCGACAGAGATACGATGCAGCAAGAAAGAGTTGCTATCAAAGTGCTATATCGACTTATTGATGAAAAAGTGAATATGAGAAATTTACTGCTATCTTAACGATTTATAGTTGTTTATCCATTCAGGATTACAAACATCGCGAAGTATTTTCCAGCAATTTGTATCTACAAATAAATCATTATTGATATTGTATAAACCGTAGTTTTTATACAAGTAAATTGCTTGTTTTGAACTCGGTTGATATTGCTCACCTGCCCAACCATTTTCGTTAGGTTGGTATGGATTGTAGCTATAACGAAGTTTCCAAAGTGAGTCTAAAGCTGGACAAAAAGCAATTTTCTCATAAGTAACGGTATCTAAAAATACACCGCCTAGAACATTATTCTTTTCAAATAAATCTTCGTGATTTATATTCGCTAAACTCTTCCAATGGCCAGATGCAATTTGTATAAAATCATTTTGTGTGATGTGCTGAAACCCACTTCTTTTTCCATAAGCGATAGTAACTAAAGCGAAAGTCATTCCTGAATTGACTCCATTTGCACTTACCGATATTCCAAAAACCGTTCTTCTCTCAGGTTCTGATGAACGTTGAAATGCGAGTAAAAAACTGCAAAGTGCTATAAATATGAAGCCTAATCGATTCATTTATTCTAATAATCAATACCTTTTCAAAGGTAATGTAAATTTATTATTGCGTTTTTATTCCTGTATATAAAGCGCTTACAAATTAATAATAAATTAATTTTAACTATTAATCTATAAATATGGTAGATTATATATATTTGTAAAAAAATCAACTATGATAATAGATAAATTTGTAGAATCTAAAAGACCAAAGAACGGTGATTCTAATCTTAAATCCATACTCAAAACTATATCTTGGCGAATGTTAGGAACCTTGGATACAATTTTTATCGCATATTTTATTACCGGAAAAATTCAATTAGCTATTTCCATTGGTTCTATAGAAGTTGTAACTAAGATGATTTTATACTATTTTCACGAAAGAGTTTGGAATAAGATAAATTTGAATTATGACGAAGGAAGCAATTAATGAATTAAATAGTCAGTTGACTAATTCAATTGAAGATAATTTGAATTTGATTCAAGCACTTTTTGGTAATTCAGTTGTTTTTACAACGTCTTTCGGAGCAGAAGATCAACTGATCACCTATTTCATTTCAAAAATGGATACGCGAATTACCATTTCTACATTAGATACAGGAAGATTATTCCCAGAAACCTATGATGTATGGGAGAGTACTCGCAAGAAATATAATTTGACAATAAAACCATATTATCCCAATACCAAAGCAATTGAGGAATTAGTAGAAAAAAAAGGACCTTATTCTTTTTATGAATCTATTGAAAATCGAAAAGAATGTTGTTTTGTTCGCAAAGTAGAACCTTTAAAAAGAGCTTTAGCAGGAAATAAAGTTTGGATTACTGGACTTCGTGCTGAGCAATCAGAAAATAGAAGTAACTTAGAACCAATTGAATGGGATGAGGTAAATCAAATCATAAAATTCCATCCGCTTTTGATGTATAGCTGGGAGGAAGTTATGAATCAAATTCATACATTTGGTATACCTTATAACGTATTGCACGATAAAGGTTATCCTAGTATTGGTTGTCAACCTTGCACACGTGCAGTTTTAGAAGGCGAAGATAGTAGAGCAGGAAGATGGTGGTGGGAGAATTCTAAAAAAGAATGTGGATTACACCAAATTGAACTTAAACAGAAAAATACATGAAAGAGTTAAGTTATTTAGATGAATTAGAAAACGAAGCAATCTACATCATTCGAGAGGTTGCTGCGCAATTTAATAATCCAGTATTGTTATTTTCTGGAGGAAAAGATTCGATTACCCTGGTTCATTTAGCATTAAAAGCATTTTATCCTGATAAACCACCTTTTGCATTGATGCATATTGATACAGGACATAATTTTCCTGAAGCACTTGATTTTAGAGATAATTTAGTTGCAAAACACGGATTGAAACTGATTGTCCGCTTAGTTCAAGATAGTATAGATCAAAATAAGGCAAGAGATGAACAAGGAAAATATGCTTCTCGAAATAAAATTCAAGCGGTTACTTTATTAGATGCAATTGATTCCTTAAAAATTGATGCTTGTATTGGTGGAGCTAGAAGAGACGAAGAAAAAGCGCGAGCTAAAGAACGTATTTTCTCTGTTCGTAATGATTTTGGAGAATGGAACAGTAAAAACCAACGTCCAGAATTATTTGATTTATTGAACGGGCGAATTCATTTTGGAGAAAATATACGTGCTTTTCCAATTAGTAATTGGACAGAATTAGATGTATGGAATTATATCAAGCGAGAAAATATTGAACTTCCATCGCTGTATTTTGCGCACAAAAGAAAAGTATTTGAACGAGATGGACTCATCTGGCCAGTTTCTGAATTTGTTTTTAGTGATGAAACAGATACTTACAGTGAAAAAGTAGTTCGTTTTAGAACAGTTGGTGACATGACATGTACCGCAGCGGTTGAATCGAACGCAGTAAAATTGGACGATGTTATCGACGAAATTGCTTCTGCTAAAATTTCAGAAAGAGGAGCAAGAATCGACGATAAACGTTCAGAATCAGCAATGGAAGACAGAAAGAAAACAGGTTACTTTTAACAGAATACCCATGAAATTATTGAAAATAACAACAGCAGGAAGTGTAGATGACGGAAAATCAACCTTGATTGGAAGATTATTATACGATACGCATTCTGTTCCAGACGATAAAAAAGAAGAAATCTTCAACACAAGTATTCGCAGAGGAGGAGATGAGATAGATTATTCTTTGTTTACAGATGGTTTAATCGCTGAAAGAGAACAAGGGATTACGATTGATGTGGCACATATTTATTTTTCTACTCCAAAACGAAAATTCATTATTGCCGATACTCCAGGACATATTGAGTATACGCGTAACATGATTACCGGAGCTTCTAATTCTGATGTGGCAATTATATTAATCGATGCACGAAATGGAATTTTAGAGCAAACGAAACGACATTTATTTATCATTAATTTACTTCAATTAAAACATATTTTCGTTGCTGTAAATAAAATGGATTTGATTGGGTTTGATCAACAGAAATACGATGCAATTGCAACAGAATTTAAGCGAACAGCTAAAGAATTCGGCATAGCAGAAAGTAAACTGTCCATTATTCCAATCTCTGCCAAAAAAGGAGATAATATCATGCATGTTTCAGAGAATACTCCATGGTACAAAGGAATTTCATTGTTGCAAGCATTAGAAAGTTTCCAAATTGAAGAAGTTATTGCAAATGAAGATTCGTTGTTCAATATCCAATATGTTATTCGTCCAAAAGGCGATAAATGGATAGATTTTAGAGGATATGCTGGAAAAGTAAATGCAGGAACTTTATCTGTAGGCGACGAAATAAGTACATATCCCTCGAAAAAAACAGCAAAAATTAAAGAGATTATTTACAATCAACAAGCAGTTGAACAAGCAGTAAAAGGACAATCAATTTGTATTACTTTAGACAAGGATGTTGATTTATCAAGAGGAGAATGGCTCGTTAATGCTTCTACTTTAAATAACGAAAAAACAGAAGTAAACGCAACTGTTTGTTGGCTAAATGAAGTTGTTAATGCAAACGTTGGTAGTAAATTTATTTTACAATATGGAACAACACGCACAATGGTGAAATTAGCTGCAATTGATAGCGAACTTCAGCTGGAAAGCTTACAATTTGTAAAATCTGATGGAACTTTATCTTTAAATTCAATCGCTACTACGCAATGGAAAACAGCTCAACCAGTAATATTGAGCAATTCTTCTAATTCACAAGTGATAAAAAATTTCATTCTAATTGACGAACAAACAAACAATACCGTTGGAGTTGGAATTATGAATAATAATTGAAACCAAACAAAACCATCAGCGTAAAGGTTAGAAATAGTTAGTGTATGTTTAACGGAATGATGGGTAAGAAAATGCAAGAAATGCAACTTGCTGTAGAAGAATCTAAAAAAAGATTAGATACAATTATCGTAAAAGGTGAAGTTGGCTCAGGTGCTATCACCGTTGAAGTAAGTGGAAATAGACGCGTAAAAGATATTTCGATCAATCTTGATTTGATTGATTGTGAGAAAAAAGAATTACAAAATATGATTACAATTGCTATCAATAGAGCTCTAGTAGAAGCAGATCAAATTTTTGAACATGAAATGGCTTCTGTTACCAAAGGACTTTTACCTTCTCTTCCTGGAATGCAATAAACATGAACAAGCAAGCGCTAAGAGAACTCTATAAAGCGAAAAGACAAGCGCTTTCAGATGAAGAAAGAATGACTTTGTCGCAAGAGATTTATCATAAAGTGCTTCCTTTAATTGCGCCCAATAAGCTGGTGAGTATCTTTTTGCCTATTGAAAAACACAAGGAAATTAATACATGGCAACTTATTGATACGCTTAAACCGTCACAAATAGTAGTTTCTCGTTCCAATTTCGAAAATCATTCAATGGAACATTTTTTCTACGAAAATCGCAAACAAATTGCAGAGAATAGTTGGGGAATTCCAGAGCCAACACATGGAAAACAAGTGGATGTTTCTGAAATAGATATCGTTATTGTTCCGCTTCTCATTGGAGATTTAAAAGGAAATAGAGTAGGGTATGGAAAAGGTTTTTACGATCGTTTTTTAGCTAGTTGCAATGCTGATGTACTAAAAATCGGTATTAATTTCTTTGAACCCATTGAAAAAATAGAAGGTGCTCTTGAAACAGATGTTCCATTAAATTATTACATTAGTCCTAACGAAGTGTATTCGTTTGAGTTACTTTAAATATAAGTATATTTTAAAATATTCCAATCATTTTATTTGGCTTTATTAAATTAATAAAGCACTTATTTTTATTTAGTTGTTATTTTTTACTTGTATATTCTACAAGTTGTTACTTTTTGTAAAGAAAAATAACAATTTGTTTGTTTTATAAAAATTAATAATGTTAATTTATCCTAATTAAACTCATAAACCATTCAACTATGAAAAAAAATAAAACTCAAACACATTCTAAAATTGGAGGTATAAAATTATTGATAGTCAGTAGTTTATTGTCATTAACTGTATTCTCTCAGGTACCACCAAACCAACAAAATGCATTAAATTCAACAGGAAATGTTGGGGTAGGTACAATTTCTCCCGATAGTAAATTACAAGTAAATGGTTCTATGAGTGTAGATAGTTCGCTTACAGTTCGTGATTCGGCAATTTTTGAAAAGCAAACTCGCATGAAAGATAAAGTCATTGTGGAAGGTGAGGCTGTCATTCAAGGTAAACTTACAGCTAAAGATAATTTAAAAGTGCTCGGTACAACACGTATTGAAGGTCCACTGAAATTAACTAACCTAAACAATGCTCAAACGGATGACACAACATTTCTTTTGGTAGATGCAAATGGAAAAGTAAAATCGTCAAGTTTTCCAACTGTTTTAAATGTAATGTTTATGAATCCGCAAGCGGTGGACATATTAAAAAGTATAGTTTACGGATCACTACCTCCCTTGGATTTTTGTCTTACAGGTGTCAATGGAGAAATTATTTTTCAAGCTCCATATTGGGAGGTTGGTCCTGGGAAGATGTTTATTTTAAACTCTACATGTAAACCTGATGTAATGTTGGGAGTAGGTGTTGTGCCTACGGCTAAATTACATATAAAAACATCGGTTGGATACACTACTGATCCTATTCTGATTGAAAAACCGACTTATGGGAATCAAACACAAAAATTACTCCAGTTGGATAACAACGGTTGGCTTTATGCTCGTTCATTGAATTTAAGTGACTTATACACTTCCCCAAGCACATTTGCAATGTTGTCAATAAACAATGTTAACAAGTCTGCTGCTATAGAAATAAAGGCTAATGGAAATACACATAATTACAACAAGCTTATTTATATGGAATACGATGGTCCAAATACTGAATTGATTAACGTTGTGAAAAATAACGCCAGTTACTCGACATTTATAGTTAATGGCGATGGTTCATTTCGTTTACAGAATGACACGAGAAAATTATTACAATTGGATGCGGATGGTTTGTTGCATGCACGAAGAATAATTGTTGATCAACAAACTTGGCCAGATTATGTCTTTAAAAAAGAGTATCATTTAATGACTTTACCTGAACTAGCGTCTTTTATCCAAATAAATGGACATTTACCTAATGTTCCAACGGAAACAAATGTGCAAGAAAATGGAATTGATTTAGGAGAAATGAATAAAACACTTTTACAAAAAGTGGAGGAGTTGACACTTTATGTTATTCAACAGCAAAAAGAGATAGAAGAATTAAAATTGAAAATGGAGCAAATCGAGAAATAATAATTCGAACCTATTTTAAGATCCTTAAATACTCATAAGATGAAATATTTCCGCTTAACTATACTACTTATTTTAACAATTGCTAATACCGTTTTTTCTCAAAAGTCAGATACAACCAGAATATCTGATAAAAAAACTGATTTAAGTGTTAATAGACATGGTATTTATGCTGAATTAGGCGGTGGAGCATACACTTATAGCTTTGGATATTCTTACAAAATCGTTGCACGCCCAATTTATGAACTTCAATTTTCAGTTGGTTTTTCCTCAATGGCGTTTAGAAAACCTACTTTTAGCTTTGGCTTTCCTGTATCGTTTAACAATAGATTCAAATTTTTAAAATTCAATGGTATTGACATAGGAGTTTCATTTTCTGAATTTATCAATGCATGGGCAATCAAAGATCAAGAAAAATATTTCAATTGTCCTAACGGAAGTCCATGTGAACCAAAAATAAGCACATTTGTTACCTTTTATTTAGGTTGGGTTTTTAGGATAAAACAATTTACTATAATGCCTCGTTTTTACGTCTTTCCTTATTTTAATAACCCCTATAGTAATTCGCACTTTATTCCATGGTATGGATTAAGGATAGCTTACACATTTAAATTTTCAAAAATATGAAAGCTTTTTTAATAATCTCACTATTAATTATTTTTTCAACTGAAAACATAATAGCTCAACAATGGCGAAATTTTGTGCCTAATTATTCATTGGAGAATATTAGTCCAGATTTTAATTCTATATATGGTCCAGTAAATAATTATTGTTCTCCAAACTGTAACTATCCATTTGATGGAGGTCCTTCTTATCAATATATTAAAGATTATTGGAGTTATGTTTCAGAATGGACTTATCCATTGCAGAAAATTGGTTGTAGTGGCTGTCCACGTGTACCTACAGCCGATCTTTTAACAATGGTTAATAATAGTGCAGCTGGTCCTTCAAAATCTGGATCAAATTGGGGTCATTTGTATGAAGAATATCTTGTGGTCCCAACAATTGATTATTCACTAGGGGGGATACAGAAAGATAAATATTATTTTATTGAAGTGTTTCAAAGAGGAAGCGCTTCTGATGGTTTGTATGTAGTTGGATATGATCAACAACCTAAAGCATGTAAGTATAATCCAAATAAACAAATGCATGAAATAAATGTAAATAAAAATCATGCTCAAGTTTTTTTGACTTTTGACGCTTCAAATAGCTCTGGTTGGACTAGATACAAAGGCTATTTTAAAGCAGTATCCAATAAAAATTGGCTCTCATTTGGAAGTACTGGATTTTGGGATGACCTCCGAATTTACGAAGTACAAGAAAATGGTTGTAGAGATAATTGGTATTTTGATAATACTGAATTTAATTATTCAACTGAATTTTTTCAGGCAGGACAAAATATTTACGTGGGTACAGGTGTTGATCCTGAAAATGGAGGAAATCATATTGCTGGAAAAGTATATATACGTTCTAATAGTTATGTTGTTTTGCAAGCTGGTCAATCTGTAGTTATAAATGATTTGGTTATGGATCCCGGTAGCTCTAAACTACTAATTGAAAATACGCCTTGCGGCTCTAATCTTTGCCCCAATGAGCTATCATTTCCAAGTCAACAATTGTTATGTAATATTAACTCGAAGCAAATTGGGGCTTCAAATGCTTCAGGTTGGGGCACACAAGTTACATGGTCTCCATCTACTTATTTAGATAATGCCAATAGTCCTAATCCTACGTTTACAGCTCCAAGCACTGGAGCAGGAACAATAGAGTATACTGTTTCGATTACTTATACTTGTGATGCAGGTTTTGAATATACAAGTAGTCAAAATGTAACTGTTCAATATACTCATTCTAGCGATCCTACTGCAACAATTTCAGCGAGTAATATAAATTCCTCTACTTACAACTATTCAGCAGATTTTAACGTTAGTCCAGGTGTTACAGAGATAAATATTCTTACTATAGGTAGTCCTTTTTCAGACCCTCCATACAATGAAACGTTTTATGTAGGACAAGATTTTAGTAATGGTATTTTAAATTGGACATTAGGTGGTAATTGGAGTTCTTGTCAAAATCAAGACATTCAAATAACTACTAAAAATATTTGTTCAGGTGCTTCACAATCATTAACATTGAATTGGACTAAAACAGGTAGTCTTTCAGTTGGCGATATACCAAATGTGTTAACATTAAATAATGATGGGATGAATGATGAGTTTTGTTTTTCTGTTGACCATGCTGATCAATATGAACTTATTGTTACAGATAGAGATGGTTTAGATATTTGTGATTTGTCAGGTAATATAACATCGAATCCTGCCTGTATTTGGGATGGATATGATTATTATCATACGCAATATGTATCAACTGACACTTATTCTTATATACTTAAATTATATAATGAATGTGCTGAAAGTATTCAAGAGCATGGTTTTATAGATATATTTAATTCTCTTCCAGGCATGGCATTAAACTCTAATGAAACTGATAATCAAAACCCATATAATGTTTTATTAAATTCTCAAGATAGGGATGCAAATAGATCTAATAGTTTTAGCAACTCTAATAATTCACCTACAAATAATAGTTCTGAAGAATGGTACTCTATTGTTCCAAATCCAACAAATGGATTTTTTAAAATAATAGGAACAACGAAGTATATCACAAAAATACAAATTTATGATATTTCTGGAGTATTTCTTTTTGAAGAACAGGATGATTTGTCTTTGGATATCTCTAAGTATGCATCAGGAATGTATTTTGTTCACATACAAACTAATACTGGTATAAAAATACTAAAAGTAGAGAGAAAATAAGTTGATGTAGAAAACAGTTGGGGAATTCCAGAACCAACACACGGAAAAGAAGTAGATGTTTCTGAAATAGATATAGTTATAGTTCCGCTTCTCATTGGAGATTTAAAAGGAAATAGAGTAGGGTATGGAAAAGGTTTTTACGATCGTTTTTTAGCTAGTTGCAATGCTGATGTACTAAAAATAGGTATTAATTTCTTTGAACCCATTGAAAAAATAGAAGGCGCTCTTGAAACAGATGTTCCATTAAATTATTACATTAGTCCTAGTAAAGTGTATTCGTTTGAATAATATTGTATTCTTTTAGATTGATAGTCAAAAAAATCTAACAATGAATGTCGCAGTAATTTGAATAGACATTAAATTTTTCATTAACTTTCGCCTCCCAAATAGAATATTTTATGGCAACATACTTAGACTTTGAAGAACCGTTAAGAATCCTCCAAGAGGAAATTGAAAAAATTGCAGAGACAGGCGAAACAACGGAAGTTGATATGTCTGACAAAATAAAAGAGTTAAACAGTAAGCTATGTGATAAAACGAAAGAAATTTTCACAAACCTTACTCCTTGGCAGAGAGTTCAACTTTCTCGTCACCCAGAAAGACCGTATACAACTTCTTATATAGATGCTTTAACAAATGGAACTTTCCAAGAATATCATGGAGATAGAACTGTAAAAGACGATAAAGCGATGGTAGGTGGTTTTGGTATGTTAGATGGACAAACAGTAATGTTTATCGGTCAACAAAAAGGAAAAAATACAAAAATGCGCCAATTTAGAAACTTTGGGATGGCAAATCCTGAGGGATATAGAAAAGCATTGCGCTTAATGAAACTTGCTGAAAAATTCAATAAACCTATCGTAACATTTATTGACACTCCAGGAGCATTTCCAGGATTAGAAGCAGAAGAACGTGGACAAGGAGAAGCTATAGCTCGTAATATTTACGAAATGATGCGTCTTCAAGTTCCTGTAATCTGCGTTGTTATCGGAGAAGGAGCATCTGGCGGCGCTTTAGGAATTGGTGTTGGAGATAAAGTATTGATGCTTGAAAACTCATGGTATTCTGTTATTTCACCAGAAAACTGTTCTACTATTCTTTGGAGAACTTGGGATTTTAAAGAAAGAGCTGCTGAAGCACTTAAATTAACTTCTTCAGATATGAAAAAATTACATCTTGTGGATGGAATTGTGAATGAACCACTAGGTGGAGCTCATCGTCATCCAGAAGAAATGTACAAGATTCTAAAGAAGGAATTAAAAAAGGACTTGAAGGCTTTATGCGCTATGGATAGTAAAACAAGAATGGAAGAACGCATAGCCAAATTCAATAAAATGGGGGTTGTTAAGTAATTCTTCCTTATTTATATAATTTAAAAGTCCGATGAGTAAGCTCATCGGACTTTTTTTTGTTCAATACTTTTTCTTCTAAACTTTTCATCTAATGGCCAATTTTTCTATTCAATCGTTCCAAATATACTTCGCCTTTTGAAATGAGATAAGTAGAGCGAACTGAAAACTGTGAATAGCAGAAATAGTTCCGAGTGGATACGAGGAAATCATTGAAGCTATCAGTTTTCAGGAGTGGAGCGCATCGAATT
>Ga0164242_10000276_pt1 | contig 63887 bp, 65 predicted proteins | sample OricomgcompostMG_FD_108783 | JGI IMG/M metagenome (GOLD analysis project Ga0164242, IMG submission 108783) | Miracle-Growth compost microbial communities from Emeryville, California, USA - Original compost - Miracle growth compost (MG) ... | reverse complement strand
TTCATGCCGCGCATCAAGCAATCGACCGATGCGATCCTGAACATCACCACCGGCGGCGGCCTTGGCATGAGCCTCGACGATCGGCTCGCGCCGACGAAGGCGCTGAAGCCCGAGGTCTGCTCGATGAACATGGGCTCGATCAATTTCAACATCTCAGGCGCGGGGGGCAAGATCAGTGAGTGGCAATTCGATTGGGAAAAGCCTTATCTGGAGATGACAAAGGACTTCATCCTCTCCAATACTTTCGCCCAGATCGAACGCGCGATGACCGAATGCGCGGCGCAAGGCACGCGCTTCGAATTCGAATGTTACGATATGGCGCACCTCTACAATCTTGCTCATTTCGTGGATCGCAAGATCATCGAACCGCCTTTCTTCATTCAGGGCGTGTTCGGCATCCTCGGCGGCATCGGCCCGGATCCCGATCATGTCCTGCACATGAAGAACACCGCGGATAAGCTGTTCGGCGATGACTATTTCTTCTCGGCGCTTGCCGCGGGCAAGCATCAGATGCGCCTCGTCACGCTCTCGGCGCTGCTTGGCGGATCGGTGCGCGTCGGGCTGGAGGACAGCCTCTATCTGGGCAAGGGCCAGATGGCGACCTCGAATGCGGAGCAGGTCGCCAAGATTCGACGCATCCTGGAGGAGTTGAGCCTTACGATCGCCACTCCGGCCGAAGCGCGCGAGATGCTGGAGACCAAGGGCGGGGACAATGTCGGCTTCTAAAGGGAGAGATGCCATGCGCGCGACCGGCCTCGGCCGGGCGGTGGGGCGACCGCTCGGCGATGGCGCGGTGCTGCTGCCGGCAGATTATCCAAATCATTTCGCCGCTACACGGCCGAACCGCGTCGCACTGCGATATGGCGACTACAGCCTTACCTACGCCGAACTCGATCGCGCCTGCGACGCCATGGTCGCGGTGCTGGCGGCGCATGGCGTAGGTCTTGGCGGACGCGTCGCGATCATGGCGAAGAACAGCGAGATGTTCTTCGTCCTATTGATCGCGGCGGCGCGCGCGGGCGCGGTGGCGGTGCCGATCAACTGGCGCAATACCGCCGCCGAGGCCCGCTATGTGATCGAGGACAGCGAGGTCACGCTCGTGATCGCCGAACGCGAGTTCGTGGCGATCATCCACGCGGCGGCAGGGGAGGGCTTCCCCATGCTGGTTCTGGACGAAGAGGGGCCGGAGGGGTTGCGCGCCCGCATCGCCGCCGCCCGGCCCGCACCGCGCGCGCCGGTGGACCCGGTCCGTCCCTGGTTGCAACTCTACACCAGCGGCACCACCGGCCGACCCAAAGGCGTGGTTTCCACCCAACAGGCCTTCGCCGTCCAGCGCCGGATGGAGGATGTTTCCGGCCACTTCGATGACTGGACGGACGAGGAGATACTGCTCTCGCCGCTGCCCAGCTTCCACATCGGCGGTATGACCTGGGCGTTCAACGGACCGTGCCGCGGCCAGACCACGATCCTGACCAACGACGCCAGCCCGGCCGGGCTGCTCGATCAGTGTCTCGCCTTCGGCATCACCCGTACCTTTCTGGTACCGCTGCTGGTGCGCGGGCTGATCGGCGAGATGGATGCGCGCAATGTCCGCGTGCCCACGTTGCGCGGCATCCACTATGGCGCCGCCTCGATGGACCCGGCCCTGCTCGATCGCTCGGTCGACAAGTTCGGCTGCAAGTTCCTGCAATATTACGGGATGACTGAGGTTACAGGTTCGATCACCGTTCTTGGCCCCGCCTTTCATGACAGTTCGCGGCCCCGGCTGCTGCGTTCCGTCGGCCAGCCGTTGCCCGGATTCGAGATCGAGATACGCGGACCCGACAAGAGCCTGCTGGCCGCCGACGAGCCTGGCGAGATCTGGGTCAAGGGACCGAGCTTGCTGCTCGAATATTGGAAAAAGCCCAAGGCGACCGCCGAAGCGCTACAGGACGGCTGGTATCGCTCCGGCGATGGCGGCCGGATCGATGCGGAGGGCTTCCTGTTCCTGACCGACCGGATCAAGGACATGATCGTTTCGGGCGGCGAGAATGTTTATCCGGCCGAGGTGGAGGCGGCGCTGCGCGATCATCCCGCGGTGCAGGATGTCGCAGTCTTCGGCCTGCCGCATCCGAAATGGGGCGAGGGCGTCACCGCTGCCGTGGAGCTCAAGGCAGGGCGGACCACCACGCAGGACGAACTGATCGATTACGCGCGCACATGCCTCGCCGCATACAAGATCCCGCGCCGGATCGAGATCGGCGTCGTGCTGCCGCGCACCGCATCCGGAAAGGTGCAGCGCGCAGTGATCCGCAAGACACTTCTCGACTCCGGAATGACTGCAGCCTGAAACCTGTTCGCTCCGGTTCTTTTCGGAGGCCGCCATGTATCTGATCGCGACTCTTGAACTTTCCTATGCCGGTGTAGCCACGTTCTTCGAGGTGGCGCCGAAGGTGCGCGCGTTGATGGAGGTGAACGGCGTCCGGATGCTGCACGCCATGTTCCAGGATGTGGGCCGCCTCAACACGGTCGTCCATGTCTGGGAGATGGCGGACGCCGATGCCTATTTCCGCGCGGTGGACGCTTTGAAGACGCATGAGGATTTTCCGGAAATCGTCGCCGCGCTGGCCGAGGCGGTGGTGGACGAGAGGCTCGTTTTCGCGCGCGATACGCCTTACGCGCCTTGATATCGGGGAACTAACCGATGACGATCGAGGAGATGCTCGCCCGTGAGACGATCCGACGGACGATCGAGCTCTATAACCGCAACGCCGATACGGCCGATTATGATCGGCATCGCGACGTTTTCCATCCCGATGCCGTGATGGAAGTGCAGGGCGGCGGCATGCTGCGGGGCGTCGAGGCGATCATCGCCGCGATGCGTGCGGGCGCGGAGCAACGCCGCGCGTTCGAGCGGGGCAATTTCCAGCGGCATAATATCACTTCGATCATGATCGAGCCGATCGAAGGCGATCGCGCCAGGGCAACGATCTACCTGATGGTGATTACCGAAAAGGGGCTAGATCATGCCGGCCGCTATGACGACGAATATCGTAAGATCGGCGATTGCTGGCTAATCCATCGCCGCTTTGCGACGATGGAATGGGCGAACCCCGAATCGCGTTTCGTCGATTGGCTCGGCGCCGCTCAGCCAAAAGGCTGATCGTTCGGTCAGCCGTCTCGCGATACGCCGTCGAAGGCGATGTGTAGGGATCCGATGCCGCGATGGAGCAGGCCCGGCCAATAGGCGGTGTCGCTGTCGCCGATGATGCGGATGTTGCGCAGCCGGGTCAGCAGCCTGGGAAGCGCGATCGCCAGTTCCTTGCGGGCCAGCATCTGCCCAAGGCAGCGATGGACTCCCGGCGCGCCGAAGGCGATGTGCATGCGCGCGTTCTTGCGGCGAATGTCAAAGGAGTCAGGATCAGCGAACCTGGCGGGATCCCGATTGGCGGCATCGAAGCGCAGCAGCAGTTCGGCCCCTTCGGGAATCGGTATGCCGCCGAGTTCCGTGTCATGCGCCGCGATCCGCCACATCGAGGTGGCGGGTGTCTCGTAGCGCAGCAGTTCCTCGATCGCATTGGCGAGCAGGCTCGGATCGTCGCGCAGCGCCTCGAGCTGGTCAGGGTGGCGCAGCAACTGGGCCAGCCCGCTCATCAGCGTGTTGCGTGTCGTTTCATTGCCGGCGACCGAAATCTCGAAGGTGAGATCGGCGGCTTCCTGGTCGGTGAGGGGGGCCAGCCCGTCGAGGCGGACGTTGACCAGGTTGGAGATAAGGTCATCCTGAGGCTCGCGACGGCGGGCCTCCACCGTTTCCCGGATGAATCGGCGGAAGGCGATGACGTCGTGCGCGGCGGCGATCTCCTCCTCGGGCGTGCCCATCCTGCTGACGATGCGGATCACGCTATCCGACCATGTGCGCACCAGATGCCAATCCTTGCGCGACAGGCCGAGGATATCCGCGATGACATAGGTGGGTAGAAGCACTGCGAAATCGTTGACGAAATCGGCATGGCCCTTGGCGACCATGGCGTCGATCAGCTCGTCGGCGATGCGCTCGATCGTGGGTGCGAGATTGGCGACACGGCCTTGCGCGAACACCTGGTTGACCAACGCGCGGTAACGCTTGTGATCAGGATCATCGCTGGTCAGCAGCAGGCCCGAAGTGCTCGGTTCCTGCGACAGGATCTCGGCGACCTTGGGATTGGCGATATCCCCGGCGACCAGCAGGTGCGCGAAATGGCTGGAGAAGTCCTCGATGCGCTTGGTCGCCTCGTCGATCAGGGCGGCGCTCGTCACCAGATAGATGGTCGATCCGCGCGGATCGCGCACCGGGCATACGGGCCGTGTGGCGCGCAACGTCGCCAGTAGATCATGGGGATAGGCGAGGATGGCGGGATCCGAGAAATCCTGCATTATCTCCACCTCCGCCATTCATCCTCTCCGACTGCGTGATCGGCTGTGTCCGATTCATACGTCCGCATTGATACTATATGCAAGTGCATCACTTGCGACATGGCCGCCGCTATGCCACCGTCCTTCAACGATCGGGAGGATAAGAGCCATGGCCGAGGTGCTGGATGAGCAAGGTATCGCGGCGCGGATCACGGCGGCCTATGAGCGTGATGTCGCCGAGCAGCGCAAGGTGCGCACCGCCGGCGAGATCCCCCCTTTCTATGAATCGATTACACCGGAGTGGCTGACGGCGATTTTGTGCGGAGACGTGCCGGGCGCGGAAGTGGTCTCCCATCGGCTCGATGCGATCGATAACGGCACCTCTAATCGCCGCCGCATTTTCGTTGAGTACAACGCCGTCGGGCAGCGGGCCGGCCTGCCGTCCTCCGTGTTCTGCAAGGCCACAGTCGATCTGGTGAACCGTATTCTGCTTTCCACCTCCGCGGTGTTCAGCGAGGTGAGCTTCTACAATCGCATTCGCCGAGATCTCGCCATCGACGCGCCCGAAGCGCTGTTCGCCGCCTATGATCCTGAAAGCTACGCCTCGATGGTGATGCTCAAGGACATGGGCGGCGATGTGCGCTTCTGCAACGAGCGCACCGTCTCGACACGCGAGTCGGTGGAAGATCAGTTGCGTCTGTTGGCGACGCTCCACGGCAGCTTCTACGATAGCCCCCGGTTGCGCGGCGATCTCGCCGACCTCTTCGCCTTTCATCGTCGCTTCCGAAAGCTTGATGAGCAGCATGATTTCAAAAGCTGCTGCGAAAATGGCGTGATCGCCGCGGAGAGCCTGATCCCCGCGCGCCTGTTCGCGCGACGCGGCGAGATTTGGGATGCCACGGTGCGCTCGGTGGAATGGCAGGCGACCCGGCCCGAAACCATTACTCACAGCGATGTCCATCTGAAGAACTGGTATCGGCGGCCGGACGGCGGAATGGGGCTGGGGGATTGGCAATGCGTCGGTCGCGGCCATTGGGCGCGCGACGTCGCCTATGCGGTGGCGACGGCGCTGGGCGTGGATGACCGGCGCGCGATGGAGCAGGAGCTGTTGCGCTTCTACCTTGATGCGCTCCACGCCAAGGGCGGCCCCAGGCTCGATTTCGATGAGGCCTGGACGGCCTATCGCGCACAACTGCTTTCGGCGCTTGCTTGGTGGACGATGACGCTGACGCCATCCGCGGCGATGCCTGACATGCAGCCGCTGGGCACCACCAACGTCTTCCTCGGTCGGTTGGCGATCGCGATCGACGATCTGGATTCGATCGACGCAGCCTGAGTCTCGCGCGGCCGAAGAGTGAGCGTCGGAAATACTCAAAAACGGAGAGGAACGAGAAACATGCCGCTGCTGACCCCCTTCGACGAGTTTCCGGTGCATCAGGCGCCGCATCCGTTCAGCTTCGTTCCTTCGACTGACTATAACTGGGACGACGGCTATTATTTCGGCGTGTTCAGCCCGGATGATCGGGTGTTCCTCGCCACCGGCGCGCGCGTGAACCCGAACAGCGACATGTTCGGCGGCTATGCCCTGCTCAATGTCGCCGGTCGGCAGGTCACGTTGCGTTTCAACCGGGTGTGGCGCGATAATTTCGAGATCGCGATCGGGCCCTGGCGCGTCGAGTTCGTCGAACCGCTGAAACGCATCCGTCTCTCGCTGGCCGAGAATGATTCCGGCATGACTTTCGATGTGATGTGGGAGGGCACGTCCCCCGCCTTTCTCGAGGATCACCACAGCGCCACGCATCGCGGCCGCCTCACCACCGACCAGACGCGCTATTCGCAGCCCGGCAAGGCGAACGGCTGGATCGACCTGAGAGGTAAGCGCTGGGAGGTGAAGGAGAAAAGCTGGTCCGCAGCGCGCGATCATAGCTGGGGTCTTTATGCCGAGCGGCCGCCTCTTTCGCCGGTTCCCTCGCTGCTGCCGCCGCGCCGCGACGACAACGGGCCGAAGCGCGCGATGCGCTGGTGGAACTGCTTCCGCACGGAGCCCTATTCGGGCTTTTTCCATGTCCATGAGACGGCCGAAGGCCTGCAGACCAAGATGAACGACGTGTTCGGCACGCCATTCGGCGGGCGCATTTTCAAAGGCTGGGGCGAGGAATCGATCGGACTGGTTTCCGGCCGCCATGAGATCGAGTTCCTGCCCGGCACGCGCATCCTCAAGAGAGCCGTCTGGCATCTCGAGGATGAGCGTGGAGGGAAATGGCGGCAGGAATTCGAGGCGGTCGGCATGCCCTGGGTGGTGCAGACGATGGGCTATCACCCCGGAAGCTGGAAGGACGGCGGCAACTTCTTCACCTATCACGGTTCCGAGGAACTCGCGATCGAGTGGGACGAGTTCGATTTTTCGATCCAGCCTTTCGATTACACGCCCTATGCGATCAGCGGCGAGCAGGCCGCCACCACTTTCGGCGAGGGCACCGGCACGGAGCTCGGGCAGAAGGTGCAGGGCCCGGAATATCTCGTCCGGGTGACGACGCATACGCCGGAAGGACGGGTCTGCGCTGGAGCCGCGCAGGCCGAGCTGTTCATAAACGGCCGATACGACCCTTACGGATTCGAATAAAAAAGGAGAGAGACATGACGGGCAATATCGTCACAAAATCCAACATTTTCATCTCGCGCTACACGATCAAGCCGGGAAAGCGCGATGAGTTCATGGCGATCTTCAATCCGCTTTGGCAGAACGCCACCGAGTTCATGGCCGAAAACGCGCATTTCGTCTTCTACGGCTTTGGGCGTGATCCCAACGTGATGGTCGCGATCGAATCCTACAAGAATGAGGAAGCGGTGGCCGCGATTCGCAAAACGCCGGAATTCAAGGAACTGGTCGGCAAGATGCTCGATCTGTGCAGTGAGCCGATGACGATGGAGCTTTTCAACGGGCTGGAGATCGGCCGCGAAATCTTCGACATGTATCCTGCGGGCAAATCCACCGTGCATCCTGAAACAGACGCAAACCATACCCTCTTTCTATAAACCGCCTGATCTTCCGGACGATCCGGCTAGCTTGCCGGACGCACTGCGATGGACCGGCCCGCGCGGATCAGCCTATCTTCATGGTCCAGGGGGTGAGAGATGGCTGATACCGCCAAGGTCATGAGTTTATCGAAAGCGGACATATTGGAGCTGACCGCGCGCCAGGTCGCCCGCGCCATCGCCGAGCGTTCGCTCCGCGCTGTCGATTATGCGGAAATGCTTCTCGCCCGGATCGAGGCCACGGCCGCGCTGGGAGCGTTCGTCGCAATTGATCCTGATGCGGTGCAGGCCGCCGCCCGGAATGCCGATCGCAAGGTCGCCGCCGGCGATCCGCTCGGCCCCCTGCATGGGGTTCCGCTCGCCGTGAAGGACAATATCGACGCCGCCGGCCTTCCGGCCGCCGCCGGCACACCGGCGCTCGCCGCCAATCGGCCGCGCGCCGATGCCGCCGTGCTCGCTCCATTGCGGGCGGCCGGCGCGATCCTGCTCGGCAAGACCAATATGCACGAGCTTGCCGCCGGAGTGACCACCAACAATGCCCATTTCGGCACTGCGCATAACCCCTATGACATGACGCGGGTGCCGGGCGGCTCAAGCGGCGGGACCGCTATTGCGGTAGCGGCGCGGCTCGCACCCGTAGCGCTCGGCACCGATACCGGGGCGTCGAACCGTCTGCCGGCGGCATTTTGCGGCGTAGTCGGCTTCCGGCCGACCACCGGGCGCTGGCCGCAGTCGGGCATGATCCTGAACTCGCCTACACGTGATACCGCCGGACCCATGGCTCGCGATGTGGCGGACTGCGCATTGCTCGACGCGCTTGTCACGGGCGACGCCGCCACGCCTGAGCCGGCGCTGGAGAACCTGCGTCTGGGCGTCCCTCGCGCCGCCTTCTGGGATGATCTCGATCCACGTGTCGCCAGCGCTTGCGAAGATGCGCTGGCGCGCCTTCGCGACGCGGGCGTTACGCTGATCGAGATGAATCTGCCCGGCATCCACGAGTTGACCGCGCAGGCGAGCACAGTGATCGCGATGTACGAGCATCCTCTCGCAATGGAAGCCTATCTCGCCGCTTCCGGAAGCGGCCTTGCCGCCGCCGAAGTTTTCTCCGCGATCGCCAGCCCCGACGTGCGGCATTTCGTCGATGCATGCCACGGCCAGTTCACCGAAATGCAATATCGCGCTGCGTTGAAGGACACGCGGCCCAGGCTACAGGCGCTTTACCGGGAAGCCTATGCTCGGGGGCGCCTGGATGCCCTGATCTTTCCGACCGCGCCCATCCCGGCGCCTCGGATCGGGCTGGAGGAGGACGAGATCGATCATCGCGGTCAGAGACACCAGACGCTGCTGCTCGCGATCCGCAACACCAATCCGGGGAGCGTCGCCGGGGTGCCCGGGATCAGTTTGCCGGCCGGTGTGGTGGATGGCCTGCCGATCGGAATCGAGCTGGACGGTCGATCCGGCGATGACCGCCGTCTGTTGGCCATCGCTCAGCTCATCGAGCGCGTGCTGCCTTCCACCCCTCCTCCGGCATTATGACAGGCCGGGATTGACGGGGCGATCGGGAAGATCGGCTGGCCGCATGGATTTCCAGGCCGACAGCACGCCCGCCATCTCCTTCGGCGTGCTGCCGTGGAAGAGCACGCCGTCGGCCCCTGCATCAAGGCGCTCCCGCGCGGCGCGCGCGCCATCCTCGCCTGTGCCGACCGCATTACCTTCCTCGATCCAGGCCCTGGGATAGAGCGAAGCCATGTGGCGCAGTTCGTCGAGGTCTCGCGTGGTGCTCTCATCGCCCATGGTCCCGGATTTCTGCGCCTTGTCTAATCGCGCCAAGGCCTCGCGCAGTCGCTGCGCATCGGCGCGATTCCAGCCGTTGGCGTCACAGATCGAATCGAACATCGCCGGAAAGAGAATATAGGTGTTCATGCGGCGCACCACGTAGCGCAGCATCTGCTCCTCGGGCACGTCGCAGGCGGTGACGAGGATGGTCCAGATCCGCACCGAAGCGGGGTCGCGCCCGGCCTCTTCCGCCCCCTGACGGACGAGCTTCGCTGAGCGTTTCACCGCCTCTACCGTCCAGAGCGAATTGAACACCACCCCGTCCGCGATGCGACCGGCCCATTTCAGCGTCTTCTCGCCCATACCGGCGCAGATCACGGGGGGAATGACAGGCAGGACGACGCCGAGGCGCAAACCCTTGATGGCGCCGAGCGGCCCTTCGTAATCCACGGTCTCGCCGCGCCAGAGCCTGCGCAGGATGGAGATGTAATCCTCCATGATGCGGAAGGTGAGCCTTGGCGTGCCGCTGGCGTCGGCGAAGCTGTCGGTACCGCGCCCGACGCCTAGCGCGAAGCGGTCGCCGGTCAGCTTCGCCATGGTCGCGGCATATCCGGCGGTGACGATCGGATGACGCAGCGGCAGGTTCTGGATAAGGCCCGCCGCTATCCCCATGGAAGGCGTGAGCACCGCCGCCGCGCCGGAGAGCACGTCGGCATTCTTCGCGGCGAAGCGCTCGGAGATCCAAACCGAGCCGAAACCCAGCCGCTCGGCATCCCTGATCTCGTCGATCGCGGCGGTCGGATCGGAGATGTGGCCTGGCAGGGCGTAGCAGCCGAACTCGGGGTAGCGCATCGGTTCGGTCATCTCGCTCTCCGTTGCGTCAGGCGGGCTCCGTCAGGGTGCCGGTAATGACGATCCCGGCTCCGTCCACCTGATAGGTTTTGTTGAGGAAAATCAGTATCGAGGTAAGCGCTTCGGCGGCGGCGGCATTAGCCAGCGCTCCGCCATGCAGGCCGCGCACGCCGAGATCCTTCGCCAGGCGCACCCCGACGCCCCTGGCTTCCTTGTCATCGGAAAAGACCAGCACGTCGCAGGCGACATCGGCGTCGGTCGCCAGCTTGTGGGCGGCGACGTTGTGAAATGCGGAGACGAGCCTCACGCCTTCGCCCAGAATCGCCCGCGCCTTGAGCGCGGCCGAGCCCTCGGGCGGCAACTGCACGCGCATCACCTTGGGCGGCACGAGCGGCACGGTGGTGTCGATCAGGATTTTGGCCTGCACGGCCTGGCGGATTTCGCCCAATCGCTCTTCTTGCGCCGCCCAAGGCACCGCGCAGACGACGATCTCGGCGCGAGTCGCAACGTCCAGGTTAGTCCCCCCACGGACCGCTTTGCCGAAGCGCGCGGAAAGTTCCTTCGCGGTTGCTTCGGCGCTTTCCATGCTGCGCGAACCGATCAGCACGTCATGTCCGGCCTTGGCCCAGCGCCCGGCCAGCGCCGCCCCCAGCTTGCCTGTTCCGCCGACCACTCCGATAATCGCCATGCTCTATCCTTTGCTCAGGCCGCCGCGATGCCGTGCGGATCGCCGTAGAAGGTGGTGCGCACCCGCGCCGGGCGACCGATCTCAGCCGCCAGCCTCTCGATCGCCGCCGCATCGAGATGCTGTCCGTTGACGCCGCCCGCCGCTCGCGTGATCGATTCGTCGATCAAGGTGCCGCCGATATCATTGCAGCCCGCCTGCAGCGCGCGCGCCGCGCCGGCCGGACCAAGCTTCACCCAGCTTGCCTGGATGTTGGGAATCGCCGGCGAAAGCACCAGCCTCGCGATCGAGTGCATCAGGATCGCCTCACGCCAGGTCGGCCCGGATCGCGACAATCCCTTGCGCCACATCGGCGCTTCCATGTGGACGAAAGGCAGGGGAACGAACTCGGTGAAGCCGCCGGTTTCCTGTTGCAGGGCGGCGATGCGCAGCAAGTGGCGCGCCCAGTGCTCGGGCCTGTCGACATGGCCGTACATGATCGTCGAGGTGGAACGCAGGCCCACGTCGTGTGCTGCGCGCATTACGTCTAACCAGCCTTGCGTGCCGAGCTTGTCGGGGCAGATGATGGCGCGCACCGCGTCATCCAGTATCTCGGCCGCCGTGCCGGGCAGGGAGGAAAGTCCGGCCGCCTTCAGCCGGGCGAGATAGTCGCGCAGCGGCAGACCGAGCGTAGCGGCGCCGTGGCTGACCTCCAGCGGAGAGAAGGCGTGGACATGGATGCGGGGCGCCGCTTCCTTCACCGCGGCCACAATCGAAAGATAGGTCTCGCCGTCATAGTCGGGGTGGATACCGCCCTGCAGGCACACCTCGGTCGCGCCCAATTCCCATGCCTCCGCCGCGCGACGGCCGATTTCGGCGAGATCAAGCCGGTAGGCGGGGCCGCGCTCGCTTTTCGTGCTACCCTTGGAAAAGGCGCAGAAGGCGCAGCGATAGCCGCAGATGTTGGTGTAATTGATGTTGCGATTGACGACGTAGGTGACGGTATCGCCGGCGATCGCGGTGCGCTTGCGATCGGCTGCACGGGCGATCGCCTCATATTCGGGTTCGCCGCCGGTGAAGAGGGCGGCGATCTGCCCTTCGTTCAGCGCTTCGTCTGCCTCCGCCATGGCGATCGCGCGGGCAACCGAGGGGACCGGTTTATCGAAAGGCGTGAGGATGGCGGGAGCAGGGGGCGCCTGTCCTGTGCCGGCGTGCCAATCAATAGTACGGGCATGGCCGTGCGCATCGATCGCGCGCAGCACCGGGGTGCGGAGCGAGACATCAAGCCATCGCATCGGGTCGCGGGCATGGTCCGGCCCGATTGCCAGCCGCTCCACCAGGCGGCGTCCGGCGGCGGCAGTCTCGCGCTCCAATCGTTCGAGTTCAGGCCAGGGTGCCTCGGGGTTCACATGGTCCGGCGTGACCGGGGAGACGCCGCCCCAGTCGTCCACGCCGGCGCGCAGCAATTGCGCCAGCACGCCCGGACGCAGATTGGGCGGCGCTTGGATGCGGATGTCCGCCGGCAGGATCAGGCGCGCCGCCGCGATCGCCCAGAGATGATCCTCCAGAGATGGTTCGGGCGCCTTCGCCATTCTGGTGCCGGGCTTGGCGCGAAAGTTCTGGATGATAACTTCCTGGATATGGCCGTGAGCCAAATGCAGGTCACGGATCGCGCTAAGCGCTTCGATCGTCTCGGCGCGGGTCTCGCCGATGCCGATCAGCAGGCCGGTGGTGGTCGGCACCGCCTGGCGGCCGAGCGCGGCCAACGTCTCCATCCGCGCCGCCGGCAGCTTGTCCGGCGAGCCGTAATGCGGCCCGCCTTGCGCGCTCAAGCGGTCGGAGGAGGTCTCCAGCATGACCCCCATCGAGACGGCGTGCGGACGCAGCTTCGCAATGTCCGATTCGGACATCACACCGGGATTGAGGTGCGGCAGCAATCCTGTCTCGGCACGGACGGCCGCGGCGGCCGCGGCGAGATAATCGAGGGTCGTGGCGAAGCCCATCGCGTCCAGCGCCGTCCGGGCGGTCGGGTAGCGCCGCTCGGGCTGGTCCCCCAGCGTGAACAGAGCCTCCTTGCAACCCGCCGCTGCGCCGGCGCGGGCGATATCGACCGCCTGCCCGATCGAAAGATAGGGGGCCGGGATATGGCGCGGGGCGGTCGCGAACGTGCAGTAATGGCAGACATCGCGGCAAAGGCGCGTCAAGGGGATGAACACCTTGCGCGAATAGGTCACAATCCCGCTGCGTGCGGCGGAACTCACAGCCTCAGCTTCCGTCAGCAGCGTCTCCAACCGCATTTCGGCAAGGGCGGTTATGGTTCGCATGCGTTCTATTATGCCTCATTCAGCGGCGAGGGAAAGCCTGAATCGCGGGTTTAACGGCGTGGGCCGTGGCCGAGGAAGGCCGGCTCCACCAACTCCCCCTCCCGGGCGATCTGCCAGCGGATATAATCGCGCAGCATATCGTGAAGCGCTTCGCCGTCCGCACCCTTGGCCGCGCCTTCCGCGTGAAGCGCCGTCAGCGTATCGCAGACATGCTGGCGCAGCAGCGCGACGCGATCTTCCATCATGGCGAGCGTCGGATAGATCGTCGAATCGCGGGCGACGGCGCAATCGGCGTGGATCGCCTCAGCCAATGCGGCGTCCCGTCCGGCCAGCCAGTCGGCCGCTTTCGGCAGCAGCGCCTTTAATTTCTCCTCCTCTTCCAGCAGGGCTTGGCCCTGATGATCGAGCAGCCTTTCGACATAGCGCAGCATGTGATCGATCGTCGCCGCCGCGCTGCGCTCCGCATGGCCGGTGAGCGAAGGAGCAAGGAGATCGTGGCTCACCTCGCGCACGCAACGCAGGATGTCGACGGCGCTCGGCAGGAGTTGGGGTTGTGGGCGCATGGCCGTCATTGCACGGTTTCGTTGAGTTCGCCGAACCAGGCCGGCGGAGGCGGATCACCTAACCCGATGCCGGCCACCAGCAGTCGCTTGGCGATGTGGAGCACCTCTGTGCCCGTCCAGGGTTTACGAATATCGGCGTTGCCGCCATGGGTGACAACCGCGGCCTTGTGGCCGTAGAGAATCTGCCCGAACATGCGAAGCGTCTGGTAATAGCGGACATTTTCTAGATCGAGCGGAATGCCGCTCACCTCGCGATAATAAGCCAGCGCCTTCTCCATTCCCCAGATATTCTCGCCGTCGCGGTCGATTTCGGGGGCGAAATTCTGCATCGAGGCGAAATCGGCGGCGGGATCGCCGAGGCTCGCCTCCTCCCAGTCGCTCATCGCGACGATCTCGCCATCCCTGAAAACCTCCTCGCCGAGACCGTTGGTGCCTTTACAAAGAGCGATGCGCGGCGCGACGGGAGCATTGCGACGGAACTGCACCAGCGCCTCGATCACCACCGGCATTGGTTCGCGGCGATAATCCTCGAGCTGGGCCACCAGCCCGTCGAGGAAATTGGCGGCGCATTGCTCCACGCTCGTCGGCGCCTTCAGCAGCGTATCGAAGCCGTGCTTCCGCCAATCGACATTATGGACGATGGCGAGCTTGCGCATATGCTCCCTGGATATCTCGATGCGCAAAGCGTCGTAGCGTGGATCGGGATCGGAGAAGTGGGGCACCTCCCAGCTCCCTTCGATCTGCTCGCGGACATAGAAGGGGCGCGGCGCCCAGGCGGGATCGTTCTCCCACCAGAGCACCGGAGCTACCGGCACCGCGGTGCGCCCCAGCAGCTCGTACATGCGATATTCGCGTTCCAGCGTGGTGTGGATGGTGGCGCCTCCGGCGTAATCCCCCCGGAAAACGGTCGCGCGCACCGGTGCGTCAGCTTCGGGCCGATAATCGACGAACCAGGTAAGCCGGGAGGATCCGCGCGGAAACCGAACAGCCTTTTCCAGCACCGTCCGCGGCCCTAACCTGTGGCGGAGATAGTCCTCTAACGGCCGGCTCAGCAGTTCCATGTCCATTGCAGCTTCCTTGTTTCGCTGCCGATCAGGCCGGCATCTGCGGCATCTCGTCGGGCCGTGGAGATCGGGTGAGCTGATTGCCGCCGCTGACGGGCAGGTTGAGCCCGGTCACGAAGGCGGGGCCGGATAGCCAGACAACCGCATCGGCATAGTCGCGCGGCTCGCCGATGCGCCCGAGCGGCACCTCGTCCGCGAACACGGCTTCCATGCCGGGCACGTCCCACAATGGCTTCGCCATGTCGGACCGGATAGGGCCGGGCAGCACCGAGTTCACCCGGATGCCTCGCGGGCCGTATTCGAGCGCGGCGTAGCGGATAAGGCAGTCGCTCGCGGCTTTGGCACAGGCATAGGCGAAATAGGGCATCATCGGCTGGGCGGCGCTCGATGAGGAGATGATCACGATCGAACCGCCGTCGTTCATCGCAGCCGCCATGTGGCGGATGAAATGGATATTGCCGATGTAATTCACGTCGAGCGCGGCTTGGACGCCCTCATCTCCAAGTTCGGCGATCGCGCCCATCACCGGCAGACCGGCGGCGTTCACCGCGATGTCGATCACCCCGAAGGCGGCGCGCGCCGCCTCGCCCAGCGTCTGGACCTGCGCCGGATCGGCAATGTCGCAGACCTGAGGCACGCCGCCGATTCTGGCGGCCAGTTCCTCCAGCGGCGCTTGCCGGCGGGCGGAGACCATGACGCGCGCGCCTTCCGCCGCCAGACCCTCCGCGATGGCCCAGCCGGTGCCGCCGCAGGCTGAGCAGCCGAGCACTACCGCCGCCTTCCCCTCCAGGCGTCCCGCCATTTGCCCTCCTCTGACTGGCAGCCTCAGGCGCCCTGCGCCGCCTTCACCTGCTTCTCGATGACATCGTTCCAGTGCTGGATGATAATTTCCTGATAAGCGCCCAGCCGCGAATGGAAGGCTTTCGGATTGGCCGCATGCATCCCGCGCTGGATCAGTGGCATGTTCGACATATCCTGATCGAACACATAGGCGAGGAAGCCAAAGCCCTGCGCCTTTTCGAACACGCTCTCCTCCGGCCCGATCTCGATCGGAGGAGAGGAGGGGGGCGTCGGCCGACCTTCGGGGATCGGCAGCATCAACCGCACGTCGAAATAGCTCATTTCCGGATCGGTCTCGTGCGGCAGGAACTGGTAGGTGAAGGGTACGGATTCCGAGAGCCAGAAGCAGCTGTGCGGATAGATGAAATATAAGAAGCTATCCATCATGACCGCATCCGGCAGATCGATGTCCCGCCCGTAGAAACGCGAAGCTTCGCGACGGTGCCATTCACCCAACTGGGCGCGTATGTCCTTGTCCGGATCAAGCGGCGGGATCTCCGCATCGGGATAATGCCAGTCCTTCATGGCCTGGAGAAACATTTCGCCCGCCCCGGCAACAGTCGCCTCGGCGGGCGCGTGCATGCTGGGCGTGGCCGAGCAGCTGGCGTTGCGGCCGATATGGCCATGCTCCGTCACCCATATGTCATACTGGGCCTGGCTGTCGCCGTTGAAGGGCATGGCCTCGGGGTGGGTGGCGAACAGGTGGTAAGCCTCCATGAAGGCCTCCTGGCTCACCTTCCAGTTGGCTTTCACTGTTTTGCGGAAGCGCGCGGCGGTATAGCGCCGCTCCGGCTGAAAGGCCTTGAAATGCTCGATCGTGGGGCCGAGCGCATCCTCAAGCGTGCCCGCCTCGGGATCGGCGTTGACGAAGATGAAGCCTCCCCACCGCCCGAGCTTGATCTCGGGCAAGGAGGCGTTGGGCTTGGTCAGTTCAGCGAAATCCCAATGGCTCGGAATCTTCTTGAGGCGGCCGTCCACGCCCCATTCCCAGGCATGATAGGGGCAGCGGATCGTCTCGGCCGATTCGATCTTGGTGCAGAGCTTGGTGCCGCGGTGCAGGCAACTATTGTAGAAAGCCTTGAACTCATCGGCGCCTGAACGGATGATGAGAAATGAGAGCGGGCCGACATCCAACGGCATGCGATCGCCGACATTGGGGATGTCTTCCTCCCGGCCGACATAGAGCCAGGATTTTTTCCAGACTCCCTCGATCTCCGCCTTCGCCCATTCCGGATCCCAATAGCGGCTATAGTCCACATGGCGGTAGTCGGGTTCGAAATTGCCCTGCGCGTTCAGCGCGGGCGCGGTCGGGTCATGCGCATCGCGCGCCCACAGGACGCCCGCCAGCGGACGCTCCTCGGAGCCGTATCCGCGCCTGATATCCGCCCGTATGTTCATCGCCCAAGTCCTTCCGATCCTCTTTCGCTTCGCCCTGCGTTCCTGCGGCCAGCAAAACGTATCCTAGCATATCATTGTCGTCGACGGAGGCGCAAGGGTGCGGCTCCGCCGGCTGGTCGATCAGCTCCACAGAATAATCGCGTGCTAACGGTATGCAAGCGATCTCCTGAGTGGATGGGCAAACCCTCTGCGCCTTGTATGGCCGTGAAGCCGCGAGACCGCGGCGATGAATGTTCCTTCGGGTGTGATATCGCGACGCGGAACCGAGGCTATCAGACGAGCAGACGGTTCCGTATTGTTCCGATCGCCATCTCATCGAGGCCGAGTTCATCACGGATAAAACCCTCTGCGGATCCGTGGCGCCCCTCGATGGTTTCGAACATGCTGACGAGATAGGCCGGATCGGCGCGCATCACCGGTGCCCAGATCGCGGGATCGACCGCGCCCAGCCGCTTCACCCACGGATCGGCGCGGACGAGTTCGCAACCCCGATCGAAAAAATGATCGGTCAGCACATAATCTGCGATGACAGCCTCGCGCGGCACGCCCAGCATGTCGAGCAGCAATGCTGCTGCGACGCCCGTGCGATCCTTGCCGGCCGTGCAGTGAAAGAGGATCGGCAACGCGCCGGAGGCGAGACGCTCGAACAATGCGCGATAGCCGGTTCGTTGTTCATAGGCGATGTCGCGATAGAGCTGGAACATCAGCGTACGCGCGCCGGCGGCGGTGGCGCCCGGCTCGGCGAGCTTGCTGACTAGATCGGCGCCGCTGCTCTCGTAATCATGCGACCAGATCTCGAAATCAGCGGCCGCCGGCAAACGGCTTGGCCGCCTGTCGCGCTCGCGGGAGGAGCGGAAGTCACAGATTACGCGCAGCCCGAGCCCCTCGATCAGCGCCTGGTCGCCCGCGTCGAGTTCCGCCATCGTGCCGGAGCGGTAAACCAGGCCCCAGGCCGTATACCGGCCGTCCCGCGCGGGATAACCTCCGATGTCCCGGAAATTATGTCCGCCCGTCATCGGAAGGATTCGCTCTCGCGCCGTCGCCATATCCGCCTCTGTTCCGTCGTTCTTATCGGCGGATCATATAACGAGCATAAGTCATTGTCCGCTGCGCACGCGAGCCGAACAGCGGTCGAGCACCACCACGTCGCGCTCCTTGGCGATCGCACGGAAGCGGATCAGTCCATCGCCTTCATCGAAACATTCCACCCGTATCGTCTCGCCGGGCATCACCGGCTTGCTGAAGCGTACGAACATGGCGGTGAGCCGCGCCGTGTCGTTTTCGCAATATTCCCGCAGGAGCGCGCGATTGGCTATGCCGTTGGTGCACAGACCGTGGAGGATCGGCGCCTCGAAGCCCGCCTTGCGCGCGAGCGCGGGATCAGCGTGGATCGGATTCCAGTCTCCGCTCAGGCGATAGATCAACGCCTGGCGGGGGAGGGTCGGAATCTCGATGATCCTGTCTGGCGTGCGTTCGGGCACGGACGTCGCGGCCGGGATGGGGGCGCCGAATCCGCCTTCGCCTCCGTTTCCGCGCAGAAACAATGTGGAGCGCACCGTGGCGTGATGGTCGCCGGTTTCGGCGTTGTACAGTTCCTTCTCCTGATGGAGCAGCGCCCCGCGCCCCGCGCCTTTGTCCTCAATTCCCGCGACGCGATACTCGCCGCGGATACGGCCGATCGGCGGGAGCGGCTTGTGAATGCAAAAATCCTGTTCGGCGTGGAGTATCTTCACCCAATCGATGCCGAACTCCGGCCGTTGCGCCCAGAAGCCCGGATGGCAGAGCAGGTTGGAGTAGGAGGGGAGGCAACGCAGGTTGCCCTCGTAGACGAAAGGCAGTTCGCTCTCGTCAAGCGGATCGGCGCCATAGCCCAAACCCAGTGCATAGAGGATGGTATCGCGTTTGTCGTAGGCCTGCTCGATCGGCGCGATGTCCAGGTTGCGGATTTTTTCTATGTCCATGGCGACTCCCCTGCGTGGCTCGGCAATTCAGTCGTTAAGCACATCATCTGCTAGCACACCAGTCTCACTTCTCGAATATTAAGCTAGCATACGATATTGACTCCTGCGACAAGCGGAATAGGTTCGCCCGAAGGCCCGTTACAGATCAGCGAACACCGCGGGAAGGATCGGCGATGGCGACGAAGCTCAAGGACCGCGTAGAGCCCGATTACCGGAACAGCAGCGCGCCGGCCTACCAGCAGGTGATCGCCGACGATCCAAGGCCCGCCCCGCCGCTCTTCACTGAATATTCCGAAACGGATGTGCCGGTGAGCAGCGTGCCGCGTGCGCAATATACCAGCGCCGCCTTTGCCGAGCTCGAGGAAAGGCGGATGTGGTCGAAGGTATGGCAGATGGCCTGCCGCGAGGAGCAGATCCCCGAGGTGGGCGATTGCCTGCTTTACGATGCCCCCGGAGCATCGCTGATCATCACCCGCAGCGACGATGACACCATCAAGGCCTTCCACAATAGCTGCCTACATCGAGGCATGAAGCTGTGTGCCGCCGATACCAGCGTGACCAGGCTCACCTGTCCGTTCCACGGCTTCAGCTGGAATCTTGACGGCAGCCTTGCCCATGTCCCCTCGCGTTGGGATTTTCCGCAGGTGGAGAAAGGAAATTTCCGCCTGAAGGAAGCGAAGGTCGGGCGTTGGGGAGGATTCATCTTCGTCAACCTTGATGAGGATGCGGGGGCGCTGGAGGATTATCTGGGGCGCCTTGTGCCGCACTTTGCCGACTGGCCGCGCGATCAGGTGTATCTCTCCACCATCCTGCGCAAGACGTTGGACGCCAATTGGAAGACCTGCATCGAGGCTTTTCTCGAAGCCTTTCATGTACCGCACATTCATGCGCAGGCGCTGTCCTTTGGCGGCGATTCCAGCACACAATATGATGTCTGGCCGGACGATCCTCACGTCAGCCGCTTTCTCGAGCCGGTAGGCGTGCCGGGCGATCAATATGCTGGTATCCTGAGCGAGCAGGAGATTCTCGATTCAGCATTGCGGGCGGTGACGGGCGCGGCCGAGATCCCGCAGCTTCCCGAAGGCGTGAGAGCGCGGCATTTCATGGCCGAGGGCGCGCGTCAGCAGATGGGGCAGATGGATGGGCGTGACTATTCGCACCTCTCCGACACCGAGGCGACGGATGCGATGCAATATTCGCTGTTTCCCAACTTCATCCTGTTCCGCTCGCTCCTCTACCCCTACGCTTATCGTTTCCTGCCAGTGAAGGGCGATCACACGCGCACCGTGTTCGACTTCATGCTTTTCCGCCCCAAGCCCATCGACAACTCGCCCTCGCCGGAGGTGCAGATCATCAGCCTCGATCCGGACAAGAGCTATGCGGATGCCGGCGTGCTGCCCCGCTGGCATGGCGAGATCTACGATCAGGATGTGATCGGTGTCGCCCAATGTCAGGCTGGTCTGCAGGGTGGCGACAGCGACGTGATCTATTCGCGCTATCAGGAGGTGCGGTTGCGCCATCTGCACCAGACCCTGGCGCGCTATCTCGATCTCGACGAGGCCGGCCAACCGAAGGCCTGAGCCCCAGACAATCAGCGGAGAGAACATGTCCAACATTACGCTGGAATGGCCGGAATCCGGCATTGCCCTCGTCACCGTCGGCGACGGCGGCAAGGCCAATCACACCACCACATGCGCCACCGTAACCTTTCTTGCCGACGCGCTCGACAAGGCGATCGCCGAAGGGGCCCGGGTGATCGTGCTCGCCTCCTCTATCGAAGGGCATTGGCTGGAACATGCCTATCTGGACGATATCGTGCAGCTTGTGAACGGGAAGGCGGCGACAGGCGATCCGGCCGGCTGGTTTCGCTCACTCCAAACGCTGAATCGGGGTAAGGCCGTGGCGATTGCGGCGATCAACGGCGATACATCGGGCGGGGGATGCGAACTCGGCTGGGCGTGCGATCTGCGGGTTGCCGAGGAGCAGGCGCGCTTCAGCCAACCCGAGGTGATCATCGGCGCGGGAACCGGCATTGGCGGCACTTCACGGCTGATGCGGCTGATCGGCCGCACCGTGACCGCCGAAGTGGTGCTGATGGGCAAGCCGCTGACCGCGCCGCGTCTGTACGAATTAGGCGGCCTCAATCGTATCGTGCCCAGGGGCAAAGCTGTTGAGGAGGCGTTGAAGCTGGCGCGCGAGATCGCCGCTTTGCCGCCGCAATCCGTCGCGGGCATGAAACAGATGCTGGGCGAAGCGGAAGACCTCAACCAGACGCAAGGCATCGAGAATGATCAGAGGATCTCACAGGCGTTGTTCGCGAACGCCGACAGCATGGCGAGCATGATCCGCATTCAGGAGCGCTTCGACGCGGGCGAAACAATGGACCAGGTTTATTGGATGCGGGGATGAACGACGCCTAAGCTGCTTTGACCCGGTTGAAACGATGCGCTAGCGTACCGCTTCAATCGTGCGAGGGCCTCATGACCGATACGATCCCGTCCTTCTCCCTTCCGAAGATCAACCGGCAGTTGCTCCTTGCGCTTCGTCCCAAAGGTACGCCTCAATCAGCTGATTTCGCCTATGTCGAAGCTGCCCTTCCGATTTGCGCAGAGGGTCGCTTCCTTGTGCGTAATCTCTATCTCTCGGCGGATCCGGTGCAACGTGGCTGGGCCGCCAACGAGGCAGTGACCCCCCTCGGCGTCACCATGCGGGCCCTCGCGGTGGGAATCGTGGTGGAGAGCCATGAGCCCTCCGTGAAGCCCGGCGAGATCGTCTATGGCTATTTCGGTTGGCAGGATTATGCGGTGGCCGCTCGCGAGGATCTGCTTTCGCACATCGGAAAGCCGCGTGTCGCCGTCTCGGCCTATGCCGGCGTGCTGGGGATGCCCGGAGTCACCGCGTGGCTGGCGCTACTCGATCTGGCGCCGCCAAAGCCGGGGGATCGGGTGCTGGTGTCGACGGCGGCGGGTTCGGTCGGCAGCGTGGTCGGCCAGATTGCCCGCCAGCGCGGCGCGATCGTGACAGGCCTTACCGGCAGCGATGAAAAAGTAGGGCGTTGCCTGGAGCGCTATGGCTATTCCGCCGCTTATAACTACAAGAAAGTCGATCTCGCTCAGACGTTCGCTCAGGCGGCTCCGGAGGGATTCGACATCTTCTTCGATAACACCGGCGGTCCGATTCTGGATACCGCGATCCGCGCGATGAAGCGCCGCGGCCGCATCGTGCAATGCGGCACCGCCGCCACCGCCTCCTGGTCGCCTCCGCCGACGGGCTTGCGCAATGAACGTGAGATGCTGACGCGCGCCTTGATCTGGTCGGGTTTCGTTATCTTCGATCATATCGAGCGCTTCGGCGAGGCGGTTGAAGCGCTGACCGACCTCATGCTGGCGGGTCACCTCGCTCACGATGAGGATATCGAAACCGGGATCAAACGCGCGCCGGATGCTCTCGCCGCCATGATGACAGGCGCCAATAACGGCAAGAAGCTGATCTATATCGGCGACGATTGAGTAGGGGGCATGCCCGCAAATGCGGAGCCCGCGATCAGGCCGGCTTCCATTCCCCAATCGCAGGGCGGATGACCTCGATCCGGATATCGTCGCCGAAAATATCCTCGGTGACGAAAGGATCGCCGGCCAGCAGCCGGCGCGCCGCACCTTCGTCCTCCGCCTCGATCAGAAAGGCGCTGCCCTTCGGGCTGCCGCCCTCAAGCATGGCGCCGGCGATCTTCACCGTGCCGGGCAGGCCGGTCCAATAGTCGATATGGCGCTGGCGATGCTCCAGCCGGCGCTCGATCATGCCCGGACGATCGGCGGCGAGGATAAGGAAGAACAAGCGACCCTCCGAAATGTGCGCTCAGATCAGATCTTCGGGCGGGATTTGGCTGCCGAACTCTTCGAGCTTGCCGGACTGGGCGGTTTCGTCGGCGATTTCCTTAAGATTGTGCTTCACCTGCATCAATGCCTTCTCGACCGTTTGAATCTCGGCGGGACTGAGGCCCTTGAGCACGCGGCGGTTGACCTTGGTGGATACCGCGATCATCAGGCGGATCACCCGGAAACCCTGCTCGGTGATGAAGACGCGCTTGGCGCGGCGGTCGGTCGCGTCGGCTCGACGCTCGACATGGCCGCTCGCTTCCAGGCGGTCGACGAGCCCGCCGACGGTGACCTTTCCGACATCCATCAGACGTGCGAGGTCGACCTGCATCATTCCGTCATTGCCGCTGCGGGACAACGCGCTCAGCACGGACCATTGCGAACGTGTGATCCCGTAGGGCCGCATCACCTGATCCATGACCGTGCGCCGGATACGGGACACGTCGTGGACCAGATAGCCGAAGCGGAACTGCTTTGCGGACGGCCGCTTGGCCGCCCGCTCCATCGGGGTTTCCTGCGCCGCCTTGGCGGCTTTCATTTTTTGAACGGTCGCCATGAACTCCCTAACCTTTGATTTTCGCGATTTTGTACGCCTACATATAGTTTGAGCGGCTAGTGTCGAGCGCGCAACCGCGATTTTTTTTCCGCCGTCGGTGTCAATGCTCGCCGAGCTGGGCAAGTCCCCTCCGCCCGAAACCCCTTCCTCCATCGACTTCCCAGGACATCTCACCCGCCCGATCTCCGGCCGGATCGGCTCGGAGCCGCGCATTCCTCAACCATATGTTTCGCCCAAATCAGTGGAGGGCCGCCCGGTTCCATTCCGTAGTGCAGCGAACTATTTTTACCTCTCGCCGGCTTGGCGCTTGCTCAAGGAGGACTTCATATAATACGCATGTGCACGACATGCTGGCCGGTGCCGCGGAATTGCGACTCGGCGTTTGGGGAGAATCTGGTGGATATTCGCTTCTCCGAGGACCAAGAGGCGATTCGCGACGGCGTGAGGAAGGTCGTCGATCAGTTTGACGACGAATATTGGTCGGCTCGCGAGGAGGAGAAGACATTCCCCTTCGAGTTCCACAAGGCGATGGCGGACGCCGGATGGCTCGGCATCACCATGCCGCCCGAACTCGGCGGCGCCGGCCTCGGCGTCACCGAAGCCGCGATCATGATGCACGAGGTCTCATGCGGGGCGGGCGGCTATTCGGCCGCCAGCGCGCTGCACCTCAACCTATTCGGGCCTCATGCCGTGGTCGTCCACGGCACGCCCGAGCAGAAAGAGCGGATGCTGCAGCCGCTGATCGCGGGGACGGACCGCGCCTGCTTCGGAGTGACCGAGCCTGACGCGGGGCTCGACACCACCAGCATCAAGACCTTCGCGACCAGGGTGGACGGCGGCTACAGGGTGACGGGGCGCAAGATCTGGACTTCCTCCGGACAGGTCGCGAACAAGATCCTGCTGCTGACCCGCACCACGCCCAGGGAGCAATGCAAGAAGCCCACCGACGGCATGACCCTGTTCTACACCGATCTGGACAAGAGCCGGATCGAGGTTCGCCGCATTCCGAAGATGGGCCGCAATGCGGTCGACTCCAACGCCACCTTCATCGACGACTACTTCGTGCCCGACGAGGACAGGATCGGCGAGGAGGGCAAGGGCTTCCACTACATCCTCCACAGCCTCAACCCCGAACGCATCCTCGTCGGCGTCGAAGCGGTGGGTCTGGGCCGGGGCGCACTCGCAAGGGCGACGAAATATGCTTCCGAGCGCAAGGTGTTCGGCCGCTTCATCGGCCAAAACCAGGGCATACAGCACCCCCTCGCCGAGAACTGGACCTATCTGGAAAGCGCCTATTGGATGATCATGCGCGCCGCCAGCCTCTACGATCAGGGCCTGCCCTGCGGCGCCGAGGCAAACGCTGGCAAGCTCCTCGGCGCGCGCGCCGGTTTCGACGCGTGCACGCGCGCGGTGATGACGCACGGCGGCATGGGATACTCGACCGAATATCAGGTCGAGCGGCTGTTCCGGGAATCCATCCTGTTACGCATCGCGCCGATCACCGAGCAGATGATCCTGAATTTCATCGCCGAGAAGGTGCTGGACCTGCCCAAATCCTACTGAAGACGACCATCCGAGGAGAGGTCTGCATGACCACGAATTATCCGAAACCGGACAATGCGACGCTGCTGGAAATCTTCAGAAAGGCATCGCTGATCAAGCTCAATGACGAGCGCATCATCAAGCAGATGATGTCGGGAAAGCTCGTCATGCCCTATTACTCCCCGCGCGGGCAGGAGATCATTCCATCGGCCATTTCGGTCAATCTTGCCGATGACGATTATATCTGCACCATCTACCGCGGCATTCACGATATGCTCGCCAAGGGCTTCCCTCTCGGCGAACTATGGGCGGAACTAGCGGGCAAGGTAACAGGCACCTGCAAAGGCAAGGGCGGCCCGATGCATCTCACCTGCCCGGAAAAGGGCATGATGGTGACGACAGGCATCGTCGGCTCATCGATGCCGATCGCCACCGGCCTTGGCTGGGCCGCCAAGCTCGACGGCAAGAACCGCGTCTCGGTCGCCAATTTCGGCGACGGCGCGGCGAATATCGGCGCCTTTCACGAATCGCTCAACATGGCGGCTCTGTGGAAATTGCCGGTGATCTTCGTCTGTCAGAACAATCTCTATGCCGAGCATACCAGCCAGGCCTATTCGCGCGTGATCGAGAAAATCTCGGATCGTGCGGCGGCTTACGGCATGCCGGGCGTGACGGTGAACGGCAACGATCCCGACGAGATGTACGGCGCCGCCAAGGTCGCCATCGACCGCGCGCGCGCTGGCGAGGGGCCGACGCTGATCGAGGCGATGTCCTTCCGCTTCAATGGCCATCTGCTCGGCGAGGCGGGACATTACATGGACAAGGAACTCTACGCCGAAGCGCAGAAGAAGGATCCCATGCCGATTCTGCGTGCGCGCCTCATTTCCGAAGGGATCGTCAGCGAGGAGGAGGTGGCCGCGATCGAGGCGGACATCAACAGGCAGATCGACGAGGCGCTAGCCGCCGCGCTGGCCGCCGATTTCCCCGAAGCCGCCGAATTGAAGCGCGACGTGTTCGCCGAAGAGATTGCGTGAGGGCCGAATCATGACTGAAGCAACCACCCAGAAGATGACCGTCATCGAGGCGATCAACCTCGCGCTGCATGAAGCGATGGAGGCCGATCCCAAAGTTCTTGTTCTCGGCGAGGAGGTCGGTGACGAGCAGGAAGGCGGCGTCATGGGCGTCACCAAGGGCCTTTCGACCAAGTTCGGCAAGGATCGCGTGAAATCCACGCCTATTTCTGAGCAGGCGATCATCGGCGCCGCGATCGGCGCGTCTGTCGGCGGCTATAAGCCGGTCGCCGAAATCATGCTGATGAACTTCGTCACCGTGGCGATGGACATGATCACCAATCACGCCGCCAAGCTGCGTTTCATGTCCGGCGGCCAGACCAACGTGCCGATCGTGATCCGCACCATGACCGGCGCGGGCTTCTCGACCGGCGGCCAGCATAGCGATTATCTCGAGGCGTGGTTCGCCCACACCGCCGGCATCAAGGTGGTGGCGCCGTCCAATCCGGAGGACGCCTATGGCCTGATGCGCGCCGCGATCAATGATCCCGATCCGGTGCTCTTCATCGAGAACCTACCGACCTATTGGACGCCGATGCCGGTGAACAAGCAGATCGTGCCTATCGGCAAAGCCAGGGTGTCGCGCGAGGGGAGCGACGTCACCGTGATCGGCCATTCGCTGATGATCGTGCACGCGCTCGGCGTGGCGGAGAAGCTGGCCAGCGAGGGCATATCGGTCGAGGTAATCGATCTGCGCACCATTTCGCCCTGGGATCGCGAGACGGTGCTCGCGTCCGCCAGGAAAACGGGGCGTGCGCTGGTGGTTCATGAGGCCGTGAAGCAATTCGGCATAGGCGCGGAGATCGCCTCGGTGATCAACGAGGAACTGTGGGGTCAATTGAAGGCGCCGGTGAAGCGTCTGGGAGCGGCCTTCGCGCCGGTTCCCTTCTCCAAGCCGCTGGAGACAGCCTTCGTGCCGCAGCCGGCGGATATCGAGTCGGCGATTCGGGTGCTGATGGCGTGAGCTCCGATGCCGAGGCGATCCGGCGGGCCTATGAAGAAGATCGCAGGCATGTTCGCCCCGTCACCCACGCTGGTCAGGTGCCCTCCACCTACGAGGCAATCACGCCGGAATGGCTGACGGCCATCTTATGCAAGGATCTGCCCGATGCACGGGTGACCGGCTTCCGTCTCGACCAACGTGACGACGGCTCCTCCAACCGCCGCCGCATCTTCGTGGATTATAACGAGGTGGGCCAGGCGGCGGGCCTCCCGTCACGTCTTTTCTGTAAGGCGGCTGAGGGGCTCGAGAACCGGATCGTGCTCGGCGTGTCGGACACCGCGCAGGCTGAGGCGGATTTCTACAATCTGGCGCGGGGCCGGCTCGACATCCACGCGACGCGCGCCGTTTTCGCGGGCTTCGATCCGGAAACCTTCGCCTACATCATCATCATGCCCGACATGGCCGATGAAGCGCATTTCTGCGACGAGCGCACTCGACTTGACTGGAGCGGCGCGGTCTCCCTGGTGACCACGCTGGCCAAGCTGCACGGCGCTTTCTTCGAGAGCCCGGAACTGGGCTGCGCGACCCTGCCGTTCAAGCATTGGCCGCGCTGGTGGCGCGATATGATGAGAGGCGCGCCCGATTTCCCTTCCTTCTGCGATCGGGGCTTTCGCGACGCACGGAGCGTAATCCCGGCGCGTCTCTACGCCCGCGCCGGCGAGATTTGGCCGGCGACCGAGAAGTCGGTCGCGCGCCACCTCGATTTGCCGCGTTCGCTCATCCACAGCGACGTACATTTCAAGAATTGGTACAGGACGAAGGCCGGCGGCGAGCTTGGCCTATCCGACTGGCAATTAACCACGATCGGCCACTGGTCGCGGGACTATGCCTTCGCCACAACCACCGCGCTTACGGTTGAGCAGCGGCGCGAATGGGGGGAGGAATTGCTGCGCACCTATCTCGACCGGCTGGCGGCGGCGGGCGGAGAGAGGCCAAGTTATGATGAGGCGCTGACCAATGTGCGCCAGCAACTCCTCTCCGCGCTCGCCTTCTGGACGATCACCCTCCGGCCTACCGACGACATGCCGGCGATGCAGCCGGAACGCACCACTTTCGAGTTCATCAAACGCATGGCGACGGCGATCGACGATCTCGATTCGCTGGCCGCGTTCAAGGATTGACCATGATCCAGGCGCCAGAAGACGGCAGCTATCTTGTGGAAATCGGCCAGGGGGTGCTGCGCCTGTCTTTCAACCGGCCGGAATGGGGCAATGCGGTGCCTACCACCGCCGTGCCTCATCTGATCGCGCTGTTCGAGCAGGCGAAGGATGATCGCTCAATCCGGGCGATCCTGGTGCGAGGCGAAGGCAAGATGTTTTCGGCGGGCGGCGACGTCGCCGCCTTCAAGCGCTCTCTGGAGCAGGATCGTGAAGGGCGGCAGGCCGATTTCGCCGAGCGCCTGCCGCGGCTGCGCAGGCTTGTCGAAGCGGTGATCGCGTTCGATAAGCCGATCGTGGCCGCGATCCGCGGCGCTTGCGCGGGGGCAGGGCTGCTCTATCCCCTGGCGGCTGACGTGGTGATTGGCGACCCCAGCGCCACATTCGTGTTCGCGCACCAGCGTATCGGCTTGAGTCCCGATGGAGGCGTGACGGCGTTGCTGCCTCTGGCGGTCGGTGCGCGCACCGCCCGACGCCTTTTGCTCACCGCCGCCAAGGTGGAGACCGATGAGGCGCTGCGTATCGGCCTCCTCGATGAGATTGTTGAGAGCGACCGACTGGAGCATGACTCCTTCGAGCTGGCGAGCCGTCTCGCCAAGGCGCCACAGCTCGCGATCCGCACCGCGAAGCGGCTGCTCGTCGCGCAGGCCGCGGGCGCCAGCCTCGCCGAGTTGCTCGATGGCGAGACGGCAGGCATCGTCGCATCGGTAGGCGACGAGGATTTCGCGGAGGGCGTGCGCGCCTTCATAGAGAAGCGCGCCGCGGTTTTTCCTTCCGCGCGCTGAGCAGCCTAATCCTCGATCAGATAAATGCGAGTGCGCGCTCCCGCCTGTCGCGCCTCGCCGTAAGGCCGATACTCGGGTGAGGCCAGAAAGGCGCGCGCCGCCTCCGCCGAGGGGAACTCGATCACCGCCAGCGTGTCGGGCGGAGGCCCGTCGCCTTCCAGGCGCTCGGGCGCGAGCGATTTGGCGATATAGCGCGCGCCCGCTCGCGCCAGCATCGGCGGCACGTCTCGGCGGTAGGCGGCCGTCCAGCCCATTTCCTCATAACGAAGCTCCACGACCATGTAGGCGGGCATGACGCGTCTCCGTCAGTCGGCGATCGGCTCGAGCCTTACGACCGGAATCTCGCGATCGGTGCGCGCCTGATATTTGGCGTAGGTCGGATGGCGGGTGGAAACCTTCTCCCAAGCTTTCGCCCGTTCCTCGCCGGTCAGCACGCGAGCCCGCGCCTTCACCGGCGGCGCGCCGACGCGGATCTCGCAATCAGGATTCGCCTGCAGATTGAGATACCAGATCGGATGCTCGACATTGCCGCCCTTGGATCCCATGATGAGATAGCCGTCGCCGTCATCGACATAGAGCAGCGGCACATGACGCGGCTCGCCGCTCTTGCGGCCGATCGTGGTGAGCAGCAACGTCGTCACCTTGCCGGGGAGGCCGACGGGGCGGGCATCCCACATATGCGCCTTCTCGGGCTCGGTGAGATACAGCTTGATGTGCGCCGCGATCAGCGCGTTGATGTCCTTGGGGATGTCGTCAAACGTCGGCACCGACATGGATATTCTCCTGTGAAGCGACAGTTCTCGGCAGCGCGATCAGCGCCAGGGACAGGATGATGGGCAGAAAGCCGGCGAGATAGCCGAAGGTGGAAATGCCGGCGAAGCCGGTTCGCGGGCTCGCGATCGCGAGCCAGGCGGCGACCGCCACGGAACCGGCCGCACAGCCCAGCCGCAGCATGGGCGCGATCCGGGGGGCGCTCCCCAGCCCGGCCCGGCGGCCGAGCAGCAAAAGCCGCCAGTCGCCGTCCGATCGCGCCACGGCGCGCAGCACATAGGCAGCGACGACGATGTTGCCCCACCACATCACCATCCATACCCAGGCGACGGTGTCGATCGCGCGACCGCCCTTTTCGCGAAAGATCATCCAACTGACCGCGAAAAGCAGGCCGTAGACGAGATCGTGGCCGATGAGCATCCGCCACGGATCACCTTGGCCGGCCAGGAAGGTATCGAAGCCGACGCCGTGATCGAAACCGCTATGCAGCGCGACGTTCATGACGTTGATGGCCATGAGCAGTATCACCACCCAGGCGACGATACGTATCGCAGCCATCGCTCCGACCTGCCGGCTCAGCCCTTGGCCGCCTTCATGCGGTACAGATACTCGTTCCAGACGACCTCCTGCGTTTCACCCCAGCCGGTACGGCCGTTCCAGTCCCATTTTGTGAGGCCGCAATGGCAGGTGATGTTGGACCAGCCGCCCCACGGCACCTGCGCGACCATCTCGCCGGTGATGTGATAAGTCTCGCCGTGATCGTCCTCGAACCGGTAATCGTGGAGCACCGGACGATTGATCGGGCCTTCGCGGGTGGTGAGCTTGGAGGATTTGACGATCCGCCGCTGCTCGCCTTTCACCACCACCCAACCATCCTTGAAGCTGTTGGGCGGCCCCTGCATCACCCCCACCCATTCTGGATTACGCGACGGATCGTCCAATGAGCCTACATTGAAAGCGAAATCTTCGCCGAACGCGCCTGTCACCCAAGTATAGGGAGGGGTATTGGCATTGTTCTCCGGGCGCAGTTCGCCCCAACTCCGATCCCGCACAGGGTAGCAATCGACATCATAGCTCTCGCCGCGCAGCACAAGCTTGCCGGTGGCGTGCATCACCTGCTCGAAATGCTTGTTGTTGGCGCGCATGACCGGCACGTCGACCGCCTTCAGATCGATGTCGAAACGGGTCTGGCGGTCCGGATCGTCGAAGGTGAAGCGTACATGCTCGAGAGGTTCAAGCGCCTGCACGCGCATGCCGTTGGGGAAGCGGATGTCACCGCCGTTTTTCCCCAGCACGTCCATCGACATGAACTCGCGATAATCGAACATCTCGCTTTGGAGATGATGCTCCTTCTGTCCTTTATAAAGGAAACAGCCGCCGCTCACGACTTTCAGGTTCGGATGCACCCAGCAATAGGCGAAGCAGTTGATCGCCGCCTCCGGCACATGGAAATTCCAATACCAGGTCTCGGTCAGCGTGTCACCTTCAGGGCCGGCGCCGTGGAAATATTCATCCTCGGATTTGTGTTGGCCGAAGCCGCCGCCAAGATTGCTGTTCCAATCGGTATCGGACACGTTCCTCTCCCGTGCAGATGGCGTGGAGGAATTGATAGGACGCCAGCACACGATACGCCATACCCAATATCGGCTTGCCGAAAGAAGATAGGAAGCGTACCGATTCGAAGGAGAGGATTGGATATGGCGGAGTGGTGCGCACGCTCGTTGAGGGGGCGGGTGGCCCTGATCACGGGCGCGGCGCATGGCATGGGGCGTGAGACGGCGCGGCTGTTCGCGGAAGCCGGCGCGTGTGTCGCGATTACCGATATCGACGACGATGCGGCGCGGAAAGCAGCCCGGACCATCACCGCGGCGGGCGGCGACGCGCGAGCCTGGCCGCTCGACGTCACGGATGCGAGCGCGATCTGCGCCGTGGTCGCGGAGATTGCCGGCCTGTGGGGTCGGCTCGATATTCTCGTCAACAATGCGGGCATCGCCTCGCGCCTGTCGATCGAGGATCCGGGCTATGAAGCGAATTGGGCGCGGCTGATCGACCTGCTGCTCACGGCTCAGCAGCGATTGATCCGGGCCGCGCTCCCGCATCTGCGCCGGTCGGACGCGGCGCGCATCCTCAACATCGCCTCCACCGAGGCGCTGGGCGGAACGCGCGGCAACACGGCCTATGCCGCGGCCAAGGCGGGCGTGGTGGGCCTTACGCGCACGCTTGCGGTGGAACTGGGGCGCGAGGGGATCACGGTCAACTGCATTTGCCCGGGCCCGATCCTGACCGAGTTGACCAGGCATATCCCCGAAGCCGATCGCGATGCCTTCGCACGGCGGCGCACCGCGCTCGGCCGGTACGGCCGGCCCGAGGAGGTCGCGCACATGACGCTCAGCCTCTGCATGCCCGCCGCCTCCTACGTCACGGGCGCGGTGATCCCGGTGGATGGCGGCCTGACCGCACGGAACGCCTGATGGCTGGGCTGTTCAATCTGGACGGCAAGGTCGCGCTCGTCACCGGGGGCAGCCGCGGCCTGGGCCGCGAAGCCTGCCTGGCGCTCGCCGCGCATGGCGCCGATGTGATCGTGGTCAGCCGTAAAGTGGATGCCTGCGAGGCCGTAGCGCGCGAAGTGGAGTCGCTCGGCCGGCGCGCGCTGGCGATCTCCTGCCACATGGGCCGCTGGGCCGAGATCGAAGCGATGGTGGAGCAGGCCTATGCCGTCTTTGGCCGTGTCGACATTCTGATCAACAATGCCGGCATGTCTCCGGTCGCACCCTCTTCGGTCGAGACCGAGGAAAAGTTGGTCGACGCGGTGATCGCGCTCAATTTCAAGGGGCCGTTCCGGCTAAGCGCGCTGATCGGCAGCCGCATGGCGGCGGGGGAGGGCGGCAGCATCATCAATATCAGCAGCGCGGGATCGGTGCGCCCAACGCCGGAGATCGCGCCTTATGCCGGGGCCAAAGCGGCGCTCAATGCGCTGACCCGCGCGCATGCCTTCGAATATGCGCCGAAGGTGAGGGTGAACGCGATCCTGCCCGGTTCCTTCCGCACCGATGTCGCCAGGCACTGGCCCGCCGAAAAGGAAGCGCGGACGCCCGCCGTGATGCGGCGCTTCGGCGAGCCGGAAGAGATCGCGACGACAATCCTCTATCTCGCCAGTGGCCAATCGAGCTTCACGACCGGCGCGCTGATCCGGGTGGACGGAGGCAGGCCTTAGCTTTGTCGAGCAAGGATCGATCGGCTGTTTGACTCGTGGCACACTCCCACTAAGTACGCTAGATGATTATAAATCAGGTAACGGTATGGGGAGGGCGTGACAATGCTTGAGCCAGGCCCGCGCGCAAAGGCGCTGAAGGCGCGACTTCAGGCCTTCATGGATGCGCATGTCTATCCCAATGAGGAACTGTACGACCGGCAGTTGCATGAAGGGCCGGAGCAGTTCCGCCAGCCCCCGATTATCGAGGAGCTGAAGGAAAAGGCGAGGGCGGAGGGCTTGTGGAACCTGTTTCTGCCGCATTCGAAGAATGGCGCGGGGCTCACCAATCTTGAATATGCCGCGCTCGCCGAGATCATGGGGCGGGTGCATTATGCCTCGGAAGTGTTCAACTGCTCCGCCCCGGATACCGGCAACATGGAGGTGCTCGACCGTTACGGCAGCGATGCCCAGAAGGAGCGCTGGCTGAAGCCCTTGCTCGCCGGCGAGATCCGCTCCGCCTATTGCATGACCGAACCCGACGTCGCTTCATCCGACGCCACCAATATCGAGACGCGAATCGAACGCGATGGAGACGATTACGTCATCAACGGCCGCAAATGGTGGATAACCAACGCCTGTCATCCGCTCAACCGCCTCTTCATCGTGATGGGAAAGACCGACCCGGCCGCCCCGCGCCACTTGCAGCAGTCGCAGATATTGGTGCCCGCGGATGCGCCGGGCATAACGCGGGTGCGGCCGCTCTCGGTGCTGGGCTTCCATGACGAACCCAAGGGACATGCCGAACTGGTCTTCGAGAATGTCCGTGTGCCCAAGGAAAATCTTATTCTTGGTGAAGGACGAGGCTTAGATTTCGCAGGGGCGGCTCGGCCCCGGGCGCATCCATCATTGCATGCGCATCATCGGCCAGTGCGAGCGGTTGCTCGAGCAGACCTGCCGCCGCCTGCTCTCCCGCGTCGCTTTCGGCAAGCCGCTCGCCAGCCAGTCCATCTGGCAGGAACGGATCGCGGATGCGCGTATCCAGATCAATATGGCGCGCCTCCTGACACGGCACGCCGCGCATCTCATGGATACCGTCGGCAACAAGGAAGCGCGCAGCGAAATCGCGCAAATCAAGGTCGCCGCCACCCGTATCGGCCGCATGGTGGCGGAGATCGCGGTGCAGGCCCATGGCGCTGCCGGCCTTTGTGAGGATTTCGGCCTCGGTTTCTCGTTCACGCGCATGCAGATGCTGCGCATGGGCGACGGCCCGGACGAGGTTCACAACCGCACCATCGCCCGCATCGAACTCGACAAATATCGCGAACCTCGCGCCAATTTCTGACTGGAGAAACCTATGCCCACGCCCCCCTTCAGCGATTTTCCCTGGCAGGGCGAGTTCCCGACGACACCCAACTGGAGCGAGAATTTCCTGCTGGCGGGAGACGATCCCAAGGCAGGCGTGGGATTCTGGCTGCATCTCGGCCGTTGGCGCAAGGATCTCCGAATGTTCCGCGAGACGACAATCGTCCGCCTGCCGGACGGCACCACTGTCGGCAACCGCGCGATCGGCAATACCCGCGCCGCCGCGAACGGCCCGGGCGGCCCGCACTACGCGATCCGGATCATCGAGCCCGGCCGCAAGCTGACCTACAGCTATGCCGGCGGCGTCCGTCGCGTGCCGGCGCAATCGATGCGCGACGGGCTGGTGGCGGAGGGCTCACGCACACCGATGACCTATGAACTCACCTTCGAATCCGATGCCGATATCTGGGACTTGCACAAGGTCGGTGGGTTGCAGGATTTCCTGCCCGCCGGCCATATCGAGCAGATCGGCCGCGTCACAGGCTGGTTCCAGGTCGGCCGTGATCGTTTCGATATCGACACGATCGCCAACCGGGATCACAGCCTGGGGCCGCGCGACAACAAGGATCTGCTCAATCATCAATGGCATCAAGGCTATTTCGAGAACGGCATCAGCTTCCTGCTGTTCGACGCGGTCACTCGCCACGACGGGAAAGTCGTATTTTCCGAAACCGCCGTTTATGAAGGCGACAGGCTTTATGAGGGCCAGCTTGAAATGGGCTGGCGGTGCGACGACGCGACGCGCGACGAGGAGCCGATTTCGTTCAGCATAATTTATGAGAAGGGTCGGCTCGATATCGAGACGGTGGCGTACACCAGCAATTCCTATTCGTCGCTGACCTCTCCCAATGACCAATATGTCGGCGTCTATGCGTCCGACACGAAGGAGCCGACGCTGGTGCTGCTGGAGCAGTCGGTGAAGCTCAGGCTCAACGGCGCGGTCGACGGCTATGGCTGCTATGAGCGCACCGTCAACGGGCGCATCGCTCCGGAGGAATGACATGGCGGACCGGCAAGCGATTTTCGGCGGCACCGAAGCGCCGCCGGCGCATCTGGCGCTCGATCCGGATGCGCTCCGGCGCTTTCTCGGCCCCCGCCTGCCTGGCATGGACGGCCCCATCGAGGCCGTAAAGTTCAAGGGAGGCCAGTCCAACCCGAGCTACCGGCTCGAAGGGCCGAGCGCCCGCTACGTGCTGCGCCGCAAGCCGCCGGGCGCTCTGGTCGCCACCGCGCACCAGATCGATCGCGAATATCGCGTGATCGCCGCGCTGCACGAAGTGGGCATCCCGACGCCGAAGCCCTGGCTCTACTGCGCCGACGTGAGCGTGATCGGTTCTGAATTCTACATCGCCGAATACGTTGAAGGACGCGTCTTCTGGGAGGCGGATCTTCCCGGCGTAACGCCCGTCGATCGCGCGGCGATCTATGCCGAGATGAACGCGGTCCTTGCCCGTATCCACGCGCTTGATGTGGGGGCGGTCGGACTCGGCGATCTGGGCCGGAAGGAGGCCTATGTCGCGCGAAATCTTGCGCGCTGGTCGGACATCTACCGGAAATCCGCGCTGATCGCTATTCCCGACATGGATTGGCTGATGGAGGAACTGCCGAAGCGGCTGACGCCTGGGGAAACGTCCACCTTCATTCATGGCGACTACGGCCTCTATAATCTGATCGTTCACCCGAGCGAACCGCGCATCCTAGCCGTGCTGGATTGGGAGATGGCGACAATCGGGGATCCGCTGGTCGATCTCTCGCATCATGCGCGTCCCTGGTGGGACATTCCCGATCCCAATGGATCGGCGACCAGTATTCGCGACATCGACCGTGCGGCGCTCGGCATCCCGGAGATGGGCGATTATCTGGAGGACTATGCCCGGCGGCGCGGCATGGCTCTGCCGGATATGCGCTTTTATCTCGCTTACGCGCAGTTCCGCTATGCCGCGATGGTGCAGGGCATTCTTAAGCGCGCCTCTGACGGCACCGCCTCCAGCCGCGTGATGCTTCACCGGCAGGAGCGCGTGGTTGAAATCGCCCGGATGGCGCGGACGACGCTCGACTAGGCGATGACAATACCGGAGCGGCGCTATAAGGTATGGTGGCATACGGATGAGTCGCCGGGCGAACGGCGATCCGAGGAGAGGCGATGATGGGAACCAAGGCTCGAGACGTACAACGCGGCTACGGCAATGCCGAGCGTCCGGTGATCGGCGAGCTTTGGAAGCGCGATTCGGCCGGTCAGATCGCCGCCATGGAAGCGCGCGGCGATTATGAGCCGAATAACAAGCAGATCGACTATCGGCGTTATTATGATCCCGATTATTTCAAGCTGGAGCTGGAGCGCATATGGAAAAAGCAGTGGCTTTATGCCGCGCGTGAGGAGGATATTCCGCAAATCGGAGATCGCGTGCCGTTTGATGTAGGTCCGCTCTCCTATATCATCATCCGGTCAGGGCCTGACGAGTTCAAGGCCTTCCATAATAGCTGTCTGCATCGCGGCACGATGCTGTGCACCAAGAAGGAATCAGGCCATTCGATCCGCTGCCCCTATCACGCCTGGGAATGGGGCGTGGACGGCAGGCTCAAGAAGATTCCGAGCCATTGGGATTTCGCCGAACTCACAAAGCCCGACGCCTCGCTGCCCGAGGTGAAGATCGGTCGGTGGGGCGGCTTCCTTTTCATCAATGCGGATCCCGATGCGGCCCCTCTGGAGGAATCGCTGGGCATCCTGCCCGAGCATTTCAAGGATTATGGGCTGGAGACGCGTTACACCAAAGCGCGTTTCCGCAAGCTGATCGCGGCCAATTGGAAGACCAGCCAGGAGGCCTTCCAGGAATCCTATCACGTCTATGCGACGCATCCCGAAGCGGTGCCATTCACCGGCGATAGCCAGTCGCAATATGATATCTTCACGACGCCCAACGGGGCGATCGGCCGCGAGGCGGTGCCGTCTGTGGTTCCCAGCATGCACGCGGATGCGAGCGCGACGACTGTTGCCGCCGGACTCGCTGCGGCGCAGGCGGTGGGGACATGGCATTATCCGGATTTCCCCATGCCGGAGCTTGATCCGGCGGGCGATATACGGGCGCAGGTGGGCGCATGGGCACGCGAAGCCTATCGGCGGGCCTATGGCCGCAACACCGATGCGCCGGACGCCGTGCTGCTCGATAGCACTCTCTATTTCATGTATCCGCAGGCCTGCTTCTGGATGGCGGAATCGGTGCCCTTCGTCTATCAGTTCACGCCTCACGCCACCGATCCGAACCTGTCTTACTTCGACGTACGTATGCTGGTGCCCTATGCCGAAGGGCAGGAACGGCCGCCGTCATCTCCGCCGATCGAGATCGGGCTCGGCGAGAAGATCATCGAAAAGGCGCCGGCCTTCCAGTTTCTCGCCTATATCTTCGATCAGGACATGAGCAACATGCCGCTCGTGCAGCAAGGCATCAAGGCGGCCGATCCGTGGCATTTCCATTCCCGGCTCGGGGCCTATCAGGAAAGCCTGATCCAGCACTGGCACGAACTGTTCGACGAGCAGATGAAGGATTAGGGACCGGAGCTGCTCAGCGCATCACTCTTGCCGCGAAGTCCTCGACGAAGCGCTTCTTCTCGTCGAGGGTGAGATAGGGCTTGCCGAGCGCATGCTCGGCAGGGCCGACATGGCCGACCGTGATCCCCATCTCCTCCGCCCGCGCATAATCATCGCGTGAAGGGAGCGAACCATCCTCATTGCGCGCGAGACCGCACATGAAGACAAAAGGTTCGTGCTCACGGGCGCCCTCGCGGCGGCCTTCGTTGATATGGGCGATCTGTCCGGGCAGGTCGGCAAGCTTCGAAGTCATGCCCATCCAGCCGTCGGCGATGCGGCCGGCACGCCGCAGCGCCGGCGGAGCGATGCAACCCATGTAGATGGGGATCGGTCGCTTCGGCCGGGGGTTGGCGTAGACCGGGGGGAAGTTGAAGAACCGTCCTTGGTGCGCGACCGGGCCTTCGCCCCAGAGCTTGCGCAGGATTTCAATCATCTCGACCGTGCGCGGAGCGCGTGTGCTCCAGTCGACGCCCGCCATGGCATATTCCTCCCGCATCCAGCCGATGCCGACCCCCAGCACGAAGCGGTCATCGCTCACGCGCGCCAGGGTCGCGCATTGCTTGGCGACGAGGAAGAGATTGGTGCGGTTGGCGAGCACCATGATGCAGGAGCCGAATTTCAAACTGGTGGTGCGCGCGAGCAGGCTGGTGCCCGTTACGAAGATATCCGGGAAGCTGTAATCCCATGGAAGCACGGCGCGCTCATTGGGATCGGCGCTGCCGGAATCGACGGGCATGAACCAGTGATCGTCGCCCAGGACTCCTTCGAAGCCGAGTTGCTCGGCGAGCACCGCGATCTCGATCGCGTCCTCCGGTTCGGTGTTGTGCATGTGCAACCAGAATTTCACATGACATCTCCCTGGCGACGCGCCCGATAACAAAAAGACGGCGGGATATGCCCCCGCCGCCTTTTCAGCCGGCGATCAGAACTTGAAGAGCACCTCGCCTCCGAAGGTGCGCGGAGCGCCGGGCGCCGACGAGAAGGCTGAACCTGATGCCTGAGCGTAATAGGCGACATTGTAATGCACGTTGGTGATGTTCTTCATCCACAGGCGGAAGCGGATATTCTCCAGAGATTCCGGAGCGAACGTGATGGAGCCGTCCAGGAAGGTATGCGCGGGCTCCTTATAGACGTTGTCCGAATCCCAGTTGAACTTGCTCTGGTAATTCAGGCTTCCATCAAAGGTGAACTGACCCATGCCGACCGCGTCATATACATAGTTGAGGCTGGCGGTCAGCTTGTATTTGGACGCATAGGGCATGCGATTGCCGCTGGCGTCGACGAATATCTGATTGATGTTGCCGTCGCCGATCGAGGCGATGACCGCCGGGCTCGCGCCGTTCGCCGCCAGGATCGAGGCGCACTCGGCCGGTGAGACAAGGCGTGACGGACAATAAGCCGGCGCACCCTTGAAATCCCGGAATCGAGCGTCGAGGTAAGTGGCGCCCAGGTTGAAGGTGAGATTGCGAGCGAGCAATGCGCTGGCACTGAACTCGGCGCCGCGCGTCCGCGCCGATCCGGCGTTGATCAGGGCGACCAGGCCGTTGCGCTGGGCCTGCACCTGCGGGGACTGGATGTCGTTCCAGAACAGTGCGGCGTTCAACCGGACCTTGCGATCGAACAGTTCGGTCTTCGCGCCGATCTCGTAGGCGTCGACGACCTCGGGCTTGAGCGCCGGGGAATCGAGCGGCAGCGTGTTATAGGTTCCCGCCTTGTAGCCCCGGCTGTAAGTGGCGTAAGCCATCACGTTACGGCTGAAATGGTGGTCGACGGAGACCTTATAGGTCCATTTCTTGAAGGTTTTGTTGAACGTGACCGGATCGGGGGTCTGCCCCGCAACGATGTCGACCGGATCGGGGCCGAGGACACCCGCCGAAAGGGTCGTGACCGTTTTTCCGTAGCCGCCCACCTTATCGACAGTATAACGCAGGCCGCCGGTCAAATTGGTATTGTCGGTGATCGGATAAGTCGCCTGGCCGAAGCCCGCGAGGGACTTGATCCGCTCCTTGCCGATGATCTCGACATTGTCGACGCCGACCAGCTTGGTGCCTTCGCCGTTGATGTTGGTCGGATTGAAACCCTGCAAGGCGTTCAGATAATAGAATCCGAGAATCCAGGTGAGTTTCGAATAGGGTTTCGATTTGAGCTGCAATTCCTGTGAGAACTGGTGATCGAGCACATAAAGCTGATAGCGGAGCTGGTCGACTGACGAGTTGTCCCCTTCAGAATAATAGAGTTCTTTATTCCGCCGGATCGCCGATATGCTGACGAAGTCGGCGAATCCGAGCCCTTGGTCGATGCGGATCGAACCACCTCCGCCCCGCGAACGATCGAACTCGTTAAAATTGAGATTGGTGTCGTAGAAGCCGAGCGTCGGCTGCACGCCGATCTGCCCCTTGGCCGCCTGGTCCGGCAGCATCGGGAAGCCGTTATGCAGGCCGTCGGGATAGCCGGCCACCGTACCGGGGAACGGACGACCGTAAATGCCCTGTTCGTTATACGCGCTTTCATAATAGCCGATCAGCTTGATCTTGGTGCTCTCGGTCGGCTCCCAGAGCAGCTTGCTGCGCAGGCTGATATGGTGCTCGCGATAGGTCGGCAGGCCGGTGTTGATGTCACGGCCCCAGCCGCCGGTCTGCCGATTGCCGTCGAAGGAGAAGTTCCAGGCAAGATTGTCGGTCAGCGGCCGGTTTACGTAAAGCTGGCCATAAACGGTGTCGTAATTGGCGCCGCCGACCTTCCCCGACATTTCCGGCGTATTGAAATCCGGATCGCGCGTGTAGATCGAGATGACGCCACCCGAAGCGTTGCGTCCGAACAACGTGCCCTGCGGGCCCTTCAGCACCTCCACCCGATCGACGCTGCCCAGGCTGAAGAAGGGATAGGCAGCGCGGACGAAATACACGTCATCGATATAGACGGGAACGCTGGCTTCGTTCCCGGCGGTTGTCACGGGATTGCCGATGCCACGGATGAAGGTCGTCACCACGCCGGTCGAATGGCCAATCTGGAGCGCGGGATCGACGAGCCGCAGATCCTGCACCGTATCAATGCCCTTGTTGGCCAGGCTTGCGCCGGTAACTGCCGTGATCGACAGCGGCACGTTCTGCACATTCTGCGCGCGCTTCTGCGCCGTGACGACGATTTCCTGAAGCCCGCCGGTCGCGTTGTCGCCCGACGCGGTCGCCGAGGCGGGCGGGGGAGTCGTCGGCGTGGCGGTCGGTGGTGTGGTCACCGTGCCGGCCGGAGCGGCGGGTGTCGAGGCCTGGGGCGTGTCCGTGGATTGCGCGTCCTGGGCGAAGGCAGGGCTTGCCACTGCAAGGACCACCGCGCAGCCCGCCATGAGTCTTGTGCGCGCGCTCATGCCGAATCCCGATGCGGCGTTGAGACGATTCGACCGGTTCATCTTCAATCCCCTCCTGAAAGGCGCGTCCCGTGCCGAGACGATGTTGATCCGCGTCACAGGCGCCCGCTTCTCCGTCGACCGCCGTTCCTGTGCATTTAGTACGCACATGCACAGTACGCGTGACGTTTGTTGTTCGTCAAGCCGTCGCGATGGGTCTTCAGGGCTGAAACAGGCGGTCCGGAAGCAGGAAGAACTGGCTGGGGCTTTTTGTTAGGAATCCCCGTGATTCCGCCAGAAATGGTCATCAAAAAGGTCCGTCGACACTCGCCCTTCGAAGCGGGGCGCGCGCTTCTCCAGGAAGCTCGCTATACCCTCCTGCGCGTCAGGCGTACCGAAGCGGCTTGCCAGTGCACGGCTTTCGAATCGGTGCGCATCGAGAGGGTTGGGGGAGCCCGCCATGCGCCACAGAAGACGACGCGTAAGGGCGACCGAAACCGGCGCGCCTTGTGCGGTAATGTTCCCTGCGATTTGTCGAGCGACGCCGGGCACCTCGTCCGGCGGATGCAGGGATCGTACGAGGCCGCACGCCAGGGCCTCCTCGGCGTCGAAGGTTCGTCCGGTCAGCATCCAATCCAGCGCCTGGGGAAGGCCGACGAGGCGGGACAGGAACCAACTGGAGCAGGATTCGGGCGTGATTCCGCGCCGCACGAAGGGGAAGGCGAACCGGGCCGCCGTGGAAGCGATCCGATAATCGGCGGCCAGCGCCAGAGTGATTCCCATCCCGACCGCCGAGCCGTTGAAGGCGACGATGACCGGCTTCAGGCAATCGAACAGCCGAAGCGTGATGAGACCGCCGAAATCGCGAAAGTCGGGAGGAGGCCCGACGGCCTTATCCGTGAACGAGGTGTCCGCGCCGGAAAGATCGGCTCCGGCGCAAAAGACGCGGCCGGCGCCCGTAAGAATGATCGCGCGGATTTCATCATCCCTGTCCGCGCGATCAATCAGCGCCGTCAGTTCTTCGGCCATCGGCCTGGTGAAGGCGTTCAGCTTATCGGCGCGATCGATCGTGATCGTGGCGATATGCTCGGACAGCGCATAGCGGAAGAAGGGAAAATCCTGGCGCATCGCCATGTCCTCCGCATCAGGCGTCGATCAGCGAGCCGATTTCGACATTGGCGAAACCTTCCTCTCCCGTCTCCTCGCAGCGTACGCGGCACATATTCTCGACATTGAGATAGACTTTGCTGCCCGGCTTCTGCGATTGCAGCGGCAATCGGGCGAAGGCGTTGCCGATATCGGCGACCAGTGTGAAGCGGCGGCCATCCACCGCGTCCGCGCGGAAGATCACCTTGTCGGGCATGCCCTCCGGCCCTTCGCCTTCATTTTCGATCGCGAGCGTTTTGATCACCTGATTGCCTTCAGGCGTGGCGTGATAGCCCTCCCATGTGCGGTTTTCAGGGCGGATGGTGTTTCGCACCGTAAACAGGTGGAAGCCCATGTTCGGGAAATTGAAAAACGACCAGTTGTGATCCAGCGTCAACTGGTCGTTGCGCATCCCCCAGCTATGATCGCGATAGCCCGATCCCTCGACGTCGATGGCGGTTCCGGCGAAATCGCCGCCCTTGAGGATGATCCTGCCGCGGCCGTTGACGCACTGGCCCTGATGACGGAACTCGTTGCGCGCCAGCGCGGTATTTTCGGAGACGGAATACTGGTCCGGGTTGATATCCGCGCAGGCTTGGAAATCGAACAGATGCATGCGCGCCGTGAAGTCCAGTTCGGCGGAGAGGATGTCGTCCTCATACGTGACCCGGAAGGCTTTCTGCGGCTCCAAGAAGCGGAGTTGCAGATCGCCGAAGCTCAGATCGCGGGAAAGCTCGTAAGGGGAGGGCATCGCCACTTCCTTGCCCCCGCCGATCCGCTGGCCCTTGTGGAGCACGGTGAAGGAGGCGAAGGCGCGATCGAAGGTCGGCTCGGCAGTGCTATGAGCCAAGCAGCAGATATCCCGTTCGGGATCCATGAAAACCCAGAAATAATTCTCCTTCCAGCGCAGCCATGCGCGGGCGGGAACGGGGTGCGGATAATCCTCGTGCAGCAGCATGACGGTCCTCTCCAGGAATGGCGGTTGATCCGCTCCGCCTCGACGGTTCTCGTACGCTAGCTTCCTAATTCCGGTCAAGCCTGCCAGCAATGGGGATACAGGTGCCGCTGCTTTGGAGAGATGTAGTATCGCATAGAATCATATGCTAGCATCCGATCGAGATTGAGTCCCGAGGGGGATCGGTGGGGAGAAGCGGCTTTGAACGACATCGCTACCGATTCGCTGTTCCGGCCGATCGATATAGGTGGGCTGCATCTTCCCAACCGGATCGTCATGGCGCCTATGACGCGTTGCTTCTCGCCGGGAGGCGTGCCGGGAGAGAATGTCGCGGCTTATTATCGGCGTCGCGCCCAAGGCGGTGTCGGGCTGATCGTCACGGAGGGGGCGTGGGTTCCCCACTGGGCCGCTTCCAACGACGATTCGGCCCCGCGTTTTTATGGCGAGGACGCACTTGCCGGCTGGAAGCATGTGGCGGACGAGGTCCATGCCGCAGGAGGCAGGATCGCGCCGCAACTCTGGCATGTCGGCCTTTCGCGCAAGCCTGACGTCGAAAATCTCTATGTCCGGCGAACGGATTATTCGCAGGCGGTCAGCCCGTCCGGCATTCTCGACGTCGGTGACAAGGTGGGTGAGCCGATCGGGGAGGAGGAGATCGAGGCGGTCATCACGGCTTATGCCCAGGCCGCAGCGGATGCCGAACGGCTAGGCTTCGACGGAGTCGAACTGCACGGCGCGCACGGTTATCTTATCGATCAGTTCTTCTGGGGCGAAACCAACCGGCGCGAGGATCGCTACGGCGGCGGTCAAGTAGCGCGCACGCGCTTCGCGGCGGAAGTGGTGCGCGCCATCCGAGGGCGCGTTTCGCGCGATTTTCCGGTTATCTTTCGCTTCTCGCAGTGGAAGCTCCAGGATTACGCCGCCCGGATGCTGGAAACCCCCGCCGTGCTGGAGACTTTTCTGGCGCCTTTGATCGATGCGGGCGTGGATGTCTTTCATTGCTCGCAACGTCGTTTTTGGCTGCCCGAGTTCGAAGGGCAGGGGCCGATGAACCTCGCCGGCTGGACGAAAAAGCTGAGCGGTAAGCCGGCGATCAGCGTCGGCTCCGTGGGTCTTGATATGGAGATGGTGGAAAGCCTTCTCGTCGGCGGCGAGAGTCGCTTCACCAGGCTCGACGAGTTGATCGAGATGATGGAGCGAGGCGATTTCGACATGATCGCGGTCGGACGCGCGTTGATCGCCAACCCCGATTGGCCGAAGCTGGTGGAATCGCACCGCTTCGATGCGATCCGGCCTTATTCCCAGGCGCTCCTCGCCGATCTTAGCTGACGGTTGGCGACCCCACGTCGCTTTCCAGCTTCCTCGCGAACGCGGTCAGGAAATCTCCCGCCGGGGCGCCGTCGATCGCGCGATGGTCGACGGTGAGGGACAGGCCCATGACCGGGCGCACCGTCAGCGTCCCTTCATCCGGCGCTACCCATGGCCGCGGAGCGATCTGGCCAAGGCCGATAATGGCCATCTGCGGATAATTCAGGATCGGCGTGAAATGCCGAGTCCGGGTGAGACCCAGGTTGGAAATCGAGATGGTGCCGCCGGTCAGTTCCTGAATCGAGAGCTTGTTGATTTTGGCGCGCGCGACGAGATCGGCGCGCCTTTGGGCGATTTCCTCGACAGTCAGCGCGCCTGCATCCAGAATGGCGGGCGCGACCAGCGCGCCCGGCAAGGCGATCGCGCAGCAGATATTGAGCTCCGTAATCGTCTCGATCCCCTCTCGGGTTTCGACCGCATTGAATTGCGGGAAATCGGCCAGCACCTCAGCAAGGGCGCGGACGATCAGATCCTCATATCCGATCTTCACGCCCGCCTTCTTCCACGCCGCGCGCGCCGCTATCAGCGCACTGGCATCCATGTCGCAGAAGAAGCTCATCTGCGCCGTCTTATCCAGGCTTTCGCGCGTCTTCTGCGCGATAATTCCCCGGATGCCTTCAAGGCGGAGGACGCTCATCCCTTTCTCCTGACACTGGCTAACGATATGCTTGCGCACTTGATGACATTGCCTGATGCCGTTAACCTCTGTGGCATGCAAGCCTTACTTTCGCGGAGCCTCGCATGATCCCGGAATCCGTGACTGACATCTATCATCTCGACATCGAAGATTATGTGGCGGTCGTCTCCTTCGCCCGGCCGGATCGGATGAACGCCCTACATGCCGCCGCGCACCCCATCCTCTGCGGGTTGTTCGATCGTCTCGCCGAGGCGGAAGGCGTACGTGTGGTCATCGTGACGGGGGAGGGCGCGGCCTTCTGTGCCGGCTATGATCTCAAGGACAGCCTCGAGACGGAGATGCGGGTCTCGGATCGCGGCTTCGCCGGGCTCGGCGGCCGCACCGATTATCCTCTGCCGCTGATCGCGGCGGTCAATGGCGCGGCGCTGGGCGGCGGATTCGAGGCGGCGCTGGCCTGCGACATCATAGTCGCCGCGCGATCGGCGCGCTTCGCCCTGCCCGAGCCCAAGGTCGGTTGGGCGGCGCTGGGCGGCGGCGTTCAGCGGCTGCCGCGGACAATCGGCATCAAGCGGGCGATGGACATCATCCTTACCGGGCGCATGGTTTCGGCTGACGAAGGCCATGCGCTCGGCTTCGTGAGCGAAGTGACTCCGGACGGGGAGGTCCTGGCGGCGGCGAAACGGTGGGCGGCGCAGATCGCCGCCTGCGCCCCTCTCGCCATCCGGTGCAGCAAGGCGGCCGCCTATGCCGGGTTAGACCTTCCGACGCTCACCGATGCGCTGAATGTCGCCAATTATCCTTGGATCGAGCCGATGATGGCGAGCGAGGATTCCATCGAGGGTCGCACCGCCTTCGCGGAGCGTCGTCGTCCGGTTTGGAAAGAACGTTGAGGAGAGGAAAATGGCAGACAATCTGGAAATCGTGCGGGCATTCATCGCCTCGTGGGCATCCCGCGATCTCGAAACCATCCTCGCCCAGCTCACCGAGGATTGTTTCTATCATAACATGCCATGGGTGCCCCAGATCGGCCATGCCGAGATTCGGGCTGCTCTTGAGCCCTTCATGGCTGGAGCGAGCGAGATTGATTGGGCGCTTCACAATATCGCGGAGTCGGTGGATGGCGTCGTGCTCACCGAGCGCACCGATCGCTTCCTGATCCGCGAGCAGTGGCTGGAAGTGCCCGTTATGGGCGTATTCGAGCTTCGTGACGGCAAGATCGCCGCATGGCGGGACTATTTCGATTCTGCGCTTGTCGCCACGGCGATGGCCGGCGGGTGACGGAACCCTCTTGCGACTCCGATATAGTACGCTTACTGACAGATATAAGGCGGACGAATAGGGAGAGGGCGATGTCGGCCATCATCGGAGTCGGCGTGATCGGGGTGACGCCCGGCCGCAGCTGGGCGGCGCTGGCGCATATCCCGGCGTTAAAGGCGTTGCCTGCTTTCGAGGTCCGCGCGCTTAGCACCACACGCATGGAAAGCGCTCGGGCGGCGGCCGCGGAGTTAGGCGTGCCGCAGGCCTTCGACAATCACGAGGATCTGGTCAATGCGCCCGGCGTCGATCTCGTCGCCGTCACGGTCAAGGTGCCGCACCATCGCGAGCTGGTGCTGGCGGCGCTGAACGCCGGCAAGCATGTCTATTGCGAATGGCCGCTCGGCAATGGTCTGGCTGAGGCGGAGGAAATGGCGTCGCTGGCCAAGGCCAAGGGAGTCCACGCCGTCGTCGGCCTGCAGGCGCGCGCCGCGCCCGTGATGGCCTATGTCCGCGATCTCATTGCCGATGGTTATGTGGGCAGGGTGCTTTCCACCACCCTGATCGGTTCGGGCATGAACTGGGGCGCGATGATCGATCCGCCCAACGCCTACACCGCGGACAAGGCGAACGGCGCTACGCTGCTCAGCATCCCTTTCGGCCATACCGTCGACGCCGTGTGTCAGGCGCTCGGCGAATTCACCGAGGTGGAGGCGCTGCTCGCCAATCGCCGCACCCGCTTCACCCTCGTGCCCGATAATGTCGAAAAGCCGATGACAACCGAGGATCAGGTGCTTGTGCAGGGTCGCCTTGGCGACGGCGTGACAGCTTCCATACATTATCGCGGCGGCGTTTCACGCGGCACCAATCTGCTCTGGGAGATCAACGGCACCGAGGGCGATCTGCAAGTCACCGCGGCGGCCGGCCACGCCCAGATGTTCCCGCTTTCGTTATCCGGCGCGCGCGACGAGGCGCAGGCGCTCCAGCCGATGGAGCCGCCTGCGCGCTATCTCTGGACGCCGGAGATGCCGCCCTTCGCCCGCAATGTCGGCCAGATCTACGCGTTGATGGCCGAGGACATCGCGAACGGCGCCAGCAACGCACCGAGCTTCGAGGATGCGGTGCGCCGTCACCGCCTGCTGGATGCCGTGGAACGCGCCTCCGCCACAGGCCGGCGACAGGCGCTTTGATGATTTCCATTTACGAACAAGGGATTGGGGACAGTTTATGAGCTTGCTGGATGGACGCGTGGCGATCGTCACGGGCGGCGGTCGGGGCGTGGGCCGGGCTTATGCGCTGAAGCTCGCCGAACAGGGCGCCAAGGTGCTGGTCAACGATCTGGGCGGCAACGCGGCCGGCGAGGGCACCGATGTGACGCCCGCGCGGGAGGTGGTTGCCGAGATCGAGGCGAAGGGCGGCGAAGCGGCCGTCAACAGCGGCGATGTTTCCGATTTCCGCCAGGCGCAGGAGATGATTCAGCAGGCGGTCGACACCTTCGGCGGTCTCGATATCCTGATCAACAACGCCGGCATTCTGCGTGATCGCATGCTCTTCAATATGACCGAGGAGGAATGGGACGCGGTCATTAAGGTCCATCTGAAGGGCACTTTCGCGCCAACCCACCATGCCGCCAATTACTGGCGCGCGAAAAGCAAGGCCGGTGAGAAGGTGGATGCGCGCATCATCAACACCACCTCGCATTCGGCGCTCTACGCGAACATCGGCCAAGTCAATTATGCGGCGGCCAAGGCCGGTATCGCCAGCTTCAGCCAGGTCGCGGCGCGCGAGCTTCAGCGTTTCGGCGTCACCGTCAATGCGATCGCGCCGCGCGCCGAAACCCGCATGACCCAGGGCTTGCGCGAGTGGACCCCCGAGCAGCTCGACCGCCGCGATCCCGAATGGATCGCCGCCTTCGTCGCATGGCTGGCGAGCCCCGAGGCGCGCTTTGTCAGTGGCCGCGTGTTCGAGGTGTGGGGCTACGGCATCACAGTCGCCGAGAGTTGGCAGCACGGCCCCAGCATGGAGGCTTCCAAGGATCCGACCACGCTCGGCCCCGGCGTCGCGAAGATTCTCAAATTCGCTCGCGCCAACGCCGGCATCAATCCGGGCGAGTGGCTGGATCCCTGATTGGGAAAAACGCCGCGAGAGAGGAGGGGAGGCATGGCCTCCTCCTCCGATCAGCGCCGGATCGTCTCTCCGCCGTCCACCACCAGCACCTGCCCCGTAATGTGACGGGAGCCGTCCGAGGCGAGGAACAGGATCGCTTCCGCGACATCTTCCGGTTCGCCGATCCGGGCGAGCGGCGTGCGCTCGATCACCGCGTCCAGCCAGCCGGGCATGGCGGTGAGGCTGCGGATCATGTCGGTGCGCGCCGTGCCCGGCGCGACCGCATTCACCCGCACGTTGCGGCGGCCCCATTCGAGCGCGAGCTGACGGGTCATCTGGTTGAGCGCCGCCTTGGAGATGCCGTAGGCGGCCGAGCCCTGCGCTGCCATGAAGGAGGTGATGGAAGAGACCATCACCGCCGAACCTCCGCCTGTGCGTGCGATAGCGGGCAGCGCATACTGGGCGAGTCGCCACGGCCCGGTGAGATTGGTTTCCAGCACCTTGTTCCAGGTTTCCGGCGCTAGGGTTTCAAGTGGATCAAAAACCGGATTCACCGCGGCGTTGGAGACGAGAATGTCGAGCCTGCCGTAGCGCTCGATCGTCCGCGCGACGAGCGATTCGCATTCCTCCGGTCGACCGACATGGGCGGGAATCGCCATCGCTTCATGGCCCGCCTCAGCGAAATCGGAGCGTACCGCCTCGCATGCGTCGGCTTTACGGGAAGAGATGATGACTCGCGCACCCTGTTCGGCGAGTAGCCGCGCGGCGGCGAGCCCGATGCCGCGGGTCGAGCCGGTGACGATCGCGACCCTGCCTTGCAGACCGGGCATGGTCGCCCCGCTCAATGCGCCAATTTGCCGGCGAACAGGTCACGGCCGATAATCTGCTTCATCACCTCGGCCGCCCCGCCCGCGATGCGGACAATGCGCGCGTCGATATAGGCGCGCGCGATCGGATATTCGGTCATGTAGCCGTAGCCGCCGAAGAATTGGAGACATTGGTCGACCACCTTCACATGCAAGTTGGTCACGACCAGCTTGACCTTGGCGGCCTCCACCGGGGTCAATTCACCGGCGAGGAAGCGCTTGATGCACCAATCGGTGAAGGCGCGCGCCGCGAGCACTTCGGCGGAAAGTTCGGCGAGCACGAATTGCGTGTTCTGGAAATCAGCGAGCGTATGCCCGAACGCCTTGCGCTCGGCGGTGTAGTCCACCGTCCACCGGATCGCCGCCTCCGCCACGCAGATCGAGCGCACCGCCTGGGTCAGCCGCTCCTGGGCGAGCTTGGCCATCATGATGCCGAAGCCTTTGCCCTCTTCACCCAGGCGTCTCCATATCGGCGCGCGGATATCCTCCAGGAAAATCTCGGAAGTATCCTGCGCCTTGAGCCCGATCTTCTCGAGGTTGCGGCCGCGTTTGAAGCCAGGCTGGTGGGTGTCGATCGCTATCAGGCTGACTCCCCTTGCGCCGGCCGCCGGATCGGTCTTGCAGGCCGTCACCATCACGTCGCAGAGCTGGCCGTTGGAGATGTAGACCTTCTGACCGTTGATCACATATTCATCGCCGTCCCGCACGGCGCGGGTGCGGATTTCCTTGACGTCGGAACCCGCGCCCGGCTCGGTCAGACCGAGCGCGCCGATGATGTCGCCGGACACCATGCCTGGCAGCACGGCTCGCTTCAGCTCCTCGGAGCCGGCGGCGAGGATGTAGGGGGCCACCATTTCCGAATGGACCATGAAGCCCGGGCCGGTGATGCCCTTCTTCGCCAGTTCCTCGATGACCACGACATTGTAGAGCCAGTCCGCGCCGAAGCCGCCATATTCCTCCGGCACGTTCGGGCAGAGAATGCCTACCTCGCCCGCGCGCTTCCAGATCGCGCGCGGGACAACCTCGTCCTTTTCCCATTGGGCGTGGTGGGGGACGAGTTCGTCATCGACGAAACGAGCGACCGTCTCGCGGAACTGCTCATGCTCGTCGGAGAAGATGCCGCGCGCGAGGTCGTTCTCAGCCACGGCGCGCCTCGTGCATCGCGAGCGTCTTCTGCGCCTGCTTCAAATGAGGCATATCAAGCATCTTGCCGTCCAGGCCCAGCGTGCCCGAATCCGGGTTGGCGGCGAACAGATCGATGACGCGCCGCGCGAAGGCGATTTCCTCCTCGGAAGGCGAGAATGCCTCGTTGATGATGTCGACCTGCGCCGGATGGATCGCCACCCGGCCCGAAAAGCCTTCCGCGCGCGATGCCTTGCAGGAAACGCGCAAGCCTTCCGGATCGTGGAAATCGACATAGAGAGTGTCGACGGCCTCGGCGCCGGCCGCCTTCGCGCCGAGCAGACACAGCGAGCGCACCATTTTATAGGTATGCGTCCACTCGCCCGTGGCGTCGGTGTTGCCGCTCGCGCCGATTGCCGAGCTTAGATCCTCGGCTCCCCAGGTGAGGCCGTAGAGCCGTTCCAGCTTCGCTTCGGCATAGTCGCCGAGGTGGAAAGGGGCGATCGCGGTTTCGGTCGCGACGGGCAGGATACGGATCGAGCCCACTTCCATCCCCGCCGCCGTTTCCAGCGCATCGAGATAGTCGCTCACCCGCGCGACATCGTTCGGACCGTTGACCTTGGGCAGCATGATGCCGTCGGGCGTGGCGGGCACGATCGCGGCGAGATCCTCCAAGGTCCAGGGCGTATCCAGCGGATTGACGCGCACCCAGAGCTGCGAGTTGCGCCCGTCCCTCGGTCGATCCTTAAGGAAGGCGGGCACCATCGCCCTCGCCATGGGCTTGCGGGCCGGAGCAACCGCATCCTCGAGATCGAAGATGAAGGCGTCGGCGGCGATGCCGTCGACTTTGCCCATTTTCTTCTCGCTGTCTCCCGGAATGAAGAGGAAGGATCGGATCGGCAGCATCGTCATGCGTTTTTCGGCCTCTTCAGCTGCAAGCCGGCGCGCTTGCAGGAGGCGACCAGCTCGTCCTTCTGATTGTAGGCCCGGTGCATGAAAGTGACGACGCCTTGATCGGGGCGCGACTTCGATTCGCGCAGATCGATCACCTCGGTGACGACATGGATGGTGTCGCCGTGGAAGACCGGCTTGGGAAAGCGCACCTCATCCCAGCCGAGATTGGCGACCGCCGTGCCGAGCGTCGTGTCGCCGACCGAGATGCCCACCATCAGCCCCAATGTGAATGCCGAGTTGACGAGGCGGCCGCCGAAGGGCGTGCCCTTCATATATTCCTCGTCCAGATGGAGCAGCGCCGGATTATGAGTCATGGCGGTGAACAGGATATTATCCGTCTCCGTCACCGTGCGACGGATGGGATGGTGGAAGAGCTGCCCCACCTCCAGATCATCGAACCAGACGCCAGGCATCAGTGCAGCCCCAGGATAGAAATGGCCGCGATGCCCTGATAGGGCACGCCGCCGAGATTGTGGGTAAGCCCCACGGAAGGATCGGAAAGCTGGCGCTCGCCGGCCCGGCCGAGAAGCTGGTTGTAAACTTCGTAAGCCATGCGCAGGCCCGATGCCGCGATCGGGTGGCCGAAGCATTTGAGCCCGCCGTCGATCTGGCAGGGCATGGCGCCGTCCCGATCATAACGGCCGCCGAGGATATCGAACACCGCCCGGCCGTCATCGGAGAAGCCCAGATCCTCCATCGTCACCAGCTCGGTGATCGAGAAGCAGTCATGGACTTCGGAAAGCGAGATCTGCGTCTTGGGATCGTCGATCCCCGCCTCCTTGTAAGCTCGGGCGGCGGCATTGCGCGTAGTGGCGACGTAGCTTCCGTCCCAGTCGCTGGTCTGCGTCTCGCGGCCCGAACTGGTCGAAAGCTGAAGCGCCTTAATCGTCACCAGCTCCTTCTTGCCCAGCGCTCTCGCGATCTCCGGCGTGGTGACGATCGCGCAGGCCGAGCCGTCCGACACGCCCGAGCAATCGAACAGGCCCAGCGGATCGGAGATCATCGGCGCGTTCATGATCGTCTCCATCGGGACGGCCTTCCGGAAGTGCGCCTTGGGGCTGTACTGACCGTTCTGGTGACTTTTCCATGAGACGTGGCTGATCGCCTTCTTCAGATCTTCCTTCGAGGTGCCGTATTTGGCCCGGTAATAGGGCGCGAGCTGCGCGAAACCGGCGGGCGCCGAGCCCATCGGCATCCACAGATCGTTGAACGTGCCCTTGAAAGGCGGCGGCAGGCCGCCGAAGCCGGTGTCCTTCAGCTTCTCCGCGCCGATCGCCAGCGCAATATCGACCGCCCCGGAAGCCACCGCATAGGCGGCACCGCGCAGCGCCTCGGTGCCGGTCGCGCACATATTCTCCACCCGACTGACGGGGATGCCTTCGAGCCTCAACGCCATCGCCGCCGGGATCGAGGAGTTGCCGACGTTGATCGAATCCCCCCAGCAGCCGAACCAGGCGGCCTCGATCTGGTTGCGCTCTATCCCGGCGTCGGCAAGCGCCTCCTCGAAGGCCTCCTTCATCAGTTCGGGCGAACCCGCGTCCCAGCGTTCGCCGAACCTGGAGCAGCCCATTCCCAGGATGGCCACCTTGTCCTTGATGCCTGTCGCCATTGATATTGTTCCTCAGGCCGCGTCGAGCGGCGTCGCTTTCCAGAAATAGCGGTTGTAGCCGCGCTGCCGGTCCTTCTCCTTGATCCGATAGACCATGCGAAGCGTTGCGCCGCTGTCGATTCCCTCCTTGCCGATATCGACCATCTCCATCATCATTCGCGCGCCGCTGTCGAACTGGACGAAGCCGACCCACAGCGGCGGGGCGGGATGATAGGAAAGCCAGTCGGCGGTGGACGTCAGCACCGTTGCTGTGGCGTCGCGCAAGGAGACATCCTCGAATTGCTCGCGCGGCGCGTGGCAGCGGACGCAATATTGCAGTTGCGGGAATTGCACCGTGCCGCACGCGCCGCACCGGCCCGCGTTGAAGCCTTCCATCTGATCGGCGGAGCGATATTGCTCGCTCAGCGGGGTCTTGGCGCTTTTTTCCGAGCGCATGCCCCATTCCATCTCGATGCCGCCGTAGAATGAGAGCATGCGTAGATAGGAGTCGGTGGGCAGCGCGTCGGCGATCGCGCCGGAAACGCCGCGAGCCGGACGCGCTTCCCGGATAGCATCCGTCGCCTGGAAGATCAGGACATCGGCGCCCTGGCCGAAGCCGACCAGCAGGATGCGCTCGCCGGGCTCCGCCTTCTCCAGCGTGGCGGCGAGCATCAGCAGCGCATGCGCCGCGCCTGCATAACCCACGCCATCCTCGAGCCCGCTCGCGATCGCGCCTGCGAAGTTGATCTTCTTGGCGACGGCCGCCGCGGCGCCCTTCAGATAGGAGGGCATGACGAAATGCTGGATATCCCCGATCGCAATTTGAGCGTCGGTGAGCGCGGCCTTCACCGCGGCGGGCGCGATCTTGGCATAGCCTTCGTCGCGCACCCAGCGTTCTTCCCAACCATAATCGCTGTCCGCATCCGCCGAGCGGAAGTGATCGACGAATACGTCGGTCACGGTGGCCGAGCCGATCAAACGGGCGGCGATATTTTCGTCCGAGACGAGGAATGCCGCCGCACCAGCGCCGAAGCTCAATTCCTGCGCGCTGGCCGGTTTGGCGAAGGGATTATCGGAGCCGATCACCAGCGTCGACTGAGAGCCTTTAAGCGCCTGGAGCAGCGCCGATGTGCCGGCGCGCTGCGAGCCGGCCGCATCCGAGCTGGCTGCACGCGAAGGCGCGCCGATCGCGCGGGCAACGATCGCCGCGTTCTGGAGATCGGCATAGGGCAGGTTCGTGGAGGCGAGTCGCACGGCCTCGATTCCGGCCGCATCGCCGGAGCCGAGCGCGTCGCGCGCCGCTTCGACCGCCATTGTGATGGCGTCCTCGTCCCAGCTCGTGAAGGCGCGCGATCCCTTGGCCTGGCCGCGTAACGAGGGGGCGGCCCATTTATGCGCATCCGCGATGACGGCGCGATCTATGCGAAGGCGGGGAACATAAGCGCCGAAAGCCGAGATGCCGTATTCTGCCATTCACCCCACCAATGCCGCGGCCGAGTCACCGGCGGAAAAACACCCGACGACGGCCTGTTTGACCGGCTGACGCCGGAGAAGTTCGTGTCGCCGATCTAGTGCACTAGCGTACGTTAATCAAGCGTGTTAGATCGCCACGGATTGTCGGGGCGCTGGCCCAGGACCGAGCGGCTGGCGGGAAGGAGATACTGATTGGCAAGGATTCCACTGTCGGAGGTGCCCGCGCAAGGCGTCCGGGTGGTGACGATCGAAGGCAAGCGGGTGTTGTTGTGCCGCAGCGCCGCCGGCATCCATGCGATCGACGAAATCTGCCCGCATCAGCGCCTGTCGCTGGAGGGCGGTCGTGTGCGCGGCGCTTCCCTTATCTGCCCGCATCACGGCGCGCGTTTCAGCCTCGCGGACGGCCGGTCCCTGTCTCCGCTGACGCCGAAGCCGCTCACCCTTTATCCTGTTGAGGAAGAGGGAGAGGAGCTGGATATCATGCTTTAGCAGGCGTCAGGGCGCGCTCGACGCCCCAGCGGATCGAGCGACGGATAATCTCGCGATAGGTCTCGTCTATCCACGGTCCGCGCTGGATGGGAAGTTCGGCGATGAAGGGCTGGAGATCGAAACGGCCGCAGCAATGGCCAAGTGCAAGATAAAGGATTTCACCTTCGCCGTGACGATGCAGCAGCATCTGCGGGCGAGGCAGATCCTCCAGCCAGGGCCCCTCCACATAACCGGGCGCCTCGCCCGTGAAGCGCGATTCGAGCAGCACTTCGCACTCTTCGCGCAGTTCCAGCACATAGGGCTCATCGATCACCGTGAAGAGCGGCAGTCCGCGCACGACCGGATGATCAGAGATCGGCCGCACGGTGATCGGCTGATGGGCGAGGTGCGAGACGAAGCGCACGCCGAGCAGGTTCATATAGGCGGGCTGCCGATCCGGCGTATCGGTCAAGCCGGGCAGCTCGATACCGCCGATATTGATCGCCGGCGGCCGGAACTCGGTACAGGCGGCGCTGCCGTGGATGGCGAGCCAGCGGCCACCGGCGGATATCCAGCGCTCCAGCGCCGCGCGTTCCGCATCGTTCGGGAAGACGTTGCTGGTGTAGGTGATGAGGAGATCAGCCGATTCCAGCGCCTCGATATCGCGGAAATCACCGGTGCAACTCGCCAGTATGCGATCGTCTTCGGCGATCAGATCGAGCAGCTCGCGCCGGGCAAAGGCGGCATCATGATACTCCGCCGCGCAGATCAGGTGAACTTTGGGCCTGCCCATAAGTCAACGGAGCTTGCCGAAACAGGTGCGCAACTCTTGCACGAACAGATCCGGCTGCTCGAAGGCGGCGAAATGGCCGCCCTTCTCCAGCCTGTTCCAGTGGATGATATTCGGGAAGACCTGTTCGGCCCATTTGCGCGGCGTCGGGATGATTTCCCTGGGGAAGGCGCTGAAGCCGACCGGCAGGGTAACGGCTTTGGGGCGGAAGCTGCCCATACTTTCGTAATAGAGCCGGCCGGATGAAGCGCCGCTGTTGCTCAACCAGTAAAGCATGATGTCGTCGAGAATCTCGTCGCGGGTGAGCACCGTCTCCGGATCGCCATCGCAGTCGCTCCACGCGCGAAACTTCTCGTAGATCCAAGCCGCCTGGCCAGCGGGTGAATCCGCCAACGCGTAGCCGAGCGTCTGCGGCTTGGTCGCCTGCTCGCGGGCATAGGCGGATTCGAGATTGGCGAAGATCTGGAGTTTCTCGATCGCCACCTGCTCGTCCTCGTTCAGGACGTCGTCCAGCGCGTCGGGTTTCACTGACAGCATGTTGAGATGGATGCCGATGAGCCCAGCCGGTTGCTGGACCCCCATCTCGACCGTCACCGAGGAGCCCCAGTCGCCCCCTTGCGCGACATAACGGGTGTATCCCAGCCGCTCCATCAGCACCGCCCAGGCGCGCGCGATCCGCTCCACGCCCCAACCCGGCTCGCGCGGTTTATCCGAGAAGCCGTAGCCGGGCAGCGAGGGTATGACGAGGTGAAATGAGTCCTCCGCCCGGCCGCCATGTCCTTCCGGGTCCGTAAGCGGGCCGATCACCTTCAGAAATTCGATCACCGATCCCGGCCAGCCGTGGGTGAGGAGAAGCGGCAGAGCGTCCTCCCGTCTTGACCGAACGTGCAGGAAATGGATTCCGAGCCCGTCGATCTCGGTTTTGTACTGGCCGAACCTGTTGAGAGTCGCCTCGCAGCGTCGCCAATCATAATCGTCACGCCAATAGGCGACGAGATCGCGTAGCCGGTCCAGCGGCACGCCTTGCGTCCAACCTTCGTAAGGGGAGGGCTCTGGCAGGCGAGCGCGATCGAGCCTCTGGCGGAGATCGTCCAGCTCCGCTTGCGGAACGGCAAGATGAAAGGGCTGCACGGCCGTCATCGCATTTTCCCGATCAGGAGCGGGCGAGCACGTCCGTCACGACGCCGGCGAAGCGGTGGACGAAGCGCTGCGACCAGTGAGCGCCCGCGCTGGCCACCAGCACGCCTTCGGCGCCGCGCTTTTCGAAGCCGTCGCGTCCGCCTTGCATCACCAGCAGCAGCATGCGCAAACAGGCGCGCAGCGCGAAATAGTCGATCTGCCGCTGGGTGACTGGCGGGCCGCCGGACTCGGCGTAAACGTTCATGAATCTGGTCCAGTCCGTCGCCATCGAGACGGAGGGATAGGCGTAACCCAGATCTTCGCCGGGATGGCCTATGCAGGCCTGCTCCCAGTCAAGAATCGCTGTGATGCGGCCGTCTTCCGCAAGGATATTGTGAAAAATCATGTCATTGTGAACGAATGCGCGCCGCTCGTCCAGGCAATCGACATTCTCGCGCATCCAGGAGATGGCGGTCGATATCGCGATCGAAGGCCAGTGAGCGAGGGAACGCCAATTCGCTGCGAAGTTTTCCAATTCCTCCAGCCAACCGTCACGGTCGAAGCGCTCACGCGCCTTGGCGAGCTTGGGCGCCAGCTCTGCGTAGGGTTGAGCGTGAAGCAGCGCCATCTGCCGGGCGAGATCGAGCGCCACGCTTTCAGGCTCCACCTTGCTCCAGTAGTCGGGTTGGGCGGGGGCGCCCGATGACCTGTCGGTAATGATGAAGGCCGCGCCCAACGCCTCGGCGCCGGTTTCCAGCACGAGCGGCCGAGGCACTTTCAATCCTGCCTTATGAAGCGCGTCGAGCAGCGCATGTTGCCCTTCCTCGCCGACGAAAGCCGGGCCGGGGATGAGGCCTGGCAGCGATCGTTGCACCACCAGATCGGCCGGCAGATCCGCCGCGTTCGTGACGGAGAAGAGCGCGGTCTGGCGGGAGCGTCCGCCGAGAATGGGACGGAAAGCGGTTATGGCGAGGTCAGGTGCGTTGGTGCGGGCCCGCAGATATGCCTCCAGCGCGTCTCGATCGATATTGGCGTTGCGATCGACGACGGTGGGCGCGGTGGCGTTCTCTGCTTCGTCCATGCGCATGACAGCGGCATCGAGCAGCCGCTTCTCCCACGCTACCCATGAGCCGGCGTCCGTGGGCGCGGTGGCACCTTCGTCTATCCCTTTGGCGATCGCGGCGATCGGGGCGCCCGTCGAGCGATAGACCGCCGGATTGTCGGCCGGGCCAATCAGCCGGTCGCTGTCCACCAGTTCGGCGGCCAATTCCGGCGGCGCGGCCAGCTCGGGCGCGGGTTCAGCCTCCAGCGCGTTGGCAACCGCGGTGAGAATGCGGATGGCGTTGGTCAGCGTGTCCTGCGCCACTTCGTCCTGCACGGCGGGATAAACATGCGCGCGCAGATCGTGGGCCACGGTCCAGAGATAACGGGACATGCTCATTATCGAGGAAACCTCTCCTTGGAATGCGCCGGGTCAGGATGAGAGGCTTGGGCCATCTGTCCTTCCGGTCACTGTGCGTGGACGGTAGCAGATGGTACGCTTATGTACAGATCGTGCGATAATCCACGCGCCGCATGGAAGCCGGTTACTCTAAAAGCTGATCGTGCGCTGCCGGCCGTCCCAGACGGCGCCGGCGGCCTTTATCGCATCGAACAGCGCAAGCGATTCAGGTTTCAGGACCGCGATTTCAAGGACGATCGATTCGTCGGGCGTCATCGCGAAATAGGCGACCTCCGAACCGTCGGGGAAGGTGGAGCCTTGCAGTCGTTTGCCTCCCTTCGCCTCGATCTCCGCCCGCGCGGCCGTCATGTCGTCGGCGAAGGCGGCGAGATGCTGCACCCCTTTGCCGCCGCGGTCGAGGAATTCCTGGAAGATGCTGGGCCCCTCGGGCACGATCAACTCGACGATGAGATCGCCTGAATAGGCGATGGCGGCTCGGTGGGAGACGGGCTTGCCGTCGCCGCGATAATCTCCCTTCACCGGCTCCAGCGGCGGGAAGACGAAGAAGGGGCCCACGCCCATCGTGCCCGTCCAGAAATCGATCGCGGCTTCCATATCCTCGGTGACGAACGCCGTTTGATTAAGGGGAGTGCGGATCGTGTGCGTCATGGGCCTCTCCGTTGGATATCCTTACTATGGTATGGTAGCGTCCTATTTAGGCAAGAGGAAGTGCGAGCGCTCGCCGCTGCGCGCAATGCAGGAGGTTCGGATGGGGTTATTGGACGGCAAGGTCGCGATCGTAACGGGCGCAGCGCAGGGCCTGGGTCTCGGCATCGCGCGGGCTTTCTGCAAGGCGGGCGCCGCGGTGATGTTGACCGACGTGCTGGCGGACGGCGAACAGGCTGCCGCCGTTTTGCGCGACGAAGGATACAGGGCCGGGTTCATGGCGCACGACGTCACGGATGCTGAGGCATGGGATGCGGTCGTCACTGCGACCGTCGCCAAATGGGGCCGGCTCGATTCGCTGGTCAACAACGCCGGTATCAACCTGATCTTGACCATCGAGGAGGCGACGGTCGAGGATTTCAGGACAATTCTGGATATTAACCTGCTCGGACCCTTTCGCGGCATCAAGGCGGTGATCCCCGCGATGAAAGCCGCCGGCGGCGGAGCAATCGTCAACATCGCGTCCAACTCGACACGGAAGATGTTCCCGCAAACGACGGTTTACTCCGCGACCAAGGCGGCGCTGGCTAATCTTTCCAAGACGACGGCCGCGCATTTCGGGCGGAGCGGCGCGAATATTCGGGTCAATTCGATTCATCCGGGCGCGCACGAAACCAACATGATCGTTGGCGAAGGCGAGCATTCGGCCGGTGACGAAATGGTCAAGGTGCTGATCTCGATGATCCCGATGGGGCGACTGGGCAAGCCGGCCGAAGTCGGCGCGACGGCGGTGTTCCTCGCGTCGGATATGGCGTCCTACATCACCGGCGCCGAGATTTTCGTGGACGGCGGCGCAACTACGGGCTGACTGGATAGGGGCTTCGGCGCGAATTGCCGAAGCCCCAAATCTCAGTCGTAGCCCGGAAGTTGCGGGCTGTATTCGCCGATCGTCTGGCCACCATCCACCGTCACCTCTGCTCCGCAGCAGAAGGAGGAATCATCGCTGGCCAGGAACAGATTGGCTCGCGCTACCTCTTCCGGCTCGCCGATGCGGCGGATGGGATAGCCCTGATAATATTTTTTGAGTTCTTCCGGAGCTTCGCCGGTGACATTGCCCATCGGCGTGTTGATGCCGCCGGGAAAAACAGCGTTGACGCGAATGCCTTTGCGCGCGAACTCCATCGCCGCCGTCTTGGAGAGGCCACGCAGCGCCCATTTGCTCGACAGATAGGCGCCGAGCCCGTTGAAGCCCTGCAATGCGGAGGTGGAGCAGACGTTGACGATCGCGCCTTTACCCTTCTCTTCCATCGCCGCGCCGGCAATCTTCATGCCCAGCCAGGAACCGATCAGATTGATCCTGAGCACGCGCTCATAATCCTCTCTCTTCAGTTCGGTAAGCTTGGCGGGATGCACGATGCCGGCATTGTTGATGAGGATATCGATCCCGCCCCACCGTGTCTTCACGTCGGCGACAAGCGCGGTCCAGCCGTCCTCGTCGCTGACGTCGAGCTTGCGGGACATGGCGTTGTCGCCGATGCTCCTGGCGACCGCCTCCCCCTCGGCTTCCAGCATGTCGACGAGCACGACCTTCGCGCCTTCCTCGGCAAACAGCCGCGCCGTTGCCTCGCCCTGACCTCGCGCGGCGCCCGTGATGATGGCGACACGACCTTGCAGCTTGCCCATACCCTCTCCTTGGCCAGCGGAATTCCCTCTCATGTTAGCCATTATCTATATGGAAGCAAGCGGACGATATATATGCATATCACTGCGATGGATGGCGACGCGGGGGGAAAGATTGTCCCTTTCGCGCATATCCTTCTAGCGTGTAGAATTTATGCGAACTGAGATCATCAAGGGGGCGCCGCAAACTGTGAAAAGGATTGTCAGAAAACCGATCCCGGAGGAGACCGAGCCCGAGGTCCACGAGCATCGCGATTTCTTGTTCAAGGATACCTTGCCCTATCTGACGCAGTTCATCGCCCGTCTGCTCCAGATCGATTATATGGGCCGTATCGCGGAGACCGGCATCGCCCCCGCGCAGGCCTTCGTGCTGGGCGAGCTCTGGATGACCGAGCCGCTGTCACAGGTCGAACTCGCACGGCGGCTCGATATCGGCAAGGCCACCGTAGGTCAGACGCTCAACCGGCTGGAGCGTGCCGGTCTCATCGAGCGCCGCCGCCTCGCCACCGACAGGCGTGTGATTATGATCCATCTGACCGGGAAGGGGTGGGCATTGCGGGACCCGCTCAAGAGCGCCGCCCGCGCACAACTCGATATGCTGGACGAGCGGCTTGGGGGAGACGAGGTGCGCCGGATCACCAATCTGCTTGCCCAGGCCGCACGTCAGTTGCGCAGCGCCGAGTCGCCGGACGTCAACGAGGAATAGAGAAGGATCGGATCGGGTCCGTTCCATCCCAGCCCTGCGCGGCGGAGCGGATCAGGCCATAAACGGTCCGCAGCGCCTCGGTGGGTTCGTATAGCTCGACGAAATGGCCCATGGTCTTGCGGCAATCCATCATCGCGAAGCCCACGCCCGGCGAGACTTCCGCATAGAGTCCGGCCTCGCATCCGGCCGCCTCGAAGGCCTTCATGCTCGCGTCGAGATCGTCCACGATCAGCGCGACATGGTGGATGCCCTCGCCGCCATCCGGGTACATGTCCCTGAAAACGGAGGGGCCTTCGTTGTTCTGCTGGACGAACTCCACCATTATCTCGCCCCACTGACCATAGGCGGAACTGTGATCCAGTTCCGCCTCGCGGCCCCGGTAGCGGCACAGGCTGAGCGGGATATGTTCGGCCACATAATAAGGCCCCGATCCGAACAGCGCCGAGTGCGCGCGGGCGGCCGCAACTACATCCGGCACGAAATATGCGATCTGCCGCGCCGCGCGGTCGGTAGGAAGCAGCATGTTCGTCTCCTTCTTATCTGCTAGCGTACTATATTGACAGACGCCCGCCGCTTCGTACAGCCTCACATAATAGCCGGCGGACAATGAGGAGAGGGAGATGCGGGGCGAAACCCCGATCGCGAACGGGTCGGCGCCATTTCATGGATGGCGCATGGTCGCGTTGGCGTTCGTGATCCTCAATCTGGCGCTCGGCGTGAACTTCACCGCCTATGGTTCGCTGGTGGAGGCGATCCAGCACGAGTTCGGCACGAGCCGCGCACTCGCCGCCTCGGGGCCGAGCGTGCTCAATCTCGCCATGGGATTGCTTGCTCCTTTCGCCGGCGCGGTGATGCGGCGGGTGCCGCTCAAGACGCTGATGCTCATCGGGATCGTGATGAACGCGGGCGGTTATGTGCTCATCACGCAGGTCCATTCCATCTACTTGATGCTCGCCTGCTACGCACTGTTGATCGGGCCGGGCTTCTGCCTGAGCGGCGTCATTCCCTGCACGACGATTGTGAGCAACTGGTTCGTGGAGGGGCGGGGCAGGGCGATCGGGATCATCAACATGCCGTTCGGCAACACGCTGATGCCGCTTGCCGCCGCCTTCATGCTGCAATCCTTCGGACTGCGCACGACTTTCCTCGGCTGCGCCGTGATACTCGCGGCGCTTATCCCGCTTATACTCACAATCGTCGACCGCCCCGACCGCATCGGCCAGAATGCGCGGGGCGCCGGACTCGTCGCGGAGGAGCATGCGGCCGGCGCCGGTGAGATGACGAGCGCCGAGATACTCCGCTTCCCGCCTTTCTGGGTGCTGACGCTCGGCGTCGGTTTGCTGAGTGCGGGAGGCATGGTGATGGTGTCGCACCTCGTCGCGCTCGGCATGGGACGCGGGCTGACGCTGTCTTCGGCCTCGCTGCTGCTTGCGGGTTTCGGCGTTGCGGGCGTTGCGGGCGCACCGATCTTTGGCTGGCTGTCGGATCGTTTGGGCGGGGGCTACGCCTTCGCCATTCTCTGCTTCGCCCAAGCGATTCCGTGGCTGGGCCTCATCGTGGCGGGTGACAGCCTGGCGCTGCTCCTGCTGCTGGCGATGCTTATCGGCCTGGGCTCGAACGCGATTACAACCTTGTTCGGAACGACGACCGGCGAGTGGTTGGGAAAGGCCAACATAAGCGCCGGCATGGGCCTCTGTTATTTGCTTCAGATACCTTTCCTGTTCGGCGCGGCCCCTCTCGCCGGCGCAATGTTCGACAGAACCGGCGGCTACACCGCGACAATTCTGCTCCATGTCGCGAGTTTCGTCATAATGGGCCTGATATTCTTCGCTTATCGACCGCGCGCGATCATTGCGTCTCGACCATCAATCGCGTGATCTTCAGACTGGCGATACGCCAGTGGCCGTCGATCTTGCGATATTCTTCGTGATAATGGCCGTATCCGTAAAATATCCGGAACGGCTCGCCTGTCGGCGTGCGCAGGATGTCGGCCAGCGCCCATATGCCGCGCGCATGGTCTTCGGACAGAATCTCGATCTCGGGCATGTGGCCGTAATGCGCACTGGTGATCGGGTTGATACCGCCGCTGACATAATCGACGATCGCATCAACGCCGGTGATCGGCTCCAGCCCCGTGACGTTGGGCTTCTCCTCCAGCGCGCCTCGCACATCGAAGAAGGCGTCTTCGGTGAAGATCGTGCGGAAGCCGTCCCAGTCATGGGTGTCCATGAAGCGGAAATAGCGCGCCTTCAGCCGCTTGATTTCCTCTATGGCTAGCAGGGTGTCGATCGGGGAGGGCATGGCGTTCTCCTGTCATCGGCTTGCGGCGCGGCCAGCCGATCCGTAAGCTAGCGATCGATTTCGACAACACAAGCTGGAAGGGCGCCGGATGATCTTCGAGGGGTATGAGACGCTGAGCTTCGCACGCGATGGCCGCGTGCTCACGATCATGATGA
>Ga0164242_10000275_pt1 | contig 63978 bp, 53 predicted proteins | sample OricomgcompostMG_FD_108783 | JGI IMG/M metagenome (GOLD analysis project Ga0164242, IMG submission 108783) | Miracle-Growth compost microbial communities from Emeryville, California, USA - Original compost - Miracle growth compost (MG) ... | reverse complement strand
GTCCCGGGCGTCTCGTGGCGGCCCGTGGCAGGCTGTGGCCGCCACGAGACGCCCGGGACGTGAGGGAGATGAAGGGAAGACGCCGAAGGTTCGACACGTTTGCCCCGCGAAGGCGCCACCGGTCCGGCACGAGGTCACAGGTCCGCCACGAACTCCACACTTCCGTCGGAGGTCCGGCCGGGAGAGGCCTCCGGAAGGCCGATCCCGTGACGAAGACGCCGGGAACGTGACGAAGCACGGGGAGAGACGCCGGAAACGTCACAACTCCTCATGCGTTTCGGGCCCTGGTCAAGGGGTCGGAAACGCGATGCATGGATTTAGGGTCCTATAGGACCCCCAAACCATGGTCACGTGATTGCAACGTCTGAAGAAGACAGGACGACCTGTGAACTTCTCCGGTTCTCCGTGCCGAACCTGTGCCGCCCCGGGCCATCCGGGGCGGCTTCGTGCCGGACCTGTGACGCGCCCCGGACCCTGCGTACTCCCCGCACCTCGGCCATCTCGACCACGACCACAGCCTGCCAGGGTCGTGGTCGAGATGGCCGCGTCCCTTGTCCGTGCTTTTCAACCCAGGGCGCCGGCTTCAGCCGGCCTGAGCCTGGTCGGGACCGGCGCGGGCGCTGAACATCTCGACGATCGGGGCGGGGGCCTTGGAGGGGCTGCCGGCGTCGAACGGGGGTTGGGGGTCGTACTCGATGCCGAGCTGGATCGCCTGGGCGATCTCGGGGCTCGCCTCGCGGCCGACCAGGTGGAGTGCCATGTCGATCCCGGCGGACACGCCGGCGGCGGTCAGGTACTTGCCGTCCTCGACCCAGCGGCCGACCTCGGGATCGGCGCCGTAGTCGCGTAGTGGGTCGAGGTAGCACCAGTGGCCGGTGGCGCGGCGGCCGTCGAGCAGGCCCGCGGCGCCGAGCATCAGGGACCCGGTGCAGACGGAGGTCGTCCATTTCGTCCCCGCGTCGACCTCGCGCACCCAGTCGAGGACTTCGGCGTCCTCGAGCAGCGGGCGGTTGCCGGAGCCGCCGGGGACCAGCAGGACGTCGGCCGAGCGGTGCTCGCCGATGCCCGCGTCGGCCGTGAGGCCGAGGCTGCCGGCGTCGGTGCGGACCTCGCCCGGCCGCTTGGCGACGAAGGTGATCTCCCAGCCGGGAGCCGATCGGAGAACCTCGTAGGGGCCTACCGCGTCGAGCGCGGTGATGCCGTCGAAGATGAAGATCGTCACGTTCATGGCGCCATCGTGACCGCTCGCGGACGCTCGCGCCAGTGGCAGGAAAGACAACCTCCGCTAGATTCCTGCCATGGCCGATGAGCGGCGAGGAACGGAGTCGCGGAAGCGGCGCGGGAGGGCGCCGGAGCCGGCGAAGGGTCGCCACCGCGTCGTCGCGCTCTGCCTACCCGGCGTCGTCGCCTTCGACCTGAGCGCGCCCGCGCAGGCGTTCGGCTCCGCCCACGCGCCTGACGGCACTCCGCATTACGCCTTCTCGACCTGCTCGCTCGACGGCGCTCCGGTGAAGTCGACGAGCGGCTTCGAGATCGGGGTCCAGGCGGGGCTGGGGGCGCTGCGGCGTGCCGACACGGTCGTCGTCCCCGGCTACTTCGCGGTCTTCGACCCGCTGCCGAAGGAGGCGGCGAAGGCCCTGCGGGCGGCGGCGCGGCGCGCGGCGCGGGTGATGTCGGTGTGCACCGGCGCCTACGCCCTCGCCGGCGCGGGCCTCCTCGACGGGCGGCGGGCGGCGACCCACTGGGCCTGGGCGGCGGAGCTGGCGGCGCGCTTCCCGGCGGTCACGGTGGAGCCCGGCGTCCTCTTCGTCGACGAAGGCGAGGTGCTGACCTCGGCCGGGATGAGCGCCGGGATCGACCTCAGCCTGCACGTGATCCGTCGCGACCACGGCGCCGGCTGCGCCGCCCGGGTCGCCCGCCACATGGTCGCGCCGCCGCACCGCGACGGCGGCCAGGCCCAGTTCTTCAGCCCGCCGGAGTTGGGTGGCGCGGCGCGTCCGTCGGCCGGCGCTGCAGGATCGCGGGGTGGAGTGGCGGTCGCGGCGGCCGGGGCCCCCGCCGACACCTCGCTCGAGCCGACCCGCGCCTGGGCCCGCGAACGTCTCGCCGAGCCGCTCACGGTCGAGGCGATGGCCCGTCACGCCAACGTCAGCCCGCGCACCTTCGCCCGCCGCTTCCGCGCCGAGACCGGGACGACGCCGCTGCAGTGGCTGCTCGGTCGCCGCGTCCTCGCCGCCCGGCAGCTGCTGGAGGAGTCCGACCTGCCGGTCGAGGAGATCGCCCGTGAGGTCGGCTTCGGCGACGCCGCCTCGCTCCGCGCCCACTTCCGCCGCGCCACCTCGACGACCCCGACCGCCTACCGCCGCACCTTCCGGGCCTGAGCCCGCCGCCCGAGCCGGCTCAGGCATGCCAAACGAGATTCATACGTAATCTCGCTGATCGTTCGATACAAAAATTAAGTAGTGCGCGCGATAGTAATCGAGCGAGTGCTGTCGGTCTGACCGGCTGGGAGCAGGCGCCGAGGCAGAAATGTTGGAGACGCTCTACAGCCCAGATGCGATCCAGCCGGGGACGAATTCCCCTGGCGTCCCCAAACCAGGCCTGGTCCGGGACGCGCGAACCCGAGGGCTCGTCACCGCCCTCGAGGCGCGCGTCCCGGGCGCGGCCGCTCACGGGCGCCGGGTGGCCGAGCGGAGCCGCGTCATCGGCAACCGCTTGGGCATGGCCGGCCTCGAGCTCGAACGGCTGGATCGGGCCGCCCGCGTCCACGACGTCGGCAAGATCATCATCTCCCCCGAAATCCTCGAGAAGCCCGGCGCGCTGAACCGATGCGAGTACGAGGAGATCCAGCGGCACTCCGTCTTCGGCGCCCGCCTGGTCGACGCGCTCGGCGATCCGGCGCTGACCGCGATCGTCCGCCACCACCACGAGCGGCTCGATGGCAGCGGCTATCCCGACCGCCTGTACGGAGCCCAGATCCCACTCGGGGCGCGGATAATCGCCGTCGCCGACACCTTCGACGCGCTCACCTCCCGCCGTCCCTACCGCGAGGCGAGCACGGTGGAGGTGGCGAACGGGATCATCCTCGAGGAGTCGGGCTCCACTTTCGATCCACAAGTTGTTGCGGCTTTCCTCGCTTAGCGACCCTTTAGCCCGAGTTCGCTACTCTCCCGACTCCTTTGAGGCGCCTGCTCGCAGCAGCACTTCTCGTTCTCGCCCTCGGCGGTGGCATCTACCTCCTCACTTCGCAGGGGGCGACGACCCCCGCCTCCGCCGCCACGGCCCATCGGGCGGTGAAGAAGCCGGCGAAAGGCTCGCGCTTCTTCGGCATCGTGCCGCAGACGGCGGTGACCGAAAAGGACGCCGAATACATGAAGGCAGGCGGGATCGAAGCGATCCGCTCGCCGCTGATCTGGCCCGGCGTGCAGCCGACCAAGCGCGGCCCCTACAACTGGGCGGCCTTCGACCCGGTAGTGGAAGAAGCGGCGCGCCAGGGGCTCTCGGTGCTGCCGTTCATCGTCTCCACCCCGAAGTGGGTGGCGAAGAAGGAAACGACGCTGCCGATCCACAACGCGGCGCAGCGGAAGGCCTACGTCACCTTCCTCCGCGCGGTGGTCAAGCGCTACGGCCCGGGGGGCGAATTCTGGGTCGAACACTCGCCCGCGACGATCCGCCGCGAAAAGGAAAAAGAGAAAGCCGGGCCGGACTACGAACTTCCCGGTGCCCAGCTGAAGCCGATCCCACGGCCGATGCCGATCAAGACCTGGCAGGTCTGGAACGAGGCCAACTTCTTCTACTTCGCCTATCCGGTCAGCCCGATCGAATACGCGAAGCTGCTGAAACTCTCCACGCCGGTGATCAAAAAGACCGAGCCGGGGGCGAAGGTGATCCTCACCGGGCTCTTCGGCCGGCCGACGGCGGGGGCCAAACGGGGGATGCCCGCGGCCCAGTTCCTCGAAACGATCTACAAAGTGCCGGGGATCAAGAGCTACTTCGACGGGGTCGCCCTGCACCCGTACGCGGTCGACTCCGAAGAGCTCGAAGAAATCGTCGAAGAACTGCACGAAGTGACGGTCAAAGCGCACGACCACGTGCCGCTCTACATCACCGAGATGGGCTGGGGCTCGCAGAACGACTTCCACATCGACGCCTTCGAGCACGGGGTCCAAGGCCAGGTCGAAGAACTGAAGGCGGCCTACAAGTACCTGCTCGAAAACCGCTTCCGGCTCGACCTCAAGCAGGTCTACTGGTTCTCCTGGAAAGACCTGCCCGAATCGTGCGCCTTCTGCGACTCGGTCGGCTTCTTCAAGGGCAATTCGACCCGCTTCATCCCGAAGCCGGCCTGGCGCGCGTTCGTCCAGATCACCGGCGGCAAGCCGCGTCCTTAGGCGATTGATTCCACGGCGCCGGGCTAACCGGCGGTTCGTGGCGGCCGTGGTTCGGGGCCGCTCCGCCCGTCCGAGGTGCGTCCCGGGCGTCTCGTGGCGGCCCGGGCAGGCTGTGGCCGCCACGAGACGCCCGGGACGTGAGGGAGATGAAGGGAAGACGCCGAGGGTCCGACACGTTTGCCCCGGGAAGGCGCCACCGGTCCTGCACGAGGTCACAGGTCCGCCACGAACTCCACACTTCCGTCGGAGATCCCTCCGGAAGAGGCCCCGACAAGGCCCTTTCCGTGACGAAGACGCCGGGAACGTGACGGGGCACGGGGAGAGACGCCGGGAACGTCACGACTCCTCATGCGTTTCAGGCCTCCATCGGAGGGTCGGAAACGCGCTGCATGGATTTAGGGTCCTATAGGCCCCCGAAACCATGGTCACGTGTTTGTAACGTCTGAAGAACACAGGCAGACCTGTGAACTTCTCCCGCACTTCGTGCCCTACCTGTGACGCCCCGGGCCCTGTGACCCGCTCCCCGCACCCCCGGCCATCTCGACCACGACCACAGCCTGCCAGGGTCGTGGTCGAGATGGCCGCGTCCCTTGTCGGTCCCTTCAACCCCTTCTCGCCTTTCAGCCCCCCGGCGCCAGCCCCAGCCGACCGAGGCCGGCTCGCCGAGCTGGAACAACCTCGTGAGTAGCTACATCTAGTGGCCTGCGGCGCCTGAGGCGGTCCGCGCCCGCCTGGGACGCCGGGGCGATTCAGCCTTCCCAGTCGGCGACGACGATCCGCGGCGCGGCCGGGGCGGCGCTGCCGTCCCGGATCGCGACCGCGGCGGCGTAGCCGGCGTCGATCGGCAGGTCGACGGCGGTGACCTCGGGCCCCGGCGCCTGGCCCGCGAGCCCCACCCCGGTGCACTTGACCCGCGCCTCATAGCGGCTCCAGGCGGGGTAGAAGACGCCCGGCCGCTCCTCGACCGGAGCCGCGGCAACCGCGAGCGCGTCGGCCCGCGGCATGAAGCGGGCGGCGATGCGAGCGAGGTCCCGCCGCCGCTCCTTGATCCGCTCGACGTCGACTCCGACGTCGACCCCGCCCGGGGCGACCGCGACCAGCGCCAGCCCCTCCGAGTGCGACAGGTTGAACGAGAGCCGCCGCGCCCCCACCGCGAGCCGCGGCTTCCCGTTCTCCTCCGCCACCAGCGCCGGCGCCTCCACCTCCCCGAGCGCCGCCGCGAGGATCCGCCCCAGCGCCTCCCGGGCCGCCTCTCGCCCTCCGTCGGTTCCCAGCTCGACCCGCCAGACGCGGACCTCGAGCTCGGTGGTTGGTGCGGGTGCCATCGGCATGGAAGGGGCCTTCACGGGGCTCCCGCTAGGGATCCTGGCAGGAGGAGCGTTCGGTAACGTGCGCGCCTTGAACGTGGAGGCCCTCGCCGCGCGCGCGGCTACGCTCGCCGCCGATCGCCGCCTACGCATCGTCGTGGCCTTGGTCGGCTTCGTCTTGGTGACGATCGCCACCGCGCTGATCGCGCACCCGAAGATGTTCACCGGGTTCGCCGCCTACGACGACGAGGGCTACATGCTCACGGCGCTGAAGTCGTACGTCAACCACGGCCACCTCTACGACCGCGACTTCACCCAGTACGGGCCCTTCTACTACGAGTTCTGGGGCGCCTTCTTCAAGCTCTTCGGCATCTCGGTCACCCACGACTCGGGCCGCTCGGTGGTGATGGTCCTCTGGGTGCTGTCGAGCCTTCTCTTCGGCCTCGGCATCCTGCGGATCACGGGCAGCATCCTGCTCGGCCTCGGCACCCAGATCCTCACCTTCTCGGCGCTCGAAGTGCTGACCAACGAGCCGATGCACCCGGTCAGCTCGATCGCCCTGATGCTGGCGCTGATCGTCGCGATCGCGAGCTTCGTCAACAGCGGCCGCTCGCGCTGGGCGATCGGCCTGCTCGGGGTCGTCGTCGGCTGCCTGGTGCTGACCAAGATCAACGTCGGCTTCTTCGCCCTGGTCTCGGTGGCGCTCGCCTGTGCGGTCAGCTACCAGCAGCTCTGGGGACGCCGCTGGCCGCGGCTCCTGGTCGAGGTCGTCTTCGTCGCTATCCCGGTGCTGCTGATGGCGAGCAAGTTCCACGAAGGCTGGGCGCGCCACTACTCGGTCCACGTCTTCGCCACCGCCCTGGCGGTGGTGATCGCGCTGCGTGCGAGGGCACCCGCCCGGCGCGACGCGGGCGAGCTGCGCTGGCTGATCGGCGGCTTCGTCGCCCTCGTCGTCGTCTCCTGCGTGGCGATCGTCGCCACCGGGACCAGCGTGCACGGGCTGATCGACGGGGTTATCCGCCAGCCGCTGCGCCAGTCCGACGCCTTCACGATCCCGATGCAGCTCTCCGAGCGCTTCTACGCCTTCGACCTGATCGCGATCGGCGGCGCGCTCGCGTACTGGTACGCCTCACGGCGGCGGGTCGCGCCGAGCCCCGCCTGGCTGGCGATGGGCTCCGTCTTCGCGATCGTCGTCGGCCTGACGATGGCGTTCTCGGTGGTCGGCCAGCTGCTGCCGTTCAACGACCACAGCCTCACCGGCTACCAGCTCGGCATGCTGCCCTTCGTCTGGGTCGGGCTGGCGGCGACGACCACCGACGCCGACGAAAGTCGCTTCGCCTTCGCCCGCCTCGTGCTGCCGTTGCTCGCCGCCCTGCAGGGCCTGCACGGCTACCCGGTGGCGGGCAGCCAGACGCTGCTCTCGGTCGTCCTGGTCGTCCCGGTCGGGGCGCTCTGCGTCGGCAACGGCGTGCGTGGCCTCTCCCGCCTGGTCGAGGTCGAACCCGACCGCCTGGCGCTGGGCGGCTTCGGCCTCCTGATGGTGGTGATCCTCGGCTGGTTCACGCTGAAGACCTACGTGCGCGACCCGATGCATCAGGCCCGCGGCGTCTACCACACGACCTACACGCTGCACCTGCCAGGCTCCGAAGACATCCACCTCTTCAACGAAGAAGAAGTGCAGCTATATGAAGACGTTTCTCATGCGATGGATGAAAACTGCCATTCGACCGTGATGGAGCCGGGGATGGACAGCTTCTACCTCTGGACCGAAGAGGAACCGCCCTCGCTGACCGCGACCGGCTGGGAGACGCTGTTCGACCACGAAGCCCAGGAACAGGTGATCGACGACACCTCCTCGATCGAAGGGCTCTGCCTCCTGCGCAACAAAGAACGTGCGGCGGGTTGGGGCGAAAGTGAAGGTCCGCTCGTCACCTACCTCGAACAGGGCTTCAAGATGATCGGCAAGTGGGGCGAATACGAACTGCTGCGCCGGCCCGGCCCGGCCGCGCCGAGCCAGTGACCACCTGGGTAGTCACCCCCGTCTATCGCGACACGGGTTCCTTCTTGATCTTGCGCGAGCGGCTGCTCGAGGTCCTCGCGGCCGACTCCGGGACGGCGCGCGGCCCGCTGCGCTTCGTCGTCATCGACGACACCGCCGGGCAGGACCCCGAGGTCGCCAAGCTCGAGCCGCTCGACGACGTCACCGTGTTGCGGCCGCCGTTCAACCTCGGCCACCAGCGCGGCCTCGTCTACGCGCTGCGCAAGATGCTGCCGCGCTTCGCCGACGACGACGCGGTGGTGACGATGGACGCCGACGGCGAGGACCGGCCGGAGGACCTGCCGCGCCTGCTCGCCGCCCTCGACGCCTCCACCGGCCCTGAGCACCCGGTCGTCCTCGCCCTGCGCACCAAACGCCATGAGCCGCTCCCCTTCAAGATCCTCTACCGCGGCTTCAAACTGCTCTTCCGGGCGCTCACCGGGGCCACCGTGCGGACCGGCAACTACGCGGTGATGCCGGGCGCGGTGGCGAAGCGGGCGCTGCTCCACCCGACCTTCGACCTCGCCTACTCCTCGGCGATCCTCGCCCTCGACCTGCCGATCGTCTACGTCCCCTGCGAACGCGGGCGTCGCTACCAGGGCGAGTCGAAAATGACCTACGGGAAGCTGGCGATGCACGGCCTGCGGATGCTGATGCCGTTCACCGATCGGATCGCGATCCGCGCCCTCGCCGCCTTCGTCCTCTTCGGCCTGGTCGGCGTCGCGCTCGCCGCGGTCGTCGTCTGCCTGAAGATCTTCACCACCTCCTCGATCCCCGGCTGGACCAGCTACATCGCGGTCAGCGCGCTGATCGTCTCGCTGGTCGCGCTCGGCAACTTCGTCAGCCTCTTCGTCCTCTTCTCGCAGACGCGGGCGGTCTCGCTGGCCAGCATCGAGGAGCTGACCGACGACGAGGAGCTGCTCCAGTGCTGAAGGAAACCGGCGAGCTGATCGCCGGGTTGGTCGCCCACGGGATCCTGATCGGGCTTCCCGGCGTCGCCGCCGTGCTGCTCGTCATGCGGCGCGGGCTGAAGTCGGTGCCGCTCCTGATCGGCATCGGCCTGCTCGCCTCGGGCGCGGTCTCCTACGTCGCCTTCTGGGGCTATTACGGCAGCCCTTCGATCGGCGAGACCTGGGACTTCCTGGTCCTCGGCGGGTCGCTCCTGGCGATCAGCTTCTGCTGGCGCGAGGGAAGGTTGGACCGGGACGTCCTGCGCCAGTTGGCGACGCCGCTCCTGCTCTGGGTCCTCGGCAGCGCCTTCATCCTCTTCTTCGGCTTCCTCCACGGCGGCTCGTCCAACCCGATCCCGATGAGCGCCCTGCGCTTCTCCGGCCAGCTGCCCAGCGACAACGACATCCCTCGTTATTTCGCCGAATGGTTCGCCACCCACGGCCACCAGCATCCGCCCGAATATCCCGGCGAATGGCTGTTCAGCGACCGGCCTCCGCTGCAGGTCGGCTACGTCCTCGCCCAGCGCGCTTTCTTCCACACCGAACACGGCCTGCACTACCAGGTCATCTGCGTGATCGAGCAGTGCCTCTGGATTCCGGCGATGTGGGCGGTCCTGGTCGCGGTGCCGCTGCGCAAGCTCACCCGCACCGTGGCGATGCTGGCGGCGATGCTCTCCGACATCGCGATCGTCCACGGCTTCTTCGTCTGGCCGAAGTTGATCGCCGCCGCCTTCCTGCTCGCCGCCCTGGCGGTGATCCTCTCGCCCGAGTGGCGCCGGGACCGCCGCGACTGGCGGGTGGCCGTGCTGATCGGCGGGCTGCTGGGACTGTCGATGCTCTCGCACGGGTCGAGCGTCTTCGGCGTCGTCCCGCTGGTCATCTTCGCCGCCTTCCGGGGCATCCCCAGCTGGCGCTGGCTGGCAGCCGCGGTCGCGGGCCTGCTGCTCTTCTACGTCCCCTGGAGCGCCTACCAGCACTGGGCCGATCCGCCTGGCAACCGGCTGCTGAAGTGGCAGCTCGGCGGCGAGACGGAAATCAACAGCGAAGGCACCCTGGAAGCGATCGAGCACGGCTATTCGCACGAGGGCCTCTCCGGGACGGTCGATCTGAAGGAGGAAAACTTCGAGGAAATGGTCGGCTGGCCGCGGACCAAGAACGAAATCGAAGCCGGCGTCGACGACCTCGAAGCCGGGAAGCCGGGCCTGGCGCTGGCCAACCTGCGCTGGGATCGGTTCTTCAGCCTCTTCCCGTTCCTCGGCCTTGCCCTGTTGGGGCCGATCGCGATGATCGTCGCCTGGCTGGCGAAGAAGAAACGGGACCCCGAGGGATGGCGGGACCCTGACGAGTGGCGCTTCGCGCTGCTCTGCTTCGCCTTCTTCGCGATCGCCTGCGTCACCTGGGGCCTGCTGCTGTTCGGCACGCCGGAAGCGCGTACGACGATCCACGTCGGCAGCCTCGCGGTGCCGTTGCTCGGCCTGGTCGGCTGCATCGTCGGCATGCGCTCGGTCTATCCCCGGCTCGGGGTCGCGCTGGGGGTCGTCAACGCGGCCTTGGTCGTGCTCATCTACGCGCCCTCGTTGACGCCGCCGGAAGGGACCAGCTACTCGTCCCTGAACGGCCTGTTGACCCTGGTGGCGCTGGCCGGGATCGCCTGGGTGCTGTTCCGCGGCGCGGTGCTGCCGCGGCCGCTCGCCGCGGCGCTGGCCGGGGGAGGGTCCGGTGGCTGGGGGTCCGGCGGCGCCGACGCCAGGCCGCGGATGAGCCGTCAGGAGATGAGGGCGCGGATGAGTCGGGCCGAGCTTCGACGTCAGCTCCCGTCCCTGCCGGGGCGGATCGGCCGCGGCCTGTTTCCGGGCGGCGCCGAGGAGCGGCCCTGGGGGCTGGGGCGGCCGGAGGCGGCGGCGCTGCTCGGTGCCTTCCTGCTGATCGCGACGATCCTCGGCCTCCTGCGGCTGGGCACCGCGTCCTACGAAAAGGTCTGGGCCGAGGACGGCCCGGTCTACCTGCAGGGGGCGATCGGCCAGGGCTTCTTCCACTCGCTGTTCCAGCCCTACGCCGGCTATCTCGTCTTCTTCCCGCGGCTGATCGCCGCCGTCGCGGCGCTCTTCCCGATCGGCGACATGGCGGCGGTGGTCGGGATCGCCTCCGCCCTGACCGCGGCCGTCAGCGGCATCGCGGTCTGGTACGGCAGCGCCGGCCACATCCGCAACCCGTGGCTGCGCGGCGCCCTCGCCGTGGCGACGGCGCTCGCCGCGACCGCGGGGCAGGAGACCCTCGACTCGGCCGCCTATGCGCCCTGGTTCATGCTGATCGGCTCCTTCTGGCTGCTCTTCCTGCGGCCGCGGACCTGGTGGGGGGCGTCGCTCGCGGGCCTCTTCCTCCTGCTCACCGGCCTCAGCACCCCCGGGGTCTGGTTCTTCGCCCCGGTCGCGCTGATGCGCATCGTCTCGGTCGGGCGGGAACGGCGTGCCTACCCGGTCCTGGCGGGCTGGGCGATCGGGGCGCTGGTCCAGATCCCGGTGATCCTCGGCCAGGAACAGGGGGCGCCGCTGTGGTCGCGCCACATCTGGACGGCGATGGTGCAGCGGGTGATCAACGGCGGCGTCTTCGGCCAGCGGCTCGGCGGCGGCCTCTGGGACGTCGGCGGCTGGACGTTCCTGGTCCTGCTCTGCATCGTCCTCGTCGTCGGCCTCTACGTCGGGTTGCGGCGCGGGCCGGTCAGCGCCCGCTGGTTCGTCGCCTTCGCGATCCCGACCTCCTTGGTGATGTTCATCATCGAGGTCTACCAGCGCACCGTCGGTCCCAACATCTACTGGTCGCCGGGGATCTCGGGCGGCACCTCGAGCCGCTACGTGGTGGTGCCGGCGATGATCTTCCTCAGCGCCTTGCTGGTCACCCTCGACGGCGCGATCCGCGGGCGACGGGCGACGGGTGCGGAGGTCGAGGCGGGGGCAGGCTCTTCCTGGCGGGCATGGAGCTCGGACTGGCGACGCTGGGCGGTCGGTGGCGCAGTGGCGCTGATGCTGCTCGCGGTCGCCGTCAGCTTCGACATGGCCCCGGGCGCGCGCGGCGGCCCGCGCTGGCACGAAGGCCTGCGCACGGCGGCCGACAAGTGCGTCGCCAACGCCGAACCCGGCGCCGGCATCCCGACCACGCCGGAACCGTGGGGCGTGGTGATCCCGTGCGCCGAAGTCGAATCCTGGGCGACCGTCCGGGCGCCCGCCGGCGCCGGATAATGGGCAGCAGCCGAAACTTGTAGCGTCCAAGACCTTGAAACGCTTGCTGATCACCGGCGGGGCGGGATTCGTCGGCTCCAACCTCGCCGTCTCGCTCCTCGGGCGCCATCCCGATTGGGAGGTGACGGTGCTCGACAACCTCTACCGCCGGGGGTCGGCGCTGAACCTGCCGCGGCTGGCGGAGGCGGGGGTCGAGTTCGTCGAGGGGGACGTGCGGGAGCCCTCCGATCTCGGCGCGCTGCCGAAGTTCGACGCGATCGTCGAGTGCTCGGCGGAGCCGTCGGTGATGAGCGGCGTCGACGGCGACACGGGGTACCTCGTCCACACCAACCTGACCGGCGCCTACAACTGCCTCGAGCTGGCGCGACGGGACGGGGCGTTCTTCGTCTTCCTCTCGACCAGCCGGGTCTACCCGGTGGCGCCGCAGGTCGACCTGCGGCTGGAGGAGACCGAGACGCGCTTCGAGCTCGCCGAGGAGCAGGACGTCCGCGGGGTCTCTCCGGCCGGGATCTCCGAGGACTTCCCGCTGGAGGGCGCGCGGACGCTCTACGGGGCGACCAAGCTCGCCGCCGAGCTGCTGGTCGAGGAGTACCGGGCGTCGCTCGGCGTGCCCGCCGTGATCGACCGCTTCGGCGTGATCGCCGGGCCCTGGCAGATGGGAAAGGTCGATCAGGGGGTATTCACCCACTGGATGCTCGCCCACTACTTCCGCAACCCGCTCTCCTATATCGGGTTCGGGGGGCATGGCAAGCAGGTGCGCGACCTCCTCCACGTCGAGGACCTGGTTGATCTGGTCGAGCTGCAGCTGCTCGATCCGGACAAATGGGACGGCCACACCGTGAACGCCGGCGGCGGCTACGAGTGCAGCCTCTCGCTGCGTGAGACGACCGGGATCTGCCAGCGGCTGACCGGCAACGAGGTGGAGATCACGCCGGTCGCCGAGACGAGGCAGGGGGACGTGCCCATATATCTTTCCGACTGCGCGAGGTTGTTCGATCTCGGGCGTTGGCGGCCCCGGCGGAGCGCCGAAGACGTGCTCGCCGACATCTACGAGTGGGTAGCCGCCGATCCGGAGCAGATCGCCGAGGCGCTCGAAATCAACACCTCCACCGGGGGGAAGGAGTAACACCGTGCCCGTTGCGATCATCACCGGCGCCGGCGGCCTGATCGGCTCCGAGGCCGTCGACCACTTCATCGGCCAGGGCTTCGACGTGGTCGGGATCGAGAACGACATGCGGGCCCGGTTCTTCGGCCCCGAATCGTCGACGTCCCACGTCACCCAACGGCTGGTCGAGGAGCACGAGAGCTTCAAGTGGGAGAACGTCGACATCCGCGACGCGGCGGAGATCATGCGGATCTTCCAAGAGCACGCGGGGTCGATCGAGCTGGTCATCCACACCGCGGCGCAGCCGTCCCACGACTGGGCCGCGAGCGAGCCGCAGACTGACTTCGGCGTCAACGCCAACGGCACGCTGAACCTGCTCGAGGCGGCGCGCGCCCACGCGATCGACGCGCCCTTCATCTTCACCTCGACCAACAAGGTCTACGGCGACACGCCGAACCGGCTGCCGCTGCTGTCGCTGGAGAAGCGGCTCGAACTGCCCGAAGACCACCCCTATTACAAGGGGATCGACACGAGCATGTCGATCGACAGCTCGACCCACTCGCTGTTCGGGGTCTCGAAGGCGGCCGCCGACCTGTTGGTGCAGGAGTACGGCTACTACTTCGACATGCCGACGGTGTGCTTCCGCGGCGGTTGCCTGACCGGGCCCCAGCACGCGGGCGCGAAACTGCACGGCTTCCTCGCCTACCTGATGAAGTGCACCGTCACCGGCACGCATTACACGATCTTCGGCTACGAAGGCAAACAGGTTCGCGACAACATCCACAGCGCCGACCTGATCGCCGCCTTCGACGCCTTCCGCAAGAGCCCTAAGCCGCACGCCGTCTACAACATCGGCGGCGGGCGCTTCTCGAACTGCTCGATGCTGGAGGCGATCGAGGTCTGCGAGAGGGTCTCGGGCAAGACGCTGTCGTGGGAGATGGGCGAGGCGCCGCGGATCGGCGACCACCGCTGGTGGATCTCCGACCTGGGCCCGTTCCAGGCCGACTACCCGGAGTTCAAGCTGCGCTACGGGATCGACGAGATCCTGCAGGAGATGTACGAGCAGAACGTCGAGCGCTGGACGGCTGCTCCCGCATGAGGATCTCGGTCGTCATGCCGGCCCAGAACGAGGAGGGCTCGGTCGGGTCGACGGTCGAAGGGCTGGTCGAGACCCTCGAGAAGGCGGAGATCGACTACGAGATCGTCGTCGTCAACGACGACTCGGAAGACTCGACCGAAGCGGTGATCGCCGCGATCGGGGCGCAGAACCCGCGCGTGCGGGTGCACAAATCGCACTACGAACGCGGCTTCGGCAACGCGATCCGGGCCGGCCTCGACGTCTTCCAGGGTGACGCCGTGGCAATCGTGATGGCCGACGCCTCCGACGACCCGCGCGACCTTGTCCGCTACGTCGGCCTGCTCGAAGAGGGTTGGGACTGCGCCTTCGGCTCCCGCTTCATGCCGGGCGCCCACGTCTATGACTACCCGCCTCTGAAGCTCTTCATCAACCGGATGGCGAACCAGTTCATCCGGATGCTCTTCCGCCACCGCTACAACGACACCACCAACGCCTTCAAGGCCTACAAGCGCGAGGTCATCGAGACCGTCCAGCCGCTCCTGTCCAAGCACTTCAACCTGACCGTCGAGCTGCCGCTGAAGGCCGTCGTCCGCGGCCACACCTTCGCCGTCGTCCCCACCTCCTGGACCAACCGCACTTCCGGCGAGGCGAAGCTGAAGATGAAAGAGATGGGCAGCCGCTACCTCTTCATCGTCCTCTACGTATGGCTGGAGAAAGTCCTCAGCCGGGGCGATTACCAACTGCGTGAGCCAAGCGGAACCTGACGTCCTCCGCTCCGCCGGGGCGGGCAAGAAAGTCATCCACGGCAGTGCCATCAGGCTCACCGCCAATCTGACCAACCTTGTCTTCGCGCTGGCGACGGCGACGCTGCTGCTCCGCCACCTCGGGGTGGCAGAGTCGGGCCGCTACGTCACCGTGATGTCGCTGGTCGGGATCGCTGTCGCGATCGTCGACCAGGGACTCAACGTCAGCGCGTCTAAAGACCTGACCGTCTGCCCGCGCGACGAACGCCGCAGCCTGCTCGCCAACATCGTCGGCCAGCGCATCGTCGTCGCGATACTGGCGGTGGCCTGCCTCGTCGCCTTCTCGTTGGCGGCGCGTTATCCCGGGGAGATGGTGTTCGGCGCGCTGCTCGCCGGGGTCGGCGTGATGCTGGTCGCCGTCGGTAACGCGATCCTGTTGCCGCTCACCGTTGACCTGCGCAACGCTGGCGTCGCGGCGGTCGAAGTCATCCGCGGTTTCGTGGTCTTGGTCGGCGTTCTCCTGCTGGTCGTCGCCGGGGCGAAGCTCGACGCCTTCCTCGCCGTGCAGATCCTGGTCGGCCTGGTCGTCCTCTGCGTAGTGCCCTTGTTGGTCGGCCGTAGGGGTGTCGTGATGCCGCGCTTCGATCGCGTGCGCCAGCGGGCACTGCTGCGGACGGCGTTGCCGATCGCCGCCGCACTGGTGCTCGGCCAGGTCTACTTCCGCCTCGTCATCGTGCTGATGTCGCTGATCTCCAATGCAACCGAGGTCGGCTACTTCGGCGGCTCGCTGCGGGCGATGGAAGCCTTGATCGCGATCCCGATCCTGATCGCGAGCGTAGCCCTGCCAGTAATGGCCGCCGCCGCGCAAGAGGCGGACCTATCCCGGTTGCGCTACGCGATCGAAGGCCTGAGTGAGGGCGCCGTGATCGCCGGGATGCTGGTCATCCTGGTGACGATCCGCGCTGCCGACCCGGTGATGCGGGCGATCGGTGGCAAGGAATTCGAACCGGCGGGGAACGTCCTGCGGATCCAGGTCATCGCGCTCTTATTCATCGCGCTCTACCAGATCTGGACGGTCGCGTTGGTGGCGCTGGGACGACAGCGGCAGCTGATCTTCACGAACGCCGCCGGGCTCGCCGCGGTAGCGACCTTCGCCGCGATCCTCGTCCCGCCCCTGGGGGCCAAGGGTGGCGCGATCGCCAGCGTATCCGCCGACATCGTTCTCTCTTCGCTGATCTACTGGCGCCTGCACATCTCGACCGGGAGGGTGACGGTCAAAACCAGCTTCCTGGCTCGCGTGGCGATTGCGGCGGCGGCGAGCGGGGCGGCGATGCTGCTGCCGGTCGGCGATATACCGGCAGCGGCGCTCGCTGGCATCGTCTTCCTCGGCGTCGGTTTCACCGTCGGCATGGTGCCGAAAGAGTTGCGCGACCTGATCGGTCCGGAAGGGCTGTTGCGGCGACCTCGCGCCGGGGGAGCTTAGGGCCGTCCGCGCGCCGTCCCGATAAGGTCCGGCGCGTGAGCGCCACAGATCACGCGGCCGCCTACTTCGCCGCCACCGCCGACCTCGCCAACCAGATCCCGCTCGATCGCGTCGAAGCGATGGCGCGGGACCTCGTCGCGGTCCGCGAGGGCGCTGGAAGGCTCTTCTTGCTCGGCGTGGGTGGCGGTGCGGGACACGCTTCGCACGCCGTCAACGACTTCCGCAAACTGGCTGGGATCGAGAGCTACGCGCCGTCCGACAACGTCTCCGAGTTGACCGCACGGACCAATGACGACGGCTGGGACACCGCGTATTCCGCTTGGCTCGAAACCTCACGCCTGAACGAGAAGGACGCGCTCTTCGTCTTCTCCGTCGGTGGCGGCTCGCGCGAGCACAATACCTCGGTCAACCTGGTCAACGCGATGGAGCTCGGCAAGGAGCGCGGGGCGAAGCTCTTCGGCGTCTGCGGGGTGCCGGGCGGGACTCTCGCCGATCTGGCCGACGTGGTGATCCAGATCGACGCGCCCCCGGCGCTGAAGACGCCACTCGTCGAGTCCTTCCAGGCGGTGGTCTGGCATGGTCTGATCTGCCAGCCGGAGCTCGCCGTCTCGGCCGGGCACTGGGAAAAGCTCGAGGGCGCCGACCAGAAGTGACCGGGGCGCGCGCCGCGTTCATCGACCGCGACGGCGTCCTCAATGAGGGAGTTCCCGACCCGGAAACGGGCCTGCTCGAGTCCCCGCTGCACCCCGACGAAGTTCGTCTCCTGCCAGGAGTCGGGCCGGCACTGGGGAGACTTGCCGCGGCCGGCTACCTGCTGGTCGGCGTCTCCAACCAGCCCGCCGCGGCGAAGGGCAAGGTCACCGTCGAGGAGCTCATCGCGACGCAGGAACGGGTGCTCGAGCTCCTCGCCGCCGAGGGCGTTCGCTTCGACGACTTCAAGCTCTGCCTGCACCATCCGGCCGGGATCGTCGAGGGGTTGAGCGGACCCTGCGACTGCCGTAAGCCGGCGCCGGGAATGCTGCTCGAGGCCGCCGCCGAGTCGTCGATCGACCTCTCGAAGTCCTGGATGGTCGGCGACACCGACAGCGATATCGAGGCGGGCCGCAACGCGGGCGTAGAGACCGTGTTGGTCGAATATCGGGGCAGTTCGCACAAGCGCTCCGGCGACGCCCAGCCGTCATTCCAGTCAATCGATCTACAAGGGGCGGTTGCGACCATCCTTAACGGGTAGTGGCGCCGCTAGGGTTGGCACTCATGCTCAGGGACATCCAAACTCGCATCTTCGCCGACGGCGCCGATCTCGACGGGATCCTTGCGTTGGCTGAGGACCCCAATATCGCAGGGTTCACCACCAACCCGACGCTGATGTGGAAGGCCGGACTCACGGACTACGCCGACTTCGCCCAGCGCTTGCTGGAGCGGATCACCACCCACCCGATCTCCTTCGAGGTCTTCGCCGACGACGCCGACGAGATGCGCCGGCAGGCACGTCTGATCGCCTCCTGGGGCGAGAACGTCTACGTCAAGATCCCGATCACGACGACCGCCGGCGAGTCGATGGCGCCGCTGGTCCGCGAGCTTTCCGAGGACGGTGTCCAGGTCAACGTCACCGCGATGTTCACCACCGCCCAGGTCGAGCTGATCACGGCCGCGGTCAAGGACGGTGCGCCGTCGTACCAGTCCGTCTTCGCCGGGCGCATCGCCGACGCGGGGGTCGACCCGGTGCCGATCATGGCCAATGCGGTCGAGGTGATGAAGGCGGCGCCGAAGTCGGAGCTGATCTGGGCGTCGCCGCGCGAGATCCTCAACGTGGTCCAGGCCGACCAGGTCGGCTGTCACATCATCACGGTCACCCATGACCTGCTGAAGAAGCTGCCGTTGCTCGGGCACGATCTCGACCAGTATTCGCTGGAGACCGTGCAGATGTTCCACCGCGACGCGATCACCGCCGGCTTCACGCTCTGAGCGTGAGCGGGCGGGAACAGGGGGCGAACGCGTGAAGAGGGCCTGCATCACCGGCGGGGGTGGGTTCATCGGCAGCACCCTCGCCGACCGCCTCAGCGCCGACGGGGTCGAGGTCAACGTCGTCGACGACTTCCGCACCGGCCGGCGCGAGTTCGTCGCCGGTCTGCTGGAGCGGCCGGGGACGAAGCTCTTCGAGGGCGACGTCCTTGACAGCGACCTGATGCGCGAGGCGGTCCGCGGCTGCGATTGGGTCTTCCACCTGCAGGCGAACGCCGACGTCCGCCACGGGCTCGAGCATCCGCAGCGCGACCTCGAGCAGAACACGATCGCCACCTCGAACGTGCTCGAGGCGATGCGGGCCGAGGGCGTCACCAAGATCGGTTTCTCCTCGACCGGCTCGGTCTACGGCGAGCCGGAGGTCTTCCCGACCCCGGAGGACGCGCCGTTCCCGCTCCAGACCTCGCTCTACGCGGCCTCGAAGCTGGCGGGGGAGGGGATGATCGGGGCCTACGCGCACGGCTATGAGTTCACCGGGCTGATCTTTCGCTTCGTCTCGATCCTCGGCGAGCGCTACACCCACGGCCACGTCTTCGACTTCTACCGCGCCCTGCGCTCCGATCCGACCCGCCTCCGGGTGCTCGGCGACGGCAAACAGGAGAAGTCCTACCTCTACGTCGGCGACTGCATCGAGGCGATCATGACCGCGGTCGGCGCCCACGAACACGCTCCCGGAGAGACCGCGGTCTACAACCTCGGCACCGACGAGACCGTCGTCGTCGACGACTCGGTCTCCCGCATCGTCGCCCACATGGGCCTCGAGCCGGAGATCGAACACACCGGCGGCAAACGCGGCTGGAAAGGCGACTCGCCGCTGATCCGGCTCGACTGCGCGAAGATCCGCAGCCTCGGCTGGGCCCCTACTCTGACCATCCCGCAGGCGATCGAGCGGACCCTCGACTGGTTCGAGGCCAACCCGGAGATCGTCCTACAACCTGAAGGGAGCGCCTCGTGAGCGTCATCTTCAGCCGCGCGCCGCTGCGTATCTCGCTCGGGGGCGGCGGCACCGACCTGCCCTCCTACTACGAGGAGCACGGCGGCTTCCTCGTCTCCGGGGCGATCGACAAGTACGTCTACATGCTCACCCACACCGTCTTCCAGAGGCGCTACCGGATGAAGTATTCGGAGACCGAGGAGGTCGATACGATCGAGGAGATCAAGCACCCGATCCTGCGCGAGACGCTGCTGCGCCAATGGAAGGGCAATCCGCTTGAGATCGCGACCGTCGCCGACGTCCCGGCGGGCACCGGGATGGGCTCCTCGGGCGCGTTTACGGTCTGCCTGATGAAGGGTCTGGCGCACGCGCGGCGTACCTCGATCTCCGCCGGTGCCCTCGCCGAGGCAGCTTGCGAGATCGAGATCGACGTGCTCAAGGAGCCGGTCGGCAAGCAGGACCAGTACGTCGCCGCCCACGGCGGCATCTGCGGCTACACCTTCAACCCGGACGGCACCGTCGAGGTGGAATCGCTGGAGCTTGACGAGCGAACCCTACGCCGTCTGCGCGACCACCTCCTGCTCTTCTACACCGGCGAGACGCGCAGCGCCACGGTCACCCTCGGCGACCAGGACAAGCGCTCCAAAGAGGGTGACTCGGAGATGCTGGAGAACCTGCACCGGACGAAGGAGATGGGCTACCGCAGTCGCGACCTGCTGCTCGCCGGTGACCTCGAGAGCTACGCCGAACTGATGCACGAGCACTGGGAGAACAAGCGCAAGCGCTCCCCTGGGATGGCGAGCGAGCACATCGACGAGCTCTACACGCTGGCCCGCCGCTCGGGCGCGATCGGCGGCAAGCTGGTCGGGGCGGGGGGTGGGGGGTTCTTGCTCGTATACGCGCGCACCCCGCAGGACACCCGCCAGGCGATGGCCGCCGCGGGCGCTTCCGAGTTGGTCTTCGACTTCGAGTTCAGCGGCGCGATCGGCACGGAGTACGCGTGAGCCGTGGGCCCCTGCGGGTGGGGATCGCGGGCTGCGGTCTGATCGGGGCGAAGCGGGCGGAGGCGCTCGGTGCCGAGGACATCGTCATCGGCACCTTCGACGTCAATGCCGAGGCGGCGGGGACGCTGGCCGCGACGCACGGGGCGACGGCGCACGAGAGCCTCGACTCCCTGCTCGCCGAAGGCCCCGATGTCGTAGTCGTCGCGGTCTCCCACGACCGGTTGGCCGAGCTCGCCGAGGCGGCGATGGAGGGTGGCGCCCACGTCCTGGTCGAGAAGCCCGCCGGGGTCGGCACCGTGCAGATCGAACGCCTGCGCGCCGCCTCCGCGCGCACCGGACGCCAGGTCAAGGTCGGCTTCAACCACCGTTTCCACCCTGGCATCGCCCGCGCCGCCGAGGAGGTCCACTCCGGTGCCCACGGCGAGCTCATGCACCTCCGTGGCCGCTATGGCCACGGAGGCCGGATCGGCTACGACAAGGAGTGGCGAGCCGATCCGGTCCGCTCCGGCGGCGGCGAGCTGATCGACCAAGGGATGCACCTGCTCGACCTCACCCACTGGATCGCCGGGCCGCTGCCGCTCCACTCGGCCCTCCTGCGCACGCACTTCTGGGACACGCCGGCCGAGGACAACGCGGCACTGATCCTTGGTGACCAGCACGGCCGCACCGCCCCCTGGGCGATGCTCCATGTCACCTGGACGGAGTGGAAGAACATGTTCAGCCTCGAGATCTACTGCCGCACGGCGAAGATCCAGGTCGACGGCCTGGTTCGTTCCTACGGCTCCCAGACGCTGAAGATCTACCGGATGAGCCCCGAGCTCGGCCCGCCCGACCTGGAGGAGGTCGCCTACCCGGCTGAGGACACCTCTTGGACGCGCGAGTGGGAGCACTTCGCGGCGGCGATCAACGCCGGTGACGGCCGCCGCCTGAACGGTGACCTCGACGACGCGCTCTACGCCTGGACCCAGGTCGAGGCTGCCTATGCGTCGAGCGACTATGCGGCGATGCGGGATACGGTGCCGCAGTGAGCAGCCCGGGCGAAACTCTGCGCGCTCCCGCCGGTCACGCCTCGGTCCCCGCCTTCGAGCGTGGCTGGAAGCTCGACGCCGGCAGCGTCGCGCCGTTCCTTTCTTATGTCGACGACGACGCGGCGGTCAATTGGTCCGACGAGCTCGAGGACCTGCACGAGGAGTCAAGCCGGGACCACTTCATCGATGTCTGGACCCGTAGCGCGATGCTGGAACGGCTCGGCTCTGTGCCGGAAGGCGGCGCGATCATCGACCTCGGCTGCTCCACCGGTTACCTGCTCGAGGACCTGCGCGACGCCTATCCGGGCCGGGGCCTGATCGGCGTCGACCTCGTCGCCCCGGGGCTCGCCAAGGCGCACGATTTGCTGCCCGATGCCTGGCTCCTGCGCGCCGACGTCTGCGATCTTCCTCTCGCCGACTCATCGGTCGACGCCGTGGTGAGCGCCAACCTGCTCGAGCACGTGCCGGACGACCGTGGCGCCCTGCGCGAGGCCTTCCGCATCCTCGAGCCGGGCGGCCTCGCCGTCTTCGTGATCCCGGCCGGCCCCGGGACTTACGATTACTACGACCGCTTTCTCGGCCACGAGCGCCGCTACGCCAACGGCGAGCTGGCCGCCAAGGCGCGCGAGGCGGGCTTCGAAGTGCTCGAAGACGTGCACCTTGGGTCGATCCTCTATCCAGCCTTCTGGGCGGTGAAGAAGCGCAATCGCATGCGTCACGACCATCTCGAAGGTGAGGATCTGGAGCGCAAGGTGGCCGCCGATATCGAGGGCACCCAGAACTCCTCGTTCGGCGCACTGACCTGTCGGATCGAGCGCAGTCTCCTCCGCAGGCGGGTGCGGATCCCGTTCGGTGTCCGCGGCATCACCGTGATGCGGCGTCCGGTCAGGAGCGACGGTGCCTGACGGCGCGCCACAAACGCTGAGCGTCGTCATCCCAACCTTCAACGAGGAGGAGAACATCGGGCGCGTCTACGAGCGCCTCTCGGGGATCCTCGAAGGGATCGGACTGAACTGGGAGCTGATCTTCTCCGTCGATCCCTGCACCGACCGCACCGAAGACCGAATCAAGGAGCTGAACCAAAAAGACGCGCGAGTGAAGATGCTGCGTTTCTCGCGCCGTTTTGGCCAACCGATGGCGACGTTGGCAGGTATGGACGCGGCGGTCGGCGATGCGGTCGTGGTGATCGACTGTGACCTGCAGGATCCACCCGAGCTGATCGCCGAGATGGTCACCCGCTGGCACGGGGGATTCGACGTCGTCTACGCGCAGCGTCGCACGCGGGCCGGGGAGACGCTTCCGAAGCGGTTGGTCAGCTGGATCGGCTACAAGGTGATCCGTCGCATCGCCGAGGTCGAAATTCCGCCCAATACCGGGGATTTTCGCCTGATGAGCAGGCGCGTCGTCAACCACGTTCTGGCACTGGAAGAGAGCCACGGCTTCCTCCGCGGGCTGGTCAGCTTGGTCGGCTTCCCGCAGACCAGCATCCTCTACGACCGTGACCAGCGCGCCGGTGGGACGAGCAAGTACAGTCAGTTGACCGGCTCACTTCTGATCGGCTTGAACGGCGTGATCGGCTTCTCGCGCTACCCGCTGCAGATGATCTCGGTCGGCGGGATCCTGCTCTCGATGTTCGCCTTCCTGCTCGGGCTCGTCTACCTGGTGCTGAAGATCACCGGCACCGCGTTCCCGATCGGCAACCCGACGATCGTCTTCCTCGTCTGCTTCTTCAGCGGGATCCAGCTTCTCTCGCTGGGGATCATGGGCGAGTACGTCGGGCGCATCTACGACGAGGTCCGCCACCGGCCGAAGTACATCCTCGAGTCGCGGGTCGGCTGGGCCGACGACGACGAGGGTTGACGGCCTGGGGCGCATCCGGCCCGCTGCCGGTCTGCCTCCTCGCGGGCGGACTGGGGACGCGCCTCGGGGAGACGGTCCGCGATACCCCGAAGCCGATGCTTGAGGTTGCGGGCGAGCCCTTCCTGCTGCATCAGCTGCGGTTGCTGGCGAGCTATGGGGTCCAGCGGGTCGTCCTCTGCGTGGGTTACCTCGGCGAGCTGATCGAGGCGGGCATCGGGGCGGAGCGTTTCGGCGTCGAGGTCGCCTACAGCTACGACGCGCCGGAGCTCGATGGCACCCTCGGCGCGATACGTCGCGCCGCACCGCTGCTCGGCGAGCGCTTCCTGATCCTCTACGGCGACACCTACCTGCGGGTCGACTACGCGGACGCGGCGCGGATATGGGAGGAGAGCGGCGCGCCCGGGCTGATGGTGGTGCTTCGCAACGAGGGCCGCTGGGACACGTCCAACGCCGTCTACGCTGACGGCCGCGTCGTCGCCTACGACAAGAGGGCGCCGACGGCGGCGATGCATTGGATCGACTACGGCCTTGGTGGCCTCGAGGCGGCGACCCTCGACCTGGTCCCCCTGACCGAGACCGACCTCTCCGGTCTCTACCACCGGCTTGCGGCCGCGGGTGAGCTCTGCGGCTTCGAGGCGACCGAGCGCTTTTACGAGATCGGCACGCCGGAAGCCTTGGCCGAGGCCGATACCTTCCTGCGTGGGCAGGGTTGATCTCTCTAGGATGGGGCCGATGAGCGATCGCCCGGGCGGGGCAGACACAGCCACGCGTGTCGGCGTGCTCGGGCTATGGCACCTTGGCTCGGTGACCGCGGCATGCTTGGCTGAGGGCGGCTTTGACGTGGTCGGGATCGATCCCGACGCCGATGTCGTAGCGGCGATGGACGCGGGTCGCCCCCCGGTGGCCGAGCCAGGGCTGGCCGAGTTGATGGCGGCTGATGTCGAGGCGGGGAGCCTGCGCTTCTCGGTGCCGGACGACGCGGCGCTCGCTGGTCTCGACGTGCTCTGGGTCGCCTTCGACACGCCGGTCGACGAGGAGGATCGGGTCGATGTCGATTTCGTCGTCGACCACGTGCGGGAGGCGCTGCCGCGGCTCGACCGTGGAGTGCTCGTCGTCACCTCTTCGCAGTTGCCGGTCGGCACCGTCGCGGGGTTCGAGAGCTTCGCCGCCGCCGCCGGGCGCGAGGATCTTGAGTTCGCCGCGGTGCCGGAGAACTTGCGGCTCGGCAAGGCACTCGACAGCTTCCGCAAGGCCGAGCGCTTCGTCGCCGGGGTCCGCGGTGAGACCGGGCGCGAGGCGCTGGCGCCGCTGCTCGAACCGTTCGCCGACCACGTCGAGTGGATGGGGGTCGAGTCGGCGGAGATGACCAAGCACGCACTGAACGGCTTCCTTGCCACCTCGGTCGCCTACATCAATGAGATCGCGACGATCTCCGAGGCAGTCGGCGCCGACGCCGCGGAGGTCTCGCGGGGACTGAAGAGCGACGTGCGGATCGGGCCGCGCGCCTACCTCGGTCCCGGCGACGCCTTTGCCGGCGGCACTCTTGCCCGCGACATCACCACGCTACGGCGGATCGCGGGTGAGAAGGACCTGCCCGCCAACCTGGTCGGCGGCGTCGCCGACTCCAATGACGCCCATCGCCAGTGGGCGCGGCGTGTGCTCAGCGACTTCACCGCCTCCGCGGGCGGCCTGGCCGGCAGGAGAGTCGGTGTCTGGGGCCTCGCCTACAAACCGGGCACCGACACGTTGCGGCGCTCATCCTCACTTGAGCTCTGCCGCTGGCTGCGCGCCGAAGGCGCCGAGGTGAGCGCACACGACCCGGCCGTCGAGGCGCTCCCCGAATCTGACCTTGCGCTCGGGATCGAGATGGCGGACTCCGCCCTCGAGGCGGCGACCGACGCCGACGCGCTGGTGATCTCGACGGCCTGGCCGGAGTACCGCGAGGTCGGTGCCGCCGCGATCCTCGGGGCGATGCGCGGCTCGCTGGTCGTCGACGCGGCAGGCTTCCTCGCCGGCACCGTCGGCACTGATCCGCAAACGACTTACGTGAGAGTGGGGGTGAGGCCGCGATGACCGGCGGCGAGTTCGACGGCGTGCTGAAGGGCAAGGCGGCGCTGATCACCGGGGCCAATCAGGGTCTCGGCCTCGAGATCGCCCGCCACTACGTCGATGCGGGCGCGTCGGTTTTCGTCTGCGCCCGCGACGCCGAGCTCTTGGAGAGCGCGCGGGACGAGCTGGCGGAGCGCGCCGGCGATGCGGGGCGTGTCGGCGCGCTGGTCGCTGATGTCGCCGACGCGGGCCAGGTCGAAAGGTTGGTCGCGAGCGCGGTGGGGCGATTCCCGCAGCTCTCGATTCTGGTCAACAACGCAGGCGTCTACGGCCCCAAGGGCCCGGTCGAGACGGTCGACTGGGAGCAGTGGACGCAGGCGATCGCGGTCAATGTCTACGGCTCGATTCTGCCCGTGCGCGCCCTGATCCCTCATCTTCGTGGCGTCGGCGGGGGAAAGGTCATCCAGCTCTCCGGCGGCGGAGCCACCTCGCCGCTCCCCGGCCTCAGCTCCTACGCCGCCTCGAAGGCGGCGATCGTCCGCTTCGCCGAGACGCTGGCGCTCGAGCTCGCCGAGGACAAGATCGACGTCAACGCGATCGCCCCTGGCGCGCTTAACACCCGGCTCCTCGACGAGGTCCTCGAGGCGGGGCCGGAGGCGGTCGGCGAGGACTTCTACCGGCGCTCCCTAGAGCAACAGCAGAGGGGCGGCACCCCGCTCGAGCTCGGTGCCGAACTGGCGGTCTGGCTCGGTTCAACGGCCTCCGACGGCATCACCGGCCGCCTGCTAAGTGCCAAATGGGACCCCTGGCGCGACCTCCCCACCCACCGCGGCGATCTCGACTCCGACGTCTACACTCTGCGCCGCATCGTCCCTGCCGACCGCGGCATGGGCTGGGGTGACGTCTAGCCGGTGGCAGCAGCGCACCGCAGCTCGATCTGGTCTTACCGAGACACGCCGATCGTCCACCTACTGGTCGGTGCGGCGGTCTGCTTCTTCGTCCTCTCGCCCGCCCTGTTCACGCCCTGGGGGTTCGGCCCCGACTTCACCAACCATCTCTGGTTGGTCTGGCAGCAGAGTGTGGCGATCTCAAATCACGGACACCCGACCATCTACCTGCAACAGCCAGGCGGGATACTCGAGCCCTTCTATGGCTTTTACGGGGGGACCCTCTACGCGGTGGTAGGCACATTCGGGGCGCTGGTCGGTACCGCTCACGTCTACGCCCTCTACGTTGTTAGTTACGCAGGCGCTTTCGCGATGGCGTACGGCGGCATGTGGTGGTTGGGCCGACAGATCGGCCTGAGCCGCTGGGTCTCCCATCTCCCCGCGTTCGTCACTGTGACCGCGGCCTATTACCTGACCGACGCCTACGCGCGCGGCGCCTGGCCTGAGTTGGTGGCGCTCTCGGCGGTCCCTCTCTTCGTCGCCGGTGGCGCTGCCCTGATCCGCGGCCCCTGGGGTTGGGGGTCGGTGTCGCTGTTCCTGCTCGGCACCGTTGCCCTGACCGGCAGCCACAACATCACGCTGCTCTGGAGCGCGATCGCGATCGGTCCGACCGCCCTCGTCTTCTGGCTGGTCCTAGGAAAGGCCCGCCCGTCATTCCGGCGGATCGCGGCCACCGCCGGGCTGATGCTCCTGGGCATCGGGATCAACGCCTGGTTCTTGCTGCTGGATCTACGTCACAGCGGAGACACCCAGGCGTGGACCCAAAACATCGCCTACCTGAAGGTGTTCAGCAACACTCTCTACTTCGACAACGTCGGCAACGTTCTCGATCCGCTGCGCCAGACGCCCGGACTGTCGACCACGTACGGGCTCACCATCGCGGCGCCCGTCGCGGCTTTCGTCTTCGGGCTGGTGCTTACATCGATGTCGTGGCCGTCGGTGCGGGGGGCCGGCCGCCCGCTGCGCGCCCTCTGGCTGGTACTGATGGCGGCGATGACGGTGCTGGTCGTCCTCCTGGTGATGCCGGGCAGCTGGTGGGTGTCGATCGGTGCGCCATTCACCGATATCCAGTTCCCATACCGGCTGGCAGGATGGCTCCTGATCGCGGTCGCTCTCCAGCTGGCGGTCAGCCTGCGATTCGCGCGCGGCCTCGGGGGCGCCCGTCGTCAGGTTGCCTTCATCCTGGCCGCCGCGTTGATCGTCGCGACCGTCGCCCAGGCGGCCGGGCAGATGTATTCGGCGCCCCGTCTACACGGGGAAACCAACGGCAACATCCATCCGCGGGTCGAGGCCTTCATGTACGGGCCGACGACCCCGCCGCAGACCTTCTACGACCCCTACAGCTACTCCGACTCCTCGGAGCCGATCGTCGAAACCCCGCCCAAGCGGATCGTCTACCTACCGGTGCCGGAAGCGGGCGGTACCCGCTCAGAAATGCCGGTCGACCTCGGCCGTGACCGATCGCCGATCGCGACCAACATCGCCGCCGGACCCTATGTCGTCGCGATCAGCGGCATGAAGCTGGTCGGCCGCACGCCCGGTGGGGCGATGGTGGTCGCGCCGGAAGGCCGCGGGGGAAACTCCCAGCTTGTCGTCCACGCCGACGCGGGTGCGATCGCGACGATCGGAACGGTCGTCTCGATCCTCTGCCTGATCGGCGTCCTCGCCCTGGTCGGGACGTTGGCGGTCCGATCCTGGGTCCAGAATCGTCGCCGCCCGACGGGCTGATCCCCATGGTCGCGATTCTTCTCAGCGCTCTGGTCACCTGCGTCGCCGCCGTCTTCCTCGGGCAGGCCGCGCTGCGACTTTCCGGTGCCGAGGAGTGGAGCTGGCTCGCACCGTCGATCGGCATCTCGATCGTGATGTTGATCGCGGTCACGCAGAACCATCTGCCGGGACGGACCGCGACGGCCGCCGTGATCGTCGCGTTGCTGACGATTGCCGCGATCGCCTGGTGCGTGACCGACCGTCGCCATCTGCCACCGTCGAAGGGGGTCCTTGCGGCAGTTCCGGTCGCCTTCCTCGTCCTGGTTCCGTTCCTGGCCGCCGGACGCCCGGGAATCCTCGGCATGTCGCTCGACAACGACATGGGCTCGCACATGCAGTTCGTCGAGATCTACCTCTCCGCGGCCGTGGAACACATCACGCCGATGCGTAGCGACTATCCACTCGGCCCGCACGCGACGGTGGCGTTGATCTCGAAGGGATTCGGGATGCGGGTCGATCGGGCTTTCGCCGGTTGGACCATGGCGCTTCCGTTGATCAACGCCTGGACCGCGGTGGCCCTCGCCCGTCGCTCGTCCTGGCCGAAGCAGGTGCTCGCCGCAACGGTGGTCGGGATGCCGTTCCTGGTCGCCGCCTATTACGGGGAGGGCTCGTTCAAGGAGGTGTTGCAGGCGAACCTGGTGCTCGCGGTGGTCCTCTTCTTCGCTGGTTACGGGCCGAAGCTCGGGCGTGGGAAGTGGGTGCCCCTGGCGATCCTGGTCGGCGGTATCGCCTCCGTGTATTCGGTGACGGGGTTCCCTTGGCCGGCGATGATCGCGGGGATCTGGCTGGTCGGGCTCCTGATCCAAGCGGTCCGCCGCGGCGAGGCCGGGCGGATCCCGGCCATTCTGAAGGCCGAACTTCCGGCACTCGGGATCGGCATCGCCGTTCTCATCATCGAGCTCATCCCGCAGGCACGTCGCCTCCACAACTTCGTCCACATGGATCTCGGCGGCGGCGGCATCATCACGCCGAAGAGCAACCTCGGCAACCTCGCCGGGCAGTTGCCGGGCTGGGAGGGGTTCGGCATATGGAACAACCAGGATTTCCGCTTCCCCAATCCGACTCACTGGGGGGACGTCTGGATCGGAATGATGGTCCTGCTCTGCCTCTTCGGCGCCTGCTGGGCGTTCCGCCGCGGTCGTTGGCTGCTTCCCCTGGTCGCCGCCGGCGCGATGGTGATCTGGGCCCTGTCGATCCACTCGCAGTCGCCATACGTCGTCGCCAAGGGCCTGGTCGTCGCCTCGCCGCTGCTGGTGACGCTCGCCGTCTTTCCCTTCGTCGACGACGGGGGAGGATCGCGTCCCGCGTCGGCGGAAAGCACGCGTGCGCTGCTCGGCCGGATCCGCGCGCGGCCGCTCAGCGTCGGTCTCGCCGCTCTCCTTGCTCTGCTCGTCTTCTTCCGGGTCGGCGGCGCCGACCTGACCGCCCTGCGATTCAGCCCGATCGGGCCCACCGAACACGTCGAACAGCTCCGTGAACTGCAGCCGGTGATCGAAGGCAAACGGACCCTTTTCCTCGGCGGTGACGACTTCATCGAATGGGAATTGCCACGAGTCTCGGTCGAACCCGCGGTTCTCGCCGGCGGGGAAAACGTCCCCTTCCGTGACGAAAAGAAATTCGTTCCTTTAGCCCCGGTGGATTGGGACTCTTTCGATGCCGCGACCTTGAACGAATACGCCTACGTCATCACCACGCGTGATGCGGGCTCGAGCGCCGCGCCGCCCGAGTTCCACCTGGTCGCTTCGACGCCGGAATACCAGCTCTGGCGTCGAGTCGGCGAGGTCGCGGAACGAAAGGTCCTTCCCGGGGAGGCCGAAGGCGGATCCGGCGCCGTGCTCGAATGCGACGGACCGGAAGCTCGCAAGATCGTGAGCGAAGGGGGGATTGCCGCCATCCGCCCACAGCCGGTGGTCATCCAGCCGCCGGCGGTTTATGCGGGCACGAGCACGACGGTCCCGTTGGAACTCCCCCTGGGGACGTGGCAACTCGACCTTTCGTACATCAGCACGCGACCGGTCCGTGTCGAAGACGGCGCGCTGAGGAAGACGATGCCGGCGATGCTCGAACCGCTTGGCCAGCGCTGGCCGTTGGGTCGGCTGAAGAGCAGCGGGGAGCCTTCGGCGATGACCCTGTCGGTGACAAAGAACCTGCTCACGCCCCCGGGTACGGCAGCCGTCCTCGGCCCGATCACCGCTACCCCCGTGGGTAGTCGCGACAAGGTGGTGCCGATCGCGAAGGCGTGCGGCCGCTTCGTCGATTGGTACCAGCCGGCGAAGCGACCCTGACCCGGGCCGACCGCTAGCCTGCGAGCAATGGACGTATCGACATCGGGCGCGCGCCGGGCCGTCAATCGCGCCGGGCACCGGTTCTTGTCGGAGATCGCTCGGCGACGGGGCTGGGAACTGGTAGCGGCCGGAGCGTCGCCGGCGGTGACCGAGGCGGCCGCGCCGCCGATCCTCCCGTCCGGGCGCGATGAGCCGTTCCAGGTCGAGGGCTACGACGTTGTACCTCATGGTCGCTATGACCTGGTGCGCCACGACTACTACAGCCCCGTCCCCGACCTGACCCTTCTTCCGGACGACATCTGGGAGCGCCGCAATCGGCTCGGCGGGGTCCAGATGGACGTCGACGCCGGGATGGCACTGATCGAGGACGGGTTGGCGGAATACATCGCCGAGTTCGACTTCCCCGAGGAGGGTCCGCGGCCACCAGGGGAGTTCTTTCTCGGCAACACGAATTACGGGGCCGTCGACGCCGAGTTGCTCTATGCGATGGTGCGTGCCCGCAAGCCGCGCCTCGTGGTCGAGCTCGGCTCGGGCATGACCACGCTGCTGATCGGCACAGCTGCCCGCCGGAATGCCGGTGACGGGGTGGCCACCGAGCACGTCGCGTACGACCCCTACCCCCGTGCCCAGATCCTCGGAGACGCGCCGCCGCCGCCGACCAGGTTCGAGTCGAAGGGCGCTACCGACGTCACCCTCGAGGACTTCGCCCGGTTGAGGGACGGCGACATCCTGTTCGTCGACACCACCCACACGGTGAAGCTGGGCAGCGACGTCAACTACGTGGTTCTCGATGTGCTGCCGACCCTCGCCCCCGGCGTGATCGTCCACTTCCACGACATCTTCCTGCCGTGGGAGTACCCGCGGGAGTGGTTTGAGTCGATGCAGTATTTCTGGGCCGAGCAGTACCTGATCCAGGCCTTCCTCGCCTTCAATGACAAATTCGAGGTGTTGATCCCGGCCAACGCCGTCGCCGTCGAGCATCCCGACCGGCTGGCGAAAGTGATTCCCTCGTTCGTCCCCGGCCGTCGTCCCGGAGCGCTCTGGCTACGACGACGCTGATGGAGATCGCCGACGTCGACATTGGCCGTCACACCTACGGGCACGAGCACATCACGATCCGCCACTGGGGCGAGCCGACGACCTTGCGCATCGGCGCCTTCTGCTCGATCGCCGATCGGGTTCAGATCTTCCTCGGCGGCAACCATCGCACCGACTGGGTCTCGACCTATCCGTTTGCCGAATTCTCAGATCGCTGGGCGGAGGCGAAGGGGATCGAGGGCCACCCGGCGACCAACGGTGACGTAACGATCGGCAACGATGTCTGGATCGGCTCGAACGCGACGATCCTCTCCGGTGTGACGATCGGGGATGGTGCCTGCATCGCCGCCGACAGTACGGTCACCAAGGACGTCCGTCCTTACGCGATCGTCGCCGGCAACCCGGCCCGGGAGCTACGCCGTCGCTTCGACGAGGACACGATCGCGAAGCTGCTCGCGATCGCCTGGTGGGATTGGCCCGACGAGCGCATCGAATCGAGCGTGCGCCTCCTTAACAGTGGCGAAGTCGACCGTTTCATCGAGTCCCAGAGCAGCCGCCGCACGGGGAAAAAGCGCTGGAGTCGATTGCTAGGCTCCGGCGGATGAGCGACGCCTCCACCGAGCAGGATTCACCCACGCCGCGTTACGACTTCGAGGGCATCGACCTCGAGTCGGAGAGCGTCCACGCGGACGTCGTGCGGATGGTGGGTGAGGAAAAGCGCGTGCTCGAGCTTGGGCCTGCCACCGGCTACATGTCGCAAGCGATGATCGGTCGCGGCTGCACCGTCGTCGGGATCGAGCTCGATCCGGCGATGGGCGAGCGGGCCGAGCAGTTCTGCGAGCGGGTCATTGTCGGCGATCTCGACCAGCTCGACCTGGACGCCGAGTTGGGGGAGGAGAAGTTCGACGCGATCGTGGCCGCCGACGTTCTCGAGCACCTACGCGATCCCTTGGCGGTCCTGACCGCGCTGCGCCACCACCTCAAAGACGACGGTGCCTTCGTCATCTCGATTCCGAACGTCGCCCACGGCAGCGTCCGCCTGGCGCTGCTGGCCGGGCACTTCCGCTATGGCGACATCGGCCTGCTCGACTCAACCCACCTACGATTTTTCACCCGCGAGAGCTTCGAGCAGCTGCTCGACGAAGCTGAGCTGGGGCTTGCCGAACTGCACCGGCACGAGCTGAACCTCGACGCCTCTGAGATCGAGGTCGACCTCGACGCCGTCCCGCTCGAGCTGCGGGAGCAGCTCGAGCGGGACCCCGACGCGCGCACTTATCAGTTCGTGGCCAAGGCGGTGCCGATGCCGCGCGATGGCCTGCGCGAGATCCAGGCGCGCTTGCGCGAACTGGCCGAACTTCGCCTGGCCGCCGAGCGCACGGCAGAGCTTGAGCGGGCACTGGCCGAGATCGGTGGCCGCGAGGGCGAGCTGCGGCGCGCGCTGATCGACGCGCATGACCAGCTCTTACGTCGCGATGCAGAGCTCGACGAGCTGCGGGCGCACTCCGCCCGTCGCGAGGAAGAAATCGCCCGCGTCAACGACGAGCTGGTCGCTGCGCTCGCCGGCCTCGAGCGGATCCGCACCAGTGGCCCCTATCGGATCTTCGCGTTGTTGAAAACGCTGCCGGGGATGCGCCGCCTGATCCGATGAGCGGCCTGCCGAGGTGCGCCGTGGTGATCCCCACCTTCAACGGGGCGCACCTCGTGAGCACCTGCCTCGAGGCGATCTTCGCCCACCCGCCGGAGCTCTGCGAGCTGCAGGTGATCGTCGTCGACGACGCTTCCGCCGACCGTACGGTCGAGCGCTTCACAGACTGGGATGAACGATTGACGATCGTCGCGCGGAAGGAGAACGGTGGCTTTGCCGTGGCCTGCAACGACGGCGCAGCGGCAGCCGCCGACGCTGACTACCTCCTGTTCCTCAACAACGACACCGTGCCGCTGAGGGGCTGGCTTGACGCGTTGCTCGAGGAAGCGACCGCCCACCCGGAGGCCGGGACGGTCGGTTCCAAACTCCTCTATCCCGACGGGACCCTCCAGCATGCGGGCGTCGTCATCGGCCAAGACCTTTGGCCGCACCACATCTACGCCGGACTGCCGGGGGACCACCCGGCGCTGGAGCGCGGCCGTGAGGTGACCGCGGTCACCGCCGCCTGCATGTTGATCGCGCGCCAGACCTTCGTTGACGTCGGCGGCTTCGACACCGCCTTCCGCAATGGCTATGAGGACGTTGACTTGTGCCTGAAGCTGCGCGACCTTGGCAAGACTTCGCTGTACTGCCCGCGGAGCGTGCTCTACCACCTTGAGTCGGTCACTCGGTGGGCCGACGAGAAGACGAGCCACGTCGAGCACAACAGTCGGCTTTTCGCCGAGCGCTGGCACCATCGGATCGAGGCCGACGACTTCCAGAACTATCTCGACGATCGGATGATCGTGGTCGAGTACGGCTCGATCTATCCGATCCGCGTCTCGATCTCGCCTCTTCTGGCGGCGGTCAGCCGTGATGTCGCCGGCCAGGATCCGCTCGAGCACCTGCTGTCGGTGCGCACCGAGCAGTTGCTCGAGCTGCAGGGGAAGCGCACCCGCGCGGCGCTCGCACAACGCAGCCTGATGGAGCTACCGACGGTCAACCCGCGCCGTCGCCGTACCGGCGGAACTCCAGAGATAGTCAAGCGCGGCGGCTTCCATACCCTCTCCGGCGGGCCTGGTCGCCACCGGGTCTCGGTCCTGATGCCGCTGATCGACGCCGAGCGCGAGCTGCGTGAGACGCTCCCGATCCTGCTCGCCCAGGACGCCGAAGCCGAGATCGAGATCGTCGGCGTCGACTCCGCCTCGCTCGACGACACGCTCGTGGTGTTAGAAGAGTTCGACGCGACGGCGATCTCGATTGACCCGGGTGAGTTCGATCATGGCCTGACGCGCAACCTTCTCGCTGAGCACGCGCGCGGCGATGTCCTCGTCTTTCTCAATGAACGTAGTCGTCCCGCTGACCGTGACTGGTTGGCGCCGCTGCTGCGCACGCTCGATGCCGATCCCAGCGTCGCGGGGGCGAGCAGCCGGGTGCTGCCCTACCCGGACGCCGACCCGCTGGCGAGGCGCGACGGCGAACTAGAGCCGAGCGGGGCCGCCGAGCGGACGGTAAAGCGGATCGACGATTGGGACAAGTACGAGGCGTTGCCGGTCGAGCAGCGCCGTTTGCTGCTCAACTTTCACACCGTCAGCGCCGCCGTGCGGGCCGACGTAATGCGCCAGTACCCGTTCCGGTCGGTTCGGGCGATCGGCGAGGATCTGCTTTGGTCGCGCGAGATCCTCGAGGCGGGGATGGCGCTCGTCCACGAGGCCGACTCTCGGGTTTACCACTCGCACGACTACTCGCTGCGCCGTCGCTTCATGCGTAACGTCGATGATGGCATCGCCAACCGAGAGATCAACGACCGGTCGCTGAGCGAGGACGAGGCGGGAGCACTGGTGCGGGGGATGATCGCCAGCGACTGGCGCTACCTGCAGGAGGAGCTGGGGCTTGAAGGCGAGGAGCTCGAGGGTTGGCGGATGGAGGCGGCGCTCCGGCGGGCCGCCGCGGTCGCCGGTCAATGGCTCGGCGTCCACTACCCCGACTATCCCGACGAGGCCGTCGACGCTTTCTCCCTCCTCGCCAACAGCCGCCGCGACAAACGATGAGGCGATCGTCGTGAAGGTTCTCCTGGTCAGCCACGGTTACCCACCGGTCGGGGTGGCGGGGGTCGAGCGTCTGACCGCCCAGACGGCGAGCGAGCTTATCCGCCGCGGGCATGAGGCCGTCGTCTTCACCCGCGATCCGAGCGAACTGCCGCGGACCCTCGGCCTGCGTAGGGACGTACGCGACGGGGTCCCTGTGTTGACGATGGTTGGCGGTGGTTCGACCTTCGAGCGGTTCCCCGTCTTTGAGCCGATCCAGGAGCGGATCTTCGAGCGGGTCCTGACCGAGATCGAGCCAGGCGTGATCTTGATCACCCACCTGCTCGGCCATTCGCCCGGCTACGTCGAGGTCGCGCACCGCTGGGAGATCCCGGTGGTCATGGAGTTGCACGACTTCTATGTCAAATGTCCCCGCGCGCACCTAGAGCGCCGCTCGGGGGAGCTCTGCCCAGGCCCCGAGAGCGGCAAGGCCTGCGCCCGCCACTGCTTCGGCGATCAGCGCGACCCGAAGCTGCGCTGGGCACTACGCGCGCGCAGCTTCGGCGACGCGCTGCGAAGCGCGGACGCCGTCCTGGCCCCGTCCCCTTTTGTCGCCGAGGCTTTCGCCGCGGAACGTGGCGGCTCCGGGTCGATCGAGATCGTCGAGAACGCTGTCGCCCCGTTCGGGCCGATCCTCCACGAGGAGAGCGTGCCAGGCGGGCCTCTGCGACTCGCCTCGATCGGCGTGACCGTAAAGCACAAGGGGTTCGAGACCGTCGTCGAGGCGCTCCGCCTCTCCAAGGTACCGCGGACGTTCTACACGATTCACGGTGTCGCCTTGGCGCCGCTCTCGCACGAAATGCAGCGTGCCGCCGACAATATCCGCGGCCTCACTCTGCGGCTCGCGAACGGGTTCGTCCCGGCGCACCTTCCGGTGCTGCTCGCCGACGTCGACGCGCTCGTGATTCCTTCGGTCGTCCCAGAGACTTACTCGATTGTTGCCCGGGAGGCTTTCGCCCTGGGGATCCCAGTGATCGCTTCACGGATCGGGGCGCTCCCCGACGCGATCCGCCCTGGTGAGAACGGCTGGCTCTTCGAGCCGGGCAACGCCGCCGATCTGGCCGTCCTGTTGAGGCGATTGCACGAGGAACCCGAGCTCCTGCGACGCGCCCGCGCCGGGATCAGGTCTGCCGATGTCACCAGCGTCGAGACGCGAACGGATCAGATCGAAGGGATACTCGATCGGGTTCGTGGAGCGGGGGCGCGGCCCGCAGGCTGGCCCGGTGCGACGGAGGATGCGCTGATGCGTGAAGGACTGGTCGCTGCCGACCGCCGCGCGGGCGCGGCGGAAGCGACGAGTCCGGCTTAGACCCGCCCGACGGGAAGGCGCAGTCGCGGCGAACGCTTCATCCAGGCGAACGCCGCTCCGACGGTCGGCATTTCGCGATGCAGGTACGGATTCGAGTAGGGATCCGGATTCGTCATCCCACCCCAACGCGCGAGGAGTCGCGACTTCTCCCAATCGGCGACGTCAGATGAGCGGCTCGAAGACTCGAAGTGGTGCATCACCAGGTCCGGGTCGTAGACGACTCGCCGGCCGGCGGCCCGGACCTTGAGGCAGTAATCGACATCGTTGTAGTTGATCGGCCACGCCGTGCCGAGCCCCCCGACCTCCTCAAAGACGTCATGGCGGGTCATCAGGCAGGCGCCGGTTACCGCCAGCAGGTCACGGGCGACCTTCAGAGAGTTCGCGTAGCCAGGCGCGTCCCCCGCCCAGCCGTAGAACGGATGCCCGGGCAGGCCACCCTCCCAGCCGACCCCGGCGTGCTGGAGCCGTCCGTCTTCGAGCAGCAGTCGGCCACCGACCACCCCGACCTCGGGGATCGACGAATACATCACCATTCGCTCCAACCAGTCCGCCGTAGAGACCTCGATGTCGTCGTTGAGGAAAAGCAGGTGCTCCCCGGTGGCGCGGACCGCGCCGGTGTTGATCTTCTCGGCGAAGTTGAACTCGCGTTCGAACGGGACCAAGCGGAGACGATCTCCGGCGATTTTCTCAAGTGCGATCAGGACCGTCGCCGGGGTCCCGTGGTCGACGACGACGACGATCTCGTAGTTCGGGTAGCTCGAGTGCTCGACGATGCTGCTGACGCAATTCTCGACCAGCGTGACCTCCTGGTAGCGAATCTCGCGGCGCTGCCCATTGGAAGGGATGACGATGCTGACGGCCGGGTGCTCCCGCAACTCGGGCTCGAGGTGGTACACGCCGGAGTCCTCGAGATCGCGTACAACCTGCGCCTGTACGCCGGTCCGATCACAGTGGGCCTGAACTGCCCGCGTCCCGGCCTCGAAGGCCCAGGGCTTGGCGTTCTCGCCGCCGCCCGCGGTCGAGGTCTCGAGCCCGCGCCAGTGGTAGAGGACGCGCGGCACGTGCAGCACGGCGCGCGCCCGCTCGGTGATCTTCAGGACCAGGTCCCAGTCCTGCGCGCCCTCGAAGTCCGGGTCGAAGCCGCCGACCTCTTCTACCAACGACCGCCGAAGGACGCTGAGGTGGCAGGTGTACATCTGCGTCCGCATCCGCTCGGGCGACCAGTCGGGCTTCAAGAAGGGGCTAAGGTGGCGCCCCTTCTCGTCGATCTTGTCTTCGTCGGTGTAGACGTAGTCGACCGCAAGGTCGTCCCCGATTGCCCGATCGACGAGCCGGAGCGCGTCCGGATGGAGCTTGTCGTCGTGGTCGAGCAGCACGATGAACTCACCCTCGGCCATCGCTAAAGCGTCGTTCGACGAGGCGACGATGCCGCCGTTGGCAGGGCGGAATTGGAGCTTGATCCGCTGGTCCCTCGCCGCCGCCGATTCGAGCAGCGGCCGTACGCCAGGGTCACGCGAGGCGTCGTCGACGACGCACATCTCCCAGTCGCCGAAGCTCTGTCGCTGTACTGAGCGCAGCGTGTCCCGCAGGATCGCGCCCGGCGTTTCGAAGACCGGCGTGACGACTGAGAACCGAGGCACGGGACTAGCGGAGGGCGCGCTGGACGAAGCGGATCATCATGTGGATGACGCGGGTCGCCCCTGGGATCGGGATGCGCGCCGCAGCCTCGGAGAGGCGCTGTGAACCCTGCTCGATCGCCGCCAGTCGGCCTTTTGCCGTGCCGAGTTCCGCGTCCCGCGTGATTAGTAGATCGCGAAGCCGGAGGATCTCCTCGTCTCGCTCGGCAAGCTGAGCACGGAGATCGCCCTCGTCCGCATCCTGGGCCAACCTGAGCGGTCTCGTCTGCTCAGCCATCCCGTCAGTCTACCCGCCGTCAGGCTGCTAAAGATCCTCGGCGATCCGTGGCGCTTCGCGGCGGAAGATCCACGCGCCGAACGTCAGGGTGGCGATGAAGATCGCCGCCGCCGGCAACAGGCCGGCCCAGCCCCCCGCGCTGTGGATCGGAGTCGGTGCGTCGGCTTCGTGGAGGACCCATATCCGGATCGAGGAGAAGATCACCGCCAGCGGGTTGATCATGAGCAGCCGTTCGTAGGTCGCATTGTGGAACGCGTCGACCGGATAGAGGATCGGCGTCACGTAGAGCAGCACCTGAGCGACGACGGCCCAGATGATCGCAACATCACGGAAGCGGACGTAGAGCACCGAGAGGGCCATCCCGACAGCGGCGGTGAAGGCGAAGAGGAAGAGCAGCGCGATCGGGAAGAGCAGCCAGGTCCAGGCTGGAGAGACGCCGAAGGCAAGCACGAAGACCAACACCACGATCAGGTTCAGCAGCAGGTTGAAAGTCGCGGTGAGCACCGTGGCCAACGGGATGACCAGGCGGGGGAATTGAGTCTTGCGGACCACCCCCTCCTGGGCGACCACCGAGGTCACCGAGTTCGACGTCGCTTCTTGGTAGAAGGTGAACAAGACGATGCCCATGAGCAGCATCACCGGGTAGTGTTCGACCAGTTCGCTGCCGACCCGGAAGACTTTGGTGAAGACCAGCAACAGCACGCCGAAGAGCAGGAGCGGACGGATCAGCGACCAGAGGTAGCCGAGCACCGTGCCGAAGTAGACGCGCTTGAATTCGGTCACCGACATCAGCCAGAGAAGGTCGAAGAAGCGCCGCGGCCCGCCCCCTAATGCCGAGGGACCACTGACCCTTTGCAGACCTAGTCGTGGGGGCGTGTGAGGCGCGTCGACGCTCACAGGTCGCCTTCGCCTTCGACGAACGTCTCGTACTCGTGTTCGGGGGCGATGACGCCTTGGGAGGGATGGGTGCCGAAGACCACGAAGCTCGTCGCTTTGGGCTGGTAAACCGAGACACCGAACGGGCTCTGTATCCCGCAGTGGATGAAGTGACGGCCTGGAGCCAGCGGATTCTGGATCGTCGCCGTCACCTTCACCCTTTTGCCCTTGAGGTTGTAGCCATCCTCCGAGCGGACGGGGACGCTCAGTTCGAACATCGAGACGTCGTCCGCGTTGGCGACCACGAATCCCACGTGTAGCCCTGGCATCGGGCGCAGCAGCTCGACCTCCGCCCGCAGGTGGATGGGATCTCCCATCTCGACGGTCTGGGTCTCCTCGCCGTCCGCGTCTACCACTTCCAGGCCTAGAAGGCGCGCTCCCTCGCCGGACTTGTCCTCCACCGCCGTATGCGTCTTTTCCAGCTCGGAGTTGAGTTCGGAGGAGAAGTTCAGCTTCAGGTACTCGCGGCTGATTTCGGTTGGATCGCCGATGTGTTTGATGTCGCCATCGCTGATCAGCATCGCGCGGTGGCAGTAGGACTCCACCGCTCCCATCTCGTGGGTGACGAGGACGATCGTCTTGCCTTCGGCTTTCATCTGATGGAAGGCGTCGGCGCACTTCTGCTGGAACGACGCGTCGCCGACGGCAAGGACCTCGTCGATCAGCAACACGTCGGCATCCGCCTCCATCATCACCGAGAAGGCCAAACGAACCATCATCCCGGACGAGTAGTTCTTCAGTTTGAGGTCGGCGAATTCCCGCAGCTCGGCGAAGTCGATCACCGAGTCGAGTCGATTGCGCATCTCCTTCGGGGTGAGCCCCATCATCACGCCGTTGAGGACGACGTTCTCCCGCGCGGTCAGGTCGTGATTGAAGCCCACCCCGAGCTCGATGAACGGCGCCAGGCGACCGGCGATCTGAATCGTCCCAGAGTCGGCTTTATAGATGCTGGCGAGCAGCTTCAGCAGCGTGCTCTTACCGGAGCCGTTGCGCCCGACGATGCCGAAGAACTCCCCTTGGCGGATGTCGAAGGAGACGCCTCGCAGTGCCCGTAGTTCGCGGTAGTCGCGCGCGGAGAAGGGGTGGACAGCCCGCTCTTTCAGCGAGTCGACCCGCTGAGTCGGGATTCGGAAGCCCTTGTAAAGGTCGTCCACCCGGATCGCGAGCGGGGCATCTGGCCCCGGCGCGGCGGGCCTTTTGGCAAGTAAGGCGTTTTCCGGGGTCATTTCGGCTGCTCGGACGGACCGTGGGCGGATTCCGTCATTCGGGACGCTATTGCCGCCAGGGAAACCGCCGGCGGGATCCGTTCGTGGTCTGTGCCGCCTCCAACTGCGCCACGACCGAATCGCGATGTTCGCTGACCGCCTTTCGATCCGCTGCCACGGCGGCCCGATCCTCCGCCAAAAGTTCGGTTTCCTTCGCCAGCTGCCTCACGTTGTGACGCAGGGCCATGAACTCGCGCGGCTCGTTCGGCTCCGGCGAGATCAACTCCGCCTCGGTCAATTTCACCTCTCGCTTGCGCAGAAACATCCAACCGTGAGAGGGCTGATCGGAATCCTCGATTCGCTCGAAGTCGAAGAGGCGACCCCAATGAGCCCGCAGCCACCACTCCGAGTGCTGAACCGACGGGCCGCCGTCGTCCCATGGCTGCCAGGTCCGCAGGATGTTCAGGCCGATCCGGTCTTCGTCCCAGGGCTCGAAGGCGATCGGCTCCGACATGCCTTTGCCGAGGAACGTGGCGAGGAATTTTCCGCCCGGTTTGAGAACGCGATGGATTTCGAGCAGCCAGCCGGCCCAGTACTCGGTCAGGTGGGTGAACACCGACATCGCGAAAGCCAGGTCCACGTGGTTGTCGGGCAAAGGCAGGCCCGGCTCCTCTCCGCAGACAAAGAGGTTCAGCGGCGGACTGTGATGATCTTTCAACCATTCGATGCTCGGTCGGTCGATGTCGCAGCCGATGAATTCGGAGACTTCGGCCTCCGAGAGGAAATGTCGAAGCAGCTTTCCCGGCCCGCAGCCGAAGTCGAAGACCGTCTTGTCCGCCGTGAACCAGCCCTCTCCGCCGACCAGGTTCAGAACCATCTGGCGGATGTCGGCGCCCATCTCGTCGAAGCTTTCGGCGGCATGCGCTTGGTCGACGACACCGACACGGCGAGCAAGCTCGGCGGGCGGCAAGGGACGCTCGGGCATCCCACCAAATTACCAGCGGCCCGGCGTGCACAGACTCGATCCCGTCTGTCAGGCTGCCCCGGGTGAGCGGTGGGCCCGAGGCGGCGGTTGTGATTCCGACCTGGAACTCGGCGACGCTCTTGCCGGCACTGCTCGATTCGCTCGCGGCCCAGGATGTGCCGGTCGAGCTCCTGGCGGTCGACAACGGCTCGACCGACGGCACGGTGCGCTTGCTCGAGGAGCGGGGCATCCCACATCTAACCCGGCCGCGCAACGAAGGCTTCGCCGTCGCTGTCAACCTTGGGGTGGCCCATACGCGGGCGCCTTTGGTCATGCCACTGAACGCGGACACCGAGCTCCGGCCTGACTGCATTACTTCGTTGGCCGCCGCGCTCGGCCGCGATCCGGGGCTCGGCGGGGTCCAGCCGCGGATCCTTCAGGTCGAGGGGGCGACCGGCTACCCCGCTGCGGCACGTCTCTACAGTGCCGGCATGGCGCTTACCCGGGATGGGCGCGCGTTCGAGAGGGGGGCAGGGGAGCAGCAGGTCGAGCGGTGGTCGCACGGTCGGGAGATCTTCGGGGTCTGCGGTGCGGCATGTCTGCTGCGTCGAGAGCTCTTTGGCGATCTCGGTGGTTATGACGAGAGCTACTTCGCCTTTTATGAGGATGTCGACTTGAACGTGCGAGGGCGGATCGCGGGATGGCGCTTTGAATACGTGCCGGAGGCCATCGTCTGGCACGCCGGCAACGCGTCCTGGCTGGCCTCCTCGCCTCGGCCCGGCGCCTGGAACGCCCGCCTCGTCGCCCGCAACCGGATCGCCACCCAGGCGAAGTTCATGCCGCTTTCCGCGCTGCCGCGGATCCTCGCGGTCGAGGTCGGCTCGCTGGTCCGCGCCGCTCGCCAGGGCCGCCTGCGCGCCACCCTGCGCGGCAAGCTCGAAGGGCTGGCGGGCCTCCCACGCAACCTCCGTCAGCGCCGCCGCCTCGCCGCGGCCGGCGACCTCGACGCTCCCCGGGCCTGGCTCGGTCGCGAATAGGAGCGTTCGCACTTCTCCGTAATAGATACGGAGAAGTGCGAACGCGCTGATGTCAGCCGCGGCGCTTGCGGCGCAGGCCGATCGCTTCGCGGGCGCCTATGTCGAGCAGGGGCGCACTGCCGATGTCGCGGCGCTCGAGCCCGGCGCCGTCGCGGAAGCCGCGCACCCGTCCCTTGAGCCCCGCCGCCGTGTGGTCTCGGAACAGTTGCCCGCCGACGATCACGCCCTCGCACGCGAGCACCCGCGCCGCCAACCTCGGATCGCGCATCACGCCGTAGCGGCGCAGCATGTAGCCGCGGCTCCAGCCGGTGCGAGCGTACTTGGCGGCGCTCGCGGCACCGAGCCCGGCCGAGTAGGCGTGGAGTGCCCGCGCCTCGGGTGCTAGTCGGCAGCTCCCGCCGCGCCCGGCCAGCCGCAAGGCCAGGTCGAGGTCCTCGTAGTAGAGGAAGATCCGCTCGTCGAAGCCGCCGACCGTCTCGAAGGCCTGCCTCCGGTAGAGCGCCGCGCCGCCGGTCGGGCCGAGCGGGTCCGCCGCGCTCGCCGCCGCCGCGACCGGCTCGCCGTGCAGGTAGTCGAAGCCCATCAGCGTCCGGTCGGCGACCACGCCGGCGGAGTCGATCAGGCCGGATTCGCGTTCCTGCAGCATCACGCCCGCGACCGAGTCGACGCCGGCGCCGAGGCCGTCGAGCAGCGCCTCGACGAAGCGGGGCTCGGCCACCGCGTCGTTGTTGAGCAGGACGATCGCGTCGGCAGGGTGGGCCTCGACGGCGCGGTTGAGCGCCGTGCCGAAGCCGCGGTTCTCGCCCAGGCGCAGCAGCCGCACCTCGGGAAAGCGCTCCGCCACCATCGCCTCCGAGCCGTCGCTGGAGCCGTTGTCGGCGACGACCACCTCGACCTCGACCGTCTGCGCCCGCAGGCTCTCCAGCGCCCGGGAGAGGCGCTCGCCGCCGTTCCAGTTGGGGATGTAGACGCCCGCTCGCATACGGCCGCGCCGGCAGTCGCTCAGCGGCGGGTGCCGAGTTTCGCTTTGGCGGCGCGCAGCGGCTCGGTCATCCGCCAGCTGTTCGACCGTTTCACCCGCTCCAGCTCACGCCCCATCGCCTCCAGCTCGCGTTCGAGCCGCGCCGCGTGCGCTTTGGTCTCGCGCAGCTCCGCTTCGAGCTCGGAGACGTCAGGGGGGCCGGCCACCAGACGAGGGTACCCGGTCGGCGCGAACTGCCCGTTACCCGCTTGACACCGCTCTTCCGCTGCTCGGATAGGGTTTCAGCCCCTGATGGAGCCCCTGAAAGGACTCATCCTCTCCGGCGGCGCCGGCACCCGCCTGCGCCCGATCACCCACACCTCGGCCAAGCAGCTGGTGCCGGTGGCGAACAAGCCCGTGCTCTTCTACGGGATCGAGGCGCTGGTCGACGCCGGGGTCACCCAGATCGGGATCATCATCGCGCCGGAGACCGGCGAGGAGATCAAAGAGGCGGCGGGGGACGGGTCGCGGTTCGGGGCCGAGATCACCTACATCGTCCAGGACAAGCCGGCCGGGCTGGCGCACGCGGTGCTGACCGCGGAGGAGTTCATCGGCGGTTCGCCCTTCGTCATGTACCTCGGCGACAACCTGCTGCGCGACGGCATCCGGGGCATGGTCGCGGCCTTCGAGAAAGACGACCCCGACGCGCTGATCCTGCTCACCCCGGTCGACGACCCGCAGTCCTACGGGGTGGCGGAGCTGAACGGCGACGGGGGCATCAAGCGGCTGATCGAGAAGCCGAAAGACCCGCCCTCGAACCTGGCGCTGGTCGGCGTCTACCTCTTCAGCAACCTGATCTTCGACGCCGCCCGCCGGCTCGAGCCCAGCTGGCGCGGGGAGCTCGAGATCACCGAGGCGATCCAGACCCTGATCGACGACGGCCGCCGCGTCCAGTCGGAGGTCGTGCGCGGCTGGTGGAAGGACACCGGCCAGCTCGCCGACATGCTCGAGGCCAACCGCCTCGTGCTCGAGGAGATCGAGGAAGCGGTCGAGGGCGAGGTCGACGAGGAGTCCCGGGTCGAAGGCCGCGTCGTCGTCTCCCCGGGCGCCAAGATCGTCCGCTCGATCGTCCGCGGCCCCGCCGTGATCGGCCCCGGCGCCACGGTCGAGGACGCCTTCATCGGCCCCTACACCTCGATCGGCTCCGAGGTCTGCGTCCGCCGCTGCGAGGTCGAGCACTCGATCGTCCTCGCCAACTCCACCGTCGAGGACCTCGGCACCCGGATGGAGGCCAGCCTCCTCGGCCGCAACGTGAAGCTGACCCGCAGCGAGGGCCTGCCGAAGACCCTCCGCCTCCTGGTCGGCGACAACTCGGTCATCGAAATCCAGTAGTGCTTGATGCTTGATCGAGTATCATCGCTCTATGACGAGCGGTGAGCTGATCCGCGACGCCAGACGCCGACACGGCTTGTCCCAGCGACGCCTCGCCCTCAGGTCCGGCGCCAGCCAGGCGTGGATTTCGCGGATCGAGCGAGGGGAAGTGTCGCCCTCGGTCGAGTCCATCGACCGGCTGCTGTTGGTGATGGGGGAGAGCCTCCGTCTCGGGTCCGAGAGGGTTGAGGGTGATGAGGACGACCGGTCCTGGGTCGACGCTCATCGAGCCCGACCGATGGCCGAGCGACTCGAACGTGCCTTCGACGTGGCCAAGTTCGCCAGTGAGCTACACGGCACGGCAAAATCGTCATGACCGAGAGGAGCTTTTCGCCGCAGGAGATCTTCGCGGTGCTGCACCGGCATGGTGTCGACTATGTCGCGATCGGGGGCATCGCCGCGAATGCCCACGGCTCCCGTCGCCTCACCCTCGACGTCGACATCATTCCGGCGCCGGAGGTTTCGAACTACGAGCGGCTCGCCGCCGCGTTGGACGAGCTCGGCGCACCGCCTACGGCGGTCGATTCGGACGTTCGCGATCTCGACCCCCGCGACAGCTTCGACCTCGCCCGCGCCACCGTCCTCAGACTGGCGACGGCCGCAGGGGACCTGGACGTGCTCAACGGCGCGCCCGGTGCCTCCCCCTACGAGGACTTGAGCGAACGGGCGATCGAGGTCGAAGTCCGGGGGACGCCGGTGCGGATCGCTTCGCTCGACGATCTGATCGCGATGAAGCGTGCCTCCGGCCGGCCACGTGACCTCCGCGATATCGCCGACCTCACCGAGCCGGAGGCGATGGCCGAGTGAGCGCGCTGGGGGCGCCGCGTCGCACCTTCTCGCCGGTTAGCCTGTTGCGGCTCTTCAGATGACGCAAGAAGCGGGGGAAAAGCGATGAAGGTCCTGGTCGCCGGCGCCAACGGGCAGCTCGGCAAGGACATGATGCTCGCGGCCGGCAACGCCGGACACGACGTGGTCGGGCACCGGCGGGCCGAGATGGACGTCGCCGACGCCGAGCAGGTGAGGCGGCGGGTCGACCTCGAGCGGCCCGACATGATCGTCAACTGCGCCGCCTGGACCGACGTCGACGGGGCCGAGACGGCCGAGGAGGCCGCCTTCGCGGTCAACGGGACCGGGGCGGGGAACGTCGCCGCCGCCGCCCGCGAGGTCGGCGCCGCGGTCGTCTACGTCTCCACCGACTACGTCTTCGACGGCGAGAAGGGCTCGCCCTACGTCGAGTCCGACCAGCCCGCGCCGCTGTCGGCCTACGGCCGCACCAAGCTGGCCGGCGAGGAGGCCACCGCGGCCGCCAACCCGCGCCACTTCATCGTCCGCTCCAGCGGCCTCTTCGGGATCGGCGGCGGCAACTTCGTCGCCACCATGCTGCGGCTCGCCGAGTCGACCAACGAGGTGCTGGTGATCCGCGATCAGGTCACCTCGCCGACCTACACCTGGCACCTCGCCTACGGCCTCACCCGGCTGATCGACGGGATCGAGTACGGCATCCACCACATGGCCGCCGCCGGCCAGTGCTCCTGGTACGAATTCGCGCGCGAGATCTTCGAGCAGGCCAACGTCGACTGCAAAGTGCTCTCCGGAACGACCGAGATGCTCGGCCGCCCCGCCCCGCGCCCCCCGTTCTCGGCGATGGTGAGCCAGCGCGAGCACGCGATCACGCTGCCCTCGTGGCACGATGGCCTGGCCGGGTACCTCGCCCAGCGCTCCGAGACCAACTGACCGCCAACCACCCGCCAACCGAGACGGAAGGAACGAGATGAAGCTCCTGGTCACCGGCGCCGCCGGATTCATCGGCTCGACCTACGTCCGCATCGCGGGCGCCGAGCACGACATCGTCGTCCTCGACAAGCTGACCTACGCGGGCCGGCCCGAGAACCTGCCCGAGGGCACGAAGCTGATCGAGGGCGCGATCGAGGACGCGGGCGTAGTCCGCGAGGCGATGGAGGGCGTCGACGCCGTGGTCAACTTCGCCGCCGAGTCCCACGTCGACCGCTCGATCGACGACCAGCAGGCGTTCGCCCGTACCCACGTGATCGGCACCGGGACGCTGCTCGACGCCGCGCGGGAGCTCGGCATCGGCCGCTACGTCCAGGTCTCCACCGACGAGGTCTACGGCTCGATCGACTCCGGCTCCTTCACCGAGACCTCACCGCTCGACCCCTCCTCGCCCTACTCGGCGACCAAGGCGGCGGGCGACCTCCTGGTCGGGGCCCACGTCCACACCTACGGCCTCGACGCCTCGATCGTCCGCGGCTCCAACAACTACGGCCCGCGCCAGTACCCGGAGAAGCTGATCCCGCTGATGGTGCTGAACGCGCTCCACGGCGACTCGCTCCCCGTCTACGGCGACGGCCGCCAGGTCCGCAACTGGCTCTTCGTCGAGGACTTCTGCCGCGGCATCCACACCGTCCTCGCCAAGGGCAAGGCGGGCGAGGTCTACAACGTCGGCGGCCCCGACGAGTGCGAGAACATCGAGGTCGTCAAGCGCGTGATCGAGCTGGTCGACGGCGACGAGTCGATGATCGAATACGTCACCGACCGCCCCGGCCACGACCGCCGCTACTCACTCTCCTCGGAGAAGCTCAAGCGTGAGCTCGGCTGGGAGGCCCAGGTCCACTTCGACGAGGGCATCAAGCGCACCGTCGACTGGTACCGCGAGAACGAGGCCTGGTGGGGCCCGATCCGCTCCGGCGAGTACCGCGAGTACTACGAACGCCAGTACGGCAAGGCCCTCGGCTAGCCTCCGCCGATGGCGACGGCAGGAGAGACGAAGCTCGAGGGCCTGGTCCTGGTCGAACCCCAGGTCCACGGCGACGAGCGCGGCTTCTTCCTCGAGACCTACGCCCTGGAGGAGTGGAGGGGACTCGGGGTCGAGGCGGACTTCGTCCAGCAGAATCACTCACGCTCCTCCCGCGGGACCCTGCGCGGCATCCACTTCCAGACCTCGCCCGGTCAGGCGAAGCTCCTGCGTTGCGCGCGCGGGGCGATCATCGACGTGGCGGTCGACCTGCGGCGCGACTCGGCGACCTACGGACAGTGGGAGTCCCACGTCCTCGACGACGAGAATCACCATCAGCTCTACGTGCCGATCGGGTTCGGCCACGGCTTTGCGGTGTTGAGCGAGGTGGCCGACGTCTGCTACCAGGTCTCCTCGCTCTACGATCCCGCCACCGAGGCCGGGATCGCCTGGGACGACCCCGACGTCGGGGTCGACTGGCAGGTCGAGGAGCCACTGCTTTCGGGGCGCGACCAGACGGCGCCACGGCTGTCTGAGATCGCCGATTCGCTCCCTTGGTGATCGCCGTCTCTTGACGTAGGCTGCCGCCGCAGGTGACCTCGCGGCGGAACATGAAACTGACGCTCGCCGCGATGACGCTGGCGAGCTCGATGATCCTCGTCGACCAGACCGCGGTGCCGCTCGCCGCGCCGCACGCGATCATCGGCCTGCACGCGAGCATCGACCAGTCGCAGTGGCTGATGACCGCGAACATCCTGCCGCTGGCGGCGCTGATGGTCTTCGGTGGTCGGCTCGGCGACCTGTTCGGGATGCGGCGCGTGTTCCTGTTCGGCGCGGTGATCTTCGCCGCCGCGACGACGGCGATGGGCGCCTCCCAGGACATCGCGATGGCGATCGCCGCGCGCGCGGTGCAGGGAACCGGGGCGGCGCTGATGATGCCGACCGCGCTGGCGATCGTCAGCGCGGTCTATCCGGACGAGGAGAAGGGCGCCGCGCTCGGCATCCTCGCCGGCGCCTCGGCCTTCTTCGCCGCCCTCGGACCGGTCCTCGGCGGCGTCCTGACCTCGATCGACTGGCGGCTCGTCTTCCTCGTCAACGTGCCGCTGGCGATCATCGCGATCCTCCTCACCCTGCGGGCGACGCCGGAACTGGAGCCCAACCGCGACGCCTCACGCGACCTCGACCTGCCCGGCGTGGTCACCTTCGCGATCGCCGTCGGGGCGCTGATCTTCGGCCTCTCGGAAGGGCCGCAGGCGGGCTGGGGCAAGCCCGACACGCTGATCCCGATCGCCGTCGGCCTCGCCTTCATCCCGATCTTCCTGACGATCGAGCGGCGCTCGAGGAACCCGATGATCAACTTCAAGCTCTTCCGCCACCAGAACTTCCTCGCCTCCAACCTGAGCCAGCTGCTGGCCGGGATGATCGAGCTCGGGCTCGGCTTCCTCACCCCGTTCTTCCTCCTCCTCGTGGTCGGCGTCTCGCCGACCACGGCGGGGATCGCGCTGATCCCGGCGACGATCCCGGTGATCCTGGCCGGCCCGCTGACGGGCAAAGCGTTCGACCGCTTCGGCGGCCGCTGGCCGCTGGTCGGCGGCTTCCTCGTCCTCGCCGCCTCGGGGGTCGTGCTCGCGGTCTCGGTCTCCAGCGAGTCGGCGGTCGCGCTGATCCCCGGCCTGCTGCTGCAGGGCCTCGGCCTCGGCATCGTCCTCACCGTCAACGACCCGACCGGCCTCACCGCCGTCCCCGACAAGGACTCCGGCGAGGCGGCGGGGATGATCAACACCTCCGAGCAGCTCGGCGGCGCGCTCGGGATCGCGATCCTCGAGGCGATCGAGCTCGGCATCAACTTCGCCAAGCTGAACGACCGCTTCGACGAACACAACATCCACCCGACCCAGCACCAGAACGAAGTCGGGCGCAACCTGATCCTCGAAGCCGAGCAGAAGGGCCTCGACAACCTGCCCCACAGCCACATCCTCGACCTGATCAAGGGCGACGTGATCGCCTCCCACGTGACCGCCTTCGAAGTGACCTTCTACGCCTCGGCGGGGATCGCCCTGCTCGGCGCCCTGGTCACCTTCGTCCTCGTCCGCAAGACGGACCGGCTGAAGACCCCGGGCGGTCCCGGGGTCTTCAGCCGTCGCAGCCGCTGGATCTCGACCAGCGTCGGCCGCTCCCCCGCGATCAGTCGCCGGCCGCCGCCGCGCCCTGGGGAATCGGCGACGGGCTGAGCTCGCGCGAGGGGCGCATCACGGTCAGCGCGATCGCCAGGGCGAGCGCGATCAGCGCCGCCGAGACGGCGATCGTGGTCGGCACGCCTTCGATCAGCGCCTTGGCGCCGGTGCCTTCGCTCGCCGCCGCGAAGACGGTGACGAGGAGGCCGATGCCGACGGTCGAGCCGAGCTGCTGGAAGACGTTGACCAGGCCCGAGGCGGCGCCCGCGTCGCGGTGGTCGACGCCCTGGATCGCGGTCTGGGTCAGCGGCGTGAAGGCGAGCCCCATGCCGCCGCCGATCAGCAGCATCGGTAGCGCGATGCCGAGCCAGTAGTCGGTCGTGGTCGAGATCCGGCTCAGCCACAGCAGCCCGATCAGGGCCAGCACGAGGCCGCCGATCAGGACCGGGAACGGGCCCACCCGTCCCAGCAGTTTCGGCACCACTTTCACCATCGCGAAGATGGTCAGGGTGACCGGCAGGAAGGCGAGGCCGGCCTTCAGCGCGCTGTAGCTCTCGGCGCCCTGCAGGAACTGGGTCAGGTAGAAGAACATCCCGAACATCGCGCCGACCATCAGCAGGCGGGTGGCGTAGGCGCCGACCCGCTCGCGGTCGGCGAACAGGCGCAGCGGCGTGATCGGCTGGCGCGCCCGTTTCTCGATCGCGACGAAGGCGGCGAGCATCAGCGCCGCGAGGGCGAAGGAGCCGAGCGCGACGGTGTCGCCCCAGCTCGTTTCCGCGGCCCGCACGAGGCCGTAGACGAGGGCGCTCATCCCGAGCGTCGAGGTCGCCGCCCCGGCGATGTCGAACTCACCCGTGTGGCGCTCGGTCTCCGGCAGATATTTCGGCGCCAGGGAAACGAGGACGACGCCGATCGGGACGTTGATGAAGAGGCTCCAGCGCCAGGAGATCGCGCTGGTGAGGAGGCCGCCGAGGACGAGGCCGATGCTGGCCCCGGCGCTGGCGACGGCGGAGTAGAGGGCGATCGCGCGGGTGCGCTCGGAGCCCTCGGGGAAGGAGATCGTCAGCAGCGCCAGGGTCGAGGGCGCGGCGATCGCGGCGCCGACGCCCTGGATCGCGCGGGCGGCGAGCAGCCAGGTCTCCGACTGGGCGAGCCCGCCGAGCATCGAGGCGGCGGTGAAGATGGTGATGCCGATCACGAACACCTGGCGGCGGCCGAGCAGGTCGCCGGCGCGGGCGCCGAGCAGCAGCAGGCCGCCGAAGGCGAGCGCGTAGATGTTCTGGACCCAGGAGAGGGAGGCCGGGGAGAAGCCGAGGTCGGCGCGGATGTCGGGCAGCGCGGTGAGCACCACCGACGCGTCGAGCACGACCATCAGGTAGCAGCCGAGGATGATCGCGAGGACCATCGCGGGGTTGGCCGCCCCTCGGTTCGCGGTGCGGCGGGCGTCGGCCCGCCTCAGAAGTCTGGAAGCCATGCGGGGAATAGTCCTTTGGGAAAGGGAGGACAGTGTTAAAATGGAGCCATCCTCCGCCTAATAGGGAGGGTGCCTCCGGTTTCAAAGTACTATACGGAGGGACCCTCCGTTTTGTCAAGGCGACCCCCCCAAGGAGGTGTGAGATGGCTGCGACCCCAGATACGACGAGCGCCACGGTGACGGCCCTGCCCGATCGGCCGAAGCGTGCCGACGCGCGTCGCAACTACGACAAGCTGGTCGCCGCCGCCCGCGAAGTCTTCGCCGAGCAGGAGACCGACGCGACGCTGGAGGAGATCAGCCGCCGCGCCGGGGTCGGCATCGGCACCCTCTACCGCCACTTCCCGGCCCGCGAGAACCTGGTCGAGGCCGCCTACTACGACGGGGTCGAGGAAATCGCCGCGGCGGTCTCCCGCCATGAAGGCGAGGAGCCTTGGGAGGCGCTCACCGGCTGGCTCCGGGAAGTCGTCGCCTTCGCCGCCACCAAGCGCGTCCTCGCCGACGAGATGTTCGCGGTGATGGATCGCGACGCGCCCTTCTTCCAGGGCTGCTCGGGTGTCATCTACGACGCCGGCGAGCCACTCCTCCGCCGCGCCCAGGAAGCCGGCGTGGTCCGCGACGACGTCGACATCAACGACGTGACGAAAATGGTCAGCGGCATCGCCAACCTCCGCACCGCCCCGCGCGAGCAGATCGAACGCCTCGTCGCGATCGCCCTCGACGGCCTCCGGCCGGTCGCGTAGAGGATCGATTCCGCGGGGGCCGGGCGCGCGGGCGCCCGGGACGTGCGAGGGATCGCGGGGAGTCGCCGAGGGTCCGTCACGAACTCCCATGTCCCGTCACAGGTTCGCCACGTTCGTCACACCTCCGTGCGAGCGTCGGGACGACTGTCGACCTGAGCCGCCCATGACCGGCTCGACTGACCAGTCGTCCGGACCCCTGCGACAGAAGGCGCGCGGAAGCGTGACGTTCCTCGCCAGATCCTCGCGAACGTGCCGAACCCGTGCCCTCTCCCCGCACCCCCGGCCGTCTCGGCCACGGCCACAGCCTGCCAGGGCCGTGGCCGAGACGGCCGCGTCCCTTGCCCGTCCCCCGCAACCCCCGGGCGCCGGCTTCCCCCGGCCGAGCCCCACCCCCGGCGCCCGCTCCGCGCGTCGGTAGCCTGACCCGCATGGAGCGGGCGGGAAGCAATCACCCGGTCGCGATCGTTGTCGTGCTCGTCTGCGCGGTGCTCGCGGGTGTCGTCGCGATCGCTTCGATCTGGGCCAACAAGCAGTTGCTGTCGACCGGCAGCTGGGTGTCGGTCAGTGGGCGGATGCTGGAAAGCAAGGACGTGCGCCGTCGGGTCGCCGAGTTCCTCGGTGAAGAAATGACAGCGGGGGCCGAAGCGCGGCTCGACGCGGCGGGGCAGGAAGGGGCCGCGGCGCTGGTCGGGGCGCGGCTGCGGGCGCGGCAGACCGAGCTCGCCGAACGGGTGATGAAGACGAGGCAGTTCAGGATGCTCTGGCTGGGCGCCAACCGGGCCGGGCACGAGGCGCTGCTGCGGGTGCTGAACGAAGAAGCCGGGGCGGGTGAAGGGGTGGTCATCGACCTGACCCCGGCGCTGCGGCAACTCGCCGGGACGCTCGAAGAAGAAGGCCTGGCCGAAGAACTCGGGGTGTCGGACCTGAGCGGGTTCGTCGAACCGGGGGCGGCGCGGATCAAGGTGCTCGAAGCGCGCGAGGTGAGCGCGGCGCAGGACGTCGTGCGAGTCGTGCGCCACCTGACCGCGCCCGCGGTGATCGTCGCGCTGGTCCTCTACGCGGTCGCGCTCTTCCTCGGCCGCAGGCGGCTTTCGCGAACCTTCCTCGGCGTCGGCCTCGCCTTTGCCGCGACCGGGGCGCTGGCGCTCCTCCTGCGCTCCTTCGCCGGCGACCGGATCATCGACAAGCTGGTCTCCGGCGACGCCGACCGCCAGGCCGCCGAGGCCGCCTGGCGGATCGCGACCTCGAAGATCGCCGACCTGGCGGGGGTCGCGATCGGCCTTGGCGCGGTCGTCGTCCTCCTGGTCGGCGCGGTGGCGGTGCTGCGGGTGATGATGCGGAACGCGGCGGAGGCCTGATGCGCGTCGGCGGGATCGAGGCGGGCGGGACGCGTTGGAACTGCGCCATCGGTGGCGACGGGGTCGAGCCCGAGCGGGTGGAGAGCTTTCCGACGACGACGCCGGCGGAGACGATCGGCCACGCGGTCGAGTTCTTCGCCGCGGTGCCGGACCTCGAGGCGCTCGGCGTCGGCCTCTTCGGCCCGCTCGAGGTGAGCCGCCGCTCGCCGCGCTGGGGGACGATCACGACGACGCCGAAGCCGGGCTGGCGCGACGTCGACGTGGTCGGGCCGCTGGCCGAGGCGCTCGGCGTGCCGATCGCGCTCGACACCGACGTCAACGCGGCGGCGATCGGCGAGTGGCGCCACGGTGCCGCCCAGGGCCTCGACACCTTCGTCTACATCACCGTCGGCACCGGGATCGGCGGCGGCGCCTTCGTCAACGGCCGACCCGTGCACGGCCTCCTGCACCCCGAGATCGGCCACACGCTGATCCCCCACGACCGTGCCCACGACCCCTTCGAGGGCTGCTGTCCCTTCCACGGCGACTGCCTCGAGGGGCTCGCCTCGGGCACCGCGATGCGGGCGCGCTGGGGACGCCCGGCGGAGGAGATCGACGACCCGGCCGCCTGGGACATCGAGGCCGAGCACCTCGCCCACGGCCTCGCCAACGTAGTCCTCACGCTCTCGGCCGAACGGATCGTCCTCGGCGGCGGCGTCGGCCGCGCCCCCGGCCTGATCGAGCGCGTCCGCGCCCGCCTCCCCGAGGCCCTCGCGGGTTACGTCGACGTCCCCGCGATCACCGAGCGCATCGACACCTACCTCGTGCCGCCCGCCCTCGGCGAGCGCAGCGGCGTCGTCGGCGCCCTCACCCTCGCCCGCGAAGCTCGGTGATCGCCAGGCTGACCGCGAGCTTGGCGCCGATACCGAGGTAGACGGCCGCGTTCACCACCCGGTTCGACCCCGGCGCGTCGAAGCGGCGGTAGAAGCGGCCCATGCCCCGGTGGAAGGCGATCTCCTGCTTCGGCGCGCGGCGCCGCGCGCTCGACCCGCCCTTGACGTGGAGCGCCACCGCGGCCGGTTCGTAGAAGACCTTCCAGCCCGCGTCCCAGAAGCGGTGGCACCAGTCGAGATCCTCCATGTAGAGCCAGTAGCCCTCGTCGAGGAGGCCGACCTGGGCGACCGCCTCGGCGCGGCAGAGCATGAAGGCGCCGTTGACCGCGTCGACCTCGCCGGCGTCGTCCTCGCCCAGGTGCGTCGCCCGGTACTGGGAGAGCGAGGCGCCCGCGCCCTCGCCGCGGCCGATCCCGGTGAAGTGCGCGAGCGCCGCCAGCGGGGTGGGGAAGGAGCGCTTGGCGGCGTGGTCGAGCTCGCCGTCCTCGCGCACCAGCTTCGCCCCGACCATGCCCACCTCCGGGTCGGCGGCGAGCCGCGCCAGGCAGGTGTCGAGCGTGCCGTCGTAGACCTCGGTGTCGGGGTTCAGCAGCAGCACCGCGCCCGCTCGGCTCTCCCGCAGGACCAGGTTGTTGGCGGCGGAGAAGCCGACGTTGGCCCGCCGCTCGAGGTGGAACTCGGGGAACTCGCGCGCGACCATGTCCGGGGTCCCGTCGGTGCTGCCGCTGTCGACGACCGTGACCCGCATCGTCGCCGTCCGCGGCGGGTGCGCCCGCAGGCTCTCCAGGCAGCGCCGCAGCAGCGCCTCGGCGCCGTGGCTGACGATCACGACCTCGAGGTCGACCGCGGGGTCCCCGGATGGCATGCGCCGCAGGCTAGTAGGCGCCTTCGCCGCGGACGATCGCCCGCGGCGTGCGGATCAGGATCTGCAGGTCGGTCAGCAGCGAGAGGTTGTCGAGGTAGTCGCGCTCCATCGCCAGGCGCTCCTCGAAGGTCAGGTCGCTGCGCCCGTACACCTGCATCGGCCCGGTCAGCCCGGGCTTGATCGCGAGGCGGCCGCGCTGGCGCTCGTCGTAGAGGGCGACGACGGCCTCCTCCTCGGGTCGCGGTCCGACCAGCGACATCTCCCCGCGCAGCACGTTGATCAGCTGCGGCAGCTCGTCGATCGAGGTCCGCCGCAGGAACTTGCCGACCCGCGTCACCCGCGGGTCGTCGGGGATCTTGAAGGCCGGCTCGTCGAGCTTCGAGAGGTCGATCAGCTCCCCCAGCCGCTCCTCCGCGTCGGCGACCATCGTGCGGAACTTCAGCATCGTGAACGGCACGCCGTCTTTGCCCGCGCGCTTCTGGCGGAAGAAGACGGGGCGGCCGGAGTCGACCAGGATCGCCAGCGAGGCGACCAGCATCACCGGCGAGGCGATCGCCAGCACGAGGGCGGAGACGAAGACGTCCATCGCCCGCTTCATCGCCTGGGTCGAGCGCGGCGGGTCGGAGAAGCGGAAGTCGAGCACCGGCAGCTCGGCGAGCCGGTTCAGCTCGATCCCCGGGCCGAGCAGGCCGTAGTGCTGGGGCAGGAAGGTGAGCGCCAGGCCGAGCTCCTTGCACTCCTCGATCAGCTGCTCGGCGGCGGGCTCCGACATCTGCTGCTCGGTGACGACGACCCGCTCGATGCCGGCCACCGCGGCCACCTCGGAGATGTCGGCGAGGGTGCCGAGGCGGGGCAGCTCGGCCGAGTCCTCTTCGGTCGAGGACGAGAGGTAGCCGACCAGGTGCAGGCGCGTCTCCGGGTGGGTGACGACGCGGCGGGCGACCGTGTCGACCGCGGCGGGCGCCCCGACCACGACGCCCAGCGCCATCGGCGTCGCCCGGTGCCACACCCAGCGCAGCACGCCGCGCAGGACGAAGCTGCCGACCAGGGTGCCGATGCCGAGCGCGATCGCGCTCTTCGGCGAGAGCGGCCCGACCGGGCTGATCGCCAGCAGCGCGTCCAGCACCAGCGTCCCCAGCACCGTCGCCGAGACCAGCGAGGGCACCTCGTCGAGGGTCGAGTGGCGGATCCGCCGGTGGTCGTGGTCGTAGAGGCCGTGGAGCTTGACCACGACGATCCAGCTGGGACTGAAGAGGACCGCCCAGAAGAGGTCGGCGACGTCGGTCGACGAGGTCGCCGCGGTGACCGCGAAGAGGGAGACGATCAACGCCGTCCAGTCCCCCAGCGCCAAGAGCCGCCGCAGCATCGACCCGCGCCGGCGCGAGCTCTCCGGCCCACTCAGCCCGAGCCGGTCGACGGCCCGCGCCGAGATCGCGCCGATCGGGCGCTCGTCGGCATCGGGTCGTGAGGCGGCCATCTTCTCGGTGTCGGGCGTCTGCGTCATCCTCCGCAACCTTCAAACCCTTCGGAGAGACAAGTTTCGAGTGGATTGAGGCGTTTTGCTTCTTCGAGGTCGGCCTGGGCGGCTTCGTTCTGCCCGTTCTGGTGGAGCGCTTTGGCCCGCAGGTAGTAGAGCGTCCAGTTGTGGTCCTCGCGATCGATCGCCTGGCCGAAGCGCTCGATCGCGACCTCCGTTTCGCCTCGCACCTGCGCGAGCAGGCCCAGCTGGACGTAGGGCGTCGCCGCCCAGGGCTCGATCGACCGCGCCGTTTCGGCGTGGTCGATGGCGCTTTCGAGTTCCCTCGCGGCGGTCGCGGGATCGCTCGCCAGGTTGCTCGCGGCGACGGCGGAGTTCGACTGGTGGATCTCGTGGTCGACCAGCAAGGGGCCGATCAGGGCGAGCATGGTCAACCAGGCTATGGCCAAACCGGCGATCGTGAGCCCGAAGCGCCTGCTTTCCTGGTCGATCTCCACCTCGACGCCTTCGCGCGCCCGCGCCGTCGCCCGGGCCCGCCAGAGCTGCCCGCATCGCGCCGCGACCAGCGTCCCGGTCGCCATGAAGAAGATCGAGCCGAGCAGCGCGAACTGCCAGAACCAGTCGTAGGCGATCCCGACCGCGAAGGCGAGGCTGACGCCGAGCAGGACCGCGTAGAGCTCGCGCTCGCGGCCGCCCGCGCCGCGCCAGGCGGTGAAGCCGATCCAGAGCATCGCCAGCACCATGCCGAGGGCCAGCACCCCGCCCACGATCCCGAGCTCGTCGAGCGCCTGCAGGTAGAAGGAGTGCGCCTGCTGGTTGATCAGCCGGAACGGCCGCAGCTGGTCCCAGGAGAACGCGTAGGTCCCCGCCCCGTGGCCGAGGATCGGCTTTTCGTCGAATCCTTCGAGCGCGACTTCCCAGAACTGGATGCGGCCGCGGCTGGACGCTTCGGTGAGGCTGCTCGAGTTGCCGCCGACGTCGGCGCTGGTGAACTTGTCCCAGGCGGTGCCGCCGAAGATCACGCCCGCGATCACGACCGCGACGGCGAAGACGATCGCGATCCCGCCGAGGACGCGGCGGTCGCGGGAGACCGCGAGCGCGCGCCTCGTCCTCGCCCCGTCGCGCGCCTCGGCGCGGCGCAGCGCCCAGGCGACGAGCACGGTGACCGCGCTGCCGAGCAGCAAGATCGCGCCCACTTTCAGTCCCTGGCCGACGATCGAGGGGAAGTTGAAGTTGTTCGAGAGTTCGGTGTAGGAGTGGGTGAGGAGGACCGCGGGCATGGTCAGGACGGCGGCGGCCAGCAGCGTCGCCAGGTACCAGAGGCGGTCGCGGGAGAGGACGATCAAGGTCCCGGCCGCGACGATCAGCGTCAGCACCCCGCCGCGCGAGTGGGTGAAGTAGATGGCGAGGAGAATCGGCGGCAGGGCTGCGATCGAGGCCCAGCGCAGAGCCGCGACCAGCGAGCGGCGGCTCATCCAAAGGGCGAGCGCGGCGGCGAAGGAGAAGGTGATCGCGTCGGCGTTCCAGTAGCCGAGTGGGTACTGGAGGCGGGAGCCTTTGACTTCGTCGAAGGGAAGGTCGAAGACGTGGGGGAGGAGGCGGGTGGCGAGGGCGAGGATCGCCAGCAAGATCAGGCCGATTGCGATTCCTTCACCGAAACGTTGGCGCCGTTGGTTGGTTTGAGCCAGGAGGAACGCGGCAAGGAAGACCCCGACGTACATCAGGACGCGGTCGGCCTCGGTGACGCTCAACTCGACAGAACCGGACCAGAGAGATGAGATTGCAGACCAAATCGCAAAGCCCAGCAGCAAGCCCGAGGCCCAGTAGAACGGCTTCGCCAGAAACGTCCGACCGGCCGCTCCGAACGCCAGGAGGACCACCACGAGCAGCCAGATCACGAGGCCCGCGATATGTCGCGAGCTCAGCGAGAAGCCCCCTCCGGTCAGTGCCAGAGCGCCGATCAGGACGACCGGAGCGAGGAACGCCGCGGATTCCTCTAACCTTGCGCGGAATGCGAGGTGCCCCCCACCGCCCGGCCCGTAGCTCGGCCCGCTTCTTCTTCTTGCTTCCGTCAATGCTCGCTCTGCTGGCATTGGCCCTATTCCCCGTGGTGGCCCACGCCGAATGCAACACGTCCAGTTGCGTGAACTACGAAACGCAGGAAGTCCCGGAAGTCGAAACCAAGCCGCCCGCGGAAACCCATAAGCCGAAGTCCGTTCATCACAAGAGCACCAAGCCTTCTAACAACCCGAAGGCCGAAGGTTCCGCCAACTCGTCCGAATCCACGGAAGAACCCGGGTCGGAACCGTCGGAAGAATCTGAAGGGGAATCGCATAAGCAGGCTGGAGGAGCTTCGGGCGGAGGGAACAACAATCCTCCCAAAGGCGGCGGTGGCGAAAGCTCCAAGCCCGCCCACGGCGGCGGCAAGGACCACGTCGGCGGATCGACGAAGGTCGCCGAAGGCGGCACCGCGACGCCGGTCGCTCACAAGACTGAATCCAGCAGCAGTGGTGGTGGCTCGTCCCCGGTCGTGCCGATCCTGATCGCGGTCATCGTCCTCGCGGCGATCTCGATCGGTGTCGTGCTCTACCGCCAGCGTAAGCCGGGCGATCAAGGCCCGGGTTCTCGCGCTTCCTCGCCCAACGCGAGCTAGACCGCAAACAGCCATGGAGGGATCGATGCTTCAAGTCAGCAGGAAGTCGCGCGCGCTGACGGCCGTTCTGGTCGCAGTCGTCGCGCTCGGCGTCTTCGCCGCCAGTGCCGCGGCGCTGCCCGCCAAGTTCTTCGGCGTCGTGCCGCAGTCGTCACTGACCCAGGAACAGTTCAACACCCTGAAGAAGGGCAAGGTCAAGTCGATGCGGCTGGCCCTGATCTGGGCCGGCGTCCAGCCGACCCGGGGCACCTTCAACTGGAGCGGGATCGACGCGGAAGTCGAAAAGGCGGCCAAATCGGGCATCGAACTGCTCCCGTTCCTGGTCGGCACCCCCACCTGGGCGGTCCCCAACGCGACCGTGCCGGGCACCGGCGGCGCCCTCGCTCCCGCCCACCTGCCGACCACCGGCAGCTCGGCCAACGCCTGGCGGACCTTCGTCAAAGCCGCCGTCGCCCGCTACGGCACCGGCGGCACCTTCTGGACCGAACACCCACTGGTCCCCGACCTGCCGATCAAGAACTGGCAGATCTGGAACGAGCCGAACTTCAAGTACTTCGTCGCCAAGCCGAACCCGACCGAATACGGGCAGCTGGTGAAGATCTCCTCGGCGGCGATCAAATCGGTCGACCCGACCGCCCAGGTGATCCTCGCCGGCCTCTTCGCCAAGCCAGCCGGCGCCCGCCACCTGAACGCGAGCGGCAAGCTCGTCTTCGGCACCAGCCCGAACTACTACGGCGCCTACTTCCTCGAACAGATGTACAAGACGAATCCGGGGATCAAGTCGAGGTTCCAGGGAGTCGCGCTGCACCCCTACGTGGCGCGCTACCGCCAGCTGCCGCCGGAGATCGAAGAAGTTCGCCAGGTCCTCACCAAAGCCGGTGACGGGTCGAAGAGCCTCTGGATCACCGAGCTCGGCTGGAGCTCGGAACCGCCGCAGGGCCCGAGCAACGTCTTCGCCGTCGGCCAGTCGGGCCAGGCGCGCGAACTCAAAGGCGCCTTCACCCTGCTCAAAGGGGACCAGCCGAAATTCCGGCTCGCCCACGTCTACTGGTTCTCGGTCGACGACGCGGCCGAAACCTGCAATTTCTGCGACGGATCCGGTCTGTTCAAGAAAGGCTTCATCCCGAAGAAGTCCTGGACCGAATTCGTGAAGTTCACCGGCGGCACCGCCTGACCGCGACGTCGATGGGCCGAAAAGTCCTGACATAGAGGACTTTTCGGCCCACCAACATGGGTGCGTAAGATCGATGGGTTGGCGACTCGGTCGAAACGCACCACGAAGTCTGACCCGCTGGCGCCGTTCTCGGCTGCCACGCGGCGTTGGTTCGAAGCCTCCTTCGAGGGGCCGACGCCCGCGCAGGCGGGCGGCTGGGAGGCGATCTCCGGTGGCGAGAACGCGCTGATCTGCGCCCCGACCGGATCGGGCAAGACGCTCGCCTCCTTCCTCTGGGGCATCGACAAGCTGGCGCGCGAGCCGGAGCTCGGCACCGGCGTCAAGATCGTCTACATCTCGCCGCTGAAAGCGCTCTCTTACGACATCGAGCGCAACCTGCGGGCGCCGTTGCGGGGGATCGGCGCCGAGGTGTCGGTCGGCCTGCGGACCGGCGACACCTCGCAGAAAGACCGCCGGGCGATGGCGAAAATGCCGCCCGACATCCTGATCACGACGCCGGAGTCGCTCTACCTGATGATGAGCAGCTCGGTGCGGGAGATCCTCACCGGGGTCGAGGCGGTGATCGTCGACGAGATCCACGCCGTCGCCCAGACCAAGCGGGGGAGTCATCTGGCGCTGACCTTGGAGCGCCTCGACCACATGGTCCGCACCCAAGGTGGGAGAGAGCAAGGCATCCAGAGGATCGGCTTGTCGGCGACGCAGAGGCCGCTGGAGCGGATCGCCCAGTTCCTGGTCGGGCCGAAGCGCGAGTGCAAGATCGTCGACGCGGGGACGCGGAAAGACCTCGACATCGAGATCGTCGTGCCGGTCGAGGACATGGCCGACCCGGGGGCGCCCGCCTACCCGAGCGAGGACGGGACCGCGCAGCCGTCGGAAATCGAGCCGAGCGCGCACGTGCGCTCGATCTGGCCGGCGATCTACCCGGAGCTGCTGCGGCTGGTCCAGACCCACACCTCGACGATCATCTTCGTCAACAACCGCCGCGCCGCCGAGCGCCTCGCGAAACGCCTCAACGAGCTTGCGAACGGCGAAGGCGAACGGGAGTTACCCGCTACGGAGCATGGCGGGCACGGGTCATCCGGGGATAACTCGCCGGAACAACAGCGGGGAGGTTCCGTCGAGTCATCCCCGAATGACCCGCTCGGAAACGTCGAAATCGCCCGCGCCCACCACGGGTCGCTCTCGCACGAGGAGCGGACGCTGGTCGAGGAGATGCTCAAGTCGGGCGAGCTTCCCTGCCTCGTGGCGACCTCATCCTTGGAGCTCGGCATCGACATGGGCGCGGTCGACCTCGTCATCCAGGTCGAGTCGCCGAAGTCGGTGACCCGCGGGCTGCAGCGCATCGGCCGCGCCGGGCACGGCATCGGCGAGACCTCGAAAGGCCGGATCTTCCCCAAATACCGCGGCGACCTGCTCGAGTGCGCGGTGGTCGCGCGGCGGATGCGCGAAGGGGAGATCGAGGAGACGACGATCCCGCAGAACCCGCTCGACGTGCTCGCCCAGCACCTGGTCTCGATGGCGGCCCTCGACGAGTGGCCGGTCGACGACGTCGAGGCGGTCGTCACCGCGACCGAGTCCTTCCACGACCTCTCCCGCGAGCAGCTCGAGAACGTCCTCGACATGCTCGACGGCCGCTACCCGTCCGACCGCTTCGCCGAGCTGCGCCCGCGGATCGTCTGGGACCGGCTGGAGGGGAAGATCCACGGCCGCAAAGGCGCCCGCCAGCTGGTCGTCACCAACGCCGGCACGATCCCCGACCGCGGCCTCTACGGCGTCCACCTGCCGGACGGCCGGCGGGTCGGTGAGCTCGACGAGGAGATGGTCTACGAGGCGCGGCCGGGGCAGACGTTCCTGCTCGGCGCCTCGACCTGGCGGATCGAGGAAATCACCCGCGACCGGGTGATCGTCACGCCTGCCCCAGGGGCCCCGGGGGCGGTGCCGTTCTGGCGCGGCGACGGGATCGGCCGGCCGGCGGAGCTCGGCCGGGCGATCGGCGAGTTCGCCCGCGAGGCGGTCTCGCGCGAGCCCGCCGAGCTCGCCAAGGACTACGACCTCGACGCCCGCGCCGCCAACAACCTGGTCACCTACCTGCGCGAACAGCAGGACGCGACCCGCGTCGTCCCCTCCGACCAGACGATCGTGGTCGAGCGCTTCCGCGACGAGATCGGCGACTGGCGCCTCTGCATCCTCTCCCCCTACGGCGGCCGCGTCCACGCCGCCTGGGGGCTCGCCCTGGCCGGGAAAATACGCAACGAGCGCGATCTCGAGGCCGACGCGATCTGGTCCGACGACGGCATCGTCATCCACCTCCCCGACGCCGACGAGCCGCCGCCCGCCGACCTGGTGCTGGTCGACCCGGAGGAGATCGAAGACCTGATCGTCGCCGAGCTCTCCGGCTCGGCCCTCTTCGGCGCCCGCTTCCGCGAGAACGCCTCGCGCTCGTTGCTGATCCCGCGCGCCTACCCCGGCAAACGCACGCCGCTCTGGCAGCAGCGGCTCAAATCGCAGTCGCTGCTCGAGGTGGCGCGGGACTTCCCCCGCTTCCCGGTGATCCTCGAGACCTACCGCGAGTGCCTCCAGGACGTGCTCGACCTGCCGGCCCTGAAGGACCTGCTGGAAAAGCTCCACGCCCGGTCCCTGAGCCTGGTCGAGGTGGAGACGCCCACCGCCTCGCCCTTCGCCTCCTCGCTGCTCTTCGACTACGTCGCGACCTACATGTACGAGGGCGACACCCCGAACGCCGAGCGGCGGGCGGCGGCGCTGGCGCTCGACCGCGACCTGCTGCGCGAGCTGCTCGGCCAGGAGGAGCTGCGCGAACTGATCGACCCGGAGGCGCTCGACGAAGTCGAAGCGCAGCTCCAGCACCGCACCGAGGCGGGCATGGCCGGCGACCGCGACGCGCTCCAGCAGCTGCTCCGCAACATCGGCGACCTGACCACCGAGGAGGCGGCCGAACGGGTCACGGCGGGCTACTCGGCGCGGTCGATGCTGGAGAAGCTGGCCGGGGAGCGGCGGATCGCCAAGGTGCGGATCACCGGCGAGGAGCGTTGGATCGCCGCCGAGGACGCCGGGCTCTATCGCGACGCGCTCGGCGTGCCGCCGCCTCCCGGGCTGCCGGAGACCTTCCTCGAGGACCATCCCGACGCGATGCGCGCCCTGGTCCGCCGCTATGCCCGCACCCACGGCCCCTTCCCGACCGGCCAGCTGATGCAGCGCTACGGGGTCGACCCGGGCCCGGCGCTGCGCGAGCTGGAGAGCGAAGGCGCGCTGGTCCGCGGCGAGCTGCTGCCGGGCGGGACCGAGCGCGAGTGGTGCGATTCCGACGTCCTGCGGCGGGTGCGGCGCGCGTCCCTGGCGCGGCTGCGCAAAGAGGTCGAGGCGGCCGACCGCACCGAGCTGGCCCGCTTCCTGCCCAGCTGGCAGAACGTCGACGCCTTCCGCAAAGCGGGCGCCGGGCCGGACCGCCTGCGCGAGGCGCTGGTGCCGCTGCAGGGGGTGGCGCTGACGCCGAAGGTGTGGGAGACGGACGTCCTGCCGCGCCGTCTCGGCGCCTACTCCCAGAACTGGCTCGACCAGCTCTGCACCAGCGGCGAGCTGATCTGGATCGGGGCGGGGAGCCTCGGGCGCAGCGACGGCCGCGTCGCCCTCTACTTCCGCGAGGACGTGCGCCTCGCCGGGCCGCCGCCCGCCAACGGCAAGCTGGAGATCC